>Ga0255353_1001516_pt1 | contig 12897 bp, 8 predicted proteins | sample HBST25metaG_FD_189941 | JGI IMG/M metagenome (GOLD analysis project Ga0255353, IMG submission 189941) | Peat soil microbial communities from Stordalen Mire, Sweden - H.B.S.T25 | ecosystem: Environmental > Terrestrial > Soil > Wetlands > Peat | place: Sweden: Norrbotten County, Stordalen Mire...
AAGAACGGCATCATCGCCGGTGGAACCGGCTCAGGAAAGACCACGCTGATGAAGGCGCTGCTCGATCATGTACCGCTCCGTGAGCGGCTGATTGTGATCGAGCAGCCAGCCGAGTTGAAGATTGCTCATCCCAATGCCGTTCGTTGGGAGGCGGTCGCGGCAATTCCCGGCCAGGTGGCAGTCACGCCAAGCCAGCTTGTAGCTGCTGCATTGCGGCATCGGCCTGACCGCATCATCATGGGCGAAATCCGCGATGAATGCGGCTATGACTTGCTTCAGGCGATGAACACCGGCCACGGAGGAACGCTCTCAACATTGCATGCCGATTCCGCCCTCGACGCCCTGGACCGGCTGGCGGATATGGCGCTCAGCGCCCGAACCAATCTCGACCAGCAATTCATCCGGTCACAGACCGGAAAGGCAGTGGATTTTGTTCTCTACTGTGAACGCGATTCCACGGGCCGGCGCCGGGTGCGCGAGCTGATAACCGTGAGTGGATACAGCCACACGGACCAGTGCTTCGTGACGGAGGAAATCTACCGGGCTTCCTCCACCGCAGAGGCATGAATGCGGCGCTGGTCGAATCAATTGAAGCGCGGATGGAAACACAAATCGAAGGAGCGGCTATGCAAAGCCTTCTTGGGCACGGTGAAGCAAACGAAATCACGCCCTTGTTGTGCGCTCTTGAGTGTGACCACGCCGAGTGGAAGACATGCGATGCCGGGTGCGAAATGCGGCTCTTTGTCCCGAGGTCTGACGCGAGAAGTGGGGCTCTGGTCTGCCGGGGAATGGCATCGCCAGGAAGCGGGAACAGCATTGTTCTTCAGTGTGTCTCCCAGTTCCATTCCTCACTAGCTCGGTCACTGCTTCGGGGCTATTGCGACGCCCTGCGGCACTACGCCGTTCTGCTTTCCGGACTCCTCTCCCAGAGCAAGTCTGGGCCCCTGCTCCAGAATGCACGGCTTGGCACTTGGGAGTCGCGCCCACTGCCACCCCATCACGCACAAATCGTGTGCTGGGGACCCCGTCATCTCGCATAGCTTCGCAAGGTGTGACCCGAGCAGATCGGGAATTCAAAAACGGAGACACGATCATGTATCAGAACAAAGCTATCCTCATCGGCTTCCTTGGCGGCGACGCCGAAGTTCGCACCGGCAAGAACAACCAGAAGTACACCACCCTCTCGCTCGCAACCAAGACCTCTTACAAGGACAAAGAGTCCGGCGAATACATCTCGCACACCGAGTGGCATCGCTCTATCGTCTTCGGCAAACTCGGCGAGTTCGCGGCCACGCTCAAGAAGGGCGCGCACATCCAGATCGAGGGCGAGATTCGCCACTCCGAGTACACGCCCAAGAAGGCCAAGAAGCCGGTCCGCACCGACTCGATTCGCGTCAACTCCATCCTCAAGCTCGACCGCGCGGAGAAAGCCGCCGCCGAAGAGCAGGAAGCCAACGAGGAGTTGCCCTTCGACGAAGCTACCGAGTAGGCCGCTCCCCTCACGGTGAAAGCCCGGCATTGTCCGGGCTTTCCTACTGGAAACGTCCCGTGGAATCGCATTCTTGAGAGGTCAACCTATGAACCGAATTGCCGCCAACTTCTTCACCCGTTCCTTCGCTTCGTGCGAAACGATTGCGCTCCTGCTGCGCCGGGAAGATGCGCCCCGGCCACAGCAGCGAGTGGTAACGATTGAACAAGTTCTAGCGCCGCGCTACATGGCCTGGCTCAACTTCGAGAATGACAACGGCGCAAACATCTATGTTTCCGCCAACCCGCTCCACGCAGGCAGCCGCAAGCGCACCAAGGAATGTGTCGCATCCGTTCGCCATCTCTACATCGACATCGACGACGATGGCGACGCCCGGCTCGCTGCGCTGCGGGCGTCAGATCGAGTGCCCACGCCAACTGCGATCATCTCGACCTCGCCCGGCAAATACCAGGCGCTCTGGCAAGTTGCCAGCTTCGACTTTGAGCATCAGGAACAGACTCTCAAGCTGATCGCACACGCCTTCGGTGGCGATCCCGCTTGCACTGACCGTAACCGAGTGCTGCGCGTTCCCGGTTTCCTCAACCGAAAGTATTCTCCCGCGCATTCTGTCGCGGTCGAATACCCAGCCGATGCGATCTACGGTCCAGCGGACTTTCGCCTTGAGAATATCGAAGTCTCTTCCGTGCTCCCGCTCTGCGGTAACGCACGGATTAAGCCTGTCGGTAAGCACTCTCATTCCGAAGAGGACTGGGCATGGGTTTGCGCGCGGCTTGCACACGATATGGACGCTACGAAGCTGACGCAAGAACTCGCTTCGCGTCGCTCCGATAAATCCGATCCGCTCTACTACGCCCAACGCACTGTCGATGTCGCCTCGGCCCGCCTTTGGTTGGGCCAAGGTATTCCCATCGACGACATCATCACCATGCTTGAAGTCCGCCGCCGCTTTGAGATTCCCGCTGCATTTTGCTCCGCTCGTGCGCGGGAGATTGCGGCCACGGCTCAGCGCATGATTGCCCGTCGCAAGACGGCATGATTCCACAGCCCATAGGAGGTAGATATGCCACTGCTTGAAGTCACCCAAACCCGCCACATCAGCGCGTCCTTTCGATTGACCGATACAACCGCATTGCAGGTCGATCAGTATGCCGCATTCATCCATGCTTCTGCCGACGATGTTGTCGAGCAGGCGCTTGCCTATGTCTTCTCGAAAGACCGCGACTTTCAGGAGTTCCTTCGTACTCCTGAAGCGCAGCGCATAACGCCGACTCTGCGCATCCGTCGCGCGCCTGCTTCCGAAGCCGCTGAAGCGCCTTCAAAGCCTGCATCGAAAGCGGCAGTCGCAGTGGGAACGAAGGCATGAATTGCCTTCGCTCCCCAGCCCGGACCACTGCGGCGCTGCGCGCCGGAAGAATTTTCGATACTCCATCCCTCATAGGGTGCTGCTGAGGAACTTTGGTTCCTTACTGCGAACCTGCTGTACGGACTGTTCTTATCGAAAACTAGGTTCCTGCTAAGGAACCAGACAGAGGAGAAAAATGCTACTCCAGAATGATCCAGCCAAGGCTAAAAGGCGCAAGCTGAAAGGCCGCCCGCTACGTTCCCAGAGCATCGGAACGAAACTCACTGAGCAAGAAGAAACAGCGGTCCTTGCCGCCGCTCAATGCCAGGGGAAATCGCCTGGAGAGTGGGTGCGAGACACCCTGATGGCTGCGGCACGAAATCATCTTTCCTCTGATGACTTCGCACTGCTTATCGAGGTCCAGGCTCTTCGACTTCTGCTTATCAACACCCTTGAGCCACTTTTGCGCGGCGACAGAATGACCGCCGATCAGTTCAAAGAAATGCTTCGCTATGTGAAAGCGAACAAGCGCAAGGCGGCGGAGGACACTCTCGCCAGCTATGCGGAAAGGAGCACGGAACAGATATGAATACGACGCATTGGGGACGCAAGGAAACGATTGTTACGCCGCCGCAGGCCCCTATTTATAGCTATGCGGCCATCGCGCTCGTGCTGATTCTGACCGCTGCATTTCTGCGCATCTATATGGGTGTCTTCATGTCGCCGCTCGAACGCTACGACCTCTGGCCGTACATTCAGTCCGGCGCATTGACCGGGTTGAAGCAAAGCAGCCAGTACCAGCTTCTCGACGTTTCAGATGACCACCTTCATGCGCATCCTGCCGCCTCTGCCGATGTGGAGACGGGCATGACGACGATTGAATTTGCACGACCGCTGCCACTTCAATTGACTCGGAGTGCACGCGATTCTGGGCTGGTTTACCTCTATCGCGGACCGAAAGCCGTCTACCGGAATGGCCCGCTTCATGCCTATCTTCAGCAGTTCGTCTATGGCGGGCACAGTGTCGCCGGAGTCTTCCGCTGGCCGCTGCTCGCCGGGCTTGCCGTGCTGTTAGGCGTGCTCCCGCTTGCCGCGCGTAAAGACGTGGAACGGTTCAGGGAGATGAAATATGGCCGACTGCTCAAAGGCCCGGTTCGGGTCACGCCAACCGGATTCAATCGCGCAGTGAAGGGCGATGGAGTTGGCTTCAGAACAATCGAATCGAAGAAGCTCATGCGTATTCCCCGGCTCGCTGAAGGGCAGCACATCGAGTTGATGGGCGACACGGGCGCGGGCAAGACCCGGCTCATTATGCAGATACTCATGCAGATCAAAGAACGTGGTCATTCGGCCATCGTCTACGATCCTGCCTGTGAGTTTGTTCAGCGGTTCTATGACGGCAAGAATGGCGACATCATTCTCAATCCTCTGGACGCCCGCTGTCCTTACTGGGGGCCGTCCGAGGAGTTGCGCCGCCGCGCCGAGGCCAAGGCGATTGCGGCCTCTCTCTACCAGCCGACCACAGACAAAAAAGGCGAGTTTTTCACTGAGACGCCGCAGAAAATCTTCGCTCATCTTCTGACCTTCGGCCCCTCGCCCGATGAACTTGTCGAATGGATGGCCAACCCCGATGAGATCGACCGTCGTGTGCAGAACACGGAGATGGCGACGATGATCGCCAAGGGCGCGCAGCAGCAGCGCAACGGTGTATTGGCCTCGCTCGGTCTGATCGCGGACAGCCTGCGGATGCTGCCACGCAAAGACAAAAACCGGAATCATTGGAGCGCAACAGAGTGGTCCGAGAACCGGAAGGGCTGGATATTTCTGACCTCGAAACCCAGCGAGCGCGAGGCATTGCGCCCGCTGCACAGCCTGTGGATTGATCTGCTGGTTTTGCGTCTACTCAATGAACCGAAGGAAGGCCAGCACCCGGTCTGGTTTGTGCTGGACGAGTTGGCCAGCTTGCAACGGTTGCCGCAACTCCACACCGCGATCACCGAGAATCGCAAATCGAAGAATCCGATTGTGCTGGGCTTTCAAGGAAAGGCGCAGCTTGAGTACATCTACGGCCACATGGCCGAGGTCATGCTCTCGCAGCCAGCAACAAAAATCTTCCTGAAGACTACCGAGCCGAAGGCTGCCGAGTGGGTATCAAGCGCCATCGGCAAAGTGGAGATTGAACGGTTGCGGCAGACGCATTTTGATGGCAGCCGCACGGGCAAAAACTTCACGCTGGAGCGCCAGGTCGAGCCACTGGTGATGGATTCTGAAATCTCCGGCCTGCCCGACCGGCACGCCTACCTGAAGCTCGGCAACTACGTCGCCTGCTTCTCATTTGCCTACCACGACATCCCGGCAACGCAACTGGCCTTCGTGCCGCGCCCACTTGATGATGACGAACTTGGATTCGATCCAAAGACGCTGGCAAAGAAACCGTCGGAGCCAGATGTCATCGAAGAGAGCGCGGAAGCCATTCAGAGCGGATTCTCATTGGGAGACTGAGCCATGCTGAAAATCTCGAAAGCACTTTCCGCTGGCAAACTCGAAAACTACCACAAGCAGGAATTCACTTCGCCGGACCAGAGTTATTGGAGCCAGGGACAGACCGTGCAGGGCGAATGGCAGGGCCAACTCGCCGAGAAATATGGTCTCGCCGGAGCCGTTGGCAGCGAGGAGTTTCATCGCCTCTCGGATGGCCAGCACCCGCAGACCGGCGAGCAACTTGTTCAGCATCGGCAGTCTTTCGAGTATCCAGGAGCAGACGGGAAAACAGTGAAATCCGTCGAACACCGCGCCGGGTGGGACGCGACATTCAGTGCGCCGAAGTCGGTTTCGTTGACTGCCCTTGTTGGCGGCGACAGCCGTGTCCGCGAGGCTCACCGCATGGCGGTCACGACCGCTCTCGGCGAATTGGAACGGTACACGCAAGCGCGGCTTGGCGGCAACCGCCCCGCCGAGTCCACCGCCCAATTCATCGTCGCAAAATTCGAGCACGACACATCGCGGCCCGTCGATGGTTACGCCGCTCCGCAGCTTCATACCCACGCCGTTATCTTCAACGTCACCGAGCGAGCGGATGGAACGACGCGGGCGCTTCAGGAGCGCGGTTTCTTCGAGTCGCAGCAGTTCGCCACTGCCGTCTATCAGTCAGAGTTGACCTTCCGGTTGCGGGAACTCGGATACGAGATCACCCCCGGCAGGAGCGGCGCGCCGGAGATCAAAGGGTATTCGCAGGAATATCTTGACGCTTCGAGTCAGCGCCAGAATCAGATCCTCGCACACATGCAGCAAAACGGTCTCTCCGGCTACGAGGCGGCAGAGATCGCCGCCCACGCCACGCGCGACAAGAAGCAGATTCAGTCGCCCACCGAAGTACTTGCGGCACATCGCAAGCTGGCCGCCGAGTTCGGCAATCAGCCGAATCAGGTTGTGGCCGCGGCGCGGGAGCGGACCCAGAAGAAATCCGCCGAGCGCGCTCCCGAGAAAGTACAGAAGGCCGCGCAGGAAGCGGTGACTTTCGCCCGCGAACGCAGCTTCGAGCGCGAAGCTGTCACCGACGAGCGCGCCCTCTTCCGCGATGCCTTGCGGCGCGGTATGGGCGAAACGACCTACGGTCAGGTTCGCACCAGCGTAGAGGCGAGGTTGGCCTCCGGCGAATTTCAACTTGTCACCGCGCCGAAGCACGGTTCCGCGCGGCAGTTCACCACGGCGGAAACCATCCAGGCTGAGAAGGAAATCCTGCGGCAGATGCGCCAGGGGCAAGGCCGCGTTGAACAGATCATGCCCGTTCAGCAAGCCGTGACACATACTGCCCAATACCCGATTCTCAATTCCTCGCAACGCTCGGCGGCGGAAGAGATTCTGACCTCACGCGACAGAATACAAGGCTTGCAGGGAAGCGCCGGCGTGGGAAAGACCACTGCTCTCAAAACCGTGCGCGAGGCCGCCGAGCAGCGCGGGATGATTGTCGAGGGCTTCGCTCCGACCTCCCGCGCCGCGCATCAGCTCCGCGATGCCGGTATCAATGCCGATACGTTGCAAGGCTTTCTCGCCCGGCATAAGCAGCCGACTCCGGAGCGCCACCTCTATATGGTGGATGAGTCGAGTCTCGCCAGCACCAAACAGGTGCGCGATTTTCTTGCCAAGATCGAACCTCACGACCGGGTTCTCTTCATCGGCGACACACGCCAGCATCAGGGCGTCGAAGCCGGAAAGCCCTTCGAGCAGTTGGTTGATGCCGGGATGAAGACGGCGCGACTTGATCAAATTGTCCGCCAGAAAGACCCGGAGTTGCTGCGCGCCGTCGAGCATCTATCGCGCGGCGAAGTGGCCGAAGGCGTCGCGCTTCTCGAACAACAGGGCCGCGTCACGGAGATCGCCGATCCTGAGAAACGCATCGCTTCGATAGCCCGGAACTATGCCGACAATCCAACCAATACCATCATCGTTTCACCCGACAATGCTTCGCGCCGCGCGATCAATCAGGCAGTTCGTTCGGAGTTGCAGGAACGCGGCATCGTCGAATCCGAGAACCATGCCCTGCGCGTCCTTGCGCCGCGTTCCGACATGACCGGCGCTGACCGGGCCTGGGCCGCGCGCTATGAGGTTGGCGACGTGCTTCACTACCAGCGTGGCAGCAGAACTCTCGGCGTTGAGCAGCGCAGCTATGCGCGAGTAGTCTCGACCGATCCAAAATCGAATCTGTTGACCGTCGAGAAGCCGGATGGCCCGCAAGTTACCTACGATCCTGCCCGTTTGCACGGTATCTCCGCTTACCACGAGATCGAGCGCGAATTTGCTGTGGGCGACCGCTTGCAATTCACCGCGCCGAACCGTGATCTAGGCGTCGCCAACCGCGACCTTGGAACCGTGGAGAAGATCGACGCTAACGGCGCAATGACCGTCCGCATGGACGGCGGCAAAGACAGGGCGGTCACCTTTGATCCGGCTGAGATGAGGCACTTCGATCACGGCTACGCCGTGACCTCGCACAGTTCGCAGGGACTCACTTCGGAACGCGTTCTGGTCAACATGGACACCAACGTCCACCCCGAACTCATCAACACCCGGTTTGCCTATGTTTCTGTCTCCCGCGCCTCGCACGATGCGCAAATCTTCACTAACAATCTCGCCCAACTCGCCCCGCAACTCAGCACCGACATCTCCAAGACATCCGCGCTCAAAGTCGCACAAAGCGCCGCCGCCATTCAGGGAATCGGCATTGGCTGAGTTTCGGATGTACAGGTCCGATAGAATGGAGGCGTCACCGGCCTCCACAACCCGCGTTCACTACGCGGCTCGAAGCACGGAGGATTTCGATGACCAACCTGACGACTATGCCCGAGAACTACGAACATATCCGCACTGGAATCGTCGAGCTGCTCAAGGCAGCCCGATCCGCCGCCGCCCGCAATGTCAATTCGATCATGACGGCAACCTACTGGGAGATCGGGCGGCGCATCGTGGTGCTGGAACAGGGCGGAGAGCAGCGGGCCGGATACGGCGAACAGCTCATTGAACAACTGGCCACCGATCTCACAGGGCAGTTTGGCCGTGGATTCAAACGGACGAATCTATGGCAAATGAGGGCGTTTTACCTTGCGTGGCCAGAAGCGCAGATTCTCCAGACACTGTCTGGAGAATTCGCAATTAGCATTTCTTTCAATGACATAGAGAAACGCCCGACCTCAACCGCTGCCTTGGCCGCCCGTTTCGCCTTGCCCTGGTCCGCATATGTCCGGCTGCTATCGGTCAAGAATTCAGAAGCCAGGAACTTCTACGAAGCTGAGGCTCTACGCGCAGGCTGGTCCGTCCGCCAACTCGACCGCCAGATCGGCAGCCAGTTCTACGAGCGCATCGCCCTTTCCAAGAACAAAGCCGCCATGCTGGAGAAGGCGCAAACGCCCGAATCAACCGACGCGATCACGCCCGAAGAGGCTATCAAAGACCCGTTTGTTCTCGAATTTCTGGACCTCAAGGACGAATACTCTGAGTCAGATCTGGAGGAGGCGCTCATCCGGCATCTCACCGATTTTCTGCTGGAATTGGGCGACGATTTCGCCTTCGTCGGTCGCCAGCGGCGGCTACGCCTCGACGACAACTGGTTCCGCGTCGATCTGGTTTTCTTCCATCGTCGCTTACGCTGCCTGCTCCTTGCCGACCTGAAGATCGGCAAGTTCAGCTATGCCGATGCCGGTCAGATGCACCTCTACCTGAACTATGCCCGTGAGCACTGGACCAAACCCGGCGAAAACCCGCCCGTCGGCCTGATCCTCTGCGCCGAGAAGGGTGCGGCAGAGGCGCATTATGCCCTCGACAACCTGCCCAACAAGATTCTTGCCGCCGAGTACCAGACTGTCCTGCCAGACGAAAAGCTGATAGCAGAGGAGTTGGACCGGTCCAGGCGCGCCCTCGAAAACTTGGGATCAAGACCCGAACTGCCCGGTAAACCCATCCGCTAGTTTCGCTTATCATGGGTATTGGATAATCAATGCCATGCCCATGACAAGGCAGCCCTTCAAGCCCATCGCGTGGGCAATCCGGCATGGTTTGGGTGATTTTGCCGGGAGGGTAGACCGTTGAACGCCGTTGAAATTGAAGAGGCCATCTCGCAACTGGCGGATCAGCCGTTTGACCCGGCGAATTTTCCCTATGCTTTCCTAGAAGCCTTCGGAAACAAAGAAACAACGATCAAAAGGCTGCGCGCCGGTGCCTCCAACAAATCCGACCTTGGCGGCGTTCTCCAAACCAGCAACATCCATATTAAGGTGTGCGCGGAAGGCGAGGTTACCAAGACCCTCGCCGCGCTACGGGAAAGCCCGTCCACGATCCGGGCCAAGGCCAAATTCATTCTGGCGACAGATGGGCAAACGCTGGAAGCCGAAAATCTTGCCTCCGACGATTCCCCTGTCGTTTGCGCATTTAAGGACTTTCCCGACCATTTCGGTTTTTTCCTGCCTCTAGCTGGCATCTCCACCGTCCGGCAGATCAGCGAAAACTCATTCGATATCCGGGCGACCAGCCGCCTCAACCGGCTTTACGTCGAGCTTCTGAAAGACAACCCGGAATGGGGCACGTCTGCCCGCCGCCACGACATGAATCACTTCATGGCGCGGCTCATCTTCTGTTTCTTTGCCGAGGATACGGACATCTTCATCGGCAAAGGCCTGTTCACCGACACCATCACGCAGATGAGTGCGCGGGATTCCTCCAACACCAATACGGTGACCGAGGCGCTCTTCCGCGCCATGAACACCAAGATCGCAGAACGTGACCGCGAAGGTCTGCCCCGTTGGTCAAATTCCTTCCCGTATGTGAACGGCGGCCTGTTCTCCGGCAACATGGACGTGCCGCGCTTTAGCAAAATCGCCCGCTCTTATCTTCTTCACATTGGCAATCTCGACTGGACGAAGATCAACCCGGACATCTTCGGATCGATGATCCAGGCCGTAGCCGAAGACGAGGAGCGCGGCGCGCTCGGTATGCACTACACCAGCGTTCCGAACATCCTCAAAGTTCTCAACCCGCTTTGTCTTGACGATCTGCGCGCGAAGCTCGCCGAGGCAGGCGACAATCCGCGCACCCTGCTTAACCTTCGCAAGCGCATGGCGAAGATCAGGGTCTTTGACCCCGCCTGCGGTTCAGGAAATTTCCTTGTCATTGCCTACAAAGCCATACGGGAAATCGAGGCCGAGATCAACAAACGGCGCGGCGAGCCGGAGATTCGCAGCGAAATCCCTCTCACGAATTATCGCGGCATTGAACTGCGGGATTTCCCGGCGGAAATCGCGCGACTTGCTCTCGTCATCGCCGAGTACCAATGCGACGTTCTCTATCGCGGGCAGAAACTGGCTCTCGCCGAATTCCTGCCCCTGCGTTCGGAAAACTGGATTACATGCGGCAATGCACTCCGGCTTGATTGGCTGAGCATCTGCCCGCCAACCGGCACCGGTGTGAAGGTGCAGGCTGATGACTTGTTCGGCTCCCCGCTCGACCAAGCTGAGATCGACTTTCAGAATGAGGGAGGAGAGACTTATATCTGCGGTAACCCTCCATACAAAGGAAGCAAGTATCAGTCGCCAGAACAAAAGGACGATTTGAAGGGGGTGTTTAAGAGTACCAACGCCGGCTGGAAATCGCTCGACTACGTCTCAGGTTGGCTAATTAAAGCAAAGGAGTACGGGCACCACACCAACTCGGCCTTTGCATTTGTGGCGACAAACTCAATCTGCCAAGGAATTCAAGTGCCGGAGCTCTGGCCGCATCTGCTTCGGGACAATTGTGAGATTAATTTTGCCTACACATCTTTTAAGTGGAGCAACCTTGCAAGCAACAAAGCTGGCGTCACTGTGGTTATCGTTGGGATGTCCAATTGTTCAAGGTCCGATAAGAGGATCTTTGGAACCGACGATCAAGGGCGCACGGCTGTCAGGACCGTTCAAAACATAAATGCTTACCTTATCTCTGGCCCCAATATTTTTATTCAAGCAAGATCTAGCCGGCCTGACAATATTCCAGGCATGGACTTTGGTAATAAAGCGGTTGACGGTGGCCATCTTTACCTTGAACGTGAAGCATTAAAAGAGTTACCCAAAGAGATTATCAATAATTTTGTTCGCAAAATTTATGGTGCCTCTGAACTCATAAAGGGTACTCCGAGATTTTGTCTGTGGATCGCTGACTCGGAGGTAGAGAAAGCCGCAGGGAACACGCTTATCGCGAGTCGGCTACGCCTCGTTAGAGAGATGAGACTGGCGAGTGAGAAAATTGCCACGCGTCGCGGAGCGGGTCAACCGCATAAGTTTGAAGAGCGTCGGCAGCGCGGAGGGGAAGAAATAATAGCCCTCCCTCGTATCACCTCCGAGAATCGGGACTACCTCCCCGTTGGTTTACTGGACTCTCACACCATCGTAAGTAGCCAACTCTTTGCCTTTTACAACGTCAAAGTTTTTGTTGTTGCGCTGTTAGTTTCTCGTCTGCATTGGGTTTGGATGGCAACTGTTTGCGCCAGAATGAGAACTGACTTTAGCTATTCCAATACGCTAGGCTGGAATACCTTTCCTCTGCCCACATTTACTGAGAAGAATATGGCCGATCTCACCCGCTGCGCTGAGGACATTCTGCTAGCGCGCGAGCATCATTTTCCGGCATCTATTGCCGACCTCTACGATCCCGACGCTATGCCAGAGGATTTGCGCCAGGCTCATGAGCGCAACGACGAAGTGCTGGAACGTATCTACATTGGCCGTCGTTTCAAGAACGATACCGAGCGACTGGAAAAGTTGTTCGAACTTTACACCAAAATGACGAAGACAAAGGGGGCGGCATGAGCACCCTCACGGTCATTGATCGGCGTTATCTTGAGAAGTTTTTGGATATGGGTGGCGGCTACGTGTTACCCCCATACTATTCCGACAGGAGTTTCGGCGCATTCTTCAACCGTCACTCGATTGACATTCATGGCCCAAAATACCAGACGATTGGAACATCGAAGGCGAACAAGTTGCGCGCCTTTTGGGATGGTGAAAATGATTCCGTTGTCGGCAAGATCATGTCCGGCATGGTGGATGAATATGTCGTCGATTGTGAATTGAACAATAAGGAAGTTGATTCAGCCCTTCTCGAAAAAGTTCGGGGCATCATTTCACGATTGTCCGGGAAGCCACAGATAGCTAAACCAGCGCAGACCGTTGACGATTTCTTGAAGCATGAGTTCACGATTCCGAATGTTCACAAGCTGCCGATTGAAGCGCAGGTTATTCCGGTCATTGAAAGTCGTCTTGGCGAAGCCTTAAGAGCACTAAGTGCGGGCGCGCATCTTTCTGTGATCTTTCTTTGCGGAAGCGTTCTTGAAGCCGTCCTGCTTGGCGCGGCCCAGAAGGAACCGGCGCGTTTCAATCGGGCTTCGGCCAGCCCTAAGGCCAAAGACGGAAGCGTGAGGCAGTTTCACGAATGGAGCCTCGCGCAGTTCATCGATGTTGCTTGCGAAGTTGACCTATTGAAACCTGACGTGAAGAAATTCAGTCATGGATTGCGGGATTTTCGCAATTACATACATCCGTATGAA
>Ga0255353_1001525_pt1 | contig 12836 bp, 12 predicted proteins | sample HBST25metaG_FD_189941 | JGI IMG/M metagenome (GOLD analysis project Ga0255353, IMG submission 189941) | Peat soil microbial communities from Stordalen Mire, Sweden - H.B.S.T25 | ecosystem: Environmental > Terrestrial > Soil > Wetlands > Peat | place: Sweden: Norrbotten County, Stordalen Mire...
CATTCCCCCATCGGCTATAACGCCGCGATGACGCTCGCCATCGGCGTTATTGTTGCGGTTGGCCCGCATTCCCCCATCGGCTATAACAATCCACGAGAATTGCGAGTCTGCCGGTAGTTGCGGTTGGCCCGCATTCCCCCATCGGCTATAACCATCGAGCATCCGCCGCATTACCCTCTGAGTTGCGGTTGGCCCGCATTCCCCCATCGGCTATAACCGATCGCCGTCAACCCATTGAAATGACAATAAGTTGACGGTGATCGGGCGGCCTGAAATCGGACGCATCAGAACAGAGTCAGTTGGTCCGGCGTGCGCCGGCCGCGCCGTTCGCGGTCGCCGCCGTGAAACACCGCCATGGTTTCGAATTGGCGGTCGGTCACGGTCAATACATGCACCTTCCCCTCCCCCGGCACCTTGCGCGCCACCGCGCGCAGCCGGGTGTCCGCCTGTTCCTTGCCAGCGGACCAACGGAGATAGACGCTGAACTGGCTCATCTCCCAGCCTTCGTCCAGCAGCCATTGCCTAAAGCCGGTCGCCGCCCTCCGCTGCGGCTTGGTCATCACCGGCAGATCGAACATCAGTACCAACCACATGATCCGGTAACCACTCAGGGTCGGCGTCATCGGCGGTGTCCTTGAGCCGCAATACCGGGAATTCCAGTGCCGGCTCTCCTGTCAGGTAGCTGTCGGCAAGGCTTGCGGCGCAGCGCAGCAGCGCGGTCGCCAGCGGGCTGGTTCCCGCCGCCGTCTGCTCGTCGCGCAGCAGCAGCGCCGCCAGCCGCCGCTTGGCGGGCACCGTCACCGCCACGATGCCGTCGGCGAGCAGGCGAACCACCTCCTCGTCCACCACCGGGCGGAACGGCTCCATCATGTCGTCGGCCAACGGCATCGGGTCTTGCGGATGGCGATGAAAAATCCCCAGGCCAGGATGCAACCCGGCCGCGCAAAGCGACCGCGCCACCGCCGCGCGCAACACTGCGTAGCCATAGTTCAACAGCGCATTGGCGCCCGTCGCATCCGGGTCGCGGCGAAAGCCGGCATCGAACAGCAGCGGCCAGTAGCGGCGCGCCGCCTGCGCCTCCAGATTGTCCGGATCGCCCGCCTTCACCGCGCGGGCCAGCCGCGCGAACGCGCCCGCCGGCCGCCCGAGGCATTGCAGCGCCCAGCCCTGCCGGCGAATCTTGGCCGCCACCACCAGCGCCCACAGCCGCTTCTCCATCGGCCGCGTGCGCTCGATCTGGGCCGCCATGCGGCGCGACGCCGCGTGGTGCCCGGCCAGCGGCCACAGCAGCGCCGCCGGCGCGAAATTCGCCGCCGGCACGACGAACGGCAGCCCGCGCCCGGCCAGGGCCGCGAGCAACGCGACGGACACCGAGGTGCCGCGCGCGGTCGCCAGCACGGCCGCGATGTCGTCCAGCGGCACCCGCCCGACCTCCGCGCCCCCGGCGCTGATCACCAGGAATCCGCGCTCCTTCGACAGGTGATGGCCCTCTTCGGCGATCTCGACGATGCGGCCGAGCGGACTGGTCATCCGCTCACCAATCTAGCGGCCCGGGGTCGCGTACGCGGCCGGTCGGATCGACCTGCACCTTGCGCGCCGCTTCCTCGCGAAACCGGGTAATGCTGCCGTTGATATACTTGAAGGCATCGTTTCGGTCGGCATCCCGCGCCTTGAGGTTGCCTGCCTCATACAGCGGAGCGAGCGTAGCCGCCCCCTTGCTGAACTTCACCACCCGCAGCAGCCGGCGCGCCTCGCCCATGCCGAACGTCACCACATCGTTCTTGTGCAGCCGCATCAGCAACCGCGCGGCGGGGTGCGGCCTGCCGTCCGTCAGCTTGCGGCCCAGCCGCTTCGCCTCCGCGTCCATGGCGGCTTGCATCACCGGCACAACCACCATGACAACCTTACCCGGCTTGCCGCCCGTTGCCGGCAGGCGCCAGAATTCCGCGCGATGGTTGGCGTCCAGCTTCACGCGCTTGTACGGGCGCCCGGTCCGCCGGTCGGCAATCGCCGCCGTGTGATCCAACCGTTCGCGCACCTGAACCCGCCGCACCAAGACACCGGGCGCATGCGGGATTTGCGACAGCGCCGTTGCCTGGGCGGGCTTGCCCTCGATGCCGAGCGCGGTGCGGATATACTCACGCAGTCGGGGATCGGGCACCGCCGCATCGACGTCGCCGGCTTTCCAGCCGGCGAGGGACGCCACCGGCACGCGATGCGCCATGTTCGGCTCGCCCGGCCCCGCTCCCTCCACGTCGGCGTAAGCGGTATCGTTGTGCAGCGCTCCCGATGGCGCGGTGTCCGGGTGGACCAAACCGAGTTGCCTGCGGATTTGGTCGAAGGAGCGATCGCGGCCGGCATTCAGCAGCGCGTCCAGCAGGTCGCGTTGCTTGCCGGTCAGGGGCTCGTCGGGCTCGCCGACCCGCCGGATTTCCAGATGCGCGAGGTCCTGGGCGATGCGGAATGCCTGCGTGCTGGGCAGCGCGCGCGGGGCGCGGGGCTCGGTTGGCTTCAGCCAGCAACGGCCCACCGGCGGGTCGCGCAGATCGCGCTGGAAGAACAGTATTTTTCGCAGTTCGTCGCCAGTGGCGGTTGCCAACGTCGGGTTCCACTGCGCCTGAGCCGCCCAGATCGCATCGAATTCCGCCGCCACCATCTCGCGCGTCGGGTAGAATGGATATTCCGCCTTCGCCCCGGCCCCATGCAGGCGCGCGCGCACATCGGCATGGCGGGCGTGCCGGGCCGCCAGCCACGCCCCGAGCGTTTGCTGCCCACTGCGGGCGATTTCGGCGGTCAGGCGATCCGCGGCGCGACGGACCTTGCCCTTTTCGTCCTCGTTGTCCCGATCGGTCTTGCGGTTGCTCCGGAAGCCGCGCCGCTGATTGAGGTGGAACACCACCCGCCCCAGTTCGTATGGCTCCAGCCGGCGCGCCAGCGCATCCGCCCGCAGCGCGTATGGGTCCAGCGCCGCGATGGCCGCGCGCGCGGCGGGGTCCGCTGGCATCAGCCCGTTGCGGATCAGCGCGTTCAACAGCGCCTGCCGCCGTTGCAGATAGCGGTCGCGCCGCCGCCGCGACTGGCGGGCCAGCCGCCGCGCGGCCGCGAGCGAGACGCTGGTCTTCGGATCGCGGCCGTCGGGGAAGACGCGCACGCCGATAGCGCAGATGCCGCAGGGGTGCGGTGGCACGGCGGCATCCAGGTCGAGCAGGCACCAGCCGATGGAGTTGGCGCCGATGTCGAGCCAGGCGATATGTCATGCTTGCGAGCTTGACTCGGAGACACTGTCCATTGCAACCTAGCACTGGAAAGTTGCCGTTCCAATGTAGCCGATGGGGGAATGCGGGCTTTCCGTTAACAAGCGCCTGTGGGTGCACCAGATGGGCGGCGGGCTCCGGCCCGCCGTTCTTTTTTGCTGGGCCTCGCGGTGCCTTGGTGCAAGTTGACGGCGAGGCGAAGGTAAGCTCGACGACCCAACGTCGACCCGGCCGTCACGGATGGAACGCCTGCCGCGACGTCACGCTGGTATGCTATTGCGGCACAGCAACTGATCAACGCCGGCATATACTATCCAAATCCGACAAACGATCCAACCATCAAGCCAACGCCTAACGGCTCGTACAACGAAAATCTTGTGAAGAAGCTAAGCCCTGCAATGAAGGAGAAGATGCAGTCACTGTTCCCAACGCCATAAACAGGTACATCGGGTGGCTCGGGACCAACTCGTCGGTAACGACTTCAACGGAGGTCCTGTACGAGGTCATAGCGTTACCTGTTCAGTAAACAACGCGATGCGTCACGCGCCTGGGCGTAGTCGAGAACCGCCTCGATCCGACCACGCACCCGCGTTGACCATGCGATACAGCCCCGCTGCCGGCGCCGGTTACATCACCGCCGCGGCCTCATGCGGTTGCGGCTCCGCGTGGCTATGCGGCAGCCCCGCCAGCGGCGCCGGGTCGGGAAACAGATGCTCCAGCCCAGCCGCCGGGAAGCCGTAGCCGTCCAGCAGCGTGTCGAGGTCGTGGCGCACCAGGTTCCATGCCTCGGCGGACATCGCCTGCAGATGCAGGTGTGGGTACCAGCCGCCATTCTCGTCCGGCATGCCGACCCGGCCGACCGGCGCGCCCACGGCGAGACGCGTGCCTTGCACCGGCAGGCCGGCATGCGCCAGGTGGCCGAACAGCAGATAGTCGGCGCCGCAACGCGGCACATCGGCCCGCAGCACGAACCAGCCACCCCAGCCGCCACCCAGCGCCCGGCACGGCACCGCGTGCAGCACCTCGCCGGCGAGCGGCGTCAGCACGGCGGTTCCGGCGGGCACGTTGAGGTCGATGCCGAGATGGATGCTGCCGCCCGGCGGCAGATAGTGCCCGCGCCAGAGGTGCGCCCGATCCTCCAGCCAGCCGCCCCAGGTGTGGTCCGCGCCGAGCCGGTCGGCGACCGACTTGACCCAGCCGTCGCACACCCACGGGTCGTTCAACGGATTGGCGCGGCGCGTGTCGGGGAACTGCGCGCGGGCGAGCGCGTCGAGTTCGGCTCGTGCCCACCGCTTGCCGACAAGTTCAGGAAAAATCCAGGGCGAATCACGCATCATCGCATCTATTAGGGACTGCGCGGGCTCAGCGGCAAGGTTCGCGATTGGTAGCCGACCGCTGTTGCCGCTGGACGCACAGATACAGCCGCGTAATAGTGCCACGGACCTGCCGCGAGGACTGGATGCCGCATCTGCTTCTTGGTTTCGATATCGGTACATCAGTTACCAAGGCGGCATTGTTCGACGCCGAGGGTCGCCAGGTTGCCGTCGCCGCGCTGCGCACGCCGCTGGCGCATCCGCAACCCGGCTGGGTGGAGACCGATCCCGAAATCGTCTGGCGCAATGCCGCTTCGGTCTGTCGCGAGGCGCTGGCCAGGGCCTCGGCGACCGGCGCGGATGTCGCCGCGGTGGGCGTCTGCGGCACCATGGTCGGCGCCTGGGTGGTCGACGCCGCGGTACGGCCGTTGCGCCCGGCGATTCTGTGGGAAGACGATCGCACGCAGGGCCTGATCGACGAGGCGGAACGGGCGCGGCCGGGGTTCCTGTCGCGCATCTTCGCCCGTTCGGGTTCCGTGATGCAGCAGGGTTGCACGCTGCCGCTGCTGCGCTGGCTGGTGCTGCACGAACCGGAGGTGCTGCGCGCGGCGGCCGCGGTGTTCGGCAGCAAGGACTTCGTGCGGGCGCGGCTGACCGGTCGGCTGGCCGCCGACGTGACCGAGGCGGCGGTGGCTCCGGGCAGCGCGCGGGCGCGCGACCGCAGTCCGGAGCTGATCGCCACCTTCGGACTGCAGGACTGGGCGCATCTGCTGCCGCCCGCGCTTGACTCGGCCGCCGCCGCCGGCACGGTGACGGCGGCGGCGGCGGCGCTGACCGGGCTGGCGCCTGGCACGCCGGTGGCAGCGGGCGCGGGCGACGTGCCAGCCAGCATCATCGGCGCCGGCGGCACCCGGCCCGGCATCGCTTGCAGCATCCTGGGCACCACCTGCCTCAACGGCGTGCTGGTCGCGGCGCCGGTGTTCGAGCCGCCCGACCTCGGCCTGCTGTTCACCATCCCCGGCGGGCTGTGGCTGCGCACCATGGTGAACGTGGCGGGCACGGTGAACATCGACTGGCTGCTCGCGACACTCTGCCCCGATCTCGCCGATGCGCCCGACCGCTACGCGCGGCTGGAGGCGCTGGCCGAGGCGGCAGGCATCGGCGCCGGCAGGGCTTGTTATGTGCCATACTTGTCCGAGGCCGGGATCATCGCGCCGCGGGTGGCGCCGCTGGCCCGCGCCGGTTTCGTCGGCCTGTCGCCGCGACACGGCCGGCCGCACCTGGTGCGCGCCGTCTACGAGGGCGTGGCGTTCGGTATCCGCGATTGTTTCGCGGTGATGGGGCGGCCGGTCGAGCGCATCCGGCTGGTGGGCGGCGGCGCCCGCAGTCCGTTCTGGAGCCAGATGCTCGCCGACGTGAGCGGCACCGAGGTCGAAATTCCCGCGGGCTCGGAGTTCGGCGCCAAGGGCGCGGCGCTGTTGGCGGCGACCGCCGTGGGCTGGTACGCCGACATCCGCAGCGCCGCCGAGGCCGGCTTCGCCATCGCCCGCCGCCATGCGCCGAACCCGGCGGCGACGGCCCGCTACGAACCGCATTTCCGCGCCTACCGGGTCTGGCGCGACGCCGTGATCGATGCGGCGACAACCGGGAGTGAGGCGGCATGAGCAGTGCGGCAGAAGCCTACCTGGCCGAGGCATCGCGACGCCTGGCGAGCGTGCGTACGGGACAGGAGGACGCCTTCGCCGCCGCCATCGAGGCGATGCAACGCGCCGCCGCCGGCGATCGGCTGATCTATCTGTTCGGCACCGGGCACTCGCACATGCTGGCCGAGGAAGGGCACTACCGCGCCGGCGGGCTCGCCTGCATCGTGCCGGTGCTGTCGGCGACGGTGATGCTGCACGAGGGGGCGGTGGCCGGGTCGCGGCTGGAGCGCACTTCGGGCCTCGCCGATATCGTGCTGTCGCGCTACGCGATCGGGGCGGGCGACGTGCTGGTGGTGTTCTCCAACAGCGGCGTCAACGCGGTGCCGGTCGAGGCCGCCCGTGTCGGCCGGGCGCGCGGCGCCACGGTGATCGCCGTCACGTCGCAGGACTATTCGCGCGCGGTGGCGAACGGACGGGAGCGGCTGGCGGATGTGGCCGACATCGTCATCGACAACCGCGCGCCGCCGGGGGACGCATTGATCGAGTTGGTGCCTGGTGGGTTGCGCGCGGCGCCGATCTCGACCGTGATCGGCGCCGCCATCCTCAATGCGCTGTGCGTGGAGGTGGCGGCGCGGCTGGTCGCGGCCGGTGGCGACGCACCGGTGTACGTCAGCGCGAACATGCCGGGCTCGGCGGAGCGTAACGCGGCGCTGGTGGCGCGCTATCGCGGCCGCAACCCGCATCTTTGACCCGCCACGGGACAACAACACAGAAGGAGTGAGGGGAATGCTGAGACGAAGCCTGCTGACCACCGCGCTGGCGCTGACGGCGACAGGCGGCCTGACCGGGGGCGCCCGCGCCGCCGCGCCGGTGACGATCACGTTGTGGCACATGGAACAGCCGCCGCATCGTGTGCAGCGCGTGCAGGAACTGTTGGACGCCTTCAACAAGGCCAATCCGGACATCGTCGCCCGCCAGGAGCCGCAGAGCTGGGGCGACGTGTACGCCAAGGCGCCGGCCGCGATCGCCGCCGGCAATGCACCGGACATTCTGTTCGCGATCCCCGATTTCACCACCGTGATCAAGCAGCTCGGTACGCTTGCGCCGGTGCAGGATCTGGTGGCCGAGCTTGACGCCAAGCACAAATTCATCCCTGCCGCGGTGAAGCCATACAGCTACGACGGCGGCGTGTGGGCCGTACCGCTTTACAACATGGCGCTGTCGCTCTGGTACCGGAAGAGCGTGTTGCAGGCGGCGGGCGTTGCCGCGCCGCAGACCTGGTCGCAGTGGCAGGCGGCGGCGAAGGCGCTGACCAAGGGCGGCGTCTATGGCATGGGGCTGCCGGCCAACAAGCAGCTTTACACCGACCAGACGGTCTACGCGGTGATGACGAACGCCGGCGCCAGCGAGCTGTTCAACGCCGACGGCTCGGTGTGCTTCGACAACCCCGAGAGCGTGGCAGCGTTCAAGTTCTACAAGGACCTGTACCAGTACACGGCGCCGGATGCGGCGAGCTGGACGTGGGGCGAGGCCGAGGCCTGCTTCGATTCCGAAAGCTGCGCCATGGTGCTGCAGTTCACGGTGATCAAGAGTTACGACCAGCAGGGCGGCAAGCCGGACGATCTCGGGGTGATCGCCGTGCCGCACGCGGACAGCCGGACCGCGTCCAACACCATCGCGTATTCCAACGCCGCGATGATCCTGGCGAAGGACCCGGCCAAGCAGGCCGCCGCGCGCAAGCTGATCACGTTCCTGCTGGAACCGGAGAACTACGGGCGGTTCCTCAACATGGAGCCGGGCCTGTTCCTGCCGGTGACGCAGGACGGCGCGAAGAGCGCGAGCTTCTGGGGCGATCCGCTGACCGCGAAGTACCGGCCGCAGGTGGAGACCATGATCGCCAACAGCCAGTTCGGCATGCTGTTCGGGTTCACCGGCGAGAAGGTGTTCCCCTCCATCGGCGCGATCTCGGCGCAGAACATCCTGGCGGAGACGCTGCAGAAAGTGGTGGTGGACGGTCAGTCGCCCGAAGCGGCGGTGAAGGCGGGCCAGGCCCGGATGCAGGACGCCGCGCGCAAATGAGTGCGGTCTCGAAAGACGCGCCGGCGGTCGTTGCGCATCGTGTGCGGCGGCGTGTCTTTCGGGAACAACTGCTTGCCTATGGGCTGGTTGCCCCGCTGCTGCTCTGGCTCGGGGCGAGCCTGCTCTATCCGCTGGCCGAGGCGCTGGTGCTCAGCGTGCAGGACGTGGGCATCATCGGCACGCGGGGGCACTTCGTCGGTCTCGCCAACTACGCCCGCATTCTCGGCGACGCCGGCTTCTGGCTGTCGCTCGTCCGCAGTGTCGTCTGGATCGTCGGCAACGCCGTGGTGCAGACCGTGCTGGCGCTGGCGACGGCGCTGCTGCTAGCGGAGGAGTTTCCCGGCGTGCATGTGGCCCGTGTGTGGGTGATCGTCACCTGGATCGTGCCCACCATCGTCGTTGTCATCATCTGGCGCTGGCTGCTGTCCACGTCGGGCGGCATGATCAACCCGTTGCTGATGCAGCTCGGCCTGATCAGCCGGCCGATCGGCTTCTTTTCCAGCGGCCCGATGTCGATGACCGCGCTCATCCTGATCAACTCCTGGCGCTGGTTTCCGTTCGTCGCCATCATGTTCCTCTCCGGATTGCAGAACATTCCGCTCGACGTGTACGAGGCGGCCGCGGTGGACGGCGCGGGCGGATTGCAGCGGCTCACGCGCATCACCTGGCCGCTGCTGGCCCCGACGGTGTTCGTGCTGACCATCATCGGCACGCTGCTTTCCTTCAATGTGTTCGACGTCGTCTGGCTGCTTACCGGCGGTGGACCGTCGGACGCCACCACGACATTGCCCGTGCTGATCTACCGCACGGCCTTCAAGGCCTACCGGCTGAGCGAGGCCGCGACGATGTCGGTGGTCGCCACCGTGTTGCTGATGGGTTTCGCGCTGCTGGCGATTCGCCAGCTCGCGCCGAAATCGCAGGGGGCGTGATGCACCGGACGCGTCTGGGCAACCTCGTCGTGGGCGGCGGCCTGGCGCTGCTCGCCGTCATCGTGTTGCTGCCGTTCTGGTGGGTGATCTCGTCGTCGGTGAAACTGCCGCGCGAGATCCTGTCGCGCACACCGACCATGGTGCCGCACAGCTTCACGCTGCAACATTTCCAGAAGCTGCTCGGTTCGTCGGACTTCCCCCACTATCTGCTGAACAGCGTGACCGTGTCGCTGGTTTCGATGGCGATCACCGTGCTGTTGTCGGTGCTCGCGGGCTACGCGTTCTTTCGCATGCGTTTCGCCGGTCAGCAGATGCTGTACCGCGCCATCCTGCTGGCCTACGCGTTTCCCGGTATCGTCGTGCTGGTGCCGCTCTACGGCATGATGTCGGCGGTCGGGCTGATCGACACGCGCACCGCCCTGGTGGTGGTGAACGTCACCTTCGCCGCGCCGTTCGCGGTGTGGATGATGCGTGCCTTCCTGACCTCGTTTCCGCGCGAGATCGAGGAGGCGGCGCGGGTGGACGGCGCCGGGCCGATGCGCATCCTCTGGCAGATCATCGTGCCGCTGATCGCGCCCGGCATCGCCAGCGTGGCGGTGTTCGCGCTGGTGGCGAGCTGGACCGAATACCTGTTCGCCTCGGTGCTGATCCAGAGCGACGCGCGGCGCACCATTCCGGTGGGGCTGGCCGGCATCATCGGCCAGTACCAGATCGACTGGGGCCTGATGCTGGCGGGCGCGACGCTGACGATTCTGCCCGTGGTGGTCGTGTTCGCCTTCATCGGCCGTTACTTCGTGGCCGGGCTGGCCGAGGGCGCGGTGAAGTAGCCGGCCGGACCGGCCCTGGGAGCCCGCTGGAGGGGCTGTGGCATGGAACTGACCGAGCCGATACGGCGTGCCCTGGTCGAGGCCTTGGCGAAGGCGATGATCGACCATGCCGATGAACTCACGCGATTGGATCAGGCCATCGGCGACGGCGATCACGGCATCAACATGCAGCGGGGTTTCACGGCCGTGCTCGCGAACATTGACCGGATCGCCGCGCTGCCGATTCCAGAGGCGCTGGCCGCGATCGGCACGACGCTGGTGATGCAGGTCGGCGGTGCCTCCGGCCCGCTGTACGGAACGCTGTTCTTGCGCCTGGGCAAGACGCTGCCGGAGAGGCCGACGCTGGCCGCCTTCGTGGTCGCGGCGGAGACGGCGATCGCGGCGGTGAAGGCGCGCGGCAAGTCCGATGTCGGCTGCAAGACCATGCTCGACGTGCTGGTGCCGACGCTTGAGGCGCTGAAGTCGGCGCCGGAGGGAGCGGATTTGCCCGCGCTGTTGCCGGCGGCGGCGGACGAAGCGGCGGCGGCGACCGTGCCGTTGCGCGCGGTGCGCGGCCGGGCCTCGTATCTTGGCGAGCGAAGCATCGGCCACATGGACCCCGGTGCCCGCTCCTCCGCCCTGCTCATCGCCGCGGCGTGCGCGGCCTTGCGGAGGGTCGCATGAACGACAACGTTGGCATCGTGATCGTTTCCCATTCGCCGGACGTGGCGCGGGGCACCGCGGAGATGGTGCGCCAGATGGTCGGCGCGGAGGTGAAGCTGGCTTGGTGCGGCGGCGCGCCGGGCGGCGGGCTCGGGTGCAGCGTGCCGGCGATCGTCGAGGCGATCGAGCAGGCGTGGTCCGAGCGTGGTGTCGCGATCCTGGTCGATCTCGGGGGCGCGGAAACGAACAGCGAGATGGCGGTGGAAATGCTGCCGGCCGAGCGGCGCGGGCGCGTGGTGGTGTGCCATGCGCCGATCGTGGAGGGAGCGGTGGTTGCCGCCGCCGAAGCGTCTGGTGGCGCCACGCTGGAGCAGGTGCGTCGGACCGCCGAGGAGATGTAGGTGATGGAGCAAGTCCGTGCCGCGGCTTCCGTGCTGCTGACCCATGCGGTCGGGCTGCATGCCCGGCCGTCGGTGAGGCTGACCAAGCTGGCCAGGACGTTCGCGGCGTCGATCGAGCTGGCGACCGGCGCGGATGGTCCGTGGATCGACGCCAAGAGCATCGTGCGGGTGATGGCGGCGAAGGTGCCACAAAACGCCGTGCTGCATTTCCGTGCCCAGGGAGGCGATGCCGAGGCGGCGCTGGATGCGCTCACGGCGCTGGTACGCAACGACTTCGCCCTCGGCGATGATGGCGCCGGTTGAATTGACGGGCCGGCCGGCCGCGCCCGGCATCGCGCTGGGCAAGCTGGTGCGGTTGCCCGCGTCCGGCGACGCGAGCGCGACGCGGCACGGCGATGCCGCTGCCGAGGCAGCGGCGCTGACCGGCGCGATCGACGCGGCGGTGCGGGATCTGGCGCTGTTGCAGGAGCGCAACGCGAATGACGAGGCCGGGGCGATCGTCGGCTTCCAGATCGCCATGCTGGAGGATGACGCGCTTCGCTCCCCGGCGCTGCGGGCGATCGCGCAGGGAGCTGCGGCTGGGCCGGCCTGGGCAGCCGCCGTCGGAGCGGAACTGGCGGGGTACGAGACGGCGGAGGATGCGTATTTTCGGGCACGGGCCACGGATTTGCGCGATCTGCGCGACCGCGTGCTGCGCCATCTGGCTGGCGCCGGCGAGGCCGCCATGCCGCCGGGGGCGATCCTGGTGGCCGACGATCTGACCCCCACGCGCTTCCTGGAGGCGGACTGGCGCGGCGGCGGCATCGCGCTCAGCGCCGGTGCCGAGACCAGCCATGTCGCCATGTTGGCGCGGTCGCGCGGCGTGCCGATGGTGGTGGGGCTCGGCAAGCTGATGATCGAGGGCCACGCAACGGCGGCGCTGGATGGCGCGGCCGGAAAACTGGTACTCAGCCCGACGCCGGAACAGTGCGCGCGCTTCATCCGCGAGGCGGCGCGTGCCGCCGCTGAGTACGCCGCGATACAGGTGGGACTGACACAGCCGGCGGTGACCGCCAGCGGCCAGCGCATTGCCGTTCTGCTCAACATCGCCGAGCCGGGCGAGCTGGACACGCTGGACCCGGCGATCTGCGACGGCATCGGCGTGGTGCGCACGGAATTCCTGTTCCACGCCGCCGCCGGCCTGCCCGACGAGGCGACGCAGTACCGGGTCTATCGCCGCATCGTGGAATGGGCGGCGGGCAGGCCAGTAACCGTGCGCACGCTGGATGCCGGTGGCGACAAGCCGATCGCGGGCTTGACGCCGGCCGGTGAATCCAACCCGTTCCTCGGCCTGCGCGGCGTGCGGCTGAGCCTCGCGCGCCCGGACGTATTCGCCGTGCAACTGCGGGCGCTGGCGCGAGCGGCGGCGCATGGGGCGGTGAAGGTGTTGGTGCCCATGGTGACCGTGCCGGAGGAACTGGAGGCGGTGCGGAGACTGCTGCGGGAAGCCGTCGCGGACTTGTCGGCGGCCGGCATCGCCTGTGCCGAGCCGCCGGTCGGCATGATGGTGGAGGTGCCGGCGGCGGCGCTTGCCATCGACCGCTTCGATGCGGCGTTCTACTCGATCGGCAGCAACGACCTGGTGCAGTACGTCACCGCCAGCGCGCGCGACATCGGTGCCGTGGCGGGGCTCGCCGACGCGCGCAATCCCGCGGTGTGGCGCCTGATCGCCGAGGTCGTGGCGCACGGCTGGACGAGCGGGCGCGCCG
>Ga0255353_1001528_pt1 | contig 12833 bp, 5 predicted proteins | sample HBST25metaG_FD_189941 | JGI IMG/M metagenome (GOLD analysis project Ga0255353, IMG submission 189941) | Peat soil microbial communities from Stordalen Mire, Sweden - H.B.S.T25 | ecosystem: Environmental > Terrestrial > Soil > Wetlands > Peat | place: Sweden: Norrbotten County, Stordalen Mire...
GCTCTACGCCGCCGGGCAGCCGGGTGGGGCGCGGGCGGACCGGCTGCTCTTGCAGGCGCGGTTGGCGCTGGATGACGAAGCACGGTTGCGCGTGGTGCGCAAGATGTATGCGCTGCGCTTCAACGAGGAGGCGCCGGTGCGCCGCTCGGTTGATCAGTTGCGGGGTATCGAGGGCGCGCGGGTGCGGGAGACGTATCGGCTGCTCGCGCAGCGTCACGGGGTGCAGTGGGAGGGGCGGCAGTATGACCCGACCGAGTGGTCGTCGGCCGATGTGGTGAACCGTTGCCTGTCGGCCGCGACCTCGGCGCTGTACGGGGTGACGGAAGCGGCCGTGCTGGCGGCGGGCTATGCGCCGGCGATCGGCTTCCTGCACAGCGGCAAGCCGCAGAGCTTCGTGTATGACATCGCCGACATCCTGAAATTCGAGACGGTGGTGCCGGAAGCGTTCCGTGTTGCGGCTGCGGCCCAGCAAGGCAAGCCGTTGGACGGGCACCCGGTTATTGATCCGGTGGCGGAGGTGCGCCGGCACTGCCGCGATGCGTTCCGGCGCACCGACGTGCTCGGGCGACTGATTCCGCTGATCGAGGAGGTTTTGTCCGCTGGTGGTCTGCCGCTTCCGGAAGCAGCGCCGGAAGCGATGCCGGTGGCCTTCGAAGGGCCGGAGGAGATGGGCGATGCTGGTCATCGTGGTTGAGAGCGCCCCGCCGCGATTGCGCGGGCGGCTGGCCGTGTGGCTTCTGGAGGTGCGGGCGGGGGTTTACGTTGGAGATTACGGGCGGCGTGTACGAGAGATGATCTGGGGCGAGGTAACCGCCTACATCGAAGATGGCAACGCCGTGATAGCCTGGTCCGCACCCAGCGAGACGGGCTTTCACTTCGATACCTGCGGGAAGAACCGGCGCGTTCCGGTGGACATGGATGGTTTCCGGTTGGTTCGGTTCGGTCCGGAGGCTGCGTTGCCTGCCGTGCCCGGACCAGCCGCCGAACCTATGCGCCGCCGCGGTGGGACGGTGCGCTAGGAACACTTGTTCCCGGCCGTAAGTTCCTTGACATTCAAATCTACCATAACGATCAATGGCTTCTCGGAAGAGTGTTCCCCGCGCCTGCGGGGATGAACCGACAGCAACAGAAACACACTCAGATCGCACCACGTGTTCCCCGCGCCTGCGGGGATGAACCGTACGCTCGCGGGTGCGCCGCTGGAGCGCCTCAGTGTTCCCCGCGCCTGCGGGGATGAACCGACCGAGACCGTCACCCATTTTGGGGCCGCCGCGTGTTCCCCGCGCCTGCGGGGATGAACCCGCCGCCACGTGCGCCGGTGAACCGGATCAGCCGTGTTCCCCGCGCCTGCGGGGATGAACCGGACAGCACGGTTGTGGCTCACCTGGCTCACGCGTGTTCCCCGCGCCTGCGGGGATGAACCGGACGGCGACGAGGCGCAGGCGAATGAGTTCGTGTGTTCCCCGCGCCTGCGGGGATGAACCGCTCATGCAGTGAGTTCCTAGTGCCCTCTGGGCGTGTTCCCCGCGCCTGCGGGGATGAACCGTACCCAGACCCCAGCAGCCCGACCGGCTACTTGTGTTCCCCGCGCCTGCGGGGATGAACCGACCCCGGCTACGACCGCATCGAGACGCTCATCGTGTTCCCCGCGCCTGCGGGGATGAACCGACCACATCGTTGGTCCGCACCATCGTGTTGCCGTGTTCCCCGCGCCTGCGGGGATGAACCGCCGCAGGTCGGTGACGTTGGACCGCATCAGCGGTGTTCCCCGCGCCTGCGGGGATGAACCGGCGTTCCTGCTCTACCTCGCCGGTCAACGGGCGTGTTCCCCGCGCCTGCGGGGATGAACCGAGTGGGTCGGCTTGCGCGCGCATGACGACGTAGTGTTCCCCGCGCCTGCGGGGATGAACCGCCTCAAGGCGTTGGCGATCGAGGCGCAACCACGTGTTCCCCGCGCCTGCGGGGATGAACCGCGCGCCGCCGCAGCCATGGCCTCTCCTGCCTTGTGTTCCCCGCGCCTGCGGGGATGAACCGCACTAGCGGATTTGACCCGCCGGAAGTGCCCAGTGTTCCCCGCGCCTGCGGGGATGAACCGATACCATCGCTGCCCGGCGAGATTCCATGCCGGTGTTCCCCGCGCCTGCGGGGATGAACCGTCAGAGTGGCGCTACCGTGGCGGCGAGTAGCAGTGTTCCCCGCGCCTGCGGGGATGAACCGTTCTGTGGCGTGAGGCCGGAGGTGAAATCCGCGTGTTTCCCGCGCCTGCGGGGATGAACCGGTTTCGGCCGAGGATGCGATCCAGGCCGTTGAGTGTTCCCCGCGCCTGCGGGGATGAACCGAAAAACTGGCCGCGGCGATGGCTCGGTTGATCGTGTTCCCCGCGCCTGCGGGGATGAACCGGTCTTGGAGTTCGATGGCGCCAGCGCCCTTCTGTGTTCCCCGCGCCTGCGGGGATGAACCGGTCTCGGATAGCTGCGTCGCCCCACTCTGCTTGTGTTCCCCGCGCCTGCGGGGATGAACCGGTCCTTGGCTGGCTTGGCCGAGGGCTTCTTCGGTGTTCCCCGCGCCTGCGGGGATGAACCGTTCCAGTTACAGTGCATGTTCCTGGAGTTGTCGTGTTCCCCGCGCCTGCGGGGATGAACCGCTCTACTACGTCACCCACGACCTGGCGGGACGGTGTTCCCCGCGCCTGCGGGGATGAACCGGGGGGGCTGTCACGATATGCTGAACTGGCTGGGTGTTCCCCGCGCCTGCGGGGATGAACCGATCAATGCGGTCCACGCCAGCGCGTATCTCAAGTGTTCCCCGCGCCTGCGGGGATGAACCGTTCACGGTCGCACTGCCGAACGGCACCCCGGAGTGTTCCCCGCGCCTGCGGGGATGAACCGGCCACACACCTGCCGGAGGCGATGGAATGCGCGTGTTCCCCGCGCCTGCGGGGATGAACCGTCTGAGTTAATCTGATAGACACCGCTCACAGTGTGTTCCCCGCGCCTGCGGGGATGAACCGGCATGCAGCGTATTGTCTTCGACCCACCGCGTGTGTTCCCCGCGCCTGCGGGGATGAACCGCCGACGCAGGCGCAGGCCATGGCGCTGTATGAGTGTTCCCCGCGCCTGCGGGGATGAACCGTATGTTCCCGTTATGGAATGGGAAACGCGCGAGTGTTCCCCGCGCCTGCGGGGATGAACCGGTGTTGATTGGGTAGAGCGTGGCCAAGCGCAGGTGTTCCCCGCGCCTGCGGGGATGAACCGCCGGCCACAACGATCTTTTTTATCTCGTCGGAGTGTTCCCCGCGCCTGCGGGGATGAACCGTTCCCAGCACTGGTTCAAGAAGCGGGTGCCGGGTGTTCCCCGCGCCTGCGGGGATGAACCGACGGAGGCGTACCGGCACTTTGCCGGCGCCGAGTGTTCCCCGCGCCTGCGGGGATGAACCGGCGGCGCCCGAGGTGCTGGCGGTTAAGCCCGAGTGTTCCCCGCGCCTGCGGGGATGAACCGTGGCCCGAGCAGCAGTCCGAGCAACAGTCGGCGTGTTCCCCGCGCCTGCGGGGATGAACCGACCAAAACCAACCCAAAATTCCGCAACGGCCAGTGTTCCCCGCGCCTGCGGGGATGAACCGATTACGCTCAGTAGGATGCTATGCTGGTGTTGGTGTTCCCCGCGCCTGCGGGGATGAACCGCGCCCGTTGCTAGTAGTGAGGAGGAGGGGGGTGTGTTCCCCGCGCCTGCGGGGATGAACCGCTCCTGGCTCGCAAGCCCCGTTGCCGGATATTGTGTTCCCCGCGCCTGCGGGGATGAACCGACGCGGACAGTCGGGAGGTCAGGATTTAGTTGGTGTTCCCCGCGCCTGCGGGGATGAACCGGTCTGTGTCTCGCTCATGATGCATCTCCAGGAGTGTTCCCCGCGCCTGCGGGGATGAACCGGCGCAGCCTGACATGCGCCGTCCCTCGACTCCGTGTTCCCCGCGCCTGCGGGGATGAACCGATTGCCGTAGCGCCGGACGTGTACGACCATCTGTGTTCCCCGCGCCTGCGGGGATGAACCGCCGTGCAGGCCGTGCCGTCGCTCGCTTTGACGGTGTTCCCCGCGCCTGCGGGGATGAACCGTTCCCCCTGTTGGCTTGACCGGCTTGGGCTTAGTGTTCCCCGCGCCTGCGGGGATGAACCGCCGCTCGTCCGCCTCCCGCACTGCCTTGAGTTCGTGTTCCCCGCGCCTGCGGGGATGAACCGTTCTCTATGCCGGCAAGAATGCAGGGACATTTGTGTTCCCCGCGCCTGCGGGGATGAACCGGCGCTGGAAACGCCCGAGCAGGCGACGCCGATGTGTTCCCCGCGCCTGCGGGGATGAACCACATGCTCATGCCATCATCCTCTCGGCCTGCGCGTGTTCCCCGCGCCTGCGGGGATGAACCGGAGAGCCTCCTGTCGCAGTCACATATGAACCAGTGTTCCCCGCGCCTGCGGGGATGAACCGACCACCTATACCGTCTATCGATCTGATGACAGGTGTTCCCCGCGCCTGCGGGGATGAACCGCGGTCCGAGCAGCAGTCCGAGCAACAGTCGGCGTGTTCCCCGCGCCTGCGGGGATGAACCGCTGTTGAGGCGATGCTAAGTCGATTTCAGGGAGTGTTCCCCGCGCCTGCGGGGATGAACCGTCGATCGGCGTGGGCACGCCGAGCCTGTCCACGTGTTCCCCGCGCCTGCGGGGATGAACCGGCGCACGCAACTGGGACCCCCGTGAGGCCGCGGTGTTCCCCGCGCCTGCGGGGATGAACCGACGCTTCCGGGAGCCAGGTGGCAACATGAGCAGTGTTCCCCGCGCCTGCGGGGATGAACCGAATGCCGCATCGATCTGGTGAGCGGCCACGTCGTGTTCCCCGCGCCTGCGGGGATGAACCGATGCCGGACAGCTTGCCCTTGCATTCACCCTGATTGTGGAGGCGCACCGCGCGGCAGGCGGTGGCAAGTCGCCCGACAACACCGCGCGGAACCTGCGGCGCGGGTGAAGGCGTGACAGTATCCCACAGGAGGCACCCCGCACACCCGGAGCTAGGACGCCCCGGCCCCCGCCGTCCGGTCCGAGGCTATCGGGCCATTCCTGATGCCCCAATGATGCCCCGAGTCATCATTGCGCTTCGTGAAGGCGGCCATTTCGGCCCGTAGGTCTTTGTTTTTGTTTGGTGGGCGCAGCAGGACTCGAACCTGCGGCCCGCTGATTAAGAGGTGTGTGCCCCATCCGCGACGCTGTACCACGCCGATTAGCCGCGCGACCACGCGCGCGAGGGCCGGGAGGCGCACAGGTGGATTGTTTTGCTTTGTGGAATGCTACGCCCGCGCGCGTGAGGGCCGGGAGATTGACGAAGGCTTTTCGGCGCAATACGCGCGCGAGGCCGACCGAGAGTGACAGGCCACGTAACAGTGGGCGTGACACCATCGCTACGCGACCGACCACCGCTGCTACGCGCGCGAGGGGACGGGCGGGCGTCCCTGTCCCCCGACTGCCGCGCCGTCCGAGGCCGAGGGGCGGGCAAAAGTGGAAAGAGCAACCGGAGAGGCCACTGGCGGCATGACAGTGCGGGCCGGGGGCCATGCCGTGAACCACTAGCCGCGAGGCAGGAAGCAGGAAGCAGGAAGCAGGAAGCAGGAAGCAGGAAGCAGGAAGCAGGAAGCAGGAAGTTTAACCCTGTATCGCGTCCAGAACTTCGTGAGCATAAAACCACTTTGGATAATTTGATCCCTTTAATTCTCTAAGTATATCTGCAGCAACGAGCTTGTCAATGTTTAGTTGTGCGCTCCGGTATGTCACTTTTATTATCTTTTGTGCCATCGGTATAGTTAGAAATGGTGACTCAAGCACAACATCTATTAGGCGCGAGATTAGGGCGGAGGCACGTGCCTTCTGTAGTCTCTCACGATAGCTAGCGTGCAAGTCTTGCAATTTTCTGACAATAGCGATCGTCTCTTGGCATTGCTCCATTACCCCTCCTAGAAAAAACACCAGCCACCCCGTCCAGTCACCTTGAGTACTAACTGCGAAGAGGCGGTCAACATACTCTTCTCTTTCTCTCTCAAAGAACGCACTCATGTAAAGCAATGGCTGTGGAAGGATGCCCTTAGCGCATAACATCAGGGGGATCAACAGGCGTCCGACGCGTCCGTTGCCGTCTGGGAATGGATGTATCGTCTCGAACTGATAGTGTGCGAGTGCTATATGGACCAAAGCTGGCATCGCGTTTTCAACGTCCCTGTCGTTGATGAATTTCTCCAAATCAGACAGGCAATCTATTGATTCACGCGGTGGGGGCGGAACAAATCTTGCCTGATCTATTTTTGTACCCCCTCCTATCCAATTTTGATCTGTTTTAAATTCACCAGGGACGATGTTAGCTCCACGATTTTTCTGAACTCCTGCCAAAAGAATACCGTGAGCCTCCCTTATTACTCTTAGGCACACCGGTAGTTCCCGAAGACTTTCTATTGACTTCTGCAATGCCCTGACGTAGTTGTAGACTTCACGTGTATCGGGGGGGCGGTCTTTTTCTTCTGCCCCCGCCTCCAACAGAAACAAATCAGTCAAACTCGTATGTGTTCCCTCAATATTTGAGGAGGCAATAGCTTCTTTCTTTTGAAGTGGATTTATCAGCAGGTAAGGATTCGGCATCGTTCGGCCAATTCCTTTCAACTCACCGAGAGCCATTGCTGCTTCGGTCAGCGCGGGTACAATTGAGGCGAGATCAATCTCCCGCGGCAGCGGGCTCGGCACAAAAGCGTGGCCACCCGTGACAAGCGGAACGACGATGCCCATGCGAGGCTCGCGGAAATCATCCGGGTTCACCACACCTACCCCAATTACAAACCTAGCCGGCTGATTTATACATTTCTAGCTAAAGGTATAAACCGACCCCAACCAGTGCGCAACGTGGAAGCACGCCGATCGCCAGGAGGAAAGGCTAAGCCGAAGTGAGCCGTTCGGACAACCTGACCGTATCTGACAGGAACCAGCCTATGGGAATCGCCGCCCCCGACTGCTCGGGCCGGTCCGTCGGTGGCGATGACGAACTCGCGGGCGCTGCTCTGGGACGGGTAGCTACGCTGCACGACTCTGACGCGCGGGCGGCAGCCCCGTCGGTAGCCATGCGCACGACACTTTCCCTTTTCAATTCGCGGCAATGTGCGCGAACCCCAACGCCGGTTGCTCGGCCGGTCTGGGCTCCGACCGTAAACCGCCGCCCCCCAAACCGACGCGCGCGCGCGGTGGTGCGGACACTGCGGACTGCGGACACCTTTTGCGGGGGCATGGCTGCGGACACATCGGGCTCGCGCAATGCCCGTTGCTCGTTCGGGAGCGAAGGACCCGAGCATCCCGACTCGCTGCTCGGCAAACGACGCGCGCGCGGTTCGCGCCGGCAGCCTACGAATCCGTCACTGACTGCACCTGTTCGTCCCTATCCTGCGCGGGAATAGGGAACCTATTAGGGAGCAGCACCAGATGCAAGTTCTGAAAGCGAGAAATTTCAACATGTTATGGGCGTCTTCTGGCGGAGGGAGTGGGATTCGAACCCACGGTACGCTGTTAACGTACACACGCTTTCCAAGCGTGCGCCTTAAGCCGCTCGGCCATCCCTCCGACTCCGGCGCGGCAAAATACCAGCCGCACCCCGCAGCGCAAGCCTTACCCCGCCCTCACACGTCCATCTTCAACGCCGCCAGGAACGCACTCTGCGGAATCTCCACCTTGCCGAACTGACGCATCCGCTTCTTGCCTTCCTTCTGCTTCTCCAGCAGCTTCCGCTTGCGCGTGATGTCGCCGCCATAGCACTTCGCGGTCACGTCCTTCGACAATGCCCCGATCGTTTCGCGCGCAATCACCCGCCCGCCGATCGCCGCCTGAACGGCGATCTTGAACAACTGCCGGGGAATCAGGTCCTTCAGCTTCTCGCAGATCGCCCGCCCCCGCTTCTCCGCCGCCGCCCGATGCGCGATGAACGCCAGGGCGTCCACCGGCTCCTGGTTCACCAGAATCGAAATCCGCACCAGGTCGCTCTCGGCATAGCCGTCCATCGCATAGTCGAAGCTGGCATAGCCGCGGCTCACCGACTTCAGCCGGTCGTAAAAGTCGAACACCACCTCGTTCAGCGGCAGCCGATACACCGCCATCGCCCGGTTGCCGACATAGGTCAGGTCCGCCTGCTGGCCGCGCCGCTCGTTGCACAGCGCCAGCACCGCGCCGAGATACTCGTCCGGCACCATGATCGTCGCCTTGATCCATGGCTCCTCAATGTGGTCCATCACGCTGCCGTCCGGCATGTCGGCGGGATTGTGCAGCTCGTGCATCTCGCCGTTGGTGTGATGCACGCGATACACCACCGAGGGCGCCGTCGCGATCAGGTCCAGGTCGAACTCGCGCGACAGCCGCTCCTGGATGATCTCCAGGTGCAGCAGCCCCAGGAAACCGCAGCGGAAGCCGAAGCCCAGCGCCGCCGAGGTCTCCGGATCGTAGTGGAAGCTGGCGTCGTTCAGCCGCAGCTTGGCCAGGCTGTCGCGCAGCTTCTCGAAGTCGTCGGCATCCACCGGATACAGCCCGCACCACACCACCGGCACCGACGGCTTGAACCCCGGCAGCGCCGCCGCCGTGGGGACGCGGTCGTCGGTGATGGTGTCGCCCACCCGGCAGTCCGCCACCGTCTTGATCGCCGCGGTGATGAAGCCGATCTCGCCCGGCCCCAGATCGTCCACCGGCACCAGACGCGGCGTGAACACGCCCACCTGCTCCACCACGTGCACCGCGCCGGTGGACATCATGCGCACCCGCTGGCCGAGCTTCAGCCGCCCGTCCTTCACCCGCACCAGGATCACCACGCCCAGATACTGGTCGTACCAGCTATCCACCAGCAGCGCCTTCAGCGGCGCGTTCACGTCTCCCTTCGGCGCCGGCAGGCGCGTCACCAGCGCCTCCAGCACCGCCTCGATGTTCAGCCCGGTCTTGGCGCTGATCATCACCGCCTCGGACGCGTCCAGGCCGATCACGTCCTCGATCTGCTGCTTCACCTGCTCGGGCTCGGCCGCCGGCAGGTCGATCTTGTTGAGGACCGGCACGATCTCATGGTTGGCGTCCAGCGCGTGATACACGTTGGCCAGGGTTTGCGCCTCGACCCCCTGGCTGGCGTCCACCACCAGCAGCGAGCCCTCGCAGGCGGCAAGGCTGCGCGAGACCTCGTAGGCGAAGTCCACGTGGCCGGGCGTGTCCATCAGGTTCAGCTCGTAGGTCTCGCCGTCCTTCGCCTTGTAGGCCAGCCGGACGGTCTGCGCCTTGATGGTAATGCCGCGCTCGCGCTCCAGGTCCATGCTGTCCAGCACCTGGTTGGTCATCTCCCGCTCGGGAAGCCCACCGGTGGCCTGGATCAGCCGGTCGGCCAGGGTGGATTTCCCGTGGTCGATATGCGCGATGATCGCGAAGTTACGGATGTGGTCGATCGGCGTGTCGGTCATACCCTCAAGATAGGGACTCGCGTCCCCCCTTTCCCGGCCGCGTCTCTGTCACCCACGCAGCATCGCTCCGGTGGCCTTCGCCACCGCCGCCACCATTTTAGCACAGGCCGCCTCGATCTCGGCATCGGTGAGCGTCCGCTCGCGCGGCTGGAAGGTCACCTGCACCGCCAGCGACTTCTTGCCCGGCTCGATCTTCTCGCCCTGGTAGGCGTCGAACAGCGTAACCCCGGCGATCAGGTGCCGTTCCGCGCCCCGCGCCGCCTTCAGCAGCGCCTCGGCTGGCACCGCCGCGTCCACCAGGAAGGCGAAATCGCGCCGCAGCGGGTGGAACGCCGGCAGGTCGGGCGCCGCGCGGTGCCGCCGCTTCGGCTCGGCGATGGCGTCGAGGAACACCTCGAAGGCCGCCGCCGGCCCGTCCACGTCCAGCCCCTTCAGCACGCGCGGATGCAGCAGGCCGAACGTCGCCAGCACCGTCTTCGGCCCCTGCCGCAGCACGCCGGACTGCCCGGGATGATAGAAGTGCGGCGCATCGTTGGTCGTGCCGAGCGACTCCATGGGCACGCCGAGCGCCGCCAGCACGGCCAGCGCGTCGGCCTTGGCGTCGAACGCGTCCACCGCGCGCGCGTGGGCGATCCAGCTTCGCGGCGTCTCGCCCACGCGCAGCCCGCCGGCCACGATGCGCTGACCGGCGTGGTCATCGGCGCTGAAGGCTGGCCCGATCTCGAACAGGGCGACGTCCGGCCAGCCGCGGCTGGCGTTGTCGTGCGCCGCCAGCGCCAGGGTTGCCACCGGCGTCGGGCGCAACTGGTCCAGGTCGGCGGCGATCGGGTTGGCCAGATGCAACGCCGGCTCGCTGCCACCGAACAGCGCCGCTGTCTCGGCCGCCATGAAGCTGAAGGTGACGCATTCCAGCATGCCCTGCGCCGCCAGCGTGCGCCGCGCCAGCGCCAGCCGCGCCTGCCGCGGCGTCAGCGTCGCCAGCGGCACCGGGGCGGCTTGCGGCAGGGAAACCGGCGGAACGGCGTCCAGCCCGCGCAGCCGCAGCACCTCCTCTACCAGATCGGCCTCCGGCTCCATGGCGACGCGGCCCTCGGCGGCGCGGCTAGCCCGCTCCGCCGGCAGGCTCGGCGCCGGTTCCAGCCCGCCCGCGCCGGCAATGTCGTTGCGCCAGGGCGGCACCGCGACCGTCACCTGGACCCCATCGCGCGCCATGACGGTGAAACCCAGCCGCTCCAGCGAGGCCACCGCCTCGTCGGGCGGCACCGCCAGTCCGCCCAGGCTGGCGAGACGCTCGAAGCGCAACGTCGCTTGCCGCTGCCAGTGCGGCTCGGCGCCGGCGCTGACCACCTCGCTGGCCTCGCCGCCGCATAGGTCTAAAATCATCCGGGTCGCGGCCTCGACCGCGTCCGGCAGTAGCGCGGGGTCGATGCCGCGCTCGAAACGGGCGCGGGCATCGGTGTTGATCTGATGGGCGCGGCCGGTCAGGGCGATGCGCACCGGATCGAACAGCGCGCATTCCAGGAACACGGTCGTGGTGCCTTCGTCGCTGCCGGTGGCCTCGGCGCCGATCACGCCGGCCAGCGACTGCACCCCGGCACCGTCGGCGATCACACAGTCCTCCGGCCGCGCCGTGTAGTCCTTGTCGTTCAGCGCCCGGAAGCTCTCGCCCGCGCCGGGGCGCACCGTCAGCACCGCGCCGCTCAGCTTGGCCACGTCGAACACGTGCAGCGGCCGGCCGAGATCGACGGTGAAGAAGTTGGTCACGTCCACCAGGGCGTTGATCGGACGCAGACCGATGGCGACGAGCCGGTCGGCCAGCCATTTCGGGCTCGGCCCGTTGCGCAGGCCGCGGATGGTACGTCCCAGAATCCACGGGCAGGCATCCGGCATCGCGATCGCCCAGCGCACGGCGCTCGGGAACCGGCCGGGGACCACAGGCGCGTGCCACGGCTTCAGCGTTCCGAGGCCTGCGGCGGCGAGGTCGCGCGCCACGCCGCGCACCGCCAGCGCATCGCCGCGGTTCGGCGTGACGCTGATGTCGATCACCGGGTCATTCAGCCCGGCCCACTCCGCGTAGGACACCCCCACCGGCGCGTCCGCCGGCAGCTCGACGATGCCGGTGTGGTCTTCGCCCAGCCCCATCTCGCGTAGCGACAGCAGCATGCCGCAGCTCGGCTGGCCGCGGATTTCGGTTTCTTTCAGCGTGATGCCGCTGCCGGGGATGAAGCTGCCCGCCGCGGCGAACACGCCCTTCATGCCGGTGCGCGCGTTCGGCGCGCCGCACACGACGCTGACCACGCCCGCGCCGGCGTCCACCTTGCATACGTGCAGATGGTCGGAATTCGGGTGCGGTACCGCCTCGACGACATAGGCGATGTGGAACGCGGCCAGCGCGGCGCCGCGATCCTCTACCCCTTCCAGCTCCAGGCCGATCTCCGTCAGCATGTCGGTGATCTGCTGGATCGAGGCATCCGTCTCCAGGTGCGTCTTGAGCCACGAGAGCGAGAATTTCATGGAGTCAGTGCCTGTCCGAAAAGAAGCCAAGCATTTTCAAGAGCGTCACCCCCGCGAAAGCGGGGGTCCAGGCCACCTCTGGATGGTGCCGCGTCCCTGGATTGCCGCCTTCGCGGCAATGACGAGAAGACACTCACACCCCCTCGTGCAGGATGGCGGGAGAGAGCGGGTTGAAGCCGTAATGGCGCAGCCAGCGGACGTCGCTCTCGTAGAACGGCCGCAGATCGGGGATGCCGTGCTTCAGCATCGTCACCCGCTCGATCCCCATGCCGAAGGCGAAGCCCTGCCACTCGCGCGGGTCGATGCCGCAATTGGCCAGCACCCTGGGGTGGACCATGCCGCTGCCGAGAATCTCCAGCCAGTCGCCGCCGCCGCCAAGCTGGCCGGTCTTGCGGTTCCAGCCGATGTCCACCTCCATCGAGGGCTCGGTGAAGGGGAAATACGAGGAGCGGAAGCGCACCGGCAGGTCGGCGATACCGAAAAAGGCGCGCAGGAAGTCTGTCAGGCAGCCCTTCAGGTGGCCGAGCGTGATGCCGCGGTCGATGACGATGCCCTCGCACTGGTGGAACATCGGGCTGTGCGTGGCGTCGCGGTCGGCGCGGTAGGTGCGGCCGGGGGCGATGACACGGAACGGCGGCTCGCGTTCCAGCATGGAGATGATCTGCACGTCGGAGGTCTGCGTGCGCAGCACCAGCGGCCGGCCGTCGCGCGTGCCGGGAAGGTAGAAGGTATCGTGGTCGGCGCGCGCCGGGTGATGGGCGGGGATGTTCAGGGCGCCGAAATTGTACCAGTCGGTCTCGATGTCCCAGCCTTCGCCGATGGCGAAG
>Ga0255353_1001530_pt1 | contig 12828 bp, 17 predicted proteins | sample HBST25metaG_FD_189941 | JGI IMG/M metagenome (GOLD analysis project Ga0255353, IMG submission 189941) | Peat soil microbial communities from Stordalen Mire, Sweden - H.B.S.T25 | ecosystem: Environmental > Terrestrial > Soil > Wetlands > Peat | place: Sweden: Norrbotten County, Stordalen Mire...
ATCGGCCGGGCGCTGTCAAAATCCAATACTTCGCCCGAATTCCTGGGAGAGCGCCAAGCGGAGCTTGAAGCTGCAATTCGGACTACGCTCGAACCGTTCTCGCAGGACGGGGAGTTGCAGGAAGAGATCGTTGCAAACGCGGCGGTCTTCGGTCGGGCAGCACTATAATTTCACCGGACATCTTCTGAGAATATTTTTCGCGTCCCATGGAGGCGAGTGCATCGATGAATTCATCATCTGGATTTCCAGTTGCTGCAGCCAAGGTTGTTGGTTCAGGGATAGCGGCTACTCCCTTTGTCTCGAATCAGAACCGTCAAGCGCCTGGCTTCTATCGGGGGATGCTTGGTGCGTTCGAGGTCACGACCCTGTCGGACGGCAATGCACCGCCACGGCCCATGGACCGGATTTTTAGCAAGCCCGCTATTGCGATCGCGGAATACGCGGCGAACCATGAGGCGCCGCCCATCAGTATGTCGATCAACGCATACCTGATCAATACCGGCTCACGCTTGATCCTCATCGACACAGGGGCTGGCGAGTTGCTGGGAGCCACGAGTGGCCTGCTGATTTCCAATCTCAATGCCGCCGGCTGCCGGCCCGACCAGATAGATACGATTCTGCTCACCCACATTCACGCCGACCATTCAGGCGGCCTTTCCATTGGAGGCGTGCGGCAGTTTCCCAATGCCACGGTATATGTCGATGGCCGCGATCTCGAATGTTTTGTGACGGGGAAAGATCATCCCGGCCAATCTCCGGCCCTGCGCACGGTCACTCAGCAATCCCGCGCGACGGTTGGTCCCTATGTTGATGCCAAGAAGATCGCACTTATCAAAGATGGCGACGAGGTTCTTCCCGGAGTTACCGCGCGCAGTCAACCGGGCCACACTCCGGGGCATACGGCCTATCTCGTCGAAAGTGAAGGCCACGAGATGTTTTTCTGGGGCGACATCGTTCACTCATCGGAGGTTCAGTTCGAGCATCCCGAGGTCACGGTGCAGTATGACATAAGCCCGGGCGAGGCTGTTGAAGCGCGAGTGCGGGAGTTTGCGTTCACCGCCGACCGGGGAATTCTTGTGGCGTCCGATCACATTTCGTTTCCGGGCCTTGGGCATGTTCGCAAGATCGGCCCCGGCTATCGATGGGTGCCCATACCGTATCGCGCCACGGTCAGCGAGTTATGCCCGAGTTAGATCCTGCCTGATTCGAGGACGAGACTCGGCCTGGTCAGAGAGAATCCTTCCACTTGATCATTTTGTCTTTGAGATCGATGGTCCTGCCATCCACCACAAAAGTGCCGTCGCCATTGGCGTGAATTGTCCTGCGCTCCTTGCGGTTGGGATCGATCCAGGATTTGACTCCTTCGAGAATCACGATGCCGTGCTTTTCGACAATGTCCACTAGCCTGCACTCGATGTTGGCGAGACACTCGGCAATCAACGGCGCCTTGACCTTTTTGCCCGGCAACGGGGTCAGGCCGAACGCGTCGAATTTGTCGACATCCTTGCCGGAACAGTTGCCGATCTCAACAGCCTTGGTTAGTAGGTCGACGGTGGGAATCGCAAGCACGCATTCCTTGGTCGCGCGCAGTGCCTCAAAGCTGTAATCCCAAGGGCCGATGATGCAGCCGATCCGCGGCGGATTGAACTCCATCATCATGTGCCAGCTCATGGTCATGATGTTGGTGCGCCCTTTATTCGCAGTCGTCACCAGGACCACCGGACCGGGTTCGATCAGGTGAAAGACCCTGGAGAGCGGTAATTCCGTCATGTTTTTCGTCTCTTCATCCCTCCGGAGACATTGTAAGCGGTGGTTAAGTCTCCATCCTGAAGAGAGGCCGTTCTCAATGTGGCATCGAACGCAAACCCGATACTACGTTTGAATAGAAAAAAGTGAGCGCAGCAGCTAACTCGCCAAACGAACTCCCATCTCGAATGCTTTCTTGCAATCGAGTGGAAACTGCTCCGCCCTTCGTGCCGCCTTCTTCTCCGGATCGAACCTCTCCTGATCGATCTTCGTGTAATCATCAAACTGGTACGTGTCGAAGCTGAGAAGAGACTCCGAACTGCCAAAGACTTTGCCCAGGAACATCTCGTTGCTGGCGATGCCCCGATCGCCACCGCTCTCCTTCAACGTCGCTTCGTCGGTGTTCATCGTATAGATAAAGCCGGTATGGATTTTTCTGGGAAAGAGCGTCGGTGACGGATCGCTTGCCTTCGCGTAGCGATAGAACGCAAAGATCAGGCGCTCCAGGAAAGATTTCATCTCGCCTGAGACGGACCAGAGGTAAATCGGGGAACCCAGGAGAATAGCATCGACCGTCTCCACTTCTCTGAGAAATGGTGTCAGATCGTCTTTTGCCGCACATCTTCCGTAACTTGGACCGCCCTTCATTTTGCAACCGAAACAACTCTTGCAACCCGTGAAATCGAGATCGTACAGGTTGATCAGTTTCGTGGAAGCGCCCTTCGAAGTAGCGCCTTCAAGCGCCTTTTCAAGCAGGGTAGCTGTATTCCATTTCTTCCGCGGACTGCCATTGAACGCAATCACCTTCATCCGCTTTTCCTCCATCCTTTAACCATGTTGCCGCAATCACAAGCCGTACCGCGGCGCAGTAAAGGAACCTGTGCGATTTTGCCAAACCGGTTCCTACGCTACCGTCTAGTGTCCCAGTGCCTGCTCGATTGCCGCGACAACCTGCGGCGAATCAGGGGTGACGGCCGGCTCGAAACGTGTCACCGGCTTGCCCTTACGATCGAACAGGAATTTGGTGAAGTTCCACTTGATATCCCCGCCGATCTTCGGATTCATCGAGTTGTCCGTCAGAAATGCGTAGAGAGGAGTTTTATCCGGACCAAGCACGGAGACCTTGGACATCATCGGAAACGAGACGTTGTATTTAGTGCTGCAGAACTTCTTGATTTCTTCGTTCGTGCCCGGCTCTTGACCGCCGAAGTTGTTGGCCGGTACGCCGACGATCACGAAGCCCCTATCTCTGTATTTTTCATACAAGGATTCAAGGCCTGCGTACTGAGGAGTGAAACCGCACCTGCTGGCGACATTGACCACCATGAGCACTTTGCCATGATAGCTGCGCAAAGGTACGGACTGGCCGTCAATCGATCTTAGAGTGAAGTTGTAGATGCTTTTTGCTGTGGCCGCCATTGAGATCACTGCGGCGACAAGGATGAGAACCAAAGAGAACTTACGCATGAAGATCCTCCAGGAACCGCTAGAAAATAGTACAAAACTTGAGGTCAATTCATACACTCTCCACCTACATGGCTTCAGCTCTGTCGGTTGTGCCACGCGAGCGGTGAGCAAGAGTACCTTATCGGCATCCTGATGTGGAAGCCGCATGACATGGCGAACAAACAAATGGATGAGAGGACCGCTGCGATGTTTCGGTAATCTCCGCCGCCAGCATTGCCGCCGCTGCGACAGTGACCTTCCGAAATGACACTTCGAGATGATTCCGGTCGATCGACGCGGAGGCAAAGGCGCGCAGCCAGTGCTCGGTTGCAACTGCTGCACTTGCCGTTCCGTAATGGACTCGAACTGCGTGGTAGAAAGCGGACAGTTCAGCTTCAGCGGCGGCGGCCACATCATGGTACGAACTGGAACAAATTTTCGCTTTCAATGGATTGAGCAACCGGGACGCGATGCGTAGATTCATATATCGGTTCCTTCGCGGGTGATACGAGTCGTGCTTATCCGGCATCGCAGATCGGAGTACAGTTGTATCTTTTCCTTGATGCGGACAAGCCTTATATCCTGCCCAGAATTCTGTTCTACTTCGACAATGAAATAGTTCGATAGCGGGACAAACAGGTTCCGCTATCGAGCGGCATGGCCATCAAGAAATCGGCCAAAGCGGTTGACAATGCTCCAATACTCATAAATACTAAACGTATAGTTTAGATTATGTCAATCGCCGGTCTCTGCGCAGTGGAATTCATCCGGAGTTCAGACAGCGTGGCACAATCTTGTGTAAGGGAATCAAAATTGGACAGGAACCCTGAAGCCGAATGACGTCAAAGGCACAAGTGAAAGCGCTGCCTATAGAGCCCAAACGCCGTGGCAGGCAGCGTAGCCTCGAAGCGGAGTCCGCTGTGCTGACAGCGACGAGCGAACTGCTGGAGAAAAACTGTCTATGCAAAGTGACCACCGAAGCCATCGCGCTGCTGTCCGGAGTGAGCAAAGCCACCATCTATAAATGGTGGCCCAACAAGACACTTGTTGCTCTCGATGCTTTCCTGATGCGCATGTCGCACGACGTCCCGACCCCGGACACCGGCTCGGCTCAGAAGGACTTTACCGAGCAGGTGAAATCACTGATCGTTTTCTATACGGGTCCGGCCGGCAGGGCATTTTGCCAGTTCATAGCCGAAGGCCAGAGCGATCCCCCTTTCCTGGCTTTGTTCCGCGAACGCTTCCTGAAGTCACGGCGGGACGACGTGCGCGTCATCTGGCAACGTGGTGTTGCGCGGGGAGAGATTCGCGCCGACATGGATAGCGAGATTGTCCTCGACCTGATCTATGGTCCGATCATTTATCGGCTGCTGGTCGGGCACGCTCCGTTGAATACCAAAGAAGCTAAAACTCTCGTCTCGGCCGTGTTCGTGGGTATACAAAGGAGTTCGAACTTGGCAGTCAGCTCATCCCAACGATAGAAAACGGCTCACTAATTCAGGGACTGTGAGCCGTGTGGAAATTTCGACTCAGGATGATTGCCTACCCCCAATAACCAGGGCATCGCTCGATATTTTCGTACGATGGATCGTCCTTCTCTTCTCTGGCCTGATCGCAATGTATCGCGTATGAGTTCCGCAGGAGCGCACGACCAATTCGCCTTCAAGGAAACGACCGTAATACAGCCTGGAGCAACTACGTCCAACTAGCCGGGCTCATTGCCGCGGAGTTCTCTCGCCATGATAGGAGCGGTCGCTTTCGGGCTTGCTCTTCTTACCTCCTGGGCTCCGCGGAAGCCATCCTGATGCAAGAGCGTCTTCCGTGAACACGGCTCCTGCTGGGCGGAGCCCCGCGATCGTTGACGGTATCCGTCCGTTCCACATAAACTTCCCGCAAGAGTAACCGGTCGATTTTCGTCGACGGATCGTAGCGACCAAATGGCATGAGCGGGAATTGGCCTCTGATGCAAGGAGCGCGCCGAACGGATCTTGCCCAAGCTGCCACATGGATACCGCATCGACAAATCGCGCGAATTGTCGTCGGACGCCATTTCCCGACGGACAGAGCGCACTCGACACAAGGCTAAAACACGGAGGAGCCCCATGAATGAATCTTCCGATCTTCGTTTGAAGAGGATGCCGCTCAACAGTGGAAGCGGCCATATGCCCGCACTTGGTTTTGGCACTCTGATTCCTGATGCCGCCGTAACGATCACTGCGACCAGAGACGCACTGGCAGCCGGATTTCGACACTTCGATTGCGCGGAGCGATACCGAAACGAACGTCAAGTGGGCGAGGCCTTGCAGGCAGGACTTGCCGCTCATGCGATTGCGCGCGAGGATATCTTCGTTACCACAAAATTATGGAACACCAATCATCGGCCTGAGTGCGTCGAACCGGCCTTCGAGAAGAGCCTGGAGAGACTCGGGCTCGACTACCTGGATCTCTACCTCATTCACACCCCATTCGCATTTCAACCCGGCGACGAGCAGGATCCGCGGGATCAGAACGGCAATGTCGTGTACGACAAGGAAGTAACTTTGCTCGATACTTGGAGAGCAATGGAGAGTCTCGTGGATCTCGGCAGGTGCCGGGTCATTGGGCTGTCGGACATCACCTTGGATCGAGTGTTGCCGATTTACGAGTCAGCAAGAATCAAGCCGGCCGCGATCCAGGTCGAATCTCATCCATATCTGCCCGAAACAGAGCTCTTGGAATTCTGCAAGGGAAAGAGCATTATCTTTTTGGCGTTTGCGCCATTGGGCCACGGAGCACGTCCAGGACCGCTGGAGGATCCCGTCGTCACGTCCATCGCCGCACGAGTTGGAAAGACGCCGGCACAGGTGCTGCTAGCGTGGGCGGTACAGCGCGGCACAGCTTTGCTTACCACGCCAAAAACTGCAGATCGTGCGCAGGAGAATTTCAACATCTCCGCCTTGCCGGAAGATGCCTTTGATGAAATCAATCGCATTGAGACCCGACAGAGGCTCAATGACGTGGTGAATACCGGCACCCCGGGTTTCATTCCACGAGTTAAATCAGCCTGAAGGCCAAGCAGCACCGGGAGCGTTGTATGCGGGAGGAACAAATACGTGAGGCCCTCAACGTGCACTGGCGCGCACCGGCAGCCGGCGATGCAGACGCCGAACACGCTATTTACCATGATGATGCCATCTGCGATTACCCGCAATCGGGACGAACGAATCTTCGGGCGAAGCAATTTGCAGGCCTTGCGGAGTCATCATCCGGGCAAGCCGTCAGGCTTCACTGTCAAACGAATTCTCGGGAAAGATGATCTCTGGATCACGGAATACACGATCGTGTACCAGGGTCGACCGGCGTACACTGTGAGCATTATGGAATTCCGCAACGGTAAGGTCGTACACGAGACACAGTATTTCGCGGATCCGTTCGAGGCGCCGTCCTGGCGGACCCAATGGACTCAGCGGATCTAATGCCGCATTCAGGGCTCCGCGATGCGTGGAACGCGAGCGACCCATCGCAATTTCACAAGTGGAACACGGGGCGAAAGCCACTCTGCGTGTTCGGTTTGTTGGGTGGATCAATGCCATCTGCATCACGGTTGCGGGCGCGATTCGATACGAATGAGGGCTTTCGACGCCTTGCGCGTACAGATCTTCCTGTCGACACTGTTAAATTAGCCCGCTATTTGGTTGGCAAAGTGATCATTCATGACACTGCAAGCGGCAGGCTAAGCGGACGCATTGTCGAAACTGAGGCCTATCCGGTTGGCGACGCAGCTGGATATGCGTTCCGGGGCATGATACCACGCAATGGCTCCCTTTTCCTTGAACGAGGACACGCATATGTCTACCTCGTCTATGGCGTGTCGTTCTTATTGAATGTGACAAGCGAGAGGGCCGGAGTTGGTGCAGGAGTTTTGTTACGGGCTGTTGAGCCTCTTGACGGTATCGAACTCATGGATAGCACGCTTCCAAGGAAGCAACGGGAAGACATAGGAAGGGAACCAGGACGATTGACTACGGCAATGCAGGTTGACCTCACGCACGATAGATTGGACTTGTGCAGTGCAAGCTCTCCGCTCTGGCTGGCTGCGACGGCGCGCAATACTGGCGCGATTGGCAAAAGCGTGCGCATCGGTCTGACTCACGGAGCAGACAGCTTATTACGCTTCTATGAACGTGGCAATGAACACATAAGAGGCCCCAAGAGACCACACCGAGAATGACCGATATAGAAATCGTCAATCCAGTTTCGCTCTCGTGGCACTGCCTTCGACAACTTCCTGGGAACCATGAGTACCTCGGCCCTTCCGAACCGAGCAATCAGCTTGCGAGGTAATGGGCGGATGACGCGGAATTCAACTACCGCCGTTATAGTGTTATCAAGCAATGTCATCTAATCTACCAACACGGCCAATGGGCCTGCCTGACGTGATTTCGACTTCCCTGAACGTAGTCTTCTGTGGAATTAATCCAGGAATGCGATCGGCTGCAGCCGGACTCCACTTCGCGAACCGAAGCAACCGCTTTTGGCGAGTGCTCCACCTTGCAGGCTTTACCGCCAGGCAACTGGAACCGGAGGAGTCACGCCTCTTGCTCGATTATGGTTGTGGAATTACCTCCGCAGTTGCTCGGCCGACGGTCAGCGCGTCGGACCTCAGTCGAGCTGACTATATAGCCGCCCGTCCAGTTTTCGAGCGCAAAATCGCGAAGTACAGGCCTAGGTACCTAGCGTTTCTGGGGAAGCCTGCGTCTTCCGTGTTTCTAAGCCAGCGCAACCTTTCGTGGGGATTGCAGCCCACTGCGTTCGGCGGATCTGCGGTCTGGGTACTACCCAATCCGAGCGGCCTGAATTGCGCATTCACCGTCGGCATGTTGACGGACGCCTATAGAGAGCTATTCGAAGCCGTGGCCCTCCGCGGCTGATAAGCGAAGAGGTTGCAGGATGCGCTCCTCATCAGCCTCCCGATGACCGGCTTGAATTCATCAGATAACAGTTGCGAGAGGTCCGCTAGCTATCTCCCTACGTGAAAGAGAACCGCACGTTGGCCTGACCTGCCGGCTACCCGGCTTTCGAGGGGTAATATCCCAGGCCGAATTTGAACCGGCGAACTCTGGGTTACGAGAAGGCTAAATAGGTGATTCTAAAATAACTATAGCGGCGTAGATGATCCCTAGCCTCTATTAGGAATCAGTAAGATACAGAATCTGCTTCTTATTGTTCCCCCGTTTGTTCCCTCGCTCCAGGACTCGATTCTGAGGGAGTGGGTTCTTGAATGGATTGAACCACTGCAGATAGTTTCCCTTGCCAGCTAAATGAATTGGCGATAATGGCAAAGTATGGCAAGAAGGCAAACCCCGGAGCAGATGATCCAGCGAGGCTTGAAGTCCTCGCTGATTGGCATTGGGTTCAATGGTGTTCTCGCTCTGCTCAAATGCACAACCGGGTTCATTGGACATTCTTTTGCCTTGATCGCAGACGGCATTGAGTCCTTGTCCGATGTCATCAGTTCGACCGTGGTATACCTCGGCTTGCGCCTATCCATCAAACCGCCCGATGAAGATCATCCTTATGGCCACGGAAAAGCCGAGCCCGTAGCTGCCATTATCGTGGGCCTTGCGCTGATCGTGGCCGCTATCGCTATTGGGGTCGAAAGCATCGTACAGATTCAAACCCCTCATCCTTTACCCGAGGCATATACCCTATGGGTCTTGTTTGCTGTCGTTGGAATCAAGGTATTGCTGTCCCGCTATGTGTCTTCCGTCGGCGAAGGCATCGACAGCACCGCCGTTCGTAGCGACGCCTGGCATCACCTGAGCGATGCCATCACTTCGGCCTTTGCGTTTGTCGGGATTTCGATCGCGTTGTGGACCAGAAATGCCGCAGCGGACGATTGGGCCGCTCTCTGTGCATCACCTGTCATCATGTTTAATGCGTTGCGGCAACTGCGTGCACCCTTCGCAGAATTGCTAGATGCTGCGCCTGCCCCTCGGTTGGAAAAGGAGGTACGCTCCGTTGCCTCAACTGTTTCAGGAGTCATCGGCCTTGACAAATGCCACGTCCGCAAGATGGGCTTTCGCTACTACGTTGACCTGCATATCGTCGTCGAAGGGACTCTGACGGTGCGTCAGGGACATAACATTGCACACGATGTGGAAGACGCTGTGCTGCAACAGGTACCACAGATCGCAGAAGTCTTAGTGCATGTTGAGCCGGAAGAAGAGCTTCTGGCCCCAGATCTCAAGAGGTGACTATGACCAGACTTCGATTTTACGCATTTCGGATGAGTGGCCGTTCATGGGGCCTAGTCCTGTTGCGCGACTCACTCGGTTGGCAATCCGGTCGCCCGTAAATCGGGTCGGAGAGTGTTTGATGGCCATTCGCCTGAAACTTGAAAGATTCGGTCCCGTGAATTATCACCCGTGGCAGAACGCACAAAGCGACTATCGAGTGGTCCAACTGGCCTATCTTCAGCTAGTAGCTTCCTACATCGCGGCCGCCGGTCGGATGAGTCGTGCCGTTGGGCATGAGGTATTCGTGGAAATTGATTCATTTCCCGACAATCCCGGGCTTTCTCGTTGTGCGCGCTTCACGGTTTCTACTGAGCTATCCGCCAAGGAGAGGTCGTAGACCGCTCCTTCAGTTCGTTGCCTTGTACCTCCTGTCGACTTGTCCGTATAACAGGAGGTACAAGGGCCGAATGATCGACACATTCACCTGTCGAGATCATTCCTGAGATTCGCTGCCGATCCCCGGACAGAACACTGTAACGTACTCCTGGAATCCTAATAATTTGATTCCATTCGTGTAGGCTCAAAGCCCGAGAGCGCGCTCGAAGCGCTTGAAATACCTCCATCTGAGGCCAATACTCCCAATCCATCGTGTTGCTGAAACGCGCACCTATCTTAAGAGCGAGCCTTCGGCGCGCATCACACCACTCGCCAAACTTCGCCTCATCGGCAATCTTCGGTTCAAGCTCGACCGCAATATCAACGTCTGCCAAGTGCTCGGAATTGGAAAACATGCTTCCGAAGAGCACCAGACTCACAACACGGTAAACGTATTCGCCCCGGTTATCGAACTGGTCAAGCCTGGTTATGAAATGCCGGAGAGCAATCTCCGCCGTAGAGCGACGAATGGGCTTTGCCGCCGATGCGCTCGCCAGAGCATTGCCTTTGATGGTGACCGAATACATGCGCCCGCTTGGTTGAAGATGAGCCGCCTCGGCCTCAATGAACCCTAGCGTTTCGATAGCGATCAGAAACTCCTGCGCCTAGCGTTCGTCGATATTCAACTCGCGAGCGGCAGCGGCGGCATCGATCTCCGACGCGCGGAAACGCCGCAGGAAACTGCGCACTATAGACTGCTGCATAAATAATGCAATAATACTTACAGAGGTACAGTATCCCCATGTCCAGACTGAAGGCAAGCGCCGAGCTTTTGGAAGACCGTCGCCGTCGCGCCTTGGCGTTGTTGGATGACGGCTACTCGCTCAACGAAGTCGGACGGCAGATCGGATGTAACGCGAGTTCCGTGATGCGCTGGCGCGATGCTCGACGGCAGGGCGGAGACGAGGCATTGCAGGTCCGTTTCTCTCCTGGACGCCCACTGAAGCTGTCCGCCACTCTGCGAAAGAAACTTGTCCGCCTACTGCTCAAGGGTCCGCTGGCGCAAGGCTATCGCACCAATCTGTGGACCACCGCGCGCATCGCTGCGTTGATCGAGAGCGAGTTCGGCGTGAGCTATCACCCGGATCACATCGGACGCCTGATGCATGATCTGGGTTGGACACCGCAGAAGCCGGAACGACGCGCTCTGGAGCACAACGAAGAAGAGATTGAGCGCTGGAAACAAAAAGAGTGGCCGCGTATAAAAAAAACGCCACAAGGCTGGGCGCCCACATCGTCTTTGCCGATGAATCGGGCTTCCTGATGATTCCCAACGTGGTCAGAACCTGGGCGCCACAGGGGAAAACTCCCATCCACCGCCATCGCCAAGGACAGCGCGACAAGATCTCCGTGATCTCAGGAATTTCCGTCAGCCCCGGGCGACATCGCCTCGGTCTCTACTATCTTCTCTTTTGCGACAACATCGGGCAGGAGGAGGTCTGTCTGTATTTGCGCGAACTGTTGCGCCTTCTACGCGGCCCGATCATTCTACTGCTCGACAATTCATCCACGCACAAGGGAAAGGCGATCGAAAAGTTCCTCGACAAACATTCCCGTCTGCGCATCGAGTACTTTCCATCCTATGCGCCGCAACTGAATCCAGACGAAGGCGTCTGGTCATTGGCCAAGCGGGAACTGGCCAATAGTTGCCCGAAGGATGTGGACGAATTGATGAAAGACATACTTGGCTCCATTGATGAAATTCGGAACTCACAGGATAAACTGCGCGGATGCATTGTCCAATCCGAGTTGACCATTTTTTTGCGCTGAATCATTGCGTTATTTATGCAGTGTTCAATAGCTGATGGCTATGCTGGTTACAACGGTGTGGTGACCGGCAACGCGTTGACACGCGCAGGATGCTGACTGCACTTGAAGAGGAAGTTCGTGGAAGCAGAATGCACCGCGCCAGAGATCGCTCTGAGCGTGGTTGAGAGAGTGCGCGCGTTGTATGCGGTCGAGCATGCCGCCAAGGCGATGAAGCCTGCGGAACGACTGGCTCTTCGCAAAGAAAAGTCTGCGCCCATCGTGACTGCGCTGCGGGAACGGCTGGAGCGCTGGAAGCTGGAATTACTGCCGAAGCATCCTATGGCGGATGCAGTCAACTATGCGCTGAACCAGTGGCGGCCATGGCTACCTTCCTGGACGATGCTGCTGTGCCACTTGACAACAACGTATCGGAACGCGAAATGAAGCGGGTGATGATCAACAGGAAGAACAGTCTCTTCGTCGGCAATGAACGGGGCGGAAGAACGATGGCCATCCTGTCAAGCTTAACCAGCACCTGCCGCAGACTGGGCATCGACTCGCAACTCTATCTGACACAGTTGATCACCAACATGCCAGTTATCAAACAGAGTGAACTGCACCTCTGGCTGCCAGACATCTGGAAGCAGCGCCTCCTGCCCGCTTCCCTATAGACAGAATCTGCAGTCATCCGCGATTATGCCGGATACTGTACTTCGCTGAGCGGACTCTAAAAGATCTTCTATCGCTCATGCGCAGCACCGATTTTTGTATTCGCCCGTACATGGTGCGACTTCTTTGTGTCGCCAACCGGTTTCGTATCCTCTTGCGGAACAGAAGGTGGTACGACTTGCACTGTCTCCCTCCGCAACAGTGGCGATGTTGGACGTGGTTGCTCACCTGCGTGTTCAGTGTATTGACGCTCGATGCGGTCGAAGGCGTAGCCGACTGTTGCACGGAGGCTCCGCCCTGCTGATGGCCGGAGAGCGGAAATTGTGTGGCACGCGTAACGGAACCTTGCTGCGAACTCTGCCCCCAGCCAGCGCCAGCGGCATACGCGAACGCCACAAGAGCAGCGGCAACGGCGCACAGAGCTGATTGAGCTATGGTGGTATTACATTGGCGAGTTTTTCGCGATAAATACATCCGTGTGTTTGTCATTATGGAATCAGCGATGCGACACGCTCTCTCCGATGCAGGCTCTAAATCAGAGCATTCCATGTCCTTCTCTGATTTG
>Ga0255353_1001534_pt1 | contig 12815 bp, 6 predicted proteins | sample HBST25metaG_FD_189941 | JGI IMG/M metagenome (GOLD analysis project Ga0255353, IMG submission 189941) | Peat soil microbial communities from Stordalen Mire, Sweden - H.B.S.T25 | ecosystem: Environmental > Terrestrial > Soil > Wetlands > Peat | place: Sweden: Norrbotten County, Stordalen Mire...
TCCCCAAACTGCTCCAAACTCTCCTGCGAAAACCGCGAAGTTGTCATACAAACAACTTCGAACCTACACGCCCTGTTTCAAAGTACCTTCTGTGGTTCGATCGATTTTCAAATGCGTTTGCCCTGGGAGTACCTCGAATTTCGCGACCGATATCACGTTCCCGTGTGGCTGGGGGAGTCGGGGGAAAATAACGATGAGTGGGTGGCGGCATTCACAAAAATCCTGGAGACAAATCGAATCGGCTGGGCATTCTGGCCTTATAAAAAGATGGACGCTTCTTCTTGCGTGATAACCTTCGATCGACCGCTGCATTGGGATGCAATCATCGCCTTTGCGGCTCTGCCTCCCGGGACCGGAAACGCGGAGAAGCGCACCGCTGCTCGACCATCGGTGGAAGAAGCACAGCGGACGTTCGACGACTTGCTCGAGAGGATCCAGTTTGCAAAAACGAGGAGGAACGACGGCTATATCCGGGCTCTTGGACTCGTTCCTGGAGGCGATTGACAGACCAACCTCGTGTAGTGCCTCCCTCGAACTCTGGCCGGAAAGATCGAACCCGTTCAAGAACAACGTCAGGATGAAACTGTGAGGCTGTTCCGCCAGCGCAGACGGAAGAGCTTCAGCCGGATGCCATCAGAACCGGTCTGCTGCCAACGCGAATGACATGTCAGAGATAACAGGTTCCAGGCCTGATCAGTGTTTCCGGCAACTTATTCCGGGCGTCGAATTCGCATTCATGACGTCGAATTCGCAACAGCCAGATGGCCCGCACTTTAGGCTTTCTTTTCCTGGTTTAACACTCGAATTGACCATCAGCGAAAACGTGGCTTCGCACTCCCAACAGCATCCTGTATCCGCGTTTTTTAATAGGGCCGATTCACTCCTCGCGCAGCAGGATCAGAGGATCGACCCCCAGCGCACGTTGCGCCGGAATCCAGGTAGCCACAACGCCGAGCAGAAGCATGGCCAGAACCACACCACCTAACACCAGCGGGTCGCGGGGACTGGCCAGATACACAATGTGTGCCAGCACCCGCGTGGCTAGAAGCCCGAGCAGCAAGCCCGCCGCCGAGCCAAATGCCAGCAACTTCAAAGGCTTGCTCAGTGCCGTGCGCAGCACTTCGGTTCTCATGGCGCCCAGGGCGATGCGGATGCCCAGTTCGCGGAGGCGCTTGCTCACCGAATAGGCGGCCATGCCGAAGAGGCCGGTGAGCGACAGCATCGCGCCCATCAGGCCCAGTACGCCAAGCGCCACCGTGGCCACATGCGAAGGGAACAAAGCGATGTCCAAACCCTCGGTCCAGGTGAGCGTGGTCAAAGGCAGACTGGGATCGAGGTGGCGCATGATGCTGCGGATTTCGGAGGCCAGTTCGACCGGATCGCGCTCCGAGCGCACCACCAGGCACATTTCGTTGGTGGGCGACTGCAGGAACGGGAGAAACATGGCTGGCCGCGGATCTTCGGTCAGTTGATAGTATTTTCCGTCCTGCGCCACGCCCACCACCTGTACACGCGTTCCATCCTCCATCTTGTAATATCTGCCAATAGCGCCGGGGACCGAACCGAAGATTTTGCGCGCAAACAGCGCGTTTACCACTGCCACACGCGTCGAATCTTGATCGTCCTGCCACGAGAAACTCCGGCCGGTCAACAAAGAGGTCTCGGCCGCCCGGAAGTATTCGGGAGAGACCTTGTAGAGTTGGGAATTGGCTGCGGCATTCGCCGTTCTCAGGTCGGTCGTTTGGTCGGTGAAGACGTCCGAAGTCGCCCCGCCGCCGCCGAGGGGGATTTGACTGATGAGTCCCACAGCCCCTACGCCGGGCAAGGTCTCGACAGCTTCGACCATGCGCCTTTCCATGGCCGGCATGCGGTCGCCGCTGTAACCGGCCACTCCGAGAGTTGAGCTGGCGAGCAAGGCGTTCCGGGTTTCAAAACCGAAGTTGCTGTGCATGCTGCGCTCCAACCCGCGCACGGCAACCAGCGCTGAAGTCAGCAGCACGCCGCAGATGGCAATCTGCACCACGAGCAACAGATCCCGGAGTGTAAGTCGCCGCGCGGTGTGGCCGCTAACGATGGAGGCCGAGCCCGCCTTCACCACCTCGTAGGGATTGGTGCGGAGGATCTGCCTGACCGGCACAGCTCCGAAAAGGAATCCGCTGACCAGGGCCAGCAACAGCGCGACCACGTAGACCTTTACGTCGGCGTATACCGGAACGTGCAGCGGGAATTGGGGAATAGGGTGCCACGCGCTCAACGCGCGAAGCAGCGAAACGCTCCAGGCAAGACCCATGGCGCCACCGGCGAGCGAGACGAGCAAGGCTTCGGTAAACACGCCGCGCAAGATGCGCTTACGGGTGGATCCCAACGCGAGCCGCAGAGCCACTTCGCGGGAACGATCGGCGGCGCGCGCAGCAAACAGGCTGCCCAGGTTGGCGCATGCAGCCAGCAGGATCAGCCCCGCCAACAGCATCATCCCGGTCATGAACCCCTTCACGTGAGGCTCGAGCATGTCGCCAACGAGACTGGGACGCGCCAAGGCAAAGGTCATATACGCGTCGGTTTTAGGGTAGGTCCTCTCGAGATAAGAGCCGATCGAATTGAGATCGGCGACGGCCTGCGTCGGCGTGACGCCCGCCTTCAGGTGTCCCAGCGTCATGAACATGTCGTGTTCGCCGCGCGCATCCAGCACCTTGAGCCCTTGCACCTGTTCCTGCTGAACCATCGGCACCCAGAAGTCGGGATAGAAGAAAACCAGCGTTCCGTTGAACTCCGGCGGCGCCACGCCGAGGATGGTGAAGGGATGCTTGTTGACCAGAACGACGCGCCCGACTACATTCCGATCTTCCTGGAAATGGCTGTGCCAATACGCATAACTGATGACCAGGTAGGGAGCGCTGTTCGCGCCGCGCTCATCTGCGTCATGGAAGAACCGGCCCAGAAACGGCCGCACCCGCATGGCGTCGAAGTAATTTCCCGTCACCTCATAGCCCCATGGCTGCGATACCTCCCTGCCCGTGTCAAGCCCGACCGTCACGAGGATATACGCCGTGAGGCCATCGAAGGTGCGGTTGCGGTCGCGCAGATCCAGATAGTCGGGATACGAGGTGGCCTGATCCTTGTAGCCGCCGCGCTCGAGCGTGTAAAGGCTTTGCGGATTCGGCACGTTGAGAGGCCGCAGAATCAGCGCATTCAATACGCCGAAGACTAAAACGTTGGCGCCAATGGCGAGCATCAGCGTCAGTACGGCGGCAACCGTGAACCCGGGGGACTTTCGCAACTGGCGCAGGGCCAGGCGCGCATCGGCCCAAATTGACTCCAGAGTGGACCACTGCCAAACCTCGCGGCTTCGCTCTTCGACCAGCGTCCGGTTGCCAAATGCCAGGCGCGCTTGCCGTTCCGCCTCTTCTCGGCTCATGCCTTCGCGCATCAACAGCTCTGCATGTTCCTCAAGATGCAAACGCATTTCCTCTGTCAGATCGTTCAGGAACTTCCGGCGACGGAAAACATCCGGTATCGGGTTCATGGGCAATTCCTCCAAGTTCACCCGGTCAATGTGTTACACCTTCGTTCGGATTGAGGACAAGCGTAATGCCCTCAAACATGCGCGCAAAGCTGGAAATCTGGCGCTCAAGATGACTGAGGCCTGAAGCGGTGATCTGGTAAGTTCTTACGCGGCGATTGGTCGAGGAAACGCCCCACTCTGCCTTTACCAGCTTTGCCTTCAGCAGTCTTTGCAGCGCGGGATAGAGCGATCCCTCTTCCACTTGCAGCAAGTTGTTGGATCGCTGCTGGATATGCTGGACAAGCGCATACCCGTGGGCTGGCTGGCGGCGAAGCGACTCGAGGATCATCATCTCGAGTGCGCCGGGGAACAGATCGCGAGCTGTGGTCTCCGTCATAGGCCTTTTTAGTACAGGCATAGAGTAAACAAGTATAAAATCCATGTCAAGAATACTCTCGATTGAGCCATCGCTCCGCCACGATTGGAACCTCTTGGAGACCGGGTGTTGCCGTGGGCAATTTCAACGGCAGCTTGAACCTGCGCCGAAAATGTGGAAGATCCCCAACAAGAGTGAGGAAGAACATAGTTGACGCCCGTCTTGGGCAATATTCTGCGTGTTAGAGAAATGCATCACCTGCGCGCCGAACTGCTGGGCGGGTATGGAAGAACAAGGCCCCTGGATTCTGGAACATCAAGAGAATCTACAGAAAACACTTAGGGACGGAGATCATCCAGCACGAGCGAACACACAACGAATGAGGCCCCCATGCAGGACTTCCCCGTACGGGAATGGACTGCAAATGCAAGATGTCAGGGGAACGCGGGCAGACTAGATCGCAAAACAATGCAAAGTTTATTAATTTGCCTGAACACTTCAGGGTATACTTTGGTCACATTTCATCCAATTACCTTCCTCGGACTCAATCTGCACTCTCCGGGGTCCGTTTCTGCCGATAGTGTTTCCGCGGTCGTCGCAGGATCACCAGGCAGATTTCAGAACATCGTAAGGAGTTCCCCGCATGAGTCTTTTGTCCGTTTCCGGTTGGATTGACCCCACGCAAGAGTGCAAATCGCCCCGGGCAACCACCGCCCGTCAGGATTCGAACAAAGAGTCGCGTCGATCATCCGGCAACCCTCGGCTCCCAGAAGCCCGTCGCGCTATCCTCCGGCGAGTCTGGATGTTGCTTCTTGTCGGTTGCGTCCTCGCCAGCCAGGCTGCCTTGGCGCAAAATGGCGTCTTCGCCAGCCAGAGCGTCGGCGGCGTCCCCGCAACCTTGCCCGTTATTGTCACCGCACAGGTTCAGGGCACCGTGGCCAAAGTCGAAGTGCTTACGCTGGGCGCATCCGGCCCTGATTTCACCGGTGTCGATGGCTCCCCCAAGTGCTCTCAGACATTTCTGGCCGTCAATCAGACCTGCACGGAATCGGTAACCTTCAATCCCGCCGCTCCCGGCCCGCGCCTGGGCGCTGTCGTCCTTCTTGACAGCTCAAATACTGTATTGGCAACAACTTATCTCTCCGGAACCGGCCTTGGCGGACTCGGCGTGCTCGTTCCTGGCAACGTGATCACCGTCGCCGGCGTCTACCGCAACTGGAATTCAACCCAGGACGGAATCCTGGCCACGGCCGCAAACCTCAATTTGCCTTCGAGCATGGTTCTCGACGGTGCCGGCAACCTATACATCGCCGATAGCGCTCACAACCGCATCCGCATGGTCGCCGCTCCCGTCGCTCCCGCGACCGCAGGCATCATTTCCACCTATGCAGGCGCGGGCCAGGCTGGCTATACCGGCGATGGCGGCCCTCGAATCGCCGCTGAATTAAGCTCCCCCTCCGGGCTGGCGATTGATGGCGCGGGCAACCTGTACATCGCTGACGCCGGCAACAACGTCATCCGGGAAATCGACGCGATCACCGGCATCATCTCGCGCGTTGCCGGCAACGTGGACGGCGCAGCCGGATCCAGTGGAGACGGAGGCTTGGCCACCTCGGCCTATCTCGATTCCCCCATGGGCGTCACCGTCGACGCCAGCGGCAATATCTATATCGCTGACACCAAAAACCAGCGGATCCGCAAAGTCGACGCAGTCACCGGCAAAATCTCCACCGTTGCCGGCAACGGATATCTCAGCCCCAGCGGAGACGGCACCGGAACCTATTCTGGCGACACCAAACAGGCAACGAGCGCCGGCCTCAGCCTCCCGTATGCGGTGGCGTTTGACGCATCCGGAAACATGTACATTCCGGATTCCGCCAACAACGTGGTTCGGATGGTGACCCCCTTGGGAATCATCAGCACAGTCGCTGGGCAGTCCTACACCGGGAACCCAAGGTATGCTGGCGATGACGGACCGGCGCTCGCGGCATATTTGACCGATCCTTCCGCCGTCGCCGTCGATCCTGCCGGCAATCTCTACATCGCCGACACACAGAACAACGCTATCCGCAAGGTCAACTCCACAACCCAAAACATAGCCACCATCGCCTACAACGGCAGTGGCAACTCCCTCAGTCCCGGCGGAGCGCTCGGGTCGGTCGCTATCTACGCCCCCATCGGGCTCTTGCTCGACCCCAACGGCAACCTCTACTTCGCCGACTACTACTACATGCTGATCCGCGAGATCCAAAGCAACGAGGCGGTCCTCAATTACACGCTGAATCCGATCCAGGTGGGAAACAAGTCGGCGCCTCAAACCAGCAGGATCGAGAACGACGGAAACGCGGCCCTTGATCTCAGCGCCTTTACTCCCGGCCCCAATGCCGCCATCGATAACGCGTCCACAACTTGCAGCCTCACCACTCCCCTGAATCAGGACGAAGATTGCCTGATGGGTACCGTCTTCGCACCAGCCCTTTCGCTGGTGTTTCCTCCCGGCGCCACGGCCGAGCAGGTTGAAGACAATGTCGATGTCTACGGGAACACCGTCAACTTCCCCTTGAACACCCAGAACTTCCCGCTGGACATCGTCCTCGTGGGCGATGCCACCCCGGTCAATGCAACCACCCTTTCTCTCCTCTCCAGCAGCCCCAAGAACTCCTCCGGCGTCTACCAGTCCAATTACGGACAGGCTCTGACCTTCACCGCGACCGTCACCAGCGGCGCCACCGCGGGCACTCCTGCCGGCACAGTGGCCTTCACCGACGGAGCCACCACTCTTGCAGCCGCCGTTCCCCTCAACGCGTCTGGCGTGGCTCTCTTCACCACCACCTCTCGGCTGGCCGTCGGAGAGCACACCATTACGGCGACCTTTACCAGTGCCACCACCGCAAACTACCTGCCCAGTTCCAGCTCCCTCATTCAAGACATCGGCGAAGTGACGAAAACAACGCTCATCTCAAGCGCCAACCCCGCGGTTCTGGGTTCGACCATAACTTTCACTGCCACGGTGACCATCTCCGGTGGGGGCGCGGTGACACCGGACCTCGCTGTCACCTTCACCGACACCACCACGGGAACCATCCTGGGCAGCCCGACGCTCGGACCCAGCGGCATCGTCACCGTATCCACCGCTTCGCTGGCCGCCGGCATGCATACCATCGGCGCCGCCTATCCCGGAGATCCAAACACCGGCGTCTTGCCCAGTTCGGCGACTCTCTCCAACGATGTTCAGGCGCCCTCTACCACCTCGCTCATCGCGTCTCCCAACCCGTCCACTTACGGACTGCCAGTTGCGCTTACGGTAAGTGTCCCGAACGTCGGCGCCATCGCCGCAACCGGGACTGTCAACCTTCTCGAAGCGGGCCAAATCATAGGCCAGGCAAATCTCTCCGGCAGTCCGGCTACGGGCACATTCACCACCTCGTCGTTGGCCACCGGTTCCGATACGCTCACAGCCGCGTACGTGGGCGATGTGAATTACGGCCCCAGCACCTCATCGCCGGTCCCCGAGGTCGTCAATAAGGCGCAAACCTCCACCGGGGTCGTTGCCTCTCCTACCCCTGGAATAGCCGGCGCGCCCATGGCCATCACGGCAACTGTCAGCGTAATCGTCGGGTCGGCCACCACCACCGGAACGGTCACCTTTGCGGACGGAACCACCACTCTGGGAACCGCGCCCTTGACCGGCGCCGGATCGGCAACCATCAACCCGGTGCTAGCGCTTGGCGCTCACTCTATCATCGCCAGTTATTCTGGCGATACCAACGACACCAGCAGCGTTTCCGTCGCGCTTCCGGTCACCGTCGTCCAGGCCACCACCGGCACGATCGTCGCCTCGTCGCAGAACCCATCTCTGGTCCAGTTGCCCGTGACCTTCACCGCCAAAGTCACCGGCAATGGTGGAACGCCCTCGGGCAGCGTCGCCTTTTTTGCCGATGGAGCTTCGATCGGTAGCGCGCCCCTCGCCGCCGGCACGGCTACACTCGCAACTTCGGCGCTCGCCGCGGGCACCCACTCCATCACAGCCGCCTATACCGGAGACACCAACGACCTCGCCAGCGCATCCGCAGCCATTAGCCAGGTCGTTGGCACCCTGCCCACCATCGCAGATCTCGGTCAATCTGCCACGACCGGCGCCAGTCCCCAGGTCATCCTGGTGGCCACCATTCTCAATAACGTTTCGTCGGCCGGCAGCACCCCGCTGCCCACGCCCACCGGCACCGTGACCTTCAGCTACGGCAGCACGATCGTAGGTTCCTCTCCGCTCGATTCCAGCGGAGTCGCAACCCAGGTCCCAAGCCTGCCCAACGGCACGTACAGCATCGTTGCCGCCTATGCCGGGGATGCGCAGCACAGCCCCTCCACTTCAAAAATGGTGCCCATCTCCACCAATGCCCAGGGCTTCAACATCACCGTCACGCCAGCCGCTGTATCCATGCCCACCACCCAAAACGCTACGGTCAGCGTGTCCCTGACCTCAACCAGCGGGTTCACCGATTCCATCGGCCTTGGCTGCGATTCCCTTCCCGCAGGCGTCACATGCCATTTCTCCACGCCCTCGACTCCGTTGACGGCGAATGGCTCTCAGCAGGTAGCGCTTACCATCGACACCAATAGCCCGCTCAGCGGCGGCTCGTCGGCCATGACCACGAGCACAGCCAGCCCCCGCGCCTTTCTTGCCGGATTGCTGATGCCGTTCAGCCTCCTGTTCGGCTGCATCTTCTGGCGTTTCCGGCTTCGGTTCGCAAGGTTCACCACCATCGCTCTAATCCTGATCACCGGCGCCGCTTCTCTGCTCGTCACCGGCTGCTCCGGATTCACGCAAAGCAGCGCCTCTCCAGGCACTTATGTTATTCAAGTCACCGGAGTCGGAGCCGACAGCAACATCACTCACTATCAAAACGTCACGTTGACCATTACCAAGTAGCGTAGTGTTGCGATACCCTTGACCAGGTTTTCCTCACTTTTGGTGCAAGCTGACTATCTTGTTGGTCTGAGAGAATGGTCAAACATGTTCGGGATCAGGGTACTCGCTGGCGCAGTCCTCGCGAAGTGGCGTTGGTTGGTCGCGAGTAGAAGTTGAGCACATTGACCGTAGCTGCGTTTTGCTTGAATCTGACACTTTGGCGAAGTCGTCAATGACGGCCAAGGAAGCTTGCGATCGCGGCGTCAACTGGCAGAGTTCGACCCGCCTCGGCAGCGCTGTCGATTCGCTGGAGAGCGCCCTGCATATAGCGCACCACAAGCCAGCGAAGCGGCTCTGGAATCCAGTCATGGGATCGGCGCTGAACGAAGGGCAGACTCTCAGGGCCGGTGGTTCGTCCGGCAATCATACCCGCCAGAAGCTGGCCCGCCAGGTTGCTGAGGACGACGCCCATCCCTGTATAACCAGCGGCAAATCCGATGCGCGTACCCGGATCAAATCGCACGGATGGCGTCCAGTCCATTGGCATTCCCACCGGCCCTCCCCAAGCGTGCGTGAAGCGTATCCCGGCCAGCGATGGGAACCACTCGACTACAGACTTCTGTATTAATTTCACAGTCGCGGCATGCCGGTCTTGCTCATCGGAGATTTGCGAGCCGAACGCATAGGGTGCTCCGCGGCTGCCAAAAAGAATGCGTCCATCCGGCGTGCGGGTCAGATAGACCACCGTGTTGCGCATCGACGAGATATTCTCGCCGTGCTGCCAGCCGATGGTGCTCCATTGTGCGGCGGTCAGCGGCTCGGTAAGGCAGATCAGCGAATAGACCGGCAGCAGTGCGCGATGCAGACCATGGAGGCGCGTCAAATATGCCTCGCCGGCTAGAACAATTGCCTTGGTCGCGCGCACTTCGCCGACGTCTGTGACCAGTCTGGACCGCGGTGCGCCATGGAACCCGGTGACGTTGGTTTGCTCGTAGATCACGCCACCGTGCGCCTCCACGGCACGCGCCAGGCCGCGCACCAGGCGCGCCGGGTGCAGGCTTGCGCCGTCGGGCGTATAGATACCGCCGTGCACATCGGTAATCCGGGCCCGTTCGGCAACTTCCGCTGGAGTCAAGTAGTGGTAGCGGTCTGCCAACCCAAGCCGCTCATACGCGGCCAAGGAAGCCTTGAGTGAGGGCAATTGATGAGCTCCGCGCGCAATGGTCAGAGTACCGGCGGGCCGGAAGCGCGCGTCGATCGATTCCTGCTCGCACACGGCGCGCATCTCTTGTGCTGCCGATTCAAGCGCCAGCAGCACAGCACGCGCCGTATCCACACCATAGCGCGTGGTCATCATACCGGCGGACAATGGAAACCGCGGGGAACACCAGCCGCCATTTCTACCCGAAGCGCCATAGCCTGCGATTTCGCGTTCAACGACCGCGACCCGTAATCCAGGATTTGTGCGCAGCAGATAATACGCTGTCCAAAGGCCGCTGTATCCAGCGCCGAGGATTGCTACATCGACATCGATCGAGTGTTGCAGCGCGGGTCGCGGAGTGAGTGCCTCCCCCGCATCTTCAAGCCAGAAACTCACGTCTTCATACGGTCTCGCCATGTTCCCGCCGATTTCAGGAGTGAATCACTTCGCGAACAATCTCTATCCCGCCAGCACCCATCCGGCTGCCAGCGCGAGCACGATTCCCAAACCTTCGCGCGGAGTGATCTTTTCATGCAGCAGAAGGACGCTGAGGACAATGGTCACCACCGGATAGAGCGATGACAAGGCAATGACGGTGGAGACTTTTCCCTTGTCGACCGCGGCAAAAAAGGCAAGAAACCCTGCAAAGGTGGTAAATCCCGCAGCGACCGACCACCAAAATCCCGCCGGCGACCGTTCAATTTGGAATCGCTCGAGGACCAGCACCATCACGGCAAAAACCATGACGCCCACGGCCTGAAACAGCAGCGTCTGCCGGGGCCGCGCGAAGTTCGATGCCAACTTGCTGAAGACTCCCCACACGCCCCAACACAACACCGTCAACACGGAGTACGCAACCCAGGGTTTCATCGGTTCGACCTTTCATTGGTGGAATCGCTCGCGGCCCTTTACCAGCTCAATACCAGCCGATGGGCTTCTCGCTCAGGTTGATATGGACTTGCTTGGTTTCGAGATACTCCTCAATGCCCCACGGGCCCAATTCGCGCCCTGCGCCCGACTGCTTGTACCCACCCCATGGAGCCTCAACGCATGTCGGCTGCATGTGATTCACCCAGACAATGCCCGCTCGCAGTTTCTTCACCACGCGAAACGCCTTGTAGATATCGCGCGACCAGACGGCCGCAGCCAGGCCATACGGTGTATCGTTTGCAATGCGAATGGCGTCGGCTTCGGAGTCGAATGGAATCACGGCAGCGACGGGGCCGAATATCTCTTCCCGCGCAATGCGGGCGCTATTATCCACGTCGTAAAAGATCGTCGGCTCCACATAATAGCCCTTGGCAAAGGCCTTTGAACTGCTGCCGCCCGTGGCGACTTTCGCCTCGGTTCTGCCGATTTCAAGGTAGCGCGTGACGCGCTCAAACTGCTCCTTGCTGACCACGGGTCCCATCTTGCTTTCACGATCCATCGGGGGACCGAGCCGTATGGTTTTTGCTTTCGTCGCGATGGCATCAACGAAATCCTTGTAGATCTTCTTCTCTACCAGAATGCGGCTGCCCGCCGAACACACCTCGCCCTGATTGATGAAGACGCCGAAGAGCGCTCCATCCACAGAGGCCTCCCAATCCGCATCGGCAAAAAAGATGTTGGGAGATTTCCCGCCCAGTTCCAGCGTGACTCGCTTGAGAGTATCCGCTGCACGCTTGACAATGCTCTTGCCAACCTCCGTGCTGCCAGTGAACGCGATCTTGTCCACTAACGGGTGTTCGACGATCGGCACGCCGCAAGTCTCGCCAAAGCCGTTGACGATGTTCACCACCCCCGGCGGAATGCCTGCTTCTTCAAACCATTGCGCCAGCATCAGTGCGGTCAGCGGAGTTTGCTCCGCAGGCTTCAGCACACAGGCGCAACCAGCTGCCAGCGCGGGCGCCAGTTTCCATGCGGCCATCAGCAGAGGATAGTTCCACGGCACAATCAGCCCCGCCACACCGATCGGCTCTTTCAGCGAGAGACTCAGCGCGTTCGCCGAAACCGGGTTCACCATCCCCGGCGTCTTTGTCGATAGACCGCCATAGTACTCAAAGACCTCCGCCACTGCGTCGATGTCGCCTTCGGCTTCCACGATCGGCTTGCCGGTGTTGATCGCTTCCACCTCGGCCAACGCGGCAAGCCGCACGCGGACGATGGCTGCAAGTTTGAACAAGACCTGGGCCCTGCTGTTGGGCGTGGAAGTCGCCCAGGGACCGCTGTCAAATGCCCGGCGCGCCGCCCGCACCGCAAGGTCGACCTCTGCCGAGCCGGCCTCGGCAACCTGGGCCATTGTTTCCTCTGTTGAAGGATCAACGACGGCGAAGCTCGCTCCGCTCTTGCTGCCTACCCACTCCCCGTCGATGAAAAGCCGATAGACACCTTCCGGGGATTGCATACCGCCCATACTCCCTCCTCAGCCGGTCGGATAGGGGCCCCATAGCTATATCCGGGCCGGCAAGCCATCACCGCCAGATGCGTCTTCATTAAATATCACTTCGGCTCCTGTTTCTCAAATGTTTCTTCAAAGAACAGCAAGTTTCTTGCGTATCAATATAACTCGGTATTTCAGCCGTCTTCGATCAAGACCATTTCCGCGCCATGTCGCAGAGGTCGCCGACGACTGCCAGGAAAGCCGGGGGGATATCCATAACTAGCGTCGGAACGGATCTCTCAATCAAATCCGAATGCAACAACAGGGCGTGCCCTGCGCAGGGCAAACGCATTTGAAAATCGATCGAACCACAGAAGGTACTTTGAAACAGGGCGTGTAGGTTCGAAGTTGTTTGTATGACAACTTCGCGGTTTTCGCAGGAGAGTTTGGAGCAGTTTGGGGAGT
>Ga0255353_1001535_pt1 | contig 12814 bp, 8 predicted proteins | sample HBST25metaG_FD_189941 | JGI IMG/M metagenome (GOLD analysis project Ga0255353, IMG submission 189941) | Peat soil microbial communities from Stordalen Mire, Sweden - H.B.S.T25 | ecosystem: Environmental > Terrestrial > Soil > Wetlands > Peat | place: Sweden: Norrbotten County, Stordalen Mire...
CAAATCTCTCTTCACCTGATCTCCCTAAGCACGACAGAGTGTCGTTCTAACTATGCCTGCATGCCTACACGCGCCATCGCCTTGGAAAGCGGCAAATACGCCACGTCGCCTTTGGCTTGCCGGCTCGCTGACTCACTGACCACTGATCACTAACCACTAATCACTGACCCCTGTTCACTGACCACTGACTTCCTGGTCCTTGTACTGGAGCTGGTAGAGCTTCCAGTAGAGGCCGCGCTGGGCGAGCAGTTCCTGGTGTGTGCCTCTTTCGCGCAACTGGGCCTTGTGCAGCACGAGAATGTTGCCCGCCTGCTGCACGGTCGAGAGGCGATGGGCAATCAGGACGCTGGTGCGGCCCTCGACCATGCGCTCCAGCGCGCCGCGGATACGCAGTTCCGTGTCGGTGTCCACACTGGATGTGGCCTCGTCGAGGATGAGAATGCGCGGGTTGTAGGCCAGCGCGCGGGCAAAGTTGATGAGCTGCTTCTGCCCGGTCGAAAGCGAGTTGCCGCGCTCCTGCACCGGCTCGTCGAAGCCGCCCGGCAGGCTCTCGATGAAGTCCAGCACGTTGACGTCGCGCGCCGCCTGGCGCAGCGCCGCTTCGGTGATGGCGTCGTTGTCCATGCGGATGTTTTCCTTGAGCGTGCCGGTAAAAAGGAACGGGTCCTGAAGCACAACCGCGAAGTGCTTCCGCAGCTCGGTCAGATCGTGTTCGCGCAGGTCGATGCCGTCGATGAGGATTTGGCCGGCAGTCACATCGTAGAAGCGCATCATCAGGCTGGTGAGGGTGGTTTTGCCCGCCCCCGTGTGCCCCACGATGGCCACCGTCTGGCCGGGTTCGATGGTGAAGGAAACGTCTTTCAGAATCCACTCGATGCCGGGAATCGCAGCCAGAGCCGCTGCGCTTGGCGTTTCGGCGTTGGCCGCGTCAACCGCGGCCTTTTGCTCCGGCGTCAGCGTCTGGTACGTGAACCAGACGTGGCGAAACTCGATTCGGTTGGAGCCGTCGCCGGGGAGCGGAAGGGCGGGGCTGACAATCTCCGGTTCGGTTTCCAGCAGCTTGAAAATGCGCTCGCTGGCGGCCATGGCCGACTGCAAAATGTTGTATTTGTCGCTGATGTCCTGGATGGGCCGCCAGAAGCGCTGCGAATACTGGATGAACATGGCCAGCACGCCGATGGAGACCACGCCGTGCAGCACGCCGAAGCCCCCGCGCCAGATCACCAGGGCGATGGCGATGGTCGAGAGCAGCTCGACGACGGGGTAGTAGAGCGAGTAGGCGAAGATCGTGTCCTTGAAGGCGATCATGTGCTGCTCGTTGACCGCCTCGAAATCGTCGAAGGCCCGTTTTTCGCGGTTGAACAGTTGCACCACGCTGATTCCCGACACATGTTCCTGAACAAAACTGTTGATGCGGGCGATGGCTGCGCGGACGCGGCGAAAGCTCTCGCGGACGTGGTCGCGGAAGATGCGCGTGACGATGAGAATCAGCGGCAGAACACTGAAGGCCAGCAGGGCCAGCCACCAATTAATAGTGAGCATGATGACGGCCATGATTGACAGCGTAAAAAAATCGTCAATCATGGCCAGCACGCCAGCGGTGAACATGTCGTTGATGGCGTCCACATCGGAGGTGATGCGGGTGACGAGGCGGCCGACGGCGTGGGTGTCAAAGAAGCCGATGTGCATGCGCTGCATGTGGCGGAAGATGTCGCGGCGCAGGTCGAACATGAGCTTCTGGCCGGTCCACTGCATCAGGTAGATCTGGATGAACTCAAAGAGATAGGCGGAGCAGAGGGCGACCACATAGATGGCGGCCAGGCGGGTAATGCCCTGATATGGATCGCTGGGAAGCAGGCGGCCGAGCAAGCGGGCCAGAAGGGTATTGGAATGAGACGGAGCCGCGCCGGGAGCGAGATAGCGGTCAATGGCCACCATGACCAGGTAGGGGCCGGTGACGTCGCTGAAGGACTTGAGGCTGATGGCCAGGGTGGAGATGGCGGCTTGCAGCCAATAGGGGCGCAGATAGTGGCCGAGCCGGCGGATGAGCCGTGAGTCGTAGACCTTGCCGACCGGATCTTCGTCGGGCTTTTTGGACTTCTTTTGTTTTTCGTCGGCCATCGGTTGGGTGGGGTACGGCTTCAGTCTTTATTGTACGGGGCGGAAGGCAGGGACTAGGGAACAGGGAACAGGGAACAGCCAGTCAGCAGGTCGGCAAGTCAGTGGGCTTGCAGGCCGTTAAAAAACAGCGAAACTCCGGCTGCAACCGTACTAAAACAGAGAAAAAGGCTCCTATAGCATTTTCGCGGATGGTATAAGGAAGCTCCGTGCCCCATCCATTTCACGTTTTTTGTGAAATGGGTGGGAAACCACGAATTCAACTTTCGCGCTCTAATTGCTGTTTTTTGCAACAGAAAAGCCCCTTGCCATTCGGCAGGGAGCTTTTCTGTTGGACCGCCGCCTGAGTGGCGGCAACCGGCGTCAGTTGCTGAACAGCAGCACGCCTGCGGCTTTCTCCTCGGTGCTTTCGTTTTCGGCCTCGTCGTTGCTGACGGGGCGGTAGAAGAGCTGGTTGACGGCCAGGTAGACCTCGAGGAAGGCTGGGCGCGCGGTGATTTTTCCGGCAATCAGAGCTTCGCTCAAGGGGTCCTCGACGTAGCGCTGCAGGGCGCGGCGCAGGGGCCGTGCTCCGTAGCTGCGATCCGTCAGGGTCTTGTCGAGAATCCACTTCTTGGCTTCCTCGGTGACCGAAATCGTGATGGACTTCTGCGCCAGATTGGTGTTGAGTTGCTGCACCATCAGCTCGACGATCTGAATCAGGTCCGCGTCCGACAGCGCCTGGAAGATGATGATTTCGTCGAGGCGGTTGAGGAACTCGGGGTTGAAGGTCTTCTTGACCTCCTGCTTGACCAGCTCCTCGACTTTTTCGCTGACCATCTCTTCGCGGTCGCTCTGGAAGCCCATGCCCTGCTTCTTTTGCAGGTGCCGCGCGCCGATGTTCGAGGTCATGATGAGAATGACGTTTTTGAAGTCAACGGTATTGCCCAGTCCGTCAGTCAACTGGCCGTCCTCAAAGACCTGCAACAGGATGTTGAAGACATCCGGGTGCGCCTTTTCGATTTCGTCCAGCAAAACCACGGAGTAAGGCGAACGCTTGACCCGCTCGGTCAACTGGCCGCCCTCCTCGTAGCCCACATAGCCCGGAGGCGAGCCGATCAGCTTGGAGACGGAGTGCTTTTCCATGAACTCCGACATATCGAAGCGGATCAGCGCCTTGTCAGAGCCGAAGAGGAACTGGGCCAGGGTGCGGGCCATCTCGGTTTTGCCCACTCCGGTGGGGCCCAGGAACAGGAAGCTGCCAATGGGCCGGTTGGGCGACTTGAGCCCGGCGCGGGAGCGGCGAATGGCGCGGGCCAGGGCGCTGATGGCCTTGTCCTGGCTGACGATGCGCTTGTGCAGCTCTTCCTCGACGCGCATCAGCTTCTGCGTCTCCTCTTCCTTGATGCTGGTGACGGGCACGCCCGTCCAGCGGCTGACCACATCCTCAATGTCCTCGCGGTCCACGATGCCGGCGGTCGTGTCGTCCAGATGGTACTTGTCGCGCAGGTCGCGCAGCCCTTCGCGCTCCTTGCGCTCCTCGTCGGAGTAGAAGCGGGCTTTCTCGAATTCGTGATTGGCAATCGCCGAATCCATCCTGTGCACAATGAACTTGATGCGCTTCTGGACTTCGGTAATCTCTTCGGGCAGCGAGGTCTGGCGCAGCTTGACGCGCGCGCCGGCCTCGTCGATGAGGTCGATGGCCTTGTCGGGCAGGAAGCGGTCGGGGATGTACCGGCTGGAGTGTGAAACCGCGAACTCGACGGCGGCATCGGTGTAGCTGACCGCATGAAACTTCTCGTAGCGGTCCTTGATGCCCATGATGATCTTGATGGCGTCGGCCTCGTTGGGCGGCGGCACCTTGACGGCCTGGAAGCGGCGCTCCAGCGAGCGATCCTTCTCAATGGACTTGCGGTACTCGGCCGGAGTGGTGGCGCCGATGCACTGGATTTCTCCGCGGCTGAGCGCCGGCTTCAGGATGTTGGCCGCGTCCAGCGAGCCCTCGGCCGAGCCCGCGCCGACCAGCGTGTGCAGTTCATCAATGAAGATGATGGAGTTCTGATTTTCCATCAGCTCTTTCATGATGGTCTTGAGCCGTTCCTCGAACTGGCCGCGGTACTTCGTGCCGGCCACGATCAGCGAGAGGTCGAGGCCGAGAATGCGCTTTTCAGCCAGGAAGCTGGGCACCTCGCCGTCGGCGATGCGCTGGGCCAGGCCCTCGACGATGGCCGTCTTGCCAACGCCCGGCTCGCCGATGAGAACGGGATTGTTCTTGGTGCGGCGGCAGAGGATCTGAATGACGCGCTCCAGCTCGCTGTCGCGCCCAACCAGCGGATCGAGCTGTCCGTCCGTTGCCGCCTGGGTCAGGTCGCGGCTGAATTCGGCCAGCAGGCTGGTATCATGCCGCTGCTGCTGCGGCGGAGTCTTTTCCTGGGTGACGCGGCCCAGCTCTTCCCTGATCTGCGCCAGCTTCAGGCCACGCTCCTGCAGAATCTCTGAGGCGAAGCACTTTTCCTCGCGCAGCAGGCCCAAAAGCAGATGTTCCGTCCCGATGTGCTTGTGCCCCAGCCGTTCGGCCTCTTCAGCCGCATAGGCCAGCACCCGCTTGCACTCGTTGGAGAGGGGCAGATCCACGGAGGTGGAGACTTTTTCCCGCACAGTGGTGCGCGCTTCTATCTGCTTGCGAATCGAGTCCACCGACGCGTGCGAGCGCAGGAAGCGGTTGGTCAACGCCTTGTCTTCGCGCAAGAGGCCCAGCAGCAGGTGCTCGGTCTCGATATAAGGCGAGCCGAACTGGCTGGCCTCATAGCGTGCAAAGAAAATTACGCGCCGTGCCTTCTCCGTATAGCGTTCGAACATAATCGTCTCCCCTCGTGCTTGCTATCGGCTTGCGGGTCCGTCCGCATCAATTGCCGGCCTGCGGCCCAACCCGCGCGCCTTCCGCCTAACTTCACCGCCAGAAACCGTGAACCATTCGCTCCCGGTCCTGAACAACCTCTCTGAAATGGCCTGAATCTTTCTTTCGTTCCGCCAGGCCCCCCGGGCGTTCAAGCTGCCGAAAAGACCCCCATTTTGCCTCTTTTCAGCCGGATGAGAAAAATGAAAACTCATCCCATCTTCCAGATGCTTACTTGATTAGACTCTGGAACCGTCAGGAAAGGCGCTATTTCTGTTACCCTTGCCCGCTTTCCGTTCCGTTTGGGGAGTATACGCCACGGAGGTTCTCCCGTTCACCTGCCCGTACCAGCTATTGAAGCCGCGGTTGTGGGCAAGGCAGTTGAAGAGCAGCTACAGCGCGGCCAAACGGCCACTCTCCAGGCGCAAGATTCGCGTACATCGCGCGGCCAGGTCAAGATTATGCGTCACCAGGATCGAGGTGAGATGGTGACTTTGGTGTAGCCGTTCAACCATCTCGAAGACGCGGTTGGCCGTGGTCTCGTCCAGGTCGCCTGTGGGCTCGTCGGCCAGCAGCAGGCGGGGATTGTTGACCAGCGCGCGGGCCAGCGCCACGCGCTGCTGCTCGCCGCCGGAAAGCTCGCCCGGCCGATGTTCGCCGCGATCATCCAGGCCAACCTCGCTGAGCCACTTCGCCGCCACCGCCAATGCTTCGGCTTTGCGAACGCCGCGGGCCATCAGCGGCATGGCCACATTTTCCAGAGCCGTAAACTCCGGCAGTAAATAGTGAAATTGCCAGACGTAGCCAATCTCGCGATTGCGGAAGGCCGCCGCCTCGTGCGGCGAAAGCTGGGCCACGCTGGTCGAGACGCAGCAGACCGTGCCCGCCGTGGGCGCGTCCAGAGCGCCCAGAATGTGCAGAAGCGTGGTCTTTCCGGCGCCCGATTGGCCCACGATGGCCACCATTTCGCCGGGTTGGACTTCAAAGCTCAGCCCGCGAAAGAGCGTAAGCTCGCCGCGCGCCGTCGAGTAAGTCTTCTCCAGATTCTGAACCTGAATGATGGGGGCCTGACTGCTTTGAAGGATCGGAGGCTTGCCGCCCTGCGAATCGCTCTTGGCCCACACTTCCGGCTCCCGCGCGGTGCGGGTTTTCTGCTTGGCCGCCGCTGGAGAGGACTGAGTCATCCGATTAATACTATTTTATCGTGCCAGGGGGTGATTCCGCGCCAGCGATGCCGGATCGTCCGGTAAAGATCGGGGTAACATTCAGGCCGTTGGTCAACTGCTGACTCGATCACAGTTCGAATGATGGACGGCAAGAATAGTTCGGGAGCCGCGTGTTATTCATCACAGACAAGAAAATTGAGCCGCATTGAACATTCTTCCATGCTTGCATTTGCCGTATTTGGAGAGGCCCTGACCCTGGGCTTGGTGTCGGGACCTGCTTGCATGGCAGCTTGCGGCCCCGTGCTGGTCTCCCCCCTGCTTGCCGAGCAGACTGGGCTCAGGCATCATCTTCGCTTTCTTTCAACATTTCTGGGAGCGCGTCTTCTGGGATACCTGCTGTTTGCCGCCGTGGCCTGGGAAATTGGCGCGCTGGTATCGATGCCGCTCTCGTCGCGTGTGCTCGTGATGGGCGCCGTCAATGTGCTGCTCGCCGGTGTGCTGTTCTGGTATGCGTATTCCGCCAGGCAGATCTGCGGCTCATCGTGTTCGAGTTCGAAACTGGTGAACATCGGCACGGCGAAGGAAAGCAGAGTGCCCGGAGCGGCCGTGCTGGGCTTCCTCACCGGTTTCAGCCTGTGCCCTCCTTTTGTAGCCGCCGGCGTGAGGGCGGCCGAGTTGGGAAGCGTGACGCAGGCCCTTCTTTTTTTTATTTTCTTTTTTGTTGGAACATCTGTCTGGTTTGTTCCGTTTATAGGTATAAGCTGCGTCGCGCGCAACCATGCGGTGATTACCGTCGCGCGGATGACGATGGCGCTCATTGCCCTCTATTACCTCTTTTTGGGAATTGCCATGCTGATGGGGAGAAAAGGTTATGGCTACTAAGGCCTGTATGCCGCGGCTGGCCCCCGCCACGCCGCGCAGCACTTTTCGGGCGCTTTTGCTGACATTGCCGATTGCCATCTGGTCGCTGCTCATGCTCTTTCACCCGGGCACGCCGACCGACCCGAAGTCGCGGATCGCCGCCGCCATGACTGCCGTCTTCATGACGGTTCTGTTTTTCATGATGATGCGGACCGGGAAGACCTATCGCTGGCGCCGCTATTTTTTCGTCAGCCTGGGATTCCTGTTTCCTGTCGGCTTTATCTACAACCTCATTCTCGTGCGCGGCACCATGGGCATTCCCATTGAAGAAATGATTGCCGGCCGGACGCCCTTCTGTTTCCTGCCGATTCCGCTCCTCATCCTGCCGGCCGCGCTTACCAAGACAATTATCTTTCCTGGCTCCATCGCGGCGTCCAGGTACGCCATTGCCGGCATGATGGGCCTCTGGCTGGCCATTACGCTGGTGCTTGGCAAGGGCTGGTGCGCCTATGCGTGCTTCTTCGGCGGAATTGAAGAGGGCATGGCCGCCATTCCCAAGCGCGCCAGAATTCGCAAGATCGACCCGCGCCTGCGCTATGGCCCGTGGGCCGTGCTGCTGGCCACGATGCTGCTCTCGCTGGCGCTGTTTGATTCGGTTTACTGCACATGGCTCTGCCCCTTCAAGGCCGTCACGGAATACGTTACGGCCCGCAATACGCTGGGCCTCATCCAGAACGGCGTCTTTATCCTGCTGTTTGCGGCGCTGGTCGTCGTGCTGCCGCTGCTGACAAAGAAGAGGACGCAATGCTCCTTTCTCTGTCCGTTTGGCGCTTTCCAATCCATCTTCAACAAGATCAGCGCCTTTGAAGTGAAGATTGACCGCACGCGCTGCAAGTCCTGCGGGGTCTGCCAGAATGCCTGCCCGAATCTTTCCTTATCGAAGGAATCCATCGCGCAGGGCGAGACGCTGCTCTCCTGCATGAAGTGCGGCGCATGCGTGGATGCCTGCCCGCATCAGGCGGCTGTCTGGCACATCAAGGGAACCGAACTCGCCTGGAAGCCCGAGCGCGCGCGGCTCATGTTCTTGTATGCCGCCTGGGCCATGGCCGTCATGTTCGGCGGCAGCATTATCGCTCAGGGACTCGTCACCATTCTTCACTTTCTCGCTTAGAGCAAATGCAGAATTGGTGTAGAGTGAGTTGATGCTGCCAAGTGCCGTTTTCCTCAAGAAAACGGCACCTTTTACAACTTTTCGGACTGCACGGTAATTCTGAATTTGCTCTAGAGGGCATCGATGACCATGCGCGCAAAACTCGGTTACACGGCGGCGGCGCTGACCATGCTGGCGGCGCTGCTGACGCCATTTCTGCTGATGGGGAGCTTCGCCAAGGGCTTTGCGGCTCTCCCCCTCCATGTGGATGAAATCTACTCCGGCGGCCCGAAGCTCCGCGCCGTGCCGATGGGCTCCTACTCCATCGTCCTTCACCGGCCTGTTTCTCCGCACATGCTTCAGAGTGGAAAGACCTTCGTGCAACTGGATTGGACTCCCGCGAGCGCTTTGCCGCGGCATGTCTCCGATCTTGTGGATGTGGATGGCGACGGCCGGCCGGATATCCGCGTCAGCTTCGATGTGCCCGGCAATCCAAAGGCTCCGCTGCGCGTCAACGTCGAATCTCTCAACCCGCGCTACGAGGCCATGCAAAATGCGGGGAAAGACAAGTTTTCGAGGCTGATTGCGCGCGTGGACGATGCAGTCGTGGTGCGGGTTCCGCTGGCAAGCCGGTAGAGCATTTTCACGGAGTGTGCAAGAAGCTCCGTGCCCCATCCATTTCACGTCCTTTGTGAAATGGGTGGGAAACCACGAATCCAGCCCCACAGGAACAGTGAAAATACTCTGAAATGCTGTCGCGCAAACACCTGTTCGCGCATTCCTTACAGCCCCGCTCCGTGGCACTTCTTGTATTTCTTCCCCGAGCCGCAGGGGCAGGGATCGTTGCGGCCCACCTTCTCGCCTGTCCGGCGCTGCGCGGGCTGGCTTCCGTCTCCGGAGCCCGCCATGCTGGCCGCCTCCAGATCCCGCTGCTTCTTGCGGTGGAACTCCTTCTCCAGCGCGTCGATCGTCGTCGTGGCCTGCCGCGTCGCAAACGAAATTTCCCTCGGCTCCTCGTCCAGCGTCAGAGGATGCGCCGCGCTGGCTACCGGAGGCGCCTTCGGAATTTCCCGGCGCACATCAGGCGCGGCATTCACCGGCCGCCCGTCCGGTCCCAGTATCTGCATCCGGAAGAGGAAGCGGACCGTATCCTCCTGGAACTTCTGCATCATCGCTTCGAACATGTCAAAGGACTCGCGCTTGTATTCCACCAGCGGATCACGCTGCGCATAGCCCCGCAGGCCGATCCCTTCCTTCAGGTGGTCCATCGCCAGCAGGTGATCCTTCCACAGCCCGTCGATGACGCTCAGCATCACCATCCGCTCGTGATAGCGCATCGTCGGCGGGGTCAGAATCTTCTCCTTGGCCTCGTACTCTTCCTTCAGCTTCGCGAAGATAGTGTCGCCCAGTTCGTGCCGGCTGAGTTGGTGCAAATCGATTCCGGTGGCGCCGATATTCAGCGTGTCATAATTCAACCCGAAGTGGTCGATGAGCTGATCCTTCATCCCCTTCATATTCCATTGATCCGCGCGCACCTTCTCGCCGGCAAATTCATCCAGAATCCCGCTCAGAATCCCACCGACGTAATCGTCCAGAATCAGATCCCGCTGCTCGATGCCCTCCAGCAGTTGCCGCCGCAGCCCGTAAACCGCCTCGCGCTGCTTGTTCATCACGTCGTCGTATTCCAGCAGGTGTTTGCGCGATTCGAAGTTCTGCGATTCCACCGCCTTCTGCGCCGCCTCGATGCGCTTGGTGATCATCCTCGACACGATAGGCTCGTCCTCGACCATGCCCATCTTCTGCATCATCGCGCTCATCCACTGCTTGGCGAAGATGCGGATCAGATCGTCTTCCAGCGACAGAAAGAAGCGCGATTCGCCCGGATCGCCCTGACGGCCCGCGCGCCCTCTGAGCTGATTGTCCACGCGCCGCGACTCGTGCCGCTCCGTGCCCAGGATGAACAGGCCCCCGGCGGCGATCACCTTCTCGTGATCCGCGCGCGCCGCTTCGGCGTGCACCCGGTAAACCTCTTTCCACTCCGGCTCGGCAACCTCGAACTCCTGCCCCTGGTAATAGAAGCGCAGAAATCCCGCCGGCGCCATCGGGTTGATCGCTCCCTCGGCCACGCTGATCGCCCGCGCATTGCCCTTCTTCACCATCTCCTGCCGGGCCATGAACTCCGGGTTCCCGCCCAGCAGAATATCCGTGCCGCGGCCTGCCATGTTGGTCGAGATGGTCACCATCCCCAGCCGCCCGGCCTGCGCCACAATCTCCGCCTCGCGCTCGTGGAACTTGGCGTTCAACACCACATGCCGCACGCCGTTGCGCTGCAGGATATTCGACAGCCGTTCCGACTTCTCGATGGACGTCGTGCCCACCAGCACCGGCTGCTCCTTCTCATGCAGGTCGGCGATGTCCTCGGCCACGGCCTTGAATTTCGCCTTCTCCGTCAGGTAGACCACATCTGGATTTTCCTTCCGGAGCATCGGCTGGTTTGTCGGAATGACGACAATCTCCAGCTTGTAGATCTTCTCGAACTCGGCCGCTTCGGTCTCCGCCGTGCCCGTCATGCCGCTCAGCTTTTGATACAGCCGGAAATAATTCTGGAAGGTGATGGTAGCCAGCGTCTGGTCTTCCTTGCGGACGTTCACTCCCTCTTTGGCCTCGATGGACTGGTGCAGCCCGTCCGACCACCGCCGCCCCGGCATCAGGCGTCCGGTGAAGGTGTCCACAATGATCACCTCGCCGTCCTTCACCACGTAGTCCACGTCCCGCTTGTAGAGCGATTCCGCCTTGATCGCGGTCTCTACGTAGTGCTTCATGTCCCAGTTTTCCGCGTCTGCGATATTGCTGATCCCCAGCGCCTTCTCGATCGTGATCCAGCCATCGTCGGTCACGCCGATCGTCCGCTGTTTTTCGTCCACGATGTAGTCGCCGCTCAGATACTTCTCGCCCTCGCCCAGTTGGATGCCCAGCTCCTCCTGGCGCTTCCTGTCGAAGGAGTCGACCTCCTCGCCCTTTACCAGCTCCGGAATGATCTTCCGCGCCTTCGCGTACCCGTCCGTCGTTTCCTCCGTCGGACCGGAGATGATCAGCGGCGTCCGCGCTTCGTCGATCAGGATCGAGTCCACTTCGTCGACGACGGCGTAGTAGTGCCCGCGCTGCACGCAGTCCGTGATCTCGAACTTCATGTTGTCGCGCAGGTAGTCGAAGCCGAATTCGTTATTCGTTCCGTATGTAATGTCGGCGGCATATGCGGCTCGCCGCTCGTTGTCGTCCAGGTCGTGGACAATCACGCCCACCGTCAGCCCCAGAAACTCGTAGATCTTGCCCATCCACTCGGCGTCGCGCTTGGCCAGGTAGTCGTTCACCGTCACCACGTGAACCCCGTGCCCCGCCAGGGCGTTCAGGTAAACGGGCAGCGTGGCCACCAGCGTCTTGCCTTCGCCGGTCTTCATCTCGCTGATCTTGCCCTGGTGCAGCACCATGCCGCCAATCAGCTGCACGTCGAAGTGCCGCATCTCGACCGCGCGCCAGCCCGCCTCGCGCACCACTGCAAAGGCCTCGGGCAAAAGGTCGTCCAGCGCTGCCGCCTCGGCCGTTTTCCGCTCGCCGGCGTCCGTAATGCCTTCCAGCCGCGCCGCGATCCGCTCCCGGAACTCCACCGTCTTCGCCCGCAACTGCTCGTCAGAAAGCTGTTTTGTGTCCGCTTCCAGGGCATTGATCGTTGCCACCACGGGCATCAGCCGCTTGATCAGACGCTCATTTGCCGTGCCAAATATCTTGGTCAGTACTTTATCGAAAAACACAGGATTCTCCGTTTACCAGTGTAAATGCTGGAGCTTCAAACAGACAGAACCCGCTCCTTTGCAGCAAAGGCCTGGGTGCTCACTCCTCGGCAAACCCGCTGGGTGCCCCATCCTTGCGACGCTCTTGTTTTTGTCGCAAGGGTGGGATACCCGCCAACTCCACCAGCAATTGGCATGGCCCAGGGAACCCTCCTCATAAAAACGGCCGGCAACCGAATACCCAGGAATATCTGTGCGGGCACGCATAAAAAGAGAACAATCTTCTGAACAACAGGCGAAGGTAAAATAGAAATTGGCCCGATGAAAATCGCCACCGTCCTGGAGCCTGAAGGCCCGCGCGTCAAATCTTCGTTCTTCCTCAACGCTCCTCCGCCCATCCTTCGGCAGACCAGCAGAATCACTCCCCGTTCGTTTCCAAAGGCTTGATCGTGCATCCTTTTTCTCTTGCTCAGTCGGTCGGATACGTCGCGTTTGTCCTCGGCGTAGCGGCCTTTTTGCAGAAAAGCGACCGCCGCCTCAAGGGGCTCAACTCCTGCCAGAGCCTCGTCTATGGGGTTCATTTCGCGCTGCTGGGCAACCCTTCCGCCGCCGCCTCAGCGCTGCTTTCCGGCATCCGTTCTTACCTGTCGCTGAAAACGCGCTCGCCGTATCTTGCCGCGCTCATCATCGTTGTCAATGTCGCTCTCGGCTTCGTTCTTGCCAAAAGCGCCGCCGGATGGCTTCCCGTCATCGGGTCGTGTCTCGCAACCCTGGCCATGTTTCTCATGCGCGGCGTGCGGATGCGCCTCGTGCTTCTCGTGTGCACTTCGCTCTGGCTCACAACAACATCCTGAGC
>Ga0255353_1001540_pt1 | contig 12771 bp, 6 predicted proteins | sample HBST25metaG_FD_189941 | JGI IMG/M metagenome (GOLD analysis project Ga0255353, IMG submission 189941) | Peat soil microbial communities from Stordalen Mire, Sweden - H.B.S.T25 | ecosystem: Environmental > Terrestrial > Soil > Wetlands > Peat | place: Sweden: Norrbotten County, Stordalen Mire...
CTAGTGTAGTCCGCCACACAGATGGTCATTTATTCAGGACCGCCCGAGCGCGTGTGACTTTTTCCAGGATGTCTGTGGCTTTTGCGGTCCAGATGAAGGGCTTGGGATTCTGATTGTGGCCGTCGATGTATTCTCCGATGGCCATGATTAACTGTTCGAGGTCCTGGAAGACACCACGCCGGATGCGGTTCTGGGTGATATCGCGGAAGAAGCGTTCGACCATGTTGAGCCATGAAGCCGAGGTGGGTGTGAAGCGAACGTGGAATCGCTTGTGCTTTTTCAGCCAGCGTTGGACTCGTTCATGTTTGTGCGTCGAGTAGTTATCGCAGATCAGATAGATTTCCTTGCCAGCCGGTACGGTCTGATCGATCATGCGCAGAAATCTCAGCCACTCCTGATGGCGGTGCTTTTGCTGGCACAGGCCGTAGACCTCTCCACTGGCGACATTCAACGCAGCAAACAAGGTGGTTGTGCCGTTGCGCTTGTAATCGTGCGTCATGGTGGCGCCTCGGCCCTTCTTCATCGGCAGGCCAGGCTGCGTGCGATCTAACGCCTGGATCTGGCTCTTCTCATCCACCGACAACACCAGCGCGTGCTCCGGCGGGTTGAGATAAAGCCCAACAATGGCCTCCAGCTTGTCTGCAAACAGCGGATCGTTACTGACTTTGAAGCTCGTTACTCGATGCGGCTTCAGGCCGTGTGAGCGCCAGATGCGCCCGACGCTGGATTCGGAAATGCCCGCTTCCCGTGCCATGGTGCTGCGCGACCAGTGCGTGCCGCTGGCAGGCTTGCTCTGTGTCGTCTTCTCGATCACCTGAGTCACCGTCTGTGTCGAGATCGAAGGGGTCCGCCCCGATCGGCTGGCGTCCCGCAAAAGCCCATCGACGCCCAGGGTCAGGAAACGCTCGCGCCACAAAGCCACCATCCGAGGCGCAACCTCCATCCGTTCTGCAATCTGCTTGTTCTGAAGACCGTCCCCAGCCAGAAGAACAATCCGACTACGCTGCACGATGCGAACCGGCGTCGAGCGCCCACGCACCAGCTTCTCCAGCCGAAGCCGTGTCTCATCCGATAATGCAATCGCCGCCGCCACACGCATATCGAGGTCTCCTCAACTCATGAGATGACCGCCGATATATAAACGACTCTATTTATGGCGGACTACACTAGGTACATATGGACGGTGTTGCGGCATCTTCGCCATTCTATTTCAATAGTTTACTCACTACACTATCACCGATGGAAAAGATCTTAGCCTGTATAACGCTGCCAAGAAGCTGGCTGACTGCTGGGTTGCGAACATCGGTCCCGGCAAGAAGGAGTGGTTTAACGGGCACCAAGAGATGGAGCAGGCGTTGGTGCGTTTCAGCGGCTTTGTCAACGACCAGGAGGGGAATCACAGCGGCGACGCATATATCGCTCTCGCGAAGTTCCTTCTCGATTCACGTCGTGGCGGTTCGGATTACGATCAGAGTTACTTGCCTCCGGGCCAAAGGTATGGATCTAGAGCGGCGCATCTTCGCAGATCGGCAAGCGGGTTGTTCGTCAGTGTGAATGAGTAATGTAGATTGCCGGGCTCGAAGATGCAGAGGGGCGATTTTTCACGGCGGAAACGCGTGCTGCAGAGCCTCTACTTTGCGGGCGCCGCCTCCACCACGAGCCGGTATTGCTTTCTTTCCGTTTCATGCCGGGCTGACTCTTGATGTAAGACAGCCAGGCGATCCACCAGCGGCTTCAGATCGTCGGTGTGCCCGGTATGGCGCATTGAAATGATCAGATGATACATCGCGGACTCGTCCGACGGTGAATACTTCAGCGCGATCTTGCATTGTTCAATTGCCAGACCGTACTGCCCGGTCCTCATGTACATGCTTGCAAGAAGGTCTCTGGAGCCCACATGATCCGGCTTCAGCTTGATGGTGAGCAGCGCCGCTTTCATCGCATCTTTGAACGCATCGCTACCGACTGCGGGAGATTGGTTCATAAGAAGCTCCGCCAGAAGATAATTCAACAGTGGGTTCTCCGGTTGGGCCTGAAGCTGGGCTCGCAATTTAGCCAGCGCTTGATCCGGATTGTTCTTCATTACTTCTGTGAGGTCTCCGGCGTAAGAACCGATGCTTTGCGCTGAATCCAACTTCTCCACCCGCTTGAAATCGTCTTCCGCCCTGTCGTACTGCGCCAACTGGGCATAAAGAATCCCGCGGGAAATATAGAGAGCTGACTCATCCGGGATTCGCTGCAGTCCCGCATCGATCATGTCGATTCCAGCCTGAAACGAATCATGAGTCAGGCAAATCTCCGAAAACATGACGTAGTAGCTTGCTGTCGTTGGGCTCAAGACGATCGCCTGGCGAAGCAGCGCCACAGCTTTCGGAGTATTTCCCATTGCTTCATACGCCTGCGAAGCCAGGCTTAGAATGTCCGGGTCCTGTTGTTCATCCGTAACTAAAGGCCCAAGCACTTTCAACGCGGCGTCGTTTTGATTCGTCGCAATCAATACCACCGCAAGATCGTATTTAGGATAGGTGCGATCGGGAAGCATATCCGCCAGTTTTTGAAAAACAGGCACGGCCTTTTCAAACTCTTTTACCTGTACAAGGCAATAGCCATAGGCCTCAAGCGTCTCAGGATGAGTTCCCATTTGCCCGAAGCTGATGGCGAAATGCTCGTTTGCGGACTGGCAATCGCCCTGCTTTTTCTGGAGCATCGCCAGCATTTCCTGGGCGGTCGGATCGTTCGGATCTGCCTTCAGGATGCGATTGAGTTGGGGAATGGCGCGCTTGTCGCCGGACTCGTAGAGGAGTTGAACTTCTCCCTTCAGCGCCGGCATGTAAGTGGGCGAAAGGCGTAGCGCCTTGTCGAATGAACCAATTGCATCTGTCTTCTCGCCCTTGAGCGAGTAGATAATCCCTTCCAGCGTCCACAGTCGAACGTCGTTCGGTCTTGTATGAAGTTGGGATTTGGTTAACTGCAGGGCTTGATCGTATTGCTCCGAACGAACCATAGATTCAATGGATGCAACAGGTGAATCAGTCACCTGCGCGACTGCAACAAGGCATCCAGGCACGAAGCAGGAGACGCCGATACATAAGCCTATAACGGCGACGCAACCCCTGCGCGTAAACTGAGCTGCGATAAAAAAGCCGGAAGCTCGTTGAATCCAATTCATAAGGCGTGCTCGTCTCCTCGCGCCGCTTTGAACGAGAGGTGTCCTTTTCCTCGATGCTGCACCTACGCTTGCCGAGTAAGTTCATCAATTTTACCGCTATTCATGGCGGGGTGGGAGGGCGACGTTTCGTCTTACGGTCGCTTGCTATTTCACAACGCCTCGCTCGCTCCTCAGATCGCCCTTCGCTGTGGATGCGCATTGAGACGAGGCACAGAGCGCGCCCGTGATTCCTCGCCCCTCCTCGATCGTGAAGATGCGGTCGACTCCAGGCAGCTTTACAAGTTCTCTGGCGCCAGAGGGCCAATGAATCTCTGCTGTTCCAGCATCGGTTGCGTCACCGAGGCCAAAGTGCGGGCGTTGATCGTTGGATGAGATGTAACTGCCTCCGCTCATCACATCCTCGCGTTGACGCAGACCATTTGCAGAAAGATACACTGTTGCGCCGACGGCATCCCGAGGACTCCTTGTCCCACCGACTAGCTTCAATTCAACCCAATGATGATGGTCCGGATTCACGTTCTTCAGCAATACGGGAGGTCCATCCACAGGATTGATGACTACATCGATCTTGCCGTTATTGAAGAGATCGCCAAATGCCGCACCGCGTCCTCGCGTGAGCACTGCGAGACCAGACCCTTTGACGGGCGGTACATAATCAAATTTGCCTTTGTGGTTGTTGTGGAAGAGGAGTGGGCGCTGGGCGTAGGTAGTACCCCAATCATGGTCGTCAACCTGGGGATACACGTGGCCATTCACCATCATCGCATCCTTCCAACCGTCGTTATCGTAGTCGATAAGGCCGTCTCCCCAACCCACAAATGGCACGGCAATCTTGGCGATTCCCGCATCTCGAGCCGCTTCGGTAAAGCTGGCGTCGCCATCGTTCCGATAAAGAGCTTTGTAGTCGTCTGAAAAATCGGTCACTAAAACATCGACGCGGCCATTGTTCAGATAGTCGCCAACCGCCAGGCCCATGGTGGCAATCTCACGGCCGTCGCCGTTGAAGGCAAAGCCAGAAATAAGGCTTTGGTCGTCGAATGTGCCATCGCCTTTATTGATATAGAGAAAATTGCGCTCGGAATCGTTTGCCACCAGCAAATCCACTTTGCCGTCGTTGTTCACGTCCACAAATATGGATGTGAAACCGTAAAACGCTTCAGGATCGGAGACTCCCGCCTGTTTACTGACATCGGTGAACTTCCCATTTCCATTGTTATGGAATAGGTGGTCCGGCTCACCTGGCAAACCGCGGGGACCGCACTCAACGGGTACGCCACGCATCTGGCAGAAGGCGGGATTCGCCGCGCCAGCCTCGGAACTTGGCTGGTTCTTGATGTCATCGTGGACATACCCGGAAACAAATAGGTCCAGCCGGCCGTCGCCGTCGTAATCCCCCCAGGTGGCGCCATTGGACCAGTTTCCCAACGTCACCCCGGCATCTTCCTCGACATCGGTAAAGGTCCCGTCATGATTGTTGTGGTAGAGACGGTTCTTGCCGAAATTGGCCACAAGGATATCCGGCCAGCCGTCATTGTCATAGTCTCCGATTGCAACACCGAATCCCCATCGATCGTTCGCTACTCCGGCTTTTTCTGTAACGTTGGTAAACGTCCCGTCATGATTGTTATGAAACAGGGCAGCGTGGGGCGGGTCCACCTTGCCTTCAAGAGCGTTGTAGGTAGAACCGTTCACCAGGTAGATATCGAGCCAGCCATCGTTGTCGTAGTCAATCAGCCCGACGCCTGATCCGTCGGTTTCCAGAATGAATTTCTTTTGCGGAGTGCCCATGACGTGGTTCCACGAAGCCAGTCCTGCAGCCTTGGTGATATCTTCGAAAACCACAGTTCCTTTGTCGACAAAACCTCCAGCGGTAATGGGCCGTTTCTCCGAATCGTATACCGGAGCGAATGTTCCAGCCGATGCAATACCGCCCATACCCGCTTCCGCGGGCGTTACAGGTTCCTGCGCCTGCGCAATCCAGCATTGAGAGAACACAACCACGCAAAGGTTCAGGGCCGTCGCGCTCCCGGCAAGGCGCTGACGGCCGGCGAATCCATGGCGAGCATGCCAATACAGTCCGGACAACGATGATCCTCCTTCAAAGATTCGAGCGCAGAAGCTGGCGACAAGTCGTTCCAAAGTGGCTATTGAGGTGAAGATTTCGTCTCTACTGGCTCCTCTGCGTTTCCTTCTTGGCACGCCTTGCTGTTACACAGTTCGCCGGTGATCCCTTTGCCCTCTGTGATCGTGTAGATGCGGTCCACCGCCCCCAGCTTCAGGGTCTCCTTGGCGCCATCAGGCCAGTGAATCTCCGCCGTGCCGGCATCTGTCGCATCGCCAAGCCCAAAGTGAAGCGCCGGTCGTTTGCCGAAATATAGCTGCCACTGGCCAGAACGTCCTGCCGCATCCGCATGCCATTTGCCTTCAGGTAGACCGTGGCGCAGGTTGCATCCCTTGGACTCTTCGGTCCGCCCACCAAACTCATCTCCACCCAGTTGTGATGGTCCGGGTTCACATTCCGTAACAACACCGGAGGACCGTCAATCGGATTAATAACTACGTCGATCTTCCCGTCGTTGAACAGGTCGCCAAACGCAGCGCCGCGCGCCGGAATCACATCTGCCAGTCCCGTGTCCTTTACCGGCGGCACGTACTCGAATCTTCGCGTCCTCGCTCCGTCGGGCACATTGTGAAAAAGCAGCGGACGCTCAGCCCACGTCGTGCCCCAGTCATGTTGGTCCACCTGGGGGTAGACGTGGCCATTGACCATAAACAGATCCAACCAACCGTCATTGTCGTAGTCGAGGAAACCGTCACCCCAGCCTACAAACGGAATCGTCGTCTGCGCAATTCCCGCGTCGTAACTCACGTCGGTAAAGCTTGCGTCACCGTCGTTGTGAAAGAGTACCTTGTAGTCGTCCCCGAAGTCAGTCACAAACAAATCGACGAGACCATTGTTCTCGTAATCGCCAGCGGCAATGCCCATCGATGCGATTTCGCGCCCATCCTTGTTCAGTCCGAAACCCGAAATATAGCTTTGATCGTCAAAAGTCCCATCGCCCTTGTTGATGTACAGGAAGTTCGGCTCCGAGTCGTTGCCCACCACAAGGTCGGGCTTGCCATCTCCGTTGACGTCGATGAAGATTGCCGTGAAACCGAAGTACTTGTTCTTGTCTTCTACACCTGCCTTCACTGTCACATCGGTAAACGTGCCGTCGCCGTTGTTGTGGAATAAATGGTCCGCCTCTCCCGGCAATCCGCGCGGTCCGCAATTCACAGTTACGCCCCTGTATTGGCACGATGAGTTCGCCATATCGCTAGCAAGCGCCTCCGCCAAAGCGCGGTCGTAATGGACGTAACCTGTCACGTACAGGTCCAGTAAGCCATCGCCGTCGTAATCGCCCCAAGCCGAACCGGGCGTCCAGTTGTCCACCGCCACTCCTGCCTTCTCGGCCACATCGGTAAACGTGCCGTCGTGGTTGTTGTGGTAGAGGCGATTCTTCCCGAAGTTTCCAACGTAGATGTCCGGCCAACCGTCGTTGTCAAAGTCGGCAACTGAGCACCCGTAGCCCCAGCGGTCGTTCGTCACGCCAGCCTTCGCAGAAACATCCGTGAACGTTCCGTCACGATTGTTGTGGAAGAGAGCCGCGTGCGGCGACTCTTCCTTGCCATCGAGCGCGGCGAAGGTTGAGCCGTTCACAAGGTAAATGTCCAGCCAGCCGTCATGGTCGTAGTCCACGAGGCATACGCCCGACCCATTGGTTTCGACGATGAACTTCTTCTCCGGCGTCCCCATCTTGTGAATCCAGTTGGAGAGCCCAGCTTTCGCGGTTATATCCTCAAACACCACGGGGCCCTTGTCGACAAATCCTCCTGCCGTGATTGGTCGCTTCCGTTCGTCGTAGACAGGTTTGGCTGCCACGCCCGAGGCAATTCCGCCCATGCCGCTTCTTGCGGGAGGTTGCGCTGGTTGCTGTGCCCCGCAACTGCCAAATAGGACCAGCCAGTTGACGACAACACTGCAAATCAAGCCACGAAAACGAATAGGATCCTCCTGCATGTCACGATCTTAACTGACTGCCTGGTCTCGAGAAACCTCTGAATATGTTGACGATCTGAAGCGGCCCGGTTCTAGCTCTTGAAGCTCACTTCGCATCTCTGGCAAAAACCAATCCAAGCTCGCTTTTGATGAGCGGCCGAACAGAAGCATGCAACTCCATCGGATTGTAGCGGCGTGCGAAGTCGATTGGCATAACATAGGCAAGTGACGACCATCCCCAGAAAGGGTCCATTCCGTTTCCTTTCCCTGTATCGGAGTCATAGAACTCGCGCGTCGCAGGATTCGCCACCAAGGCCAGCCGAAGCGTTCTAAGCGCCAGTTCCTTTGCCTCATCGTTGTACCCGTATTGCAGGAGACCATGAAAGATCATGTAATTTGTTGGAATCCATGCTGGCCCTTTCCAATTGCATTCACCAGACTTGCTACCCTCATAAAAGTCGGGTTCCGACTTTGCATAGGTTGCCACCGGAAACTTCAGCCAGAACTCATTCTCGTTCAATAAATGATCGCGCACCAGCCGGCGCGTTTGCGCCGCGCTCGCGACTCCAGCCCACATCGGAAGAAATCCCGCGACGGACTTGACCTTGATGGTCTTGCCGGTCTTCTCATCGCGATCGTAGTAGAACCCGTCTTGTTCGTTCCAAAACACCTTGTTAATCGCTTTCGCCAGCCTCCCGGCGCGATCGGCGTACATTGTGGCGTCGGCAGACTCGCCAAGTTTTGTTGCAACGATCTCCATCGCCTGGAGTTCCCGGTAGAGGTAGCAGGCAAGATCGACGCCTTCATCCCGATAGGACTCAAGGTCGCCGGATCGGGAGATCTGGTTGTCCATTCCACTCGCATCGGAGCTATTCCAAACCGGCAGTCCGTTCCCATCGCGATCGTAGGCAAACCATCGGTCAATGTACTTTTGCAGCCTGAGGTAATAGCCAGCCCGCAACCACTCGTAATCATTGCTGTGTTGGCTAGCTCCCAATACGACAAGTTGCGCCATGAACGGCTTGAACATCTGGGTTGGACGCGGATAAGTTATCCCGATGGTTCGCGACACAAAACCGTCCGGTTGCTGCTTGTCCAGAAACAACTTCAGATTCGTGTAGTCAAAGTCACTCACCCCGTAGTAAGAAAGATATACGTTCTCAAAATACAGATCCCAGTCGTAGTATTCGCCATATGCATATCCTGTAAGCAGCTTTCCTTCCACTCCGGGGTAATCGTGCAACCCCTTGGCTGCAATGTCCCTGTTGAGGCTCGTGATGCGCACCAGAAGCTGTTTGTATTGATCCTTTCCAATAAGAGATGCAACGTCGTTTGTGTTCCGATTGTGGGCTTGCTGTTGCGCAAGGCAACCACAGCAGCCGCCCAAGAACAACCCAGTCAGAAGCACTTGTTTACGCATCGTTCACTCCGCTCAAAAACCGGCGCCTGCGCCGTCGGCCTATTTGTCGTTGACAGCTCCAACGCGGCTCCGGCCCCGGACCTTTTGCGAAGCCTCTAAAAATGCGTGAGCCGTGTCGATCGGTCTAACAGGGCTCACAGCTTGTGGGGATCCCTCAAAGATGAAGAGTCAAATCGTGTGGCCCGGCGGAAGTGTGCGCCGCCGGGCCGGGTTGATTGGTAGCCGAACGTCATGGCTGCGCCGATCTGCCGCAGACAGAGCCCCAACCAGCGACCTAGAAGCTCGCTCGCAGATGGAGTTGCATGCTGCGCGGCGGCAACTGGTTGGTGGCCTTGCCGAACGAACTGTCGGCCATGTTGGTGTCGACATTGTAGAGGTTGGTGCGGTTAAACAGATTGAAGACTTCGCCCTTGGCCTCGATCTTGACCTTTTCCGAAAAGAACCACGGAAGACTGAAGTATTTCTCGAAGGTGAAGTCGAGGTTTTTGTATCCGGGCTTGTCGTACGTGTTGCGGCCGAGATTGCCTACCGCGCCCAGCGCCGGCGCCGGAAACTGCGAGGCCGTGAAGATTCCACTGAGGAATTTAGCCTTTGATTGGCCGCTCAGGTGCGGGCCAAAGGAAGGCACATTGGGGAGCGCCGTATTATAACCGTCGGCGTTGTAATTGCCGCCGCTGTTGCCGACGATCGTGGTGCCCGATGGGCATTGGTTGTTCACCAAGGCCGCGCCGTCGCTGCAGATCGGCGAGAAGCCTGAGCCGTTGATGACGGTGAAGGGCAATCCGGTCTCCCCAATCCACTTGCCGCCGAATTGCCATCCGCCGAGAATGTTCCTGACCATGATGTTGCTATAGTGATTGGGAACATCCCAGGTGCCGTCGGCCGTGAATTGCTGTCGGATGTCGAAGTCGGCCCGTCCGCGCTGCGCATGTAGGGCGTTGTTCACATAGAAGTCGGAGCCGCCAGTGAAGGATGCGCCGGTGACGCCGGTAATGGATCCACTGTCGAGTGATTGAGATTGGCTCGATTCGTCCAGCGCCTTTCCGTAGGTGTAGATTCCCCGGATGGCCAGGCCGCGGGTGAACGACCGGATAACCTCCGCGGAACCGTAGTTTCCTGTGGAGTTGCCGTCGGAGCTCGCCCACCCTACTGCCGCGAAGTTGGGGTTGAGCCGCTTCAGTTGGTTGTTGTTCTGGATCAGGTCGCCGGCAAAACGATTGGCGTCGTTTTGAAAGACGATCAGGTGGTGCGCTTCCGTGCCGGAGTAGTTCAACTCCACGATCAAGTTGTTTTGAAGTTGCTGTTGCACGCTCAGCGACCACGCCTCGACTTGTTGCATCTTGAAGTCGGGATCGTAACCGCCCATGCCGGCCCGCGAAACCACTCCATTGACCACGAGGCCGCCGCTGGAGTTCAGCGTGGCGTTGCTGGTGTCCAAAACGGGGCAGCTCATATTCCAAGCCCCGACAGCGGTGCAGAGGAAGGGCTTTGGAATTGCTCCGCCCGCGGTGACGTCGTCGACCGGATTGAAGAAGTTGGGCAGGTTCCCAGAGGTCGAGTCCGTGATGTGCAAATAGGGTGGCTGGTCCTCGTACATGCCAAAGCCGCCGCGAATGGCCGTCCTGCCCTTGCCAAACACATCCCAGGAGAAGCCGACGCGCGGCGTGAATCCTCCGATATTGTGGTCGAGGGCGTGGGGGGTGTGTGCCAGTGAGGCCGTCCCCGATGCGATTTGGGCGTTCCATGTCGCACCAGAGCCCAGATTGAATCTGGACAACGTGGGACTGTAGATGCTGAAGAAGTTGACCATCATGTCGTAGCGGACACCCAGGTTAAGCGTGAGCCGCGGAGTCAGCTTCCAATCGTCCTGCAGGTAGTAGCCCTGAATAAGGTCGCGGTAGATGCGGTCGTACGATGCCTGCTGGTGGGTTTGCAGGTTCACATTCGGACCTGACTGGTAGACCGGCTCATCCTGGATGAGATCGAGGAGGTTGCGGTAGTTGAACGTTGGACGGGTGAAGGCGCCTTGCTGGTGATCCACCTCGCGCGTGTTGAACAGGTCGGCTCCGAACTTCAAGGTATGCGTCCTGATGGTTGCCGTCATCACATCGCGCCAGCTGTATGTGCTCTGCGAGAAGTTGCCTGGCGCCCACGATCCGAATCCCGCCAGGTTGTTGACGTTGACGTATGGAATCCCCTCAGTCGCCGCTTGTGTCAGGTTTGCTCCATACGGCCGGATGAGGTTCGCGCCGGTTTGATTGACGAGGTGCGAATTGAAGGTGTGGGTCCAGTTGATGTTGACGAAATCGGAACTGTTGGCGTTGCCCTGAGTACTCGCCGGGCGGGTTCCGCCCCCCGGGCCGGAGTAATAGGTGCGGATTGCGTCCACATAAATCCGGTCGTTTTTGCCGAGATAGTCGTCTATGCGGAAGCTCCACTGGTACCCGTTTTTGGCCGAACTGTAGCTGACGGGGATGGTGCCGATGATGTTAATACCCTGAAGAGCGGCGAGCGCCGCGCCTGTCGGAGGCGAGAAATAGCCGGGGGTTCCGCCCTGGCTCGAAGGCAGAATGTAGGTGCTATACGGAACCAGACCTGCGGTCGGATAGACCGCCGGTGGCGCCATGGTAAGAAACTTATAGCCTACCGTGTTGGGCTCCCAGGTCTTGGCCCAGTTCACAAAGTCCTGCGTTTCCACCGTGGCCGTGTAGCTGCTGGGGTTGCTTGAACGCAGCACATCGATGGCGCCGAACCAGAAGAGCTTGTTTTTGAAAATCGGCCCGCCCATGGTCGCTCCCATCTCGTTGCGCGTGAAAGCCGAAACTGAATTCTCAAAGTGAGTGGTTGCCGCGAGAGCATTGTTGGTGAAGTACCAGTCGAGGTTTCCGTGGAACTGATTGGACCCGGATATGGTGTAGACGTCGACCGTGCTGCCCGCGTTCCTCCCCTTCTGGGCGTCGAAGTCGTTAGTGCGGATGTCCATCGACTGAACGATCTCGGGATTTGGAGAAATGGATGTGCCGCCGCCGCGGGAGGGCGTGTTGGTGTAGCCGTCGTCGATCTGATACCCGTTCTCCTCCTGGCGGAGGCCTGCGGCATTGATATTGATGGCGTATTCGTTGGTGTAGTTGTCGTTGCCGGCCGTGGTCACGCCGCCGCCGGTCATGCCGGGGGTTAAGGACGCGAGGCCGAAGACGTTCTGACCGGTTAATGGCGTTTCCGCGAGGGTCACGCTGGAGATGATCGAACCGGTGGTTGGGGTGACGAGGTCGACCGACGCAACGGCTGCGGAAACCTCCACATTGGTCGAAACATTACCCACCTTCAATTCCGGTGCGAGCGTGCGGATTTCGGCAATCTGCAGCGTCAGCCCCGCTTGTCTCCAGGTTTCGAAACTGGCCATCTGGATCTCAACGGTGTAGGTGGACGCGGCAATACCGTCGATGCGGAAGTAACCGTTTTGCCCTGTCTGGACAGTCTTTGAAACACCGAGGCGCGTGTCGGTGACCGTGACTTTCGCTCCGGCAATAACTGCCCCGGACGTATCGTGTACGAGACCTTCGATTCCGCTTGAGAACTGCGCGAACGCAGGTGCTCCCCAAAAGCCCAGCACAAGCAGAAGCGCTGTCAGAATCCTGCTCGCTCTCCTGTCACTAGCCATGGTTTGTCTCCTTTGGTAAACGCTTACCAGGTTAAGGCCGCATGCTCCGCGAATGTCCGATCTGCTGGAACCGATTGCGAAGCAATTCATTGGCAATTTGAGATGCCTGCTGGCGGCTTCACTACGCCGCTTCTGTCAGGGTTTGGCACTCCGGCAACCCAGACGCTGAAAGCGACGGCGGCAAGTATTACACAGTACATTACTGTAAACTTGGTATTAAGCTGTTTTTAATCAATTAGTTATGGAATTGCTCGGCGTATTTTAGGCTCTGCTGAAACGCGCTTGCAGGGTCTCGTCTTTCCCTGGACTAAAGGGTGAGGAGATCCCCCGCCTCTGGCGGGGTGGCAGTAGCAGTTTGACATTTACTGGAGTCCATCCAAGAAACTTCTTGCGTGAGCCGACCAAAGCGCATGCGAAGGAGAATCCGGATGGACCAATTGGAGAGTCTAAGCCACTCTGTATGGGAGTGCAAATACCACGTA
>Ga0255353_1001544_pt1 | contig 12720 bp, 10 predicted proteins | sample HBST25metaG_FD_189941 | JGI IMG/M metagenome (GOLD analysis project Ga0255353, IMG submission 189941) | Peat soil microbial communities from Stordalen Mire, Sweden - H.B.S.T25 | ecosystem: Environmental > Terrestrial > Soil > Wetlands > Peat | place: Sweden: Norrbotten County, Stordalen Mire...
TCGGAATACTCGTCCTTTAGGTCGAGGAATTCCAGTACGAACGGGTCTTTGATGGCCTCCTCGGGCGTTATGGTGTCGATTGATTCAGGAGTTTGCGCCTTTTCAAGCATGGCTGCTTTGTTCTTGGAAAGGGCGATACGCTCGTAGAACTGGCTGCCAATCTGGCGGTCGAGTTGGCGGACAGACCAGCCTGAGCGAAGGGCTTCAGATTCATAGAACTTCCTGGCTTCTGGATTCTTGACGGAGAGCAGCCGGACATAAGCGGACCACGGCAAGGAAAAACAAGAGGCAAGAACTGAAGTAGACAGCGAATACGTGTGCAACTGATTGCCCTGCAAGGCATTGGGGGATTTTGCAGACGGTGTCTGCAAAATTTTCTCTTCTGGCCATGCCAGGAAGAAACCTCTCATTTGAGCAAGATTTCGTGTACCGAAACCTTTGCCGAACATGGCGGAAAGGTCTTCCGACAGACGCGGAATCAGCGTTGCTCCATATTCCGCTCTTTTTTCTCCGGACTGTTCGGAATGGACAATTCTTCGCCCAATCTCCCAATAGGTCGCCGTCATGATCGAATTGACATTCCGAGCGGCGGTGGATCGGGCCGCTTTAAGCAGCTCGACGATTCCAGAACGGATATTTTCGTAGTTCTCAGGCATAATCGTCAGGTCGGTCATCGTAAATCCTCCGTGCTTGTGGCCGCGCAGTGAACGCGGGCTGTGGAGGCCGGTGACGCCTCCATTCTATCGGATATAGCCATCAGAGACTCATGCCCCAAGCCGATCCCCTGCGTAGCGGATACCCCGAGGTGAAGATCAGAAAGGCGCAACTCAGTGAGAACCGCTCATGCGGCGCGGCCAATACAGGTGAAACGCGATACGTTTTGCAATACGCTGGTTCTCGGGGTGGTATTCGCTTACAAGGACTTAGGGTGCCACCGGGGTCTTGTAAGTTATTGAAATGCCTAATGTTGGGTCTATGGCATGGAAGAGGTCACCGGTTCGATCCCGGTCAGGTCCACCAATACATCCTTCAGAAAACAATGCAATGCAAAAGTCAGCGTAGAGGCTGGCTTTTTCTATGTGCATCGTTCAGAACTGGGTGGCGCTGCAACGAGAGGCGCGAAGCAATTGGGGAGTGGGGAGTGCAGGTTGGATTGCGAAGGTGGCGAAAGCGGTGGGTTGGGTTGAGAGTGAAATCGAAGACTGGATACTCCTCCGCATTCAATCCAGCCGGGGCAACGCCCGAGTGTGAGCAGCCGACTCCTAACCCGCCCGCGGTGGCCCAGGTCATTGCCTGAGGCTGGCCATTGGACGGCAGCCCCAGCGGGAGCCGACTTGCCGGGAGAGGTTCCAGAGGCCGGATCGACCAGATTCGCCACATTGGCAAACGCATTCTGCAACCCCTGGCTATTCGTTGCGCTGGAGCCGATCTGCGCGTTCGGGCCGAGAAAGGCCGCCAGAGCGTAGGCCGCCGCCACGGTCAAGACCTCGTTGATTGTCACCATGGTGGACGCATCGATATCGCTGCACGAACCCACTGCCGCCAGCAGGACGAGCGCCGGGTTCGAGGCTCCGCCCGCCCCGCCCGCCGCCGGACTCCCTCCCTGCGCCGCGAGATAGACCGGGCTGTCGTTCGCGGGACAGGTATAGTCATCGGCAATGGAGAACGTGCCGTCCACCGCCGTGTTCACCGTACCGCTCAGCGGAGTGGCTGCCGCACCGTAGCCCCCGCTCCCGGCAGCATACATTTGAACAGCGGCGTTCGCGACCGGATGTTGGCCGCTCATCAGTTTGCCGTGGAAGGCGATGCCCTGCGGGGGAGGGTCTCCCGGTGAAGACGCACCTGTGGTGCCCCCGCAGCCTTCAAGAACGAGCAGGCATGGGAGTGCGATCTCCAATATCCACAGGGTACGGGTGAATAGGGTGCGGGTGAATCCGGCTGCAATGTTGCGTAACTCCATGCTTCCCTTGAAACAAATACGTCGAAGGCTGCTCTGAGACGGTTCAAGTGGTGGTTTTTGCGACGAGGTCTCCGGCAACGCAGAAGCCGCACCGGAGACCTTAGCAACGACAAACTCAGGAAAATACCTTCTGAATTCGTGCTGCGTGTGGGGGTGACTTCTAGCGCGACCGGAAGCGATTCTTCAAGTGGACGCCGAAGGCTCCGGCGGCGCCCACCAGAGCGAGGATGGCAGTGGGGTTCTCCGGCGAATTCTCGCACCCCCCGGTATCCTGCGCATGGAGCGGAGCGGCGGTGGCAAGGGCGATGACAACTGCGGCAAGCGTAAGAGCGAACTTCTTCATGATCTTTTCTCCTTGTTTCTTGTGGAACAGCCTGGGTTGGCCTCCAGCCTCTCGCCCATGTGGCGAGAGGCTGGAAGCTGCTTGCCTTGGGTTAAGGTTTCACGCCAATCATGTTGGGATTCAGCGGCATGGCCGTGGGAGCGCCGACACCGACGAACTCCACCAGCCGGCTGCCCACTCCAGATCCGAGGCTGTTACGCAGCATGGTTGGACCGGCGACCCAGGCATTCCCCGAGCCATCGACGCCGATTCCACTGGCGTTGTGGGTAAGGAGGAATGGACTGGTGAAATCGGTCGGATCGGGAAGGTCCGAGCCCAGATAGCCGTTGTAGTTCGTTTGATAGGCGGAGGCACCGCCGTCACGATACGGAGCAAACGTCCCGGCAACCGGGTCGTTAGGAGATCAGTCCGCCCGGCACTCGCGGGTTACTGCCGCTAGTATCGCCGCTATAACTACGGGTAACGATTGTCCATACCCGGTTCGCATCGTCCACTGCGACCGGGCTGGTCGAACTGCTGAGGCAGTTACAGCCACTGCCAGGCACCGTCACCGCATTCGGCCCCGAGCCTGCCCCGTTGAGATATACCAGCTGCGGGCTGGAGCCGCCGTTGTTGGGCATCCAGGCATTGTTCGCGGTATCAAACGCAAGCCCGTAATTGAAGGGGTAGGGCGCATTGAAGTTCGCAGTGGTAGTCGCCGACCCATCCAGCATCGATATCTGCGTGACGCCGTTGTAGTTAAGGTCATAGGGGACATTCCAGTTTCCGTCATCCGAAATCCAGAGATTGTTGGTTGAGTCGATGGAAACGGACCTGGGGCAGGTATCGTTCGTGGGGTCGCTGACATAGCCGCCGGCCTGCAGTTCCTGGGAGTAGTCCGGGCCAGGGGCGAACTCGAGGATGCTGCCGCCGTTCACTCCTCCGTTGCCCCCACCGCAGTTACCAACATTGGAGGCGACCCACATGTTGCCGAACTGATCCATGGCGATACCGTGCGGCGCCGGGATCAACAGCGCCGGATCAGACGGATTGGCCTTTACGTTGCCATTCACATCCATCACCGTCAAGCTGCCCGTCGTGCCGCCGCCGATCCATGCATTGCCGTCCAGGTCGAAGGCAATGGCCTGCGGGTTGGCGACGCCGGTGTACCCGCCAGGTGTCGCCGCAGCGGCCGAGGGCGAGATCGGCAGCGGAGCGCCCTGGTTGTTGAAGACGGCCAGGAACCCATTGGAGCCGTTGAACCCGCCCGGAACCCAGATGTTGCCGCTGCCGTCGATGGCCAGGGTCTGCGCCGACGGCATGAGGTCGCCGACGACCCCGGCCGTGGCCAGGCCGCCGCCCCGGTAGTAGACCACCGCCAGCGCCCAGTCTGTGAGCGCCGCGCTCTGGTCTGCCGTCAAAGACGGCGAGAAGAATGGGTTGGCCGTGATCAGCCCGGCAATCTGGCTGGCATTGTTGCCCTGATGCTGCGCGATGCTCAGCGCCGCCTGCAGCGTGTCCGTGGGCGCTGGGCTCGTGCCCACAGTTGTGGCGGTGAAGAGGTTGCCGCATGGATTGTTCTCCCCGGCATGGCCACCAGCGGAGTTCACGCAATTCGCTAAAGCGTTCGCCAGCGCATTGATGCGGGCCTGCGGTGCCTGGCTGGTGTTGTAATTCGGCACATTGCTCACGTTCGGGTTATACGCCGGGTTATACGCCGGAGTAATGCTGAGCGCCGTGCCGGAGGGGATGTCCACCAGGTTCGGCACCGTGGCGAAGGCGTTCTTCAATCCGACCAGGTTCGTCGGCGAAGTGCCGACGTGGGTCGCATCCGCCATAAAGCCGGAGAGCGCGTAGGCCGACGCAATCGTCGTCACCTCATTGATATCGATCCAAGACGGCGTTCCCGTCAGTACTGCGGAGCATGAGCCCAGCGCCGCCATCATGGTGAGGTTAGGGTTGCTCCCTCCGTCCCCCAAGCCGGGATTGCCGCCCGTCGCCACGACATAAAGCTGATCGTCCGGAGAGCAACTGTAGCCACTGAGGATGAAGCTACCCGAACCGTTCGTGGGTGCGGATGTTAGCGGCGTGCTAGCGCCCGCATAGCCGCTGGTGGATGCTGCATAAAGCGTGACCGTCGCGCCGGTTACGGGCGGATTGCCACCCTTGACATGGCCTGAAAGCTTGCCGCCGGAGACCACAGAGCCTGTGGAGCCCGTGCCGGACTGCTGGCTTCCGGTACCGATGGTTGCCCTGGGAGACGCGCCGAAGTTGCCGGAACATCCGGCCAGAAACAGCACGCCGGAGAGACCCAGCAGCAGAGCGCCCGGCAACCCCTGAACCCGCAGTCGGCTTCCCCGTGCCGCGATAGAACCAAACCTGAGATCTTTCATCATTCAACCCTCGCTGTTCGTCATTCAGTTGGAATGCGTTGCGATGCCGGACGCAGCATTTGTCTTGCACCGCGCAATACGATCCATGCACTTCCACCCCAACGGGGAGGGCGACAGGTGAGGTTGCCTCTTCGCTGGTCGTCCCTTTGCGTCTGAAGGTGAAAGATAATCCTTGTGTGTACTGATCTGATAAACCTCCCGGAAAGGACCAATCAAACCCGGAGGCACCCAATATTCGCCCCCTTTTAGAGCATCTCCCCTATTTCTATAGAGCGGAGAACGGAAGTCTGAACCATGCGATGGCGTCATCGGATGTGAGCTTGGGGAGGAACTCGGTGATGGACTGGTCGAGAGCTTCTTTGCTTCTTGCCTTTGCCGCACGCAGCAGTTGCTTGAGTTTGGCCCAGGCCTTTTCGATCGGATTCAGGTCGGGCGAGTAGGGCGGCAGATAGAGCAGCCTGGCTCCCACCGCCTCGATCCTTTCGCGCACGCCCTTGACCTTGTGCGAACTGAGGTTGTCCAGCACCACCACATCGCCGGGTTGCAGCTTCGGGCACAAGACCTTATCCAGATAGGCAAAGAATATTTCCCGGTCGGTGGCTGCTTCGACGGTCATGGTGGCGATCATGCCGCGGGTGCTCATCGCGCCCAGGATGGTCAGCATCTTCCAGTTGCCGTGCGGCGCGGCTTCGGCGATACGCGCTCCTCCCACGCAACGCGCATAGAGCCGCGTCATCTGCGTGGACACGCCGCTTTCATCCAGGAAAATCAGCTTCTCCGGCGAGATGCCGCGAAGGGTTGCAACAAATTCTTCCCTCCGTTTGCGGTTCTCTTGGGTGTCGCGCTCGCTGGCGTGGAGCGACTTTTTTTGAGCCGGAAGCCCATCCGCTTCACCACCCGCCACAAGTGCTGCGTGCTGAAGCGAAGGCCGGACTTGCTTTCCAAACCGGCCTGTAGCTCCGGCAAGGTCGCATCGGCGCGAGCCTGCAGCAGAGCGGCCAAAATCTTTTCATCCACCCGCCGTTTCGGACCGGGAACATGGCCGACTCGTTCGATGCGGCCAGTGCGCTTGCGCGCAGCCGAAATCTTCCACGCCCAGCCACGGCTTACGCCGAACCGCTGGGCCAACTCCGACAGGCTGCTTTGGCCCCGATCATAGGCCTCCAGCAGCTTCCGCCGTAAATCATCCGAATATGCTCGCGCCATCGAAGCTCATGTCGCAGAGAATCGCCATAACCACTCTACACTATCGAGAGAGTTGCTCTAACAATGGCGCCGGCTTGCCCGAGAGCTCCGCTGGCTCCCGGTGACGGTCTATATGCGAGATCGCACACGTCACGGACAGACCGCAACAGGCTTTGGGTGCACTATCAAGGGCGAACACTCGGTCATGGTCCACCCAAACCGCATCATTGGCTTTTTGCAGTTTTACTGAGGACGCGAAATGGAGATCGGCAAACGAATGCTTGCCGCAATCTCCCGCCTCCTCTGGCGGGATCATGAAACCCGGTCAGGCGCTCTGCTGGATGGGGATGACTTCGGCCCCGGCTTCTAGCCGGTCGAGATGGTCTACCCAGTGCTGCATCATGCGCTTGCGATCAGGCAGATACTCGGCCCGGTTGTACGCGCCCCGCACCTTATTGCGTTCGCAGTGGGCAAGCTGGCGTTCGATCACGTCGGATTGAAAGCCGCTTTCGTTGAGGATGGTCGAAGCGACCGCGCGGAAGCCGTGGCCGGTCATCCTGCCCTTGTAGCCCATGCGGTAGAGAGCGAACAGCATGGTGTTATTGCTGATGGATTTGCCCCGGCTCTGTCCGGGAAATACGAAGCGGCTGACGCCCGCTATTTCCTTAAGTTTGGTCAGTATGGCGAGTGCCTGCCGCGATAACGGCACCATGTGCTCGGTGCGCATCTTCATGCGCTCAGCGGGAATAATCCATATGCCCTTATCCAGATCGAACTCAGTCCACTCCGCGCCGATCAACTCGCTGGTGCGCACAAAGGTCTGCGACAGCAGTTGTAGAGCGTAGCGGGTCTGCTTGTTGCCAGCCTCATCGTAGCTGGCGATAGTGCGCAACAGGTCCGACAGATCTTCCGGGCGGACAGCGGACTGATGTCTGGCTACATGCGGGGTAAGAGCGCCGCGCAAGTCAGCGGAGAGGTTGCGCGTGCAGCGGCCCGTGGCAATGCCGTAGCGGAAGACCTGCCCGCATACCTGCAATACACGGTGTGCCAGGTCATATGCGCCACGAGCTTCGATCTTACGGATCGTCTCCAACAACTCCAGCGCATCGATCTGGTCAATGGGGCGCCGGCCGAGGGTAGGGAAGATGTTGCTCTCAAGGCGGCGTTTTACATCGCTGGCGTGGTGCGCCACCCAGATATGCATTTGTCTGCTGTACCACTCCCGCGCCACCGCCTCAAAGCAATTTACATTGGCGAGCTTTTTGCGCAGATTGCTGGCTTTCCGTTCGGCAGATGGATCGAGGTCGGCTTGCAGTTGCTTGCGCAGCTCCTCGCGCTTTTTCCGGGCATCACTGAGGCTGACTTGGGGGTAGACCCCAACGGATAGGGACTTCTCCTTGCCCGCCTGCCAATAACGCATGCGCCAATACTTCCGGCCATTGCGATAAATCCACAGATAAAGTCCATCGCCATCATGGGGAGTTTACGAACGACCGCCGCTTTGCTGTTGGCGTTCCTACATCCGGCAGCCGATAGGAGATTGATGGCCATGCGTGGGATCCCTCACCGTGGTAGATTTCTTACCACGAAAGTTACCACGGTTTGAGCCCGGATTCAATAGGAAGTTACCACACCACCCTGGAATGTCAATCCATTTATGTAATTGTAAACATGTTGCTTGTTGAACTTTACTGGACAGCTTGAAACGTTGAATTGGCGGAGAGACAGGGATTCGAACCCTGGATACCTTGCGGTATACACGCTTTCCAAGCGTGCGCCTTAAGCCACTCGGCCATCTCTCCGCTATCGGCGACCTCTATGAATCTACCACAGCGAGCAATGGAGACGACGTGATGACTCAAGTGGCAGAGTCATTTGTGGCACGGTGCAATGTCTGATAACGAATATTATGTATAGTGAAATAGGCGACCTGCGCAGGATACTATATTGCCATGCCAATCCCCTCTCGCCATGCTCTGGTTCTGAGCCACGTTGCCTTTGAGAATCTCGGTTCCATCGAAGCTCCATTGCGGGAACGAGAATTCGCAATCGAGACGGTGGATGTTGCCACCGCGCGTTTTCCTCTGCGGCAGGCGGAGAGCTGCGACCTGCTGGTGGTTCTGGGTGGGCCGATCGGTGTCTACGACCAGCAGGATTTTCCATTCCTGACCGGAGAGATTGCCTGCATTGGCGCGCGGCTGGCGGCCCACAGGCCAATCCTCGGCATATGCCTGGGGGCGCAGTTGATGGCTGCTGCACTGGGTGCGAAGGTCTATCCCGGTGCGCATGGCGCGGAGATCGGCTGGGGGCCGATTAAGGCTGCGACGGGTCAGGTTGATTCGCCTGAGTGGTTTGCCCCGCTGCTTACGCCTGGATTGTCTCTCTTCCACTGGCATGGCGATACCTTCGATCTTCCACAGGGCGCTCTTCATCTTGCGAAGACTGATCGCTATATAAATCAATCATTTACTGTTGATAGTTATGCGCTTGCATTGCAGTTTCACCCGGAAGTGACTGCAAGTGGGTTGGAACGCTGGTATGTGGGCCACGCCTGCGAGCTGCGCCACGCCGGGATTGCTGTGGAACGCCTGCGGTCCGATGCTCAGCGGTACGCTCCGGCCCTACAAGAGGCTGCGGCGAGATTCTGGAGCCTGTGGCTCGACTCCGTCTTCTAGCTGCTTGGCCTTCCGCTGCGCGGCTTCCCTTTCGTTACGCTCCGCCGCCGACGAAGTGCACGACCTCCAGCCGGTCGCCTAAGGCGACGGGGGTGTCGGCCCAACTGGCGCGCTGGACGATCTGGCCGTTGTGCTCGACGGCGATGCGGTCTCCTTTGAGATCCATCGCCGCGATGGCCTGGGCGAGGGTGACTGGCGGTGTCAGGTTGTCGAAACTGCGGTTCTGGCCGTTGATGACGAGGATGAAGGACATGATCTCCTAGCTTAGAGCATTTTCTCTGAAACGGTGTACTGCCCCGTTCAAGGCCCACATCTCAGAAGCGAGACTTGAACCACCCCGTCGTGATTCCCTTCGACGGCATCTCGGTCCACGGCCAGACGGCAATCGCTGGGTTGGTTTGTTGCTGTGTACCCCCCCGTGCTAGTAGCGTAACGTATTCATAAAATGCAAGTTAAGCTCGCGCTAAGCGCGTGAGACGTAGTAAAGGCGAAGAGGCAGTGGTAAGTGGCCAGTGGTAAGTGGTCAGATAAAGGCGAAGACGCAGCCTGATGCGGTTGCGCCGGACATGCGGGTTCTCCGTTTGTGTGCAAAAATATTTAAAAAAGTATCAAAGTCTTGAAAAAAAGCATGTTAAGTCTGGACTTGTCTGGATCAGGTCTGGACTTCGTTGCGACGGTTGAGGGTTAAAAAGCGAAGGCCCGGCGGTTGGCCGAGTCTGTTTGTTTGCTACTGTTTTAACTATACGCTTTGGAGCATAACTACTATGCCACTTGCGGGGAAGTTTTTTCTCTTTTGTTTTCTGGTGGTTGAGCCGATTTTAGTGGGTTGAGGGGCTTGACACGCGATTTTGCGGGGAAATTAGGGGAAAAAATCTTTGGGATCGGGAGGAGTTGGAGGTTGACCCACTCATCCTCACCCCAGCGAGCAAAGACCGACCCCAGCGAGCAAAGACCGCTCGCCGGGGACCCTGATCGCATGAGACAAGAGCGCGATGAATGGGGCACGGTGTCTCTTCGTAGGTTCAAAAGAAAAGCGGTGAGTGGGCAAGCCCCCACACGGCATCAATTATCGGTCGGGGTCTGGTCGAAATGGTCGAGGACGAGGGCGGGCACTGCGAGGGGCTGTTTTTCGAGCCTGAGGCCGAGTTCCTTGCGAAAGGCGTCCTCCACACTGAGGCCGGCGACCGGTGCCGGTGCAGCCTCGCCGCCGGCCTGCTTAGCTTCCGCGACAGCGGCAGCGGTCTGAGCCCGGAGCGTGCGGCCGGCGGTGAAGAACACCGTGAAGTTATAGGAGCCGGCGAGGCCGGTCTTATTGGCAACGCGATTCTTGACCTCAGACCCTGCCATGGCCTGCACCCTGTCGGCGAACTGTGCCATGGTGACGTTCTGGCAATGGAACTCCGTGTCGAACGGAGAGTTCGCGTAGCGGGCAGGCTTCTCTCCATCGGCCGGGCCGAATTTGCAGAAGCTGCGTGAGTTGGGATCGGCCTTCTTCATCTTTGGAGAGCCAGCGAGCAGAACGTATGCGTCCGGCTGCGTCCACTGGCCCCAGTGATATTTCAACTGGAACCGGTCGATGAGAAGCTTCCTGAGCATATCGTTGATCTGGTCCGGGTCCTGATTCACCGCGCGAGCATCGATATCCGGTGGCAGTTTGACGACGATGGTGTATCGCCTTAGCGGAAGAGTCGCCAGTGCATCACCCAGCATTTGTCCTGTGGGCAGCTCAAACGCGCGCGTGAGAAGACCCTGCATGTTAAAGGCGCGGAAGGTAATCTGCGAGCCGGCGGGGCGAATTGTGTCCTGCGGCTCATTGTCTGCAGACGGTTTGATCGTCGCGACCTCAAATTCAAGGTCCGCCAGTGCGGGAAGAAGCTTTGCAATATCCGGTGAGTTCACGGTCGGGGTACGGTCCACCGTATCGACGACGAAGGCGGGCTGCGGTACGTCTCCGCGCACAACCGCGAGGCCAAGCTGCTTGCTGAATGCTTCGGTGTAGACGCGGGCACGATCATCCCGCGTACGCACATCCGGGCCGAGCACGAGCTTGAGCGTGAAATCGTATGGCTTGGTAAGGCCCGTGCGGTCGACGATGGGATGCGGGAAGTCCTGGTCGCGGGCTGCGATGAACTGCGCCATCGTCTCGGAGGTGCAGGTGATGGTGTACTGGGCTGGATTCGACTTGTCCTGCGCGCCGTGGCATTCGCTCGCATCGGTCGGGGTCTTCGCGTCGGTGAGTTTGGGCCCATCTTTCGCAACGGTGACGAGAAAGCCGGGCAGCGGGCGGTTCTCCGTGTGGTATTTCAGGTGAAAGCGCTCCGCGAGCACGCGCTTCAGGACGGGACGCATCTGGTCATTCGGATTTGCGGGGGGATTTGCGGGATCGGTGGGGCCGGTATGCCAGTTTGGAGGCTTGAGTGAGGGGATCATTGCGCTGACGTCGAAGCGGTCGAAGTCGATCCAGGCGGGACCGCCGACGATGGCAGCGTTCTCCCGGTCGTCGTCCTGTTCTCCCAGTCCGTAGGCGAACTCGATCATGTCGAAGATCGTCGCGTTACGCATGTCGAACCGCTGATTGCCGATGTTGGTTTTGTACACGATCTTAGGACGGTAGGGCGCGGAGTGCACATCGACGATGAGGGGCTCGGCCAGGGCCGGCTGCGCTGGCTCCTTTGCAGGAACCGGCCTCTGCGCGAGAAGAACGGAGGCGGAGGAAGCGAGAAGAAGCGCAACGGCGATGCGGAGGATCTTCATAAGTGCTCGATCAAGAAAAGAGGCAGAGGTGGAGTTGCTAAGGTGCGACGCACGGAGACGCGATTGCATCCGAGAACTATTCGCGAACTATTATTGATGCGCTCCACTGGGAGTGTAAAGGAGCCGGTGTTGCAGTGGAGCGGACCAGAGGCCAAGACCAGCGGCATAACGTTACACCCAGGCCTGAGCGAAGCCGATGGATGGGAGACACCGATTGCGACTGCTGACTGTTGCGTCGATGGTTGTCGCTGCTGGCGCTTCTGAGTTAGCCTATGCTTTGTGGCATCTACAGGAATCTCACGCATCGGCATGACGCGACGCAGCTTTTTTTCCGCGCGGCCTCTCGCACTGACCACCGCACTCGCGTTTGCGATGGGCGGCTTCCCTGTCCACTCCCACGCGCAAGCCGCGCCGCCAGCTTCATCCGCCGAGCTGCCGGATGCGCCTGGCGTTGCCACGGCGGCCCGGCCCGAGCCGGTTCCCACAGGGCCAACCATCGTCATTGACACCACGATGGGACGGCTGACCTGCAAGACGTTCGACAGGCAGGCGCCCAACGCAGTGGCGAACTTCGTCGGGCTGGCCGAGGGGACGAAGGACTGGACGGTGAACGCCACCCAAACCAAACAGCACGGCAAGCGGTTCTACGACGGGCTGACCTTCCACCGCGTGATTCCCGGATTCATGATCCAGGGGGGCGACCCGGTGGGCGACGGGACGGGCGATCCCGGGTACTTCTTCGACGACGAGATTACGCCGGGGCTGAAATTCTCCGTGGCCGGGCGGCTGGCCTATGCCAACTCCGGCCCGAACACCAACGGCAGCCAGTTCTTCATCGCCGAAGACGCCTTCCCCGAGCTCGACGGCAAGTACACGATCTTCGGCCAGTGCGACACGCACTCGACGCTGCTGGCCGCATCCATCGCGCGGGTCGACCGCGACAAGAACGATAAACCCACCACGCCAGTGGTGATCGAGCGGGTCACGATCGTGCGCGATGGCGAGGCGATGCCTCCGCTTCCCGCGCTTCCGCCTGCTTCAACCAACAACCAGCAACCTGCATCCAACAACTGACCACTGGAGTTCAAAAATGCCAACCAAGCCCGGAACCTATGCCACCTTCAAGACCAGCGAAGGAACGATTGTGTGCAAGCTCTTTGAGAAGGACGCGCCCGAGACCGTTGCCAACTTCATCGGCCTGGCCGAGGGGACCAAGGAGTGGACGAGCCGCTCCAAGAAGGGGCCGAAACTGTACGACGGGACTGTCTTCCACCGCGTCATCCCCAACTTCATGATCCAGGCGGGCGACCCCGAGGGCACCGGCATGGGCGGCCCTGGGTACCGCTTCGCCGACGAGACCAAGGGATCGCCGCACGGATTCCAGAAGCCGGGCAAGCTGGCCATGGCCAACGCCGGGCCAAACACCAACGG
>Ga0255353_1001547_pt1 | contig 12699 bp, 12 predicted proteins | sample HBST25metaG_FD_189941 | JGI IMG/M metagenome (GOLD analysis project Ga0255353, IMG submission 189941) | Peat soil microbial communities from Stordalen Mire, Sweden - H.B.S.T25 | ecosystem: Environmental > Terrestrial > Soil > Wetlands > Peat | place: Sweden: Norrbotten County, Stordalen Mire...
GGGGTGAACCGCTCGGTGATCTTCCGGCTGGAGCAGAGCGAGAGGCGGGGGACGATCTCTCTGCGGGCGATGACTCGCGTAGCGAATGCCATGAACTGCAAGGTGGTTTACGGGGTGATTTCGCAGGATGGAAAGACGTTGGACGAGATGGCGGACCGGCGGAAGTGGAGCGAGTTGCTGGGAGTAGGGATTAGGGGTTAGGGATTAGGGAACAGGGAACAGCGAGTGTGTGGACTGGAGAAGATAGTCCCCAAGTCTCGAACTCAAAGTTCTTATTTTTCTGTCAATCAAAACCCGACAGGCGGGTCATGGAGGTTCGTGGTGGGAGGTTAGACCTGCGCCACCCGCCTATCTAGGAATCGGTTACTGCAATCTATAGATGCCCGTCATCCGACAACCCACTTTTCGGTGCGGATCATCTCGATGAGTGACTTGCACTCCACTCCAAACGCTGCACACACGTCCGGGATGTGAGGTATTCGGTCATTTCCTGTAGGTTTCTCCTCGGTGACGACCGTCAACTCTAGGACGAGAGCGAGGGCGATCACGAAAGGGTCCGCAGATGTATTCAGCTTCTTTTCACCGACCAAGCGCGGGAACCTCATCAGGACGTTGGCGGCCTCATTCTGCACAGCGTCATTCATTTCGAGGAATACATCGGCCTTACGGGATTTCAGCCATCCATGCAGTTCAGCGGAGCGCTTCCTTGTCTCAAGGAAAACATCAATGGGCGAAACTATCCTTTTCTCTTCAATAAGGCCGTCAACGCGGTCCCAGAATTTTGGGAAATTTTCGATTGGGTAGCGTTCGTGCCACGCCGCAATCAACGAACTTGTATCGATACAATAGATCATCGTGCGCGGAGCTATTCCGCTGTCTGAAACGCTGCCCTTTCTAGCGCAGAAATGTGCTTCACCTTTGCGCCGAGATAGCTGGACACATCGTTGAGCGTGATTCTGTTATCGTAATAACTTCGCAGCACGAGGCGTGTGAAGCCTCTACCGTTCCAGCTCATCAAGAGGATCGGATATTTGATTCTAACTTCCTTCTTGGGATCTTGAGCTTTTGCCGCCGCAGCCGCTTCGTAGTCATCTTGGAACTTCTTCCGACAGCCCATGTAGAAATCCCATGATGCCCGTCGCATGGTGACAAGCCGTAGCAGGAATGCCTCTCGGCTTACGCCTATTGCATTTGCCATTGCACGCAGTTCTTCGTCGTTCCACCGTCGCTCTCCGGTCGGCTTCACTTGAGCGAAGGACAACATAAGGTCACGCGGCATAAGGGCAGCCGCAGCGACCGCATCGCAGAAGCGTTCAATCTTCTGCTCCTCGACCGTCCCGCCGTCTCCATTCGTCAGGGCGCTTTCTCCAAGCAGAACGTGGGCTAGCTCGTGCAATAGGGTATAGCATCTTCCGCCCTGACTAGGATCCCGGCCATTGACGACTATGACGGGGATTTCATTGCGCGCGATGGTGAAGCCCCGCATTTCTCTCGTATCGACGATGTGATGTGGACCACCGATCACGAAAATCAAGATGTCTCTTTCTTCCAGCTTCCGCCGCCAGAAAGCGAACGAACTATCCTTTCTTGCCGCCTTACGCTGATCGTCATCTGTCACACCGAAGAACTTACGAACTTCTTCTCCAACAGCCTCGGGCGAATCGTTCAGAGTAGCTCTGAGCGGGAATGGCCGCACCGGCTCGCCAAGATCATCATGCAGCTCCAAGGCAAGCTCTCGCCGCTGGTGGGCATCGCTAATGTGCAATGCTAGTTCCGCGCTGATCGTGCGGTCGTTTGCATTCGGCAACCTGCGGAAATCTCGCAGAGGTAAGAAATCCATCGGGGGTTTCGGAAGGTAGAAGACAGCCAGCGGAAAGTGATATTTCCCCGCGAGGTTCCGTAATTGGCTGACGGTTGGGGCACCGTCTCCCGCTTCCCACCCTTCCAGGATCTCGGGCTCAACGTTCGCCGCTTTTGCGGCATCATCCAACGTTGTCTTTGCGCGATTGCGCGCCCAGCCAAGTAATTCGTGTTTTATCAATGCCTTGGGGCTAGACACAGCAATTATCAGGCGCCAGAACGCCCGCCTCGGAAGTCCACATTAGCGTAAAGCAACAGGCTGTTTAACGCAATGTCACTTAAGATATCCCGGTAGAGAACACGGCAATCTCCCCCAAAACTCTTCAATGGCATTGTCGGTAGATGGTCGATGATCTGGACCGGTCCCCATAAACGCCTATGTTGCTAGCGGTTGTTGCTAAATTGCCGTACCACGTATATAGCCTCGGCACACTCGGTATTGTCACGGGGGCAGCGGGAACGGCTAGGGTAACGGCTGATTTTTCTACGGGACAAACGATGATTGATTTTCTATATATGGTGCCGAAGAAGGGACTTGAACCCCCACACCCTTGCGAGTACGTGGACCTGAACCACGCGCCTCTGTCTCTCGATTGAGTACAATGCCAGTGTGCCGGGAGTCACTGTTTTCGATCCGGCAGAGAATTCTGTAAGGTAGTGCGATGACGAATCAAGAGGCTTTTGCCTGGGTTCAGGAATTTCCCGGAGCGGTGACCGTCTGCGACCGCGATGGAATCATCTTAGCGATGAACAACAAATCGGCGCGGACCTTTGAGAATGACGGCGGCGCGGCTCTCATTGGATCAAGCCTCTTCGGCTGCCATCCCGAGCCTGCGCGCACCAAGTTGCAGGAGCTGCTCGCCGCGGGGCGCCCCAACATTTATACGATCGAGAAGAAGGGCGTCAAGAAGCTGATTTACCAGTCGCCCTGGTACGAAAAGGGCGTATACAGCGGCTTTGTCGAGCTCTCGCTGGAGATTCCCTTCGAGGTGCCGCACTTCGTGCGCGGCGTGTAACCGGTATGCATCATTCTTTGCTGTAAAGGCGCAAGTGACTGTTCAACTACCAGCCCACCGGTACAAAGCATCGAGCAGGTAACCTATGTGATTTTCTGAATTTCACCCTCCCCGGCGCCTATCGCCGGCTTTCACTGTGTTGGATTCATGTCAGTGCCGGGTCGTGGAAGAGACCGATGCTGGAGATTGGTCCTGAAAACGCCGATGTCGCCAGCTAAATACATGACGCGCCGCGATGAATCGGTCAGCCATCCACCGCCCAGTCGCCCGAAAACATTACTTATGGTGAATATGGCCCTTCAGAATTGTTTGTGAGCAATGACCGAGTACAACCAGTTGCTCACGGCCGGGATGAACGAGGTGCAGGCATGAGCATGGAAACCGCCAGCATCAGTCAGCACTGCAAGACTCTCCGTCTGGCCTCCATCGGGGGGCAGTTCGCATCACAGGCCGAGGAAGCTCGCCAGAAGAAACACTCACATTTCCGTTATCTCGAAGCGCTGCTCCAGTCCGAGGTCGAAGACCGCGAACGGCGCTCGATCGAACTGCGCCTCAAGAACGCGCACCTGCCGCGGATGAAAACGCTGGAGGAGTTAGACCTTCGCTCGGTCTATGCTACAACGCTTCTTTGGTGGGCACTCGGGAACGACGGCATCGGTGGAAAATTCGCAGGATGCCATCCCTCATTCGACAATGGGCATCGCGATAGCAGCCTGGATCAGAAAATGAACGCGTACCGGTCCGCGATGATCAGCTGCTCGCCGTAATGGATGGGCTGCTTGAACTCGTCCAGCACACTGGTTCGCATCAGGAACAGCGGATCACCCGGCGTGCATTGCATCTGCCTTGCGATCTCGCTGCTGGCTCTTTGCACCTCAAGCTGGGTTTCGCCCGAACAGGTGGGGTGGATATTGTGCCCTTCGGACAAGAGCTTGTAGAGCGAGCCCTCCAGCGGCTCGTTGAGCAGAAACGCAAAACGCTGGAAGGAATAATAGTTGTTTTCCAACATCAATGGGCTCTCATCGGCATAGCGGATACGCTGGATGTAGAGCACCCGGTCATCGGGGCCTAGGCCCAGAACACGCCGTGCTGCGGGGTAGTCATCGAGAACCTGCTTTTTTGACACCACACTGTGCGCGCTCATGCCACTGGCTTCGCAGGTAGCGGTAAAGCTGAGCAGGTGCACGGCTTTGCGCTTGATCTTGGGAAGGCACACAAAAGTCCCCTTGCCCTGGCGCTTTTGCAGATAGCCCTCGTTGACCAGTTCGGTGACGGCGTTACGCACAGTGATGCGGCTGACACTATACTGGGCGCTCAGTTCCTGCTCGGTCGATAGCTGGTCACCGGCACGTAAATGGCCCGACAGGATCAGGCCGAGGACGGCCTCCTTCAGCTGCTTGTAGAGCGGTACGGCGTTATTCTGGTCCAACATCCTAACCCTTTCTTTCGTTCCCTCGTCCGGGGCGCCGCTTCTAAAGATGCGCAAAGGCAGCGAGGAGCAGGGCACATGCCAACCACGCGGCCAGAATAAAAGGAAGCACCACTTTCAGCCATTGTCCAAACTCTATCCGCGCGATAGCCAGGCTGGCCATCAGCACCGGACTGGTGGGGGACACGGTATTGATCAGCCCGTTGCCGAACTGATAGGCCAGCACCAGTGTATCCTTGCCGATACCTGTCAGCCCGGCCAACGGCGCCATGACCGGCATCGTCAGCGCCGCTTCGCCCGAGGAAGACGGCACTAGCAGGGTGATCACATTGTGGACCGCCAGCACCGCCGTGGTAACCGCATAGTCAGGCAGGCGATGAAGCAAACCGTTCATCCCGTTAAGAATCGTATCAATGATCATGCCCCTGTCTGCCATTACGAGAATACCGCGCCCCAACCCTATGACAAAAGCGGGATAGACAAAATCGCGGCATCCTTCGGCAAAGGCATCGGCGATGCCGTTGAGTCCCAGCCGCGCCACCGTGCCCGCCGCCAGCGCGAACCCCAGGAACAACGCCCCGATCTCGAGGGTAAACCAGCCACGCGTCGTCAGACCCCACACCATCACCCCCAGCATGAGGATGAAGCCTACGAGGATGATCCAGTCCTGACGCGAGAGCACGTTGGTCTCACCTTCGGGTGTGGTGAAAAGGGTGCGGGTGTGTTGGTCGCTGGCATAAACGAGCGAGGTTTGGGGCGCGCGCCGCACCCGTCGCGCATAGGTCATCACAAAGACGATTTCCGCGCCCGTCAGCCCCACCCAGACCAGCGCTCGCAGCAACAGGTGCGGCTCGCCCGTCAGGCCGGAAAGGCTTTGCGCGATAATTACGGTAAAAGGGTTGATGGTCGAGGCAATATAGCCGACCTGGGTGCTGAGAAACAGCACCAGCACCGTGGTCATCGAATCATAGCCCTGGCGGAACAGCAGTGGCAGTAAAACGGCATAGAGTGGCAGGGCCTCTTCGCTCATCCCGAAGGTGGAGCCGCCAAGGCTGAGCAAGATGATCAACAGCGGCAGAATCAGTTCTACGCGGGTACCCGCCTTCGCGGATATGGCGGCCAGCCCCCGGTCGAGGGCGCGGGTGCGCACCAATATGCCGAACACCCCGCCCAGGATCAACACGAAGACGACCACATCCACCGCTCCGGCCATGCCGAGCGCGGGGGCAGACAGGATATCGCCCACCCCCTGGCGCAGATCGCCGGCGGCAGAATGCTTGGGCACCTGGTGATAGGTGCCGGGGCGAACCACTATATGCGTCGAACCATCGGCCGCCCGCACGGATTCCCGTTCGAACTGGCCGCTGGGCACCACCCACGTCAGCGCCCCCATCAGCACGATGATCAGAAAGATCAGGGCATAGCAATGGGGCAGGGCCCAGCGGCGGGATGGCGTCCGGGCGGTCATGGCCTGGCTCCTGCGCGGCGTCGGTTTGGAGCGGCGCGCATCAGTAGGCCAGCCCTTCGCCGAACGCGCCCCTTACCAGGCAGGCCGAGGCGGCAAACCTGGCACCCGCTTCCAGCGCGGGGGCCAGCGCCGCGCCCGATGCCCGATCTGGCTGGCCGGCGAGGCAATGGTGGGCAAGGAAAGCCGTGATGAATGCATCGCCCGCGCCCAGCGTGTCGATCGGCGTGACCAGGTGAGGAAGCTGAGTAAGCCAGTGCGTACCATCGAAAGCCAGCGCGCCCGCCGCGCCGCGCGTAGCCACGGCAATGCCGCATCCGGCCGCAACGGCCGCTTCCAGCAACGCGCGCGTAGCCTGCTCGCTCCGTTCGGCGCAGGAAAAGAAGGCGAAGGCGAGATACCAGCATAACTCCAACGCCGCACCCTCCTCGAAATCGTCCGAGAAATCATAGGACAGCGGCGTGCCCAGCCCGGCTAGCCGGGGTAATATCGCATCGATATAGCTGTAGAGGCTGGTGTGGATGAGATCGAAACCGGCAAGATAGGCTGTATCGTCGAATATGAAATCCAGCGAGGCATTCTCGCGCACCCCGCCCCGGTTGCTGCCCAGGAACACGCGATCACCCTGGACGACGGTCAACTCGGCGTGGCCATTGGGTCCAGCCAGTTCCCGGCAGTGTGACAGGTCAATGCCCCGTCGCGCTGCCACCGACTGCACATGGCGCCCGGCCGCATCGTCGCCAAACAGACCCAGATAGGCCGCATCATGCCCCAGTTGGCGGGCATAGACGGCGAAGTTGAGCGCATTGCCGCCCGGATACATCACTCGCTCATGCAGGTAATCATCGACGACATTGTCACCAAGGCCCAACAGGCGTAGTCGGATCGGACTCAATAGCTGACCTTTCCCATATAACGGCGGGTTTCCAGCGGATGCTGGCGCACCTCGGCAAGGGCCGCGCGATAGACGCAGCTCATCACGTAAAACAGCACCGGGTTGAAGTAATCGACCACCGAGGCAGGCAGCGCACCCAGCCCCAGTTCACGCGCGTCAATGATCTCCAGCTTGCGGGCATAGCGTTCCAGAAAAACGCGGGCGCGCTCGTCGAGCGGACGGGTGCGTCCTTCGTTGATCAGCAGGATATACGCTTTGTCATGGTCCGTCACCTCGAATGGACCGTGAAAGTACTCACCCGAATGGATCGCGGCCGCGTCTCGCCACTGCATCTCCATGAGCGAGCAGATGGCAAAGCCATAGGCGTGGCCAAAGCTGGCGCCGCTGGAGAGTATGTAGAATAGCGGTTCATCACGCCAGATCTCGCCGAAGCGGGCTGCTCGGGCCGCCACCTGCTGGCGGGCGGCGGCCACCAACTCGTCTATCATCGCCAGCGCCTGCTGGAAATCGGCGTAGGCATCATAGCCTTCAATACGGTGCAGCAACTCTACGCACAGAGAGAGGATGATTGTGATGGGGTTGTCGGTTACCGGCACCACGTCGCCCCACTGATAGGTAATTGCATGGTCGGCCTGTGCGCTGATCGCGCCTTCGGGATTGTTGCTGAGCGTGATGCAAAAGGCCTTGGCCTCATGCGCAAGCCGGACGGCGGCCACCGATTCGGGCGTGTCGCCGCTGTGCGAACAGACGATCACCACACTGCTGGACGACAGGGCGCGAGGCGGCATGTTGACGAATTCATTGGCGGTATACAGTGCGCCGCGCAAGCTTCTGGCCTCGGTTTCGAGGAAGGTCTTGGCCGGATACATATCGACAAGCGACCCCCCGCAAGCCACCAGAAAGACCTGGCGGATTCCATCCTGCCCGCCCGCCCGGGCCAGCGCTTGATCAATGATGTGTGCGATAGACATATGTCTCCTGACCTGTGAATGACTCAATGGTTATAATGCTATCAGATGTCATAAAATGATGCAAGAGAGGTGATCGTGGAAAATATCCGCAACGGGGCAATCCGGCATTTGCAAAGCTTAGGTATTTGATAACGCCATATGCCTGTTTGATAACGTCATACATCATCAAACAAGGGCGCTTCAGGAGGACGCCCCAGGTTCCACATCAAAGACCAGGTACTGCCACCGGATATCGCCACCGGGCGCAGAGGGAGGCCATTGTGACTCTTGCCTACAGCGCCGGGGTGGGGAGGGCTTTCCGCCCCGTCCGCAGCTAACGCAGAAACGGTTTCTCCGTGTCCTTTTGGCAAACGAGATAGCAACAATCCCCGGAAACCGTTATGCCCCGGGGATTATTGCTCAGGCGCACATGAACTTCGGACACGAAACAGCAAGGGGTCGAAATAGCCTACCCAACGCAGCCGTTGCACCATTGGCATCGTCGCCTACGACACTGACGATTGACGCCTGAATCCCGAGTTTGCTCAGGTTCATCGCGAAATCGACCCCGTTTCCCGTGGGATAGCAACGATCAAGTTCTTTGTAAATATCCATGCAACAGAAGCCAACCGCAGCTACTTTCATTTGAATTCCTTTCTTTCATGCCAAGATTGGTGGGTTTTTGGGCCGGCAAATGTGCCGAAACAGCCGCGAATATAATGGCCAATGACCTGTCCCTTGTTTCTCATCCAGCCAAAACTGGAGTTTCCCGGTCTTGGTTTTCAAGTGAGTATAGTCCATCGTATAGTCGGGGCTGTGGAGATGATGACGTATGACGTTATCAAAAATACGTATGACATTATCAAACATCTGAGCTTTGACGATGCCGAATCGCCCATAGCGGATATTTTTCCGATTATTCCCCTTGCATCATTTTAGGACATCTGGTAGCATTATAACCATTAATTCATCGCAAGCCTGAGATCATATGTTTGCCATACGCATCATTGAGCAAGGTTGGCCCGGACGGGCGGGCAGGATGGGATCCGCCAGGTCTTTCTGGCGGTAATCGGAAACCGGCTGCCGGTCAAACCAGCAGCGCATCAGTACACGGCAAGATTTTTGGAGGAACAGACGTGAAAATACAACAATGTAAATGGATGCTTTCCTGCATTCTTTCCGTCGCCACTCTCGCTTCTGCCCAGACCGCAACCACGTCGCTTCGCGGGACCGTCAAAGATCCTAGCGGGGCACTGGTTCCCGGGGCATCCGTCACCCTGGCCAACAAGGCCATCGGCAAAACCTACAGCGCCGTCTCCAACAGCGATGGCTTTTATTCCTTTGCGCAGATTCAGCCGGCCCGCTACGCGATCACCGTGGCAGCCGCCGGCTTCAGCAATCAGACCAAGACGGCCGAGCTGCTGGTCAATCAGCCGGCGACCATCGACTTCATGCTTTCGGTGCAGGCCAACCAGACCACCGTCGACGTCAGCGATACAGCGCAGACGCTGAACACCTCCGACGCCACCGTGGGCGACTCGATCGGCAGTGTGACCATCGAATCGCTGCCCATGGAAGGGCGCGACCCGGTCTCGCTGCTGACGCTTCAGCCAGGCGTGCTCTACCTGGGTAATCCCCAGGAGAACTCGGTCCAAGACACCCGCAGCGGCTCAGTCGGCGGCGGCCGCTCCGACCAGGGCAACATCACGCTGGACGGCATAGACGACAACGATCAGATCAAGGGAACGGCCTTTCAAGGCGTCTTGCGCTCCACGCTGGATTCGACCGAGGAGTTCCGCGTCACCACCTCGAACGGCTCGGCCGACAGCGGCCGCAGCTCCGGCGCACAAATCTCCCTTGTCACCAAGAGCGGAACCAACAGCTTCCATGGCGCACTGTATGAGTATTATCGCCCCACCAACACCGTAGCCAACGCGTGGTTCAACAAGAACTCCCAGCTTTCCCAGGGCGAGCCCAACATTCCGCAGAAATACGTGATGAATACCTTCGGCGGTTCCTTGGGCGGACCGATCAAAAAAGACAAGCTCTTTTTCTTCTTCAACTACGAAGGACAGCGCAAAGCGATCGACGATGTGGATACCCGGACGCTGCCCACGGCGCAGTTTTATCAAGGCCAATTGGGCTACCTGGACAACAGCGGCAACTCCCAATGGCTGAACTCGACGCAAGTGTCGGCCCTGGATGCCGGCTGCGCCCCCGCTAACGCTGGCTCTGGTTCTGGCCTGTACAGTGCACCCTGCGGCCCCAACCCCAACGTCGCGGCCTTCTATCAGCCGGCGGCCAGCAAGGGTTTTTATGGGACTTCGGCGAACGTCGGCGACACCCTCAACAGCGCTGGCTATACCTTTGCCTCGCCGGCTCCGTCCACGCTCAACACCAGCATCGCCAAGATCGACTACAACATCAACAACCAGCAGCACATCTTCTTTCGCGGCAACCTGCAGAAGGACACCTCGGCCGGGGACGAAAACCTGCCCGGGCAGCCGCCTGCCTACATGCTCATCGACAACACCAAGGGCATGGCCTTCGGCCACACCTGGACGCCCAGCTCAAAGATCGTCAACGATGTGCGTTACGCCTTTGTCCGCCAGGGCTACTCGAATCACGGCGTAGGTTCGGGCACCGGCGACTGGGTCTACTTCCGCGCCTACTCGCAGCCCACTGGGCAGTATGCGAACCGTTCGACCATCGTCAACGTGCCTGTCCAGAATATTGCCGACAATTTTTCCTGGATCAAGGGCGCGCACACGATCAGCGCGGGCGGCGACTGGCGCAACGTCCAGAACAACCGCAGCAGCGACGCCAACTCCTACACCAGCACCGGCACCGACGCCGGCTATCTTAACGGCTCGCCCAACGATCCATCGACGCTGGGCGAACCCTCTGTAGGCGCCGGTTTTTCAAGTTCCTACAAAATCGCCTACAGCACGATGCTTGGCTCGGTACCCAAGACCATCGAGCAGTACAACTACTCGGTCACCGGCCCCAGCAGCGGCACGCTCTTTCCCGATGGCGCCTTCATCAACCGCCATTTCAAGGCCTACGAGTACGAGTACTTCCTGCAGGACTCCTGGCGTGTTACGCCCAAGTTGACGGTAATCTACGGCATACGTCAATCCATTCTGCAGGCGCCCTATGAGTCCAAGGGCCAGCAGATTGCGCCCACTGTCGATACCCACGCCTGGTTCCTCAAGCGCGGTTCGGCGGCGGCCCAGGGCCAGGTCTTCGAGGACAATCTGTCGTTCGCGCCCAGCGGCAAGGTCAACCATCGCCCCGGCTATTGGTCCAAGCAGAAGGACAACTTCGCTCCGCGCCTCTCCGCGGCCTATGCGCTCAACCCCAAAACCACCATCCGCGCCGGCGCCGGCATGTACTTCGATCACTTCGGCCAGGGCATTGTGAACGCCATGGACCAGCTAGGTTCCTTCGGCCTGAGCAGTTCGATAGCAAGCCCTGCCCAGATCAATAGCGTTCAGACCGCTCCCCGCATGACCGGCCCCCATGGTATTCCGGCGCTGACCGGCTGCACCACTCCCGCATCTACCATCACCTACCCCTTTACGCCATCGACGGTGCAGGGCTGCGACTTCGCCGGCACCTGGGGCATCAACAACCAGCTCAAGACGCCGTACGCTTACGCCCTGGATCTCTCGCTGCAGCGGGAACTGCGCGCCGGATTTACCGTGGAAGCCAACTATGTCGGCCGCCTGGGACGCCATCTGCTGGAACAACTCGACCTGGCCGAGCCTGTCAACCTGGTGGATGCGAAAGGCGGCGGAGATTACTTTACCGCTGCCCGGCAACTCTCCATAGACGCCGATGCAAATGACGGAGCCTATTTCGGAGTCGAGAACGGAAGCTCCAGCGGCGGCGGCACCGTGACGCCCACGGCGCCCGTTCACGTTTCAACCATCCAGTACATTGAAGATGTCTTCCCGCAGTTGGCAGGCAAGGACTTTGTGGGCGAGACCGCGACCGACGGGCTCTACAACAACGAGTGGGCGGCTAACCGCTACAACGGGGGCGGCGAGACGGAATCCCTGCAGGATGTCGATATTAACTGTAGTTACGGCTGCCCGAACGGGAACGAGTTCTACACGAAGCAGTTCTCCTCGCTCTACGCCTGGTCCTCGATAGGCACCAGCTCTTATCACGCTCTGCAGGTCATCTTGCGCCATCCATCCAGCCACGGCCTGACCGTCGACTTCAACTACACCCTCTCCAAATCGCTCGATATTGGATCGGGAGCGGAGCGCTCCAACGAATACGCCACCGACGCCTACGCCGACTCCGGCCCCATTCAGAACAGTTGGAACCCCAAGCTGAACAAGGCCGTCTCCGACTTCGACACCCACCACATGGTCACTCTGGACTGGGTCTATGTGGTGCCTGTGGGCCACGGCAAGGCGGTTCTGGGCAACTCCAACCGCCTCCTCGACGCTGTGGTGGGCAACTGGCAGTGGTCGGGCCTGAGCCGCTGGACCAGCGGCCTGCCCTTCGGCGTACTCGAACCCGGCTACACCACCAACTGGCAACAGGAGGCCTTCGCCGTCGTCACGGACCCGAGCAAGGTCAAGGTCCATAGGCATATGGCCAACGGCGTTCCGCAGGTCTTTGCCGGCAACGATGCCAGCACCATGAACAACGGCATCTACACCGGTACACCGATGCGTTATCCGTATCCGGGCGAGGCCGGCCAGCGCAATGCCTTCCGCGGTGACGGCTTCTTCGACATCGACTCCTCGCTCACCAAGAACTGGGCGCTGCCCGGCCATACCAAGCTCCAGTTCACCGGCGAGGTATACAACGTCGGTAACAACGTTCGCTTCGATTGCAGCCCGTACAACATCGGCAATGTTTTAAGCACGGGCAACTTAGGCGCCTACAGCGGTATGCTCAGCACTTACCGCCGTATGCAGTTCGGCCTGCGCCTGGACTTCTAAACCCTTTCACCAAACCCGCATAGCAAGCGAAGCGGCCGGAGCAGATGCTCCGGCCGCTTCGCTTGTCTGCCCACTTGAGAACCGTACAGATGGCAAACGAGAAAAATCGCGGCGGCGCTC
>Ga0255353_1001550_pt1 | contig 12685 bp, 12 predicted proteins | sample HBST25metaG_FD_189941 | JGI IMG/M metagenome (GOLD analysis project Ga0255353, IMG submission 189941) | Peat soil microbial communities from Stordalen Mire, Sweden - H.B.S.T25 | ecosystem: Environmental > Terrestrial > Soil > Wetlands > Peat | place: Sweden: Norrbotten County, Stordalen Mire...
GGACACGATACTTGGCCTCCAGCCGTCTGAGCGTCTCCATTTCGCGCGCCCGCTCCGCTTCGGCCACACGCAGTTGGTAGCGGGCCAGGTAATTCCGCTTGCGCACTTCCTGTTGAATGGCGCGCTCGACATCGGAGAATGTGTACTCGGGGTCGCCCCAGCACGGCCACTTGAGCGTCTTCTCAAGGAAGCGCAAGCGGTCCTGATCGGAGGTGAACCAGGTCTCGTAGAAGGTCGGCCTGTCCACGTGCGCAATATGCCCGAAGCACATCGACAGGCGGTGATAGAAGTCCTTGGTGAAATGCGCCTGCGCCCATTCGGACTCGATGAAGCGCAGAAAGTGATTTCCGAACTCGGCTTTGTCGGACGCGGTCGAGAACTTGGTCGCCGTAAATTCGGTGGGGAGAAAGGGACCCTTCGGCATGAGATGCCTCCGAAGACGCCAATGGCCAGCAATAGCTGGCCATTGGCGCTGCCTTGATTGCGAACCGGCATTGGCCGGCGTCGCTCGGAACTACTTCTCCCTGGTGGGAGAGTATCACCGCTTGTATCTCGTGGGGAGAGAGATTTCGAAATGCAGGATCGATCCATTCATGGAGCGGAAGCTAGTTCCTGCTCTTCCTGCAATTCCTTCGATTGGTTCTGCTCCTGCGCTTGAGTTCCCGGTGAAGGTCGGTCAGCTGATCGACGGTATCGGCGCCGCTGATCTGTTCGTCGGTCGTTTTCCCGAGCCACGGAAATCGCTCTTCGAGCAACTGGAGCACCCACTCGGCAAAGCTCCGAGGTGGGTGATTCTCTTTGGTCACAGGATCACCTCGATCATTTTTGTTGTGGATGAAAGGCAGATTCGCAACTCTGCACAATCTCAGCCGAAGAGGCTGAGTTGCACGGGACCGGCCGCCGCCGGCCAGGGTGTGCTCTTGATTTCGGCCCTGACAGGTTCGAGCAGATGGATGCCGTCATGATTCGATGGCGGACTGGCGACCGCGAACTCGGGCAAGTCAAGCAGCGAGCTGCCTTCCTCCGGGATTGACGGAGCAGGCTGAGGCACGAATTGGCCGCGTTCCTTATCAAGTTGTCGCCAGACCAGATCCGCCGATTCTCCGACTCCAGCCTTTTCGACCAACTCGCGCGCCATCGCGCTCATCAGGTCTTCGTCGGCATCGAGCGCCATCAGGCCTTCGCCCGAGAACTTACCCTCCAGCATCAGCGCAACGAGCATCTTTTTGCCCATCAGCCGCAGGCAGGTCTCCTGCATTGTCCCGGCATAGGTGACGAACTTCACCCGCACCGGATAACGCTGGCCGATGCGCCACGAGCGCCGGCTGGCTTGCCGCAGCGTGTGTAGCGAGTAGCCGGTCTCGTAGAAGTAGAGCGTCGGAAAGGCCAACAGATCCAATCCAGTTTCCACCAGCTTCGGATGGCAGACAACGACCTCGACTCCGGCTTGCAACTGCCGCTCGTACCAGTCCTCGCGTTTCTCCGTTGGCACGGAAGAGCGCAGCACGACAACCCGGAAACCGGCTTGGCGCAGAAGCGTCTCCAAGCGCAGTGTGACATCCTTCTCACCGGTGTAGGTGGCATAGACCTGGCAACGCCGGCCCTGGCGTAACTCCTCACTTACGTCGGAAATGAGCGCACGCTCTTTGGCAAAGAGTCGCTCCTCGGAGAGATTTACAGGCGTGGCAGCGAGAAACCGTAAATATTCGCGAGTCTGCGGATCAAAGGCCCGCGCCCAGATCGCATCGAACCCATAGGGATGATCCGGGTAGAGCAGCAGCGTGTTGAGCAGTATGCTCATCAGGCTCTTGTTGCCACGGTGCTGGTGCATCGCTGCGCGGATTTCGTCTTCGAGATCTCTGTAGGCATCGGCAAGGTCCGAGTCCATCTCGACCGAGACGACGCTCTCGTCGTAGCGCGGCAGGTTGTCCGCGATGTCTTCGAGCGAGAGAAATGCCGTCGTATTCATCAGGAACTTGCCGAACAGAAGTGGCGATGCTCCTGGCTTCCGTACCACCTGAATGGTCTTCTTCGTGGACCGCGAGCAGGCGTTGTCCTCCTTGCGTACCTTCTCAATGGTTTCAAGCACTCCATACTGTTCCTGGAAGTCGCGCCGCCCTTGGCCGCCGTAGGCGAAGCCTTCACCGGCCATCGCGTGCGGTTCCATGCGATAGAAGATGTTGAAGAGATCGTCGGCGTAGCCGCCCATCAGCGTTCCGGTCAGCGCGATCAATTTGCGGGCCGCGCGTTCCAGCACGCCCAAGCCGTTGCCCTGCGCTGTGTCACCGGCTAATCGTCAGCTGACGATTAGCCGGCTTATCCGCAGGATCGAATAATGGGGAGGAACGCTTCAGCGAGCCTGTCTGGCAGCATTCGGTGGAAACTTCCTGCCCATAATAATCACAGGGTGTGCGATCTTTAGCTGGTCACCAAAGGAGGTGCACACATGTCAACTGAAGAACGTACGATCAATGATCCGTTGATCGAACAACTCGCATACCATTTGAAGGTCTCGGGATACAGCCTCTCAGCTACAGAAAAACGCATGGCCGCAGCACGCGGATTCCTGCTCTATCTAGCCAAGGAGCGCGTCGATGTTGCCAGCGCTACAGGCGCGCACGAACCAGCGTTCCTGGCCTTCAAGTTAAACCTTTACCGAAAACGTCATGGTCATGCGCCGTGCGATCTGAGCAGTTGGCGCTGGGGCTATACCAGCGGCGTGCACATTGTTATGCGATTGGCTCAAGGGAAGTGGCCGCCGACTACAGTGCCAGCGAATCCACAAGAAACATTCCGCCGGGATCTCTGCAATGCATATGCGCAGTGGCTGTCAGACGTTCGCGGCTTGGCGGCTACGACCATTCCAAACCGTAAAGCAGAGGCTTACCGGCTTCTTGAATCGCTGGGTGAGAGAGGCGGAGATGAATTGCTCCTTGCCCAGATCACCGTTGCCGACCTCGATCATTACCTGACGCAGCGTGCTCCGCAACTACGGAGGGCCACTCGTCAAAAGCTGGCGCTGTGTCTGCGTGGATTCCTGCGCTATCTCCAAATCCAGGGACTGATTCAACAGGATCTCTCTGGGACAGTTGTCAGTCCGCAGCGATATGCGTTTGAAAGTATCCCTCCAGCGCTGCGCGCCGACCACGTCGATGCGGTGCTGCAATCGGTGAAGATGGATCATACTCCAAAAGGACTACGTGACCAAGCGATTCTTCTTTTGCTCGCAACCTATGGGCTGCGAGCCGGCGAGGTGACGTCCTTGCGCTTGGACGACATTGATTGGCGCAAGGAGCGACTGCGTGTTCGGCATTCGAAAACAAGGTGTGAGTCTTTTCTGCCGTTGCTTGCTCCTGTTGGCGAAGCCATCTTGGCATACCTGCGCAATGGCAGACCACAAACGAAGGCGCGCGAGGTATTCCTGCGCGTCCGCGCTCCATTTCAATCGCTCCGGGCAGGGTCGAGCCTCTATCACATGGTTGAGCACCGATTGCAGAAAGCGGAGGTCATCCTGAAACGCAAGCATGGCCCCCATGCGTTTCGTCATGCTCGGGCAGTCGGTTTACTCAATGCGGGAGTAACCATGAAGACGATCGGCGATGTGCTGGGACACCGGTCTCCTGATTCAACAGCCATCTATCTGAAGCTTGCGACACCAGAACTGCGGGCCATCGGACTTGAGATACCTGTGGAGGTGATCCCATGATGAAATGGCCCGATACAAACGATGCAAGCATTCTCCAATACTTCCGGAACACCAGGTTGCGTCCCGCCAGCATAAAGACATACCAACCCATGCTGGAAGAGTTCCGGCAGTTTGTAATAGATCACTCGCCTGAGCGGTGTGTCTCTCGACAGATATTGGAAAAGTGGCTTCGTCACCGGTCGAGCTTTTCTTCGACACACACGATCATGCACCGGGTGTGGCCAATCAATCGTTTTCTCGACTGGCTCGCCAACCACGAACTGATTGCCTCAAATCCGTTTGAGGATTTGCGAAAAGAGGTTGGCATTAGCGACACAGCCCAGATTGTTCGGGCTTTATTGAGTCCCGACTGCGCTGAGGCTCTGAATACTCTCAGGCCAGTATCGGCTTTTGCCAGTCATCTTGGACCCGTAATGCAGAATTACGTTTCTCTCAAACGATCTTTGGGCTGCCGTTACTGCACTCAGGAGAAGCAACTGCTTCGACTCGACCGGTTTCTGCAGGAACGCGCCGATCTTGCCGGACAACCGATCTCCATCCTTACCGAAGCGTGGGGCAAGTGGAATCCCACCTCGCAGCACTTGCTCGAGTGTGAACAAACGGGAAGAATACTCGCGAGGGCATTGCAACGCATAGACCCAACAGTTGCCATCCCGCCAGTGGATCCGCGCTTGAACAGGCAGGTCCGACGGAATCAGCGCAAGCCGTATATCTATTCCAAGTCGGATGTATCACTTCTGCTGAAGACTGCGCTGTCGTTTCCCTCGCCAGAGGCTCCGGGGCGGCCTCTGATGCTGTACACGATGATCGTGCTGGGTTACTGCGTTGGGCTTCGCATCGGTGAGATCGTTCGCCTGAAGGTTGGAGATATCGATCTTGCAGACAAAACGATCGAAATCCGCGAAACGAAGTTCTTCAAGTCGCGGCGATTGCCGGTTACAAATTCAGTGAGCGCTGCGCTGGACGATTATCTGAAAGCACGGCGTCTGGAAGGCGCACTCGATGATCCGTCGGCGCCATTGTTTTGGCAACGCCGGGCAGCAAAAGAATATCGTTACTACACAATCCGCGCCTTGCTGGTAAAGATCATTCGACGTGCGGGTTTGAAGCCTGATCCCGGTACTGCTGGACCGCGTATTCATGACCTGCGCCATTCATTTGTGGTCGGTCGCATTTTGACTTGGTATAGGGAAGGTGTCAACGCGCAGGAACGGCTCCCGTATTTGGTCACTTACCTGGGACACAAAGACATCCACTCGACCCTGGTGTACATAACAATCACGCAAGAACTACTACAGCACGCCAGCGAGCGGTTCCGTTCGTTCGGTGCACACGTCATCCAGGCGAAAGCAGGAGGTGATACATGCAAGTGACCGCCACCTTACCGCAATTGCTGCATGGTTTCTTCCAGAATTGGCTGATCCAGCAACGCGGAACTTCTCCGCACACGGTGATTTCCTACCGGGACACATGGCGACTGTTTTTGCGCTTCGTTGCAGAGCAGCGCCAGCAAACGGTCGCCAAGCTCACAATAGAGCAAATCACAGCGAAGGAAGTGCTCGCCTTTCTGGATCATTGTGAGAAGGGGCGGAAAGTCTCCATCGGTACGCGCAACTGTCGGCTTGCGGCACTGCGAAGCTTCTTTTCATTCGTGACCAGCCGCGAGCCTCTGCTCGCGGCGCAGTGCGCAGAAGTCCTTGGAGTTCCGACAAAACGGGCGCCAGTTCGTTCGATACGGTCCATGGAGGTTGAGGAAATCGAAGCAATCCTGGCACAGCCGAATCGAAAAACTCTGGAGGGCCAGCGCGATCATGCACTGTTGGCTCTACTGTACAACACAGGCGCCCGCATTCAGGAGGTGCTTAACTTGTGCCCCCAGGAAATTCGATTTGAACCGCCCGCCCGCGTTCGCATCATCGGCAAAGGGCAGAAAGAACGGTACTGTCCCCTCTGGCCCGAAACGGTGGCCCTATTGAAGGCATTGCTCATCCGCCAGCCCCGAGGCAAGCAAGAGCGGATCTTCGTGAATCGCTATGGCGACCCGCTTGGGGCTTCCGGAGTCCGTTACAAGCTGCGCAACTATGTGACAGAAGCCGCAAAGCAAACACCCTCTTTAAGCTCGAAGCGCGTTTCACCGCACCTATTCCGGCATTCGACGGCTTGCCACCTCCTGGCTTCAGGAGTCGACATCACCGTAGTTCGTGACGTGCTCGGACACGCCCAACTGGATACGACAAGCCATTACGCCCAATCCAATTTGGAAACAAAGCGGAAGGCGCTTGAAAAAGTGGCGGTTCGCCCGGACAAGCCGCCTCGCTGGAAGCGCGACCAGGATCTCCTGGCCTGGCTAGACTCACTCTCAACTTAGCATGCCGTACAGGCAACAAATAATGCGGAGGAAGACGCGGATCCAGAGACTCATAAACACTGTCTTTGAAGTGCCTGAAGCTCCACGCGCCCGCGTTCCTCCCCATTATTCGATCCTGCGGATAACCCGGCCAACTGGTGCAACTCGTCGGCGATGGCGAAATCGAACCAGCGCCGCATATAGCGCCCCGCGAATTCGATTGGCGCCATACGCTGAATTCGGCCGCGGTCGGCCTGCCACAAAGCCGAGTACCGCGTCGTTCCGTTCTGTGGCCGAGTCAGCGTTTCCGAGAGTTTCACCTTGTCGCCGAAATCGAGATAGGTCAGCTTTTGCCGCTCGGAATCAAGGATGGCAGCACCAGAGTCGGGATTGACGACGCCGCCCAGGTTTGGTCCAGACTTCGCCTTGAGAAAGACGTGCTCCCAGAAGTAGCCGAGCTTACCCCTGTCTTTGCCCGTGATGAAGAAGGCTGGCGCTGGACACTTTTTGCGCCACTCCCGGCGGCTCATCCGCCGCAGTTCGGAGAGCGACAGCCGCATCCCGTCATAGACGATCCGCCCCTTGCGCAGCTTGACTTCGCAGACACCGTGCGCTTTTCTCGGATCGCCGCCGTTGCGCATATCCTCGATCAGGAAAGCACGGGCGCGTGGCACCGTCAGCAGGGCTTCACGCGCCCACTTGTGCGTAATGTGTGAGGGACACATCACCAGCGTAGTCGAGGGCCGCCCATCGGCAAGAACGTGGATCGCGCCCAGCGCCATGTACGTCTTGCCAGCGCCGCACTCGGCCACAATCCGCGCCGCTTTTGCTTGGCGCAAATACTTCGCTGTTCCGGTGATTGCCAGCGCCTGCGCTGGAAGCGCCTTGCGCAGCAACGTGGCAATTCGCGGCGCAACGGCATCGGTTGTGTTCTGCAACGGGGGAAAGGTACTGAGGATGCGCGATCCCAATTCGTTGGCGTTTGCGCGCAAGTACGAGGCTATATCAACCAGGTTCTCTTGGCTCATGCATGGAACCTCACGGCGGAACTGTGGAGTTGGAGTGCGACTTGAAAGCACTAGGCAGTAGAGCTACTGTCCGTCTTCATCCCGAATCCGGCACAGTGTCTCGAACAGCGAATGCTTCGGCCACTTGACTGGCCCATTCTCTTCGGGGAAAGCAATCGCTCCTGACTTCAGCGCCGCCGAGATCCAGACGAGCATCTCGTCAGCAGTAGCCGTAACCAACACTGGTTCAAAACCGATGCCGTCGAGCGGCAAGAAACGGCCTTCGGCTTCAAGGATTCCGCAAAGGTGCTCTGCCCAGTCGGGCACGGCGGGAAGACCAAGAAAGGTTGACAGCCACGCCCAGGCCTCGTCGGGAGCCTTGCGAGAAAGAATCGTTCTGCCCGCGCTGCCATTCGCGTGCAACTGCTCGGAGATGGCGATCAGATGCCGCACGGGGTATTTGCGGCCCGGTAGGATCACCGAACTGCGATAGCACGAGGCGTGCTCGCCGAGCGCGATTTCCTTGACGGCGCCATCGGGAAAGGTCAGCGTAAAACATGCCTTTTCGTGTACTGCCGCCGTGATCGCGCCAATGTCGGAATCATTTCCGAAGACGCCGACGAGATTCGCCTGCTCGTCCTCTCCTATATAGGAGGAAACCCTGACGCGAATCCTGGTGGAAGTCTTCTCCGTAATGCGGTGGTACTCAAGCAGCCCGAGCCGCAGGTGCGCATTCTGCATCCGTCTCTTCCTCCTGCCGAATCGGCGTTTCGGTCAACTTCAGCGTTCTTCCATCGGCGTAAACCAGCCGCAGTTCGTTGGCCCACCGCTCGCGGTGATGGACAATCTCGTTTTCCTCGTCCTGCTCGACGAATGTGGTGACGTGCTTGACCGACCGCCAGCGCGCAATGTGCCGGTCGTCGCCCTGGCCGAAGACACCATTCAACAGCCCCGCCGTGCAGAGCAGTCCAACATGGCCTCCATGCAGAGGCGTGATTGGCCGCCCGGTGGCCACGTCATCATGTGGAGCGAGAAACGGCATCACCTGCTTCCACGCGCCGGAGTGATGTAGCAGGTCTTCAAGCAGGTCGTAGGGGAGGCCACGGTAGGTGAGATCCGTTTCGGCTGAAGGTGGGACTCGATATGGTTCGCAGGCATCAGGTGCCAATTCTGGCAATTCCTGATAACTTCCGTAGAGACCAATGCGCCGCAACAAGCGCTTGTTTGCATCCACCGCCGCGCCGCGCACATTGCTTCGAATACCGAGCGCGACGATTTGCCTGAAACGCACCGATTCCTCGTCGGTCATACGGAAGACCTTGAGTGTGGTGAAGTGCGAACTCAACAGTCCTGCGCAGTCCATTAACCGCTCGAAGGGAATGACCATTGCGAGCACGCCATTCATTGCCAACCAGTGATAGGTGTGATCGAGAAACAGCCGCTCCATGCGATTGTTCGACACTTGACCAATCTCTGAGTCGTAGGGTGGATTCAGATAGAGCAGTGAAAAGGACTCCGGCTTGGCGACGGCATCGAAGGCATTGCCCTGAATGGTCTCGATCCCCTTCGACTGCGCGGCCAGTGCCCGCCCGGCATCGAGTTCGACGCCGTAGCGGCGCACCTCCGCGCCTTGGGTGATGATGTCGAACGCCGTTCCTTGCCCAACGCAGGGATCGACAACCGGCGCAGGTCCAGAAAAGTTAAGCAGAGCGCGAAGCCGCACGGCCTCGCTTTCGGGAAGCGGGTAATAGCCCATCTTCAACCTTGCCGCGTTGCGCGCCATGGTTCCTCCTGGGGCAGTAAACTCTGGGTTTTGAATTGGGCCGTGTATTCTTCGGGGGGAGGTGCTTAGCGCACCATGGTGAAAGATCTTCTTGCGGCAATCGACTCCGAGATCGCTACCCTTGAACAGGCCAAGGCTCTGCTGAGCGCATCGGGCGAAGTTGTCGCCAGACGCAAGCCCGGACGGCCCGCGAAGGCGGCTGCAGTTGTTGTTCCGAAGGATCAGAAGACCAGAAAACGTCGCAAGATGAGCGCGGAAGCGCGGGAGCGCATCCGGCAGGCGCAGATCAAGCGTTGGGCCGCGTTGAACGCTACCAAGGCGAACATGAACGCTACGGTTGCGCCACTGCCTAAGGCAAAGAAGAAGGCCGCAAAGGCCGCTTGATTGGCTTCAGCGCGGAATACAATCGATTCCGCATCCTCCTGATCCGGCCCAGAATAGATGCCAGGAAATACCATCATATCCACGCTTTATGCGGGTTACTGCAGAAAGACATGATGCAGATCTTCTGGACTGGATCAATAGCTTGAGGAGCGCTTCCCCTTATTCATCCGAACTCGTCCACACGAGCCCCCGATGAGGTTCTTATTCCCTTCGGCCTCGCCCCCGTTCAGCGCTGGACGTTGCGCCGCCAAGCAGCGGGAGAACTGCCCACGTTCCGCAGAAAGACGCGCGTGAGATGACTCTGATCGGCGAACCCGCAAGAGACGGCAACCTCATTGAGTGGTGTTGCACTTTCATAAATGAGGCGTTGTGCGAGGGCAATTCGCCGATTCAGCAGCCAGCGGTGCGGCGAAATGCCTAATGCGGTCTTGAAGCCACGGGTAAGTGAACTCACCGAGGTGGCCGATGCGTTTGCCACATCGACAAGGCTGACATCCTGGCTTAGGTTCGCCTCGATGTATTCGAGAGCGTGACGAAGCTGGCGAGCGGTAAGGCCGAGCCTGTTGCTCACAGCGATTGGAGTGAAGCCGCCGTATGCTTCGGCAATGTGGTCGCGTACGGCAAGAAACATGGAATCCAGGTACAGCGCACTGACCTCTTGTGGTCGCTCCAGCGCTGGCAACATCGCTTGCATCAAGTGCAGCATGACTGCGTCGTAACGTGGCTCTTCGAGGTCGTAGCGAAAGTCAAGAAAGCTACTGCGTCGCTCCACCGCAAAATCCCGGAAGCTATTAATCGGCAGGAAGACTTGCAAGGTGTCGAAAGGATCTCTGATGTCTGCGCACCATGACCTGCGCATATCGTAGAGAGCCAATGCACCGGCTTCAGAGGCCGGTTTCCGCTGGTGACGACCGTCGCAAAACACGTTGATCGGTCGGAACGGGCGAAGTTCCACCGACACGATGACCTGATCCGCCAAAGGCGACTGTTCGAGCAAACCGAGATTCGGTTTATCGTGCCGATACCGCGCAAAAAAGAGTGGACGCTCCGAGCGGTTTGAAACCGAGCGAACCTTCTCAAATTCGGGCCGATTTTCACTCACAAAGCCGGGAACTTCGAATCGCTCTCGACCTGCGTCGCGGCTGGCGGTCATTCTCCCTCCCGGAGTGGCCGATATTTTCTTCGATGATATAGGTGCCGCTCTTGACTCAGCAATTGAGTGCCCCGAATGTCCCAGCGGTGCCCGGAATATCCAAGACTGAGAAGCACCGATCAAATTAAACCTAGATCTACCAGGAACATCTGGGAGGTCGGAATGATCAAAGGTCGGGCACAGGCTCATCTGACGCGCACTCCGGGGGAGGAAATGATTTCCAGACAAACGAAGAAATCCCTAAAGGCAGGTATGGTAGTGAGCCTTAATATTCCGACGGATCTTTCGCCTGCGGCTGTCGCGACGATTTCTGAGATGCTGCGCCAACTGCTCGCAGACGTCTTTGCACTCTATGTGAAAACAAAGAGCTTTCACTGGCACATGAGTGGACCTCATTTCCACGACTACCACCTGCTGCTCGACGAACAGGCGACGGAGATCTTCGCTATGACGGACCCCATTGCGAAAAGGTCTCGAAAGATCGGTGGCACAACGCTGCGCTCCATCGGCGACATCGCCCAACATCAACGATTGCTCGATAACGATGAACGGTCTGCTACAGCCAAGAGCATGTTCGAAGAACTGCATGCCGACAGCCGCTGTTTGACGAAGCTCATGCGTGCTGCACATGACGTTTGCGATGAATTCAACGATGTCGCTACGGCAAGCCTTCTTGAAATTTGGATTGATGAAGCCGAATGCCGCACATGGTTTCTACACCAGACGCTGCACGGTTGGAACTGAATTGCACGACTGCACATGAACGCCTGGAGAAAGAGGAAATTGAGATGCAACGAATCCTGATCGTCGAATCGAGCCCCCGAGGAGCTGAGTCTGCGAGCCGTCAACTGACCAAAACATTGCGGGAGCGCCTAAGGTCTCTCTATCCGCACGCCATATTCGTCGAGCGCGACCTGGCTGCAAATCCACTTCCTCATCTGGACTATCAGACCGTAAAAGGGATCTCGGCCAAAGACAAAGCAGAGGCAGAGTCCTTAAAGGATGCACTTCGTCTTTCCGACGAACTCACGGAGGAACTGTTGTCTGCTGACTTGCTCGTCATTGCCACCCCCATGTGGAATTTCGGGTTGCCTTCTTCTTTGAAGGCATGGATTGACCATATTGTGCGCGCCGGAAAGACTTTCAACTACGCGGGAGCGGGAGTCGAGGGGCTAGCCAAGGGGAAGAAGGCAATCCTGGTATTGGCATCCGGTGGGGTGTTCTCTGAAGGACCGTGGAAGTCATGGGACACCGTGGAGCCATATCTACGCCAGATTCTCGGCTTCATCGGGATCGATGATGTACAGACGGTGCGCGCGCAAGGCATGAACATCCCCGGGCTTTCCGACAGCGCAATTCCCAACGGCGAAAAGACAATCGAAACCCTCACACTCTGAAGGGGAGAACATGATCAACCACATCATCTTGACTGTAAGCAATATCGAGCGCTCGCTGGCGTTCTATGACGCGGCGCTGAAGCCCTTGAATATCCAATTCTTCCTGCCCTACAAGGGAGAGCATGGCCACGCCGACCTGTGGGGAATTGGAGATGGAAAGAGAGCATTTTTCTGGCTCAAGCAAGGGAAGCCTGATCCTGGCTCGATCCATTGGGGCTTCGACGCAGAGAGTAACGCTCAGGTTGACGAGTTTTATCAGGCTGCAATAGCGGCTGGAGCGAAGGACAACATATCGCCGCGGGCACGACTGGAATACTATCCAGGCTATTACGCAGCCGATGTATTGGATCCGGACGGGTACTCATTCGAAGTGGTTCATAAGAGTTGACTGATCCCGCCAGCCTTCATCCAAAGGGTGGATTGGTTACCGGGGAACCGGCTCGTGTTCAGCGACGCGCACAATCATTGCAACTTGATCTTGCCTGTAATCTCTTGAGTGGATTTTCGCGAAACTTCTGCCTGTTCGGCATAGTGGCGCCAGTTGGCCACAGCCGCTTTTACCCTTGCCAGAATCTCCGGCGCGCTCTTTATCCCATGCTGTTTGCCCAATGCCAGAAGTTGGGCTGCGCCGGGATTCTTCCCCTCTCCCATGACGAGCATGCTCTGCTCTCCGCCCGGGCCATAGGAAAAGGTAAGGTCATAGGCAGGCGCGAAGATCCACTCGTTTCCCGCGTTCAGTAGGAACGAAAAGTTCTTCACATGGTCATCACGGTTATGAGCAAGAACGTTGAAGCAGGCTAGCGCATAGACCTTTTCTGCTTCCTGGATATTCCTCGTCAAGGCCAGGGTCACGCGGAGAACCATGTCGTAGTCGAGGCTGGGAGTGCGATGATCGGCATGGATCAAGC
>Ga0255353_1001555_pt1 | contig 12657 bp, 8 predicted proteins | sample HBST25metaG_FD_189941 | JGI IMG/M metagenome (GOLD analysis project Ga0255353, IMG submission 189941) | Peat soil microbial communities from Stordalen Mire, Sweden - H.B.S.T25 | ecosystem: Environmental > Terrestrial > Soil > Wetlands > Peat | place: Sweden: Norrbotten County, Stordalen Mire...
CTTGCATCTGCGAACTCAGCGTGCGCAGCCCTTCGAGACTCGGAGCCGGCGAACGACCCCCAAACAAAGGATTGTGGCGCTCGTGAATGAAGGTAACGCGGCATCGGGCTTCGGTCAGCACAATACCAAGAGTAAGCTGGCCCACGCCGTACATGGGGTCGACAATTGCCTTGAGACTGGCGTCGCGAATCGCTTTCAGATCAATCAGTGCCTCGACGGCATTCACGTATTGGTTTGTATAGTCCTTTCGCCTTACAACGCTAGCTTCAAGCGCGATATCGAGTTCCAGCTTGATGACGTCTCCTGGAGTCAAAGCGTTGGTCTCGGTTTCGATCTGGCGCGTCTCATCGTCCAGCAGCAGCGACCCGTCGCTGCGAAAAACCTTCAGCCCATTCCATTCCGGCGGGTTGTGGCTTGCGGTGAAGACCAGACCGTAGACGGCGCCTTCGAGCGCGGTAGCGTATGTGATAAGTGGCGTCGGCGCATCTTCACTCAACAAGATGGCCGGGATGTTGTTACCCGCAAAAACCTCGGCAGATGCTTCAGCCGCCTGCTTTGACAGGAAGCGGCGATCGTAGCCGATAAGAACTCCGTGCTTCTCGTCTCTGCGCCGGGTGATTTCATTTGACAATGCCTGGCTCAGGCGCCGGACATTGTGCATGGTGAAACCCTCGCCGATGATCGCGCGCCAGCCGCCAGTCCCAAATGCCACCACGTTCTGCTCTTCTTGCCGGTGCGGCCGAAAGAGCCTCTTTTGGAGAATGAACTCGGCATGTTCCAGATCCTGCTGCGTGTTGATGCCCTGCACTTCGTCCTGATCGTAAAGCTGATAATTCACCACACGAAGGCCTGAACGGATCAACTGATGAACGCAGTCGGTCAGCCGGTATTCGCCATTGCGGGGCGAAGGGGTCAGGCTCTCCAGCGCAACCGAGATAACCCCGGCATTGACTACGTAAACGCCGACGTTCAACTCGTGAATCTGGCGAATGTCCGGAGATGCTTCCGTATCTTCGATGATGTCGATGATTTGGCCTGTGGCATCGCGAATGATGTGCCCATACGGGAGCGTGCGGTCAACGTTCGCGGTAAGCAGCGTGAGATCCGCTTTCTGCAATTTATGCCGGTTGAGCAGGCCGCGAATCGAGTCCGGCCGAAACAGAGGCGTATCGCCATAGAGAATTAACAGATTGCCCGGAAAATCCTTGAGCACCTGCGCGACCTGCAACATCGCATGTCCGGTGCCTAGCGCCTCTTCCTGAACGACGTAATTGAATTTCGGACCGAGTTGAGCCCGCACATCTTCCTGGCGATAGCCGACCACCACATAAATGTCCTCAGCCCGGACCACCTGCAGCGCATTCTGTACGACGCACTGCAAAATGCTGCGCTCGCCCAGCGTTTGCAGCACCAGCGGCTCGCCGTTGGCTGTGATAGCCTCCTTGCCGGCCGCCAGAATAACCGCCTTCAACCCTGCACGAACCTCGACACATTCGGACTTCTTCGTTTCTGCTTCGGGCTCTTTGACCATTGCGATACCTCCATATAAACTTTGCGATGAACTATGCCTGCGCGTCGGCAATCTGGGGCGGGGATGCCTGCGCTCCTCCGCGGATCGGAATGAAGCGCGAAAGAACCAGCGCGGGCAGCGCTGCGATGATTACCCAGATGAAAAAATGCGTGTAGCCGAGCCTGGTTTGGATCCATCCACTCGCGGCTCCCGGCAAGATCACGCCAAGATTCATCAGCGAATTTGCAAATGCATAGTGGGCCGTCTGGTATTTTCCCGGCGCAATCTCCTGCATCATGAGCAGAATGACCCCCACAAACCCGAAGCCGTATCCGAACATCTCGATGCTCATCGCCGAAGTGACAAGGACGGGATTCACTGGCAGCGCGACGCTCAAATACCAGTAGGCGATCATGGGCAGGTTCAAAACCAGGATCAGCCAGGGCAATGCGCGCTTCAAACTCACATGGGCGATGAAATATCCGCCCAGAACGCTGCCGAGAATGAAGGCCGCACTGCCGAAAACCCCGTAAATGGCTCCAACTTCCTGAAAGCTCAACCCAAGTCCACCGGTCGAGCGCGCGGCCCTCAGAAACAGCGGACCAACCTTGATGACTTGTCCTTCTCCGGCGCGATAAAGAAAGATGAAAATCAGCAGCAGATAGATATTCTTCTTCTTGAAGAAGCTGACCACGACATCCCAAAAGGTCTCGGCCATCTGGCGGACACTTTCGGATTTTCTTTCTTCTCCGCCGGTGGGCAACATACGCGCGTGATAGAGGCTCAGCGCCACCAGCACCAGTCCGACAGCGGCGAAGATCACCATCCACGCGCGCACCAGCGGAGCCGCGACGTGCGCCAGGGCAAATTTCTCGCCGAGGACACCGATCAGCCAAAGCAAGCCGCCCGTTGAAAAGATCCGCGCCAAATTGTAGAAACCGCCTTGCCAGCCGATATAAGCGGCCTGTTCCTTGGTTGTGAGAGCGGCAATATAGATGCCATCCGCGGCTATATCGTGAGTGGCCGAGCAGAAGCCCAGCACTGCGAAGATCGCAATTGAGTAGCGGAAGTACCCCGGCATATTCAGAGATAGAGCTATCAGGACCAGGCTCAACCCACCCACTAATTGGGTAAGAACCACGAAAAATTTCTTGGTCTTGTACATCTCCAGCATCGGGCTCCAGATAGGCTTCAGAGTCCAGGGAAAAGCCAGCAGACTGATAACCAGCGTGGTCACGGCGTTCTTCACGCCCATGTTCTGGTAAAAGTACAGGGCCATGTAATTGACGGCGTAGAAAGGAAGGCCCTCGGCGAAATAAAGAGTAGGCACCCACGCGGCGGGATGCCGACGGGGAGACCGCTCCTTGTTGATCATGCTGCTGGCGATCATGGATGTCCTTCTCACAACATGGGTCTCCGCAGCGCAAAACGCGGCAGTTTCAAACAATCTGCTCAGCAGCAACAACTCATCCGTTTGTCTTGTGGCGCGCCCGGCGCGGCTACAAGAACCGCTGTACGAATGGAGTTCATTATATGAGGAAAACTGACCGATACGCAAGATAATGGTCATATATGTGACCATTATCACCATTCGTGCCCATTAGACGCCATATGGCAATCTTCCCAGTAGCGGGTGAGAAGCGAAGGTGGCGAAAGTACTGCGGGAATGTGACAATTTACCGGCAAAGAATGGGGTTTTACCTCTGAGGGCGGCCTACGAGAAAGAGAGACTGAACTATCCAGAGGAAGCCAATGCCGGTCGGAGAAAAGTGAAAACTCAAGAGGCGCAACTCACATTTACATATGCGCTAACGCTCATATTTTTCATAAAGTTGGCCACTCGGACCAGATGCTGTAGTTCTTGAATTGCGAAGCATGGTCGTGCGAATTTCAATCTTGGCATCTCGAAAATGAGCGTTTTACCGCTAATCAATCATATGAATTGTAATCAGGGGCAAAGGAGAGCTGGCAAAGCTGCTCTTGCGGCCTTTGTCAACAGGACAACAAAACAACCGAATTTGAATTGCGCGAGAAGACTGTATGTTATCGGTCATGGTGCATGACGCGATTTTGCTTGCCTTGTTAGGTTGAATCAGCCAGCGAGGACGGGTGATATTGAGGCAGAAGAGCTCATCGCCCCCACGCCACGAAATAAGGCTTTGTGAAGCATTTTCTGCCTCGGCAAGCCGCGCCTGCCATCGGTCATCAGAAGACGTAGTTCTCTGAACGTCGGCCGGTAGTGCAGCTCCCTATTTCGCTCGCCACTTCGCCGTCAGTTCCTTATCTGAAAGCGCCTTGATAAACACGCCGCCTACTACGCTACGCGCCTGGAATCCGATTTGCTTTCCGTTCTTCGTGTCGTACCAGTCGGTCAGCGGAACGCGCGCCGGTGCCTCGAGCGTCCACAAGTATATGGGATCAACGATCGCGTGGAAGTCCTCGGGCTTCGAGGCTAGCGTTGCCGTCCACATCGACCAGTCGAGCTTGGTGTAGTCGGCACGGCTATCGAGCGGCAATCCATACTTGTTCAGTTTGGTGCGATAGAACTTCACTTCGCTCTCACGCACCGAGTCAGGAAACAAGTTATAGTCCAGCACTTTGTCCCACACCAGGTTGTATTTCTGGCTCCAGGTGCCGGGACTGTTGAAAGCTAACTTGTAGTGGTCGCCTTCAATGGCCATATGCTGCCACTTCGCCGCCATCGCGTGCGCCGCTGCGTCATAGTCCTTGGCGACCGCGTCCTGCTTCAGCAGCTTTGCCAGGTTGGCATAGGCCGCCAGCGCGTCGATGGCCTTGATCGACAGATTTGCGTTATGCGCCACGTGTCCGGCAAAGTCGTCCGTCGTCAGTTGGTTCTCCGGATCGAGGCCCTTCTCCTTGAGGTACTCGGCCCACTTGGTCAGCTGCGGCCAGTACTGCTCGGCAAGGTGGGCATTGCCCTCGGCGCGCGCCGCCGCGTCGACGAGGATGATCATGTTGCCGCTCTCTTCCACCGGCATCTGATCGTCCTCGGTTTTCTCGCCGCCGCCGTATACCTGTCCGTTTGCCAGCGGATACTGCCCCAGATCGTGCGGCGAGAACGGAAACCTCCACCGCGACAGAGCCGAGTACTCCAGCACTGGCCGAAGCTGCGCTTCCAACAGCTTCGGCTGAAAGAACAGGAAGAACGGCGCCGAAGGATATAGTACGTCTACCGTTGCAATGCAGCCATTCGAGAAGTTTTCCTTGGCGAATAGCATCGGATCGCCGTTGGCGTCGGCCACCAGCTTATGCGCCGCCAGCGTCTGGCGATACGACAGAATCGCGATGGCTGCGTACTGCTTGCCGCCTACCTTTTCAAGGTCCGCCTGGAGTTTCTTATCGAAAGCCTCGCACCTGGCTTCGAGCGTCGCGCGCTCCTTCTCGGCCCGGTCCAGCATCTCCTCCACCGGCATGTCGTTTCGCTGCCAGTACGGACGCATATTCCTCTGTAAATACTGGATGGCGTAGTCCTCGGTATATGCGACCAGTGCATACTGCTCAACCGCGACCGCGCCGACGTCGCCCAGTTCCAGCACCACAGCCAGATGCGCCGCATTGAAGCCAGCAGGCTCAGGCATGCGCAATGAGTCGGAATTGGGCACCGTTCCGTGCTCCGTGAAATACTCTCTCGCGTGCGGCGCAATCACCATGGCCGCGCGCTCGTTGCGTGGCACGGCCAGGTGGAAGTAGCCCCATTCAATGCGCAGATTGTCGCCCGAGCGGCCGAGCATCTTCTGCTCCTGCGAGCCCGTCGACAGCACCCCGAGTTCCTCGGTTTGCTGCCGGAACGAAGTCACTTTCTGGCTTCGGTCGTTCACTGCAATCACCGGGTCCACATCGAACAGAACGCTGATCTTGTGCATAGCGCCATCGGTCGCCGAGGCAGTGAAAGTCAAATACGTCACCGGCCGGGAGAGCACATCGAGATCGCTGGTCAGCGCCGGAGTGAAGAAGGCCAGCTTCAACCGGACGCCAGACTCCTCAAACGCGTAAAGAGTATGGGTAGCAGTAATAGCGTTGGCCACCTGCTTCATTTCGGGAACGTTTTTAGGATTCTGCCCTAAGAAACGGTACGTCTTTCCGTCAATCCGCGCCAAGCCGGTAATCGGCTGCTCGCTCCCGGTCCAGTGCTTCGTCTCTGATTCCGTCAGCTTGTCGCTCATCGACCAGACGCTGAAATATGGATCGTGCGCAATCAAAGGCGTCGCCGGTGCTCGATCCTGCCCCAAAGCGCCCGCAGTTATCCCCAATAGTCCACAGAGTGCAAATCGTGCTGCAAGTTTCATCTACTGTCTCCTCGTTCCGGCGTGGTCGATACGGCACTCTCATCCTACAAGCTTGGGCGTCGCTCTCCGCTTTTTGTACTTCTTCGGAATTCTAACCGCCGCTGCACGCAATCTCAAGGCAAGAACTCCCGCAACGTCTTCTCGTCATTCCCTACTTCTTTGCCGACCGATCCGCCGGCATTCACACTGTTTCAAGACTGCAAGATCCCTCTGCGAATTCAACGATTGCCACAAACAGTCTCTGCGCCAGATCCACATTGCGTTGATACGTGACAAATGCAAAAGCGCTGACGATTTGAGAGTCAGCATGGATTGAAGAGAAGCGCTGATCGCTATCTTGGAGGCTTCAGTGGCAGTGTCATCCAAGCAAGGCCGATGCTCCTCCGCATATGCGATGTGCTGTCAACTCCTGGAGCATCGTAAAAGATCGCCAGCGTATTTCCGTAGCGCACAACCGATGGCAGTCGAAATTCGAACTGCATTGAGCGCCGTGAAAGCGCAGCTTAGATCAACGATTCCAACAGCGCATCGGCACTTGGTCGTACTGTAATGCACACGAACGAACACCATGGAGAACACTGTACGCACTCGGCAGGGATAGCCTTTGTTGTCGATGGTGTCCGGAGCCACCAGAGAGGTCTCCTACTGTTTGTGGAGGTCGTAGTTTAAGTAGACGACGACGATGAAACTCTATATGCAGTCGCTGGAAAAGGATGTGTGCCCTGCGATCAACTCAATTCACGACGAGTTGGTGGTAGCTGCGGGCACAAAGAGATCAACTTCTCAGCAACCAACGGAGAAGTTTTTACGCGCTCTGGAACGCAAGGCTAACTGAAGTGCGTTCTGCACAAGACCGCTCAAGCTTGTAAAGCTGCGGCGCATGTCTGTCACACCCGCCACAAGCCAGGTATGTGTGTTGGCTGGGATCATCCGCGCAGGCTCTCAAGAACGGCCCGAACGATCTCGGCATTGCATTGAGACACAGGAATGGGCATCAGGCTCTTTCGGGTGGAGAGGGCTTGATGTCGAACTCGATGTGGTCGCAGTTGGAGGAAACGCGAGCATTTGCGAAGCCAACGCTTTCATCGCTAAGCGCCCAGTGGGAGGCAGGCACCAGAACAGTCTCCTCGTGCGCACCGCCAGGACAACCATTCCGAGTATGAACATCTCCTCAAACCGGCCCGCTAAGAGATTCGCATTCTGATGGCAAGATCAGGAGTGTCATTCAATCGTTGCTGCTCACTTCTGGATGAAATCAGCATCTCTTTAAGCATCGGCATAGCGCTTGCGAAATCAGGATACAGCGCGGCCGAATTTGGCGGAAGGCGTCTTTGTCGAGGAGCAATTGCCGAAGGCGCAGATTCATCGAGAACCGGCAGAATCGCATCGTGCTGAATGCGGAAGAGGCAAACTCTAACCCTGGCCAAAAAGAACCAAGGATATTGCGTCAACTCGATATGTTCTACTTCCGCGGCATTAAAATGTTCACTTGCCTTCTGAAGAGCCAGCTTTAGCGCTCTGGTAATCGCTTCCTGCGATGTATCGCCCACACCGCATTTCGGCGAACTCTGGGAAATCCTGAAGCAATTCCACCCGCGCTCGACGATCTGTTCTTCCAGCTGCCGCGCATTGGCAGCTTGCAAAAAGTTCCAGCCGTCGCGGAATTCATCGGTCGCTATTCTCAGGCCTTCAGGCAGTTCAGTTCGCGTTCTCAGAAGCATATTCGATTGGGAAATGGCACGCATCGTTCACACTCTTTCGGTTTTTCAGCTATTAAAGTTTGGCGAACTTCGCGCAAAGGATGATGCCTTGGCGGTCTCTCGCTTGAATGTCACGGAAAGCATCATGCCCGCCGGCTGAGCAATTGCGTAGTGAATCGAACAGTGACAATAAATGCAGTTAATTTCGCGCTTCAGATAGCTCGTGTCGAGCGTCTCTGAAAAAGTCCGCAGACATTCCGGGCAGGTGATCGTAACATACGCGTCAAGGGATGAGTCATGAGTGCCGCGATAAATCCATAGCGGCGCGTCAGGGCTGGTGGGCGAATGCGCATTCCGCTCCAACTGGGGAAGTGTCTCCATGATTCGCAGCAAAGCTGCGATACTGCTGCCTTTTTGGAAATAGGCATCGGCGGCAACGCCGGAAGGGACCTCCTCGCCGGAGAAAGAGCCGCTCATCGCGATCGTCCGGATCGCGGGAAAGCGACGGCGCACTATAGAGAGCAGCTCGAAGCCGGACATACGCGGCATATTGAGATCAGTGAGAAGAAACCTTGGAACTTCATTGTGTATTTCGCGCAATGCAGAGAAACCGTCTTCGGCAAAGCGCACGCTATAGCCTATCTCTGTAAGCACCTGGGAAAGCGACTCCAGGATAGCGGGCTCATCGTCCACAATAAGCAATGTTACTGGCGTATTTGGCATCTTTGACCCCTTTCAAGATTTCAGGTGGAGCAGTGGAGTGAGTATGTCATTCGGCAAACTGCGTTTCTGGTCAATTCCGGACAGGGCTTGCGGAAAGTGTTTGCCAGCCAAGACGTTTCTTAGTGATCCGGCCCTTTAAGATATGCATCGTGGTCTCCCGCCCATTCCGCAAAAAAATGCGGGAAGGATGGGCACCCTGTTCAATTTCTTTTGGGCCGGATCAGTAGCTATACCGTTATCACCGGCTTATCGGCGTTGTCATCCGGCAAGTGATCATGCAGAACTACATTCAGCAAAGATCTGTGCACGCGAATACGGTCTTTGTAGTCGATAAAACCAAGCGAACGGAAACGGTTCATGAAGAAGCTGACACGGGACCGGGTGGTGCCGATCATCTCCGCCAGAGCCTCCTGCGAAATTTTCGGAATCAACATTTCCGATTTGTTCGGCTCACCGAATTCGGCCATCAAAAGGAGAACCCTCGCCAGGCGTTTCTCGCTGGAGTTGAAAAGCTGGTCCACCAGATCGGCCTGCGTACGCATACTGCGGGCCAGAAGAAACCTCAGGAACAGATCGGAGAATTCCGGCTCCTCGTGCATAACGCGCGCCATCTCATCTCGCGTTATCTTTAGCGCTGTACAAGCAACGACAGCCGAAGCCGTTGACAAACGCAGCCCCGGCACTGTGGCCAGCGACTCTTCTCCAACGAAATCTCCGGCAGCGAGAAGCGTGATAGTGGCTTCCTTGCCGATCGTCGAAACTACGGTAACCCGTGCGCGGCCTTTCTGAAGATAAAAGACAGAGTCCGCCGAATCTCCTTGCGAAAAGAAGGACTGCTTCGGCTCCAACTGAACAATTCTGCGCCCCAGACCGGCGTTGGCCAGGAAGGCAACAATATCGAACGAACGATGAACACTAGTAGGTTGAGCTAGAGCGAGATAGGTAAGCTGAGCCATAGTGGAAGCCTCCTTCGCACCGCAATCTTCGCATGATAGGTGGTTGAAAAGCCGACTGCTGCATACTCTTTTTGGCTAGCGTAAGAGCGCAACAATGAGAGCGAGGTCGTCGTTGTGGCGAGACCCTGACCTGGCGGATAAAATGCGTGAAAGCGCGAACCAAAAAACACCGCGCTACGGAGAAAGCACGCCGTAGTTATACAGTCGCGCTGGATGGGGATAGAAATCTGTTCCATTTTGCACATCATCCGACGGAAATTTTTGGAGGCAGCACCCATTCGGCTTCACGGTCCAGTCATACCGTGAGCATTCTTGCACAGACCACTTCCCGCCATGCCTCTAGTGTGGGAAGTGCCTAGTGCGCCTCAGATGCGCGTAAAGCGAGTGACGCTGCGCATGGGTAGAGAAGAGGAGATCTATGAAAAGATTTGTGACGTTGGTGGCACTGTTCAGTCTCGGCGCGGCTACCGCCGCCTTCGCCGAGACTCGCGAAGAAGTACAGAACCGTTTGGATAATGCAGCGCTGGTGCTGCACCAGATCATGGGCACGCCGGATAGAGGCATTCCCGAAGAAGTATTGGATCACGCAAAGTGCGTGGCCGTAGTGCCGCACATGATCAAGGCAGGTCTGGTGTTTGGTGGAGAAAACGGCAGAGGCATTGCCACATGCCGGACCGCAAACGGATGGAGCGCACCAGCATTCTTCGCCATTACTGGCGGCAGTTGGGGATTGCAGATCGGTGTCGAGGGCGTGGATCTGGTTATGATCTTCCAGGGCGACAAAGGAATGCTGCGTCTGGAAAACGCCAAGTTTCAGATTGGGGCGGACGCCTCCGCGGCGGCCGGACCGGTGGGACGCCATGCCACTGCCGATACTGACTGGAAGCTGAATACCGAGATCCTCACTTACTCGCGAGCCAAGGGCGCCTTTGCAGGGCTCACGCTGACAGGGGCCGATATTCGCCGGGATGACAGTTCCATGGATGCCTTCTACGGACGGGAAGTCTCCTCACACCGCGTTCTGCGCGGCGAAGTAGCCGTACCAGCCTACGCGAACAAGTTCATCGACGCAGTTAGAGGGGCAAAACAGCAGGCCCATGCCGATAACTAGCCGCAGGTAAACGACTGCGTGTCGAAGACAACTGTGCATACATTGCCGGCGCTCAGGCGGCTCTCAGGCAGCAGGCGCCAGCAACGCAGGGAGGAGTATTTATGCTCTGGACATTGTTTGTCATCGTTTTGGTCTTGTGGCTTCTGGGTTTCAGCTTCCACATTGCCGGTAGCCTGATTCACCTTTTGCTGGTCGTCGCGTTAATCATCCTGGTCTTCAACCTGATATCCGGGCGACGCGGTCTCTGAAGCAGCGCTTGAAAAGCGTTGGAAAGCCTCTCGGGCCTGAGCAGAACTTTTTCACAACTCAGGCTCGAGCACGCAATCTTCGAATACAGATCGCGATGCGTTCAGCCGAGCAATTGGAGCGGCCGCCATCATTCAGAGCACGTATTCTGATTCAGCTCGCTCATTCCTTGAAATTTGAAAACCTTCGGAAGCGGTGTCTTTCCACAGACTGGTTTGTTTTGTACAGCTTTCCAGCGCAGCGGTGGGACAATGCAGATAGGAAGTCGTGCGCCGTTGCGCGAGTAACAGCGCCAGGTTTCGATGCGGCGCTGCGAGTTGTCGGCATCGAGTTGTGAATCTTCATCTTGGCCAGCGCCCTTCTTCCTCTGGAGGCCGTTGATGAATGCTTTATTGATCTACCCGGAATTCCCCGATACATATTGGAGCTTCAAACATGCGCTCCAGTTTCTGGGCAAGCGGGCAGCGCAGCCTCCTCTGGGGCTAATGACGGTGGCCGCGCTATTGCCAAAGAGCTGGAAAAAGCGGTTAGTGGACACCAACGTTGAGCGACTGCGCGACCGCGACCTGGCTTGGGCGGACGTGGTGATGTTGAGCGCAATGCATATCCAGCGGGGCTCCCTGGCGGCTATTATCGAGAAGTGCCGCGCACGCGGATTGCGCACGGTCGTGGGCGGGCCAATCGCCAGCAGCCTTTCAACAGACGAACTCAAGGCCGACCACGTAGTGATCGGCGAAGCAGAGAGCTTGATCACCGATCTCGCGCGGGGCCTGGAGCAAGGAACGGCCGAGCCCGTCTATCGGGCCGCGGAAAGGCCGGAGATGAGTTCCAGTCCCCTTCCCGGCCTGAGCCTCATCAAGATGCATCGCTACTCGACCATGGCCGTGCAGTACTCGCGCGGATGCCCCTTTAACTGCGAGTTCTGCGACATCATCGAGATTTACGGTCGGCGCCCGCGCACCAAGTCCGTGGCGCAGGTGCTCGCCGAACTGGATCAGCTGCGCGCGGCCGGCTGGCGCGAAGCGGTGTTTATCGTCGACGATAACTTCATCGGCAACAAGGCACGCGCCAAGGAGTTATGCGTGGCACTTGCCGAATGGCGCAGTCAATACAAGATCAGCTTCGACTTCAACACCGAAGCCTCACTCAACCTGGCCGACGATCCGGAGTTGATGCAACTGATGAAAGACGCGGGCTTCGTTTCGGTTTTTCTGGGCATCGAGACTCCCGATGAATCGGGCCTCGTCGCCTGCAACAAGTTGCAGAACACCCGTCGCAGCTTGCTGGACAGCGTGGCTGTCATTCAGAGTTATGGAATGCAGGTGATGGGCGGCTTCATTCTGGGCTTCGACACCGATCGCGACGACATCTTCGACCGCATGGTGGAGTTTATCCAGAAGAGCGGCATTCCTATTGCCATGGTTGGCCTGCTGCAAGCCATGCCCGGGACCCAGTTATTCCGCCGACTGCGGAACGAAGGCCGGATTCTCGATGCGGGCCGCGGCGATAATACGGATGATAAGCTGAACTTTCTTCCCAGCATGGATGCCGCAAGGCTGGTTGAAGGCTACCGCTCGGTGCTGAAGAGAATTTACTCATGCGAGGCTTACTACGAGCGCGTGAAGCTCTACCTGAACCGCACCCACCCGCGTAATAGCGAGAGCAACACACGCCAGCAGTGGCTAACCGTGAGCAATGCACGCGCCTTTGTCACCTCGATCGTTCGCCAGGGAGTCTTCGGGCAACAGCGATGGAGTTATTGGAAGTTTCTGATGACTGTGGCCACGCGGTATCGTCATTGCGTGGGCGCAGCCATGACTCTGGCGGTCATGGGCTATCACTTCCAAGTGATGACCAGAAGGCTGTCCGGTAACTCGGACTCGCCAGCCGCACCGCACCCGATGCAAAAGAGCTTGCCTTCCGAATAGGCGCGAAGATCGCCTGAAAGGTCTTCCTGCTCACGCAAAGCGGCGGAGCTGTTAGGGCCCCGCCGCTTTATGTACTGTTCGCTGTTTTATTGAACAGCTATTGGTTAGCGGTGTCCACCGCCGCCACCACCATGTTCACCACCGCCATGCGCACCACCGCCGCCGCCGTGTTCTCC
>Ga0255353_1001558_pt1 | contig 12650 bp, 11 predicted proteins | sample HBST25metaG_FD_189941 | JGI IMG/M metagenome (GOLD analysis project Ga0255353, IMG submission 189941) | Peat soil microbial communities from Stordalen Mire, Sweden - H.B.S.T25 | ecosystem: Environmental > Terrestrial > Soil > Wetlands > Peat | place: Sweden: Norrbotten County, Stordalen Mire...
AAGCCGATGTGTGATTTCTGCGTGGACGTCGTGCCATCGTTGCTCCTCTTTTCTGCCATCTTAATGGCTGGCTGAGGAACAATCCTTCCACTCATCCCGCTGTCTGAATTCCCGAAACCGGCTTAGGCAAACCATCGGTGAATTGATGGAAGAATTCCGCGGGCAACTGATGGGTAAGCTGGCTCCGCGCTTCCGCCGCTTTCCGCTGCTCCTCAAGTTTCTTGATGCACACGAATTACTCTCCGTGCAGGTACATCCCAGCGATGCGCACCCAGAACTGCTTCCGCCGGGCGAGACCAGCAAGACCGAAGCGTGGGTTGTGATTGAAGCAGATAAAGGAAGCCACATTTATGCGGGCTTGAAACCATGTACAACGGCCGACGATCTGCGCCTTTCGCTGACCAACGGGACAATCGTGGACCACCTCGTGAACATCGTCCCGAAGCCAGGCGAGGGCGTATTCATTCCTGCTGGAACCGTTCATGCCTTGGGCGGCGGAGTTGTTGTCTTTGAAATCCAGCAGAACAGCGATGTAACATTTCGCCTTTACGATTGGAATCACGTCGACGCAAAGACGGGGAAGTCTCGGCCACTCCAGGTAGATCAGGCGCTTGCTAGCATTGATTTTGCAAACAGCAAGGGCGGCCTCGTGACTTCCACTGTGGTGAGCACCACTCCCGTGGAGCGCGATAAGCTCTTTGATTGTGATCACTTCTTGCTGTGGAGTCTGCATGGGAAATCCCCGTTTAAGGTTGGCGCTGCGGAAGTGCCGCGCGTGCTGGTTTGCATTGAAGGCTCGGGGTGGCTCGAAAGCGATGGCACCTCATATGGCATCGATAAGGGCCAAGTATGGCTCTTGCCGGCGGTGGCCGGGACATGTGTATTTCACCCAAACAGCGCAGTGACTTTGTTGGAGATCGCGTTGCCCGAATAGTCTAAAGCCGGTCGATAACGGAAGAGTCAGCATGAGCGAAATCTCCAATTGAGAATGCAAGAAGTCTGAGGTGAATGAATGGTGAAGAAGCTAATTGTCTTTGATCTGGACGGAACGCTCGCCGCAAGCAAATCGTCACTCGATGCCGAGATGTCGTCGCTCCTCCATGACCTGCTCGGGGTCGTCAAGGTTGCGATCATCTCCGGAGGCGCTTGGTTACAGTTTGAAAAGCAGGTGCTCTCCCATCTTCCGCAAGATGAACGCCTGGCAAAGCTATCCATTCTCCCTACCTGTGGAACACAATTCTTCCAATACTCTGGCGAGTGGAAGAGGCTCTATGCGGAAGATTTCACTGCGGACGAAAAACAGAAGATTGTCAGCTCGTTGAACAAAGCCGTTGTCGCCGCGGGCTTCCCGGTTGAACAAACATGGGGAGAGATAATTGAAGACCGGGGAAGCCAGATAACCTATTCCGCGCTCGGTCAGCAAGCGCCCCTGAACGAGAAGGAGAAATGGGATGCGGATTTCGCTAAGCGGAAGAAAATCAAAACCATCCTTGACACTCTGATCCCCGAGTTTTCGGTGCGGCTCGGGGGCGCAACCTCTATTGATGTCACCAAGCCGGGAATTGACAAAGCCTACGGGATCAAGAAGCTGCAAGAGACACTTAGCATCTCTATAAAAGAAATGATCTACGTAGGAGATGCTTTGTTTGTTGGAGGAAATGACTACCCGGCTGAACAGGCAGGCGTCATCTCCATTCCAGTTCGCGGCCCCGATGAAACCAAGCGGGTGATCGAAGCGATCATCGCTTGTTTGGACGACGGCGAACAGGCGCGAATCTTTGAGGTGACAAATGCGGCTCTTTGAGGAGTATAGATGAGCGAATTCAAGCTGCGCCGCCTGGGAATGTTGATGGAGCCGGAACCCGGCAATCCGATGGAGGTTGAAGGAGTCCTGAATCCAGCAGCTGTTCGCGGCCCAGATGGGAAACTCTATCTCTTTCCGCGGCTGGTCGCGAAAGGAAACTACTCGCGCATCGGGATTGCGCGAGTGCGATTCAATGAATCCGGCGATCCGGTAGGCGTCGAGAGGCTTGGAATCGCACTGGAGCCGGAAGCCGATTATGAACGGAGGCCCGATGGCAGCGGTGGTTGCGAGGATCCCCGCGTTACGTTCGTTGAACCGCTCCAACGCTACATCATGTCCTACACGGCATTTTCGCCTCAAGGGCCAAGGATCGCCTTGGCACAATCCGAGGATCTTTTCCACTGGGAACGTCTCGGGCTCACAACCTACGCGCATTGGCACGGCATTGAATTGGGCAACGTGGATGACAAAGATGCGAGCCTATTCCCTGTCGCAATCCCTAACTCCTCCGGGAAACTGGAACTGGGTATGCTCCACCGTCCGCTTTTTCCCGGCACCAGACCAGAGGAAATAGCCCGCCACCCAACGGCCCGTGAGGTGGATCTCGATCGGGAGAGCATCTGGATTTCCTATTGTCAGCCGGTCCTGGAAAGCCGTGAACCAGATCGCCTGGGCCGGTTTACCTCCCATCACAGACTGGCGATTCCAGTCTCGCCCTGGGAACGGCTCAAGATTGGCGCTGGAACTCCGCCCATCTTAACCAAGCACGGCTGGCTGATTGTTTACCACGGTGTCAGCGAAGCGGCAGGTGCGGGCAACGACGGGCATCACCTGTGCTATTCGGCCGGTGTGATGGTGCTCTCCAAGCAACATCCACGTGTGGTCCGCTATCGCTCGGTTGAGCCAGTGTTGACTCCGGTGCTCCCGCAAGAGCGCAGCGGAATCGTCGCCAATGTTGTGTTTCCCACCGGCATCGACCGACGCGACGACCTTGGCAGGCCTGATCGTTTCGACATCTATTATGGGATGGCTGACAGCCGTATTGGTGTAGCGCGTCTTGACATACCGGATCACCTCCCGGCAGGGGCAGATGCCGATTCACCAGCAGCAAAGGTGTAAATCCAGGGAGACTGAAGAATCTATTAGTCGAACGTCAACTTGGATCGGTTCTGGGGACAGCCCACGGGTTCTTGGTCGGGTCGAGGACTGGCGCGGCGTTCCTTAGGTCCGGCCTATCTGTTGCTCCCCGTTTCCTCTGGGAGTGCCTCAGTAGCCAAACCGTGAATCCGTTTCCAGCCCCCGCCACATCGCACCCAGCGTGCGGGTTTCCCGCACTGGGCGCACCTGTTTGCTTCGTGTCAAGAGTTATGTGACCTATCGTGCTGGGGCGACTTTCGCACCTGACCATCGAATGAGCCGGTAGTCGTTAAACAGACCCATCCGATCATAGAGCCATTCGCTACTCCACCGCTGCCAGCCAAAGCCGTTGCGCCCTCGGGCACGCATCAGATGTTGCCTGACCTTCTTTTCTACCCACTGCTTGACCTTTGAAAAACAAGAACTCGAATGACCGATCCGAAAATAGTTCACCCAACCGCGTAGAACCGGATTGATTTTCGCAATCACAACTTCGACGGGCCAGCTGACATGCTGCCGGAAGATTTCCCTGAGCGTTGCAAACAGCGCTGTTCGCTTCTTCAGCTTGGGCGCATAGTGTGGCCGCCACTTCTGATTAAAGCTGAGTACACGCCGATACTCAAAGCCCAGGAAAGTAAAGCTCTCTCCCTCTTTCAGGTTCACCATTCGACTCTTGTCCTCATTAATCTCAACGCGTAGCTTCGCGAACTCCTCGCGCAGCCGTCTATTTATCGCCGTCACCAGCCAGTCACTCCGTCGTTCGGCGTCGATCAAGATCACCATGTCATCAGCAAAACGTGCATACTGGACATTGGTTGACTTGCCCCTGCGCGTTGTGTCCACTGCCTTCTCAAGCATCCGGTCTACCTCATTCAGATAGAGGTTACTGAGAAGAGGTGAAATCACACCACCCTGGGGAACGCCTTTCTTCCCGCTCGCCTTCAGAATTATCTTGAGCAAATGCATGACCGCATCATCATCAACCCGCCGAGCCACTTTCTCTAACAGCAGCGAGTGCTGCACGTTATCGAAATAGGCGGCGAGGTCCAGATCAATGATGCGCGTCTTCTCTTCGACGATCGCTCGGGCTACACGGGCTACGGCTTCATGCGCTGTCCGCTTCGGTCGATATCCAAACGACCCTGCTTGGAAGTCAGCTTCGAAGATCGGCTCCAAGATGAGCTTTAACGCCCCCTGGACCACGCGATCACGGATTGCAGGAATCGACAGGACGCGGACTTTCTTTCCCCCGTCCTTTGGTATCTCCTTCTTCCGCGCCGGCATGGGCCGATACGTGTTGGCAACTAATTCATCCCGAATCTGCACGAGAAAACCTTCCGCTCCGCTCTCTTCGACGACTTCGAACGTGACACCGTCGATACCCGGCGCCCCGTTATTGCTCCTTGCCATCTGGTAGGCTTCCCGCAAAGTCTCCATCTTGCAGACGTGGACGTATAGTCCCCAGAAGCGCCAAGACGGTTCTGCCTTCGCCTTGACATATAGACTCCTTCTCAGGTCCTGCAAACTCATGGGCGCGTTTGTCATCTCACCCTTGCCTCCCTTGTTGTTGGAGCCATTACAAACAGCAGGGCCTCTTCGCTCTGCGGACATTACTCCGCTTCCTCACTACTACAGACCCGGCCGAATCCCTCTCGCCGTCCACCGACTTCCCGGTGTCACCGGTTATACGGCTTCCCTGCTCCGCCGATTTCGCGACGGGACGAGGAGGGTTTCTCCAGTTGCTTAGCATGACCTTGTCACCGTGCTGTCCCTACCAACCCCGCCGAAGTGTTGCGCCGCGTCAGTCCTTGCGACGTTCCATGCTGCCTTCGCCAGAAAAGTGGAGGCTCGGCCTTCGGACTTGTCCTTTCGAGGCCATATGGGTTTACTTGCGTTACGGCCCGGCAACTCGCTCACCATCCTTTTCAGATGGCTTTGTCAATAGGCTTCAGGATGTTCAGTTTCCTTCCTTCCTGCTATTCAAGCTACGGGGGTTGGACTTTTACCCCGGTGGGACTTGCTCCCACTGATCATGCCAGCCTTCGCTGGACGCACACTAGTCAGGACTAATCTACCGTCGGCGAGCGAATTGGAGATGCAGCGAATATCGGGGTCATCAGTCGATCGACGTCGTCAACGGTTGGGAGATGCAGCCAGCAATCGTACGACAACAGTAAGAAAGAGCAGCCCTGCAAGCCAGGGGAACCACGCGCCATATCGAGCAAAGACCGTCTGGTCGTGTCGAAGCGGCACGTCCACCAGCAGCGAAGTAAACCCTCTGCCGCCGGTTGTTGCCTCGCCGAGAATCCGGCCCCGATCGTCCGTCACCGTAAGGAATCCATCCTTCGCGGCATGTGCGATCGCATATCCGCCCTCGACACCGCGCATGATGGCGATGTGCCCGTGCTGGGCACGGTCTACGTTGAAGTCCCATGCAAGGTCGAGCAGCAGGTCAATTCCAGCTTTTGCATAATCGAGCGCTGGGTGAATGAAGTCCATGTCTTTACAGATCGCAACGCCGGCGCGGAAGTTCGGTCTCGACAGCAGTGCGAGCGAAGTGCCGGGTGTCAGGTTCGACTCAAACGGCGCCAGCATATGCTGCTTGTTGTAGGTGGTGATGGGCTGACCTGGCGTATATATTCGCGCTTCGTTGAAAGAGTCTTGCGCGAGCACATGCTGCACACCGATGATGAGTGTCGCGCCCGTGCGGTCGGCTACAGGCTGCAGTACGAGGTCTACACTCTTCGTATTCTGCTCAAGCAGCAAGCCCGTCTTCTCGGGCATCAGAACAATTTTGGCCCCTTGATGGGCGAGCTGCTCAGCCCGTTCGGCATAGCTTTTGATGAGTTGCAGTATTTCCGGAGCTTTCTCGGCGAATTCCACCGTATCCGTATCCAACAAGCCAACTTTGATGTTCTGCTGAGCGCTCGGTGCTGCTAGCCGGATTGCACCGAACAAGACGGCACCGGCAAGAACAGCCAGCACCGACCCCACGACGAACCCAGCCTGCAAGGGGCTCCTGCGCCGGAGATAAAGTCCGCCGGCAACTGCCGACGGAAACAACAACAGCAAGAAGGTAATGCCCCACGGCCCAGTGAGAGAAGCAACTTGCAGAATAGGCAGAAAGCGTTCTTGCGTATAGGCCAAGCTGCCGGCGGTTCCATTCGAAGGCGCAAAGCTGGATAGGTACTCGCAGAATGTCCAGAACGCGGGTAGCGCAATCACCGCGCTGAAGGCTGCTCCACGGTGCAGGAGACCTCGAAACAGAAGGACACCGGAAGCGAAGAGCAGCGAGGCGATCGAAAATGGAATCAACCATGCGATCACAGGCGCACGCAGCACGAAATGTAGGTAGTACAGCATTGTGAGGCTACCCAGAAACATGGAAAGTGCCGCGGCTCCGGCAGCTAAGCGCCACGAGGGGGTCCCGGCAGCCAGCAGCAGGACTGGGAGGAGCGCGATCCACATGAAGGGCCACAATGGGTTCATGCCGTTGCCAACTAGCAACAGCGCGGCCGTGGAAAGTGCGGCCAGAATCGCAAAGAGGACAGGACGCTTATTGACGAAGGCCATTGAGGTATCTCCTGAAAGAACGCCGGTGAAGCGCGCGAAAATCATTTTCACTCTGAGCCACACGGCCACCTAGATAGAGCACGATGAGTCCGTGCGAAAGAGCACTGAGTTCGAAGGCAATCTCTATCGGATCATCGGTTCGCAATTCGCCGGCGCGCATCGCCTCCTCAAGGATGTCTACGGTTGGATTGAACGTAGGTGAGCGTCCAGCTTTGAAGTCCCTGGGATAGACACGCGCCCCCTCACGTGGCACAAGGAACATAAGCTCGTAAAGATTCGGGAACTGCAAAGCCGTGTCCAGAAAGACGTCGGCCACCTGCATCAGACGATGCACTAAATCGCCCTTGAGATGAAGTGCTCGCACACGGGTAGCGAGCTCAAGGAAGCCCTCGTCGGCAACCGCATTCAACAGTCTGGCGTGATCCGCATAATGGCGATAAATGGCCATTGGGGTGATGCCAACTCGTTCAGCCACAGGGCGCATCGCAACTGCCGCAATGCCTTCTCGGTCAAGGAGCTCTCGCGCCGCCACGAGGATACACGCGGCCGTCTTTTGTTTCGGAGGAGCAGGCTTAGCAGATCGACTCATAGGAAAGGCGTATATCCGTCTCTTATGTATACAGCGTATACTTGAGACTCGCAAGCAAAAAAATGCTCTATATCAAGAGTGGGTTGGCAACGCACCACCGGTTGCTTCGCCCGCGCGTCCGAACCCCGCCCCCTCAAGTCGGAAAGAGGTTAGCGATTTTGTAGTCTGGAATGGCCCTTGTTGCGCAGGTTAATGCGCTCATCCAACATGGGTTATCTCCACGAAGAACCGATCGATCCTGAAAAACGCCGTTCACTCTAGCAATCGTCCGGGTTCCACTGCTGGATTCTCAATGAGCGCGAAATCGCCTTACCACTCGGGGTGCGTCTCAGAAGGAAGTCGCGGACGGCGCTATTCCTTGGTCTTGAGTTTACTGTCGTATTCCTGGATGAATGCCTCGATCACAGGAGCGCTGGCAAGAATACGAATCCACTGCTCCTTGTAGAGGGTGACGGGGAAACGGCCCATTCCGTAGAGGGATACGGCGCCTTTCTCGCTTACCTTGAGACTCAACCCTGCTGAATCCTTGCTCTTGAGCTTTTCGTTTTCTGCCCGCAGGCGCTCCAACTCCGCTTTCATTTCCGCTTCGTTCATGCCGTCTCTCCCATTCTGTTATTCGCTTCGACCATCTCACTGCGCACCGGTTGCGCCAAGCCACAAGGCTCCGCCGCACCAGCCAAAAGCGCCTCGATGCGCTCGACTTCGAGCCGCCTGAGTTTCGCAGTGCTGGACCACTGCTCCATCCGATCAGGATCAGTGGAGAACTCGGCGGAGATTTCCATCCACCTATTCTCGTTCTCACGAGCCGCCTTGAGCGCGACCTGAAGCTCCTCGATTTGCTGATCCCTTGATGAATTCATTTAGCAATCAGTTTATATCGTCGTCGCTGTTCCGCCCCAAAGCGGCCAGCACGGCAATCCAACGCATTCCCGAACAGATGGCCGACCGGCCATTCTTCACACCTGAACCAGTGTTCCGCCTGAGGTGAATCCAAATGAAACCATCCAAGCTGTATGAGGCGCTTCATGCGCTGATCGGCGAACGTGTGCCTCTGCATATCTGGGGCGCGTGCGGCGTCGGCAAGTCGCAGATCGTCGCCCAGGTTGCGGACGATCTCGACTTTGATTTTCTGGACGTTCGCGCGGTACAACTCGATCCGGTCGATCTGCGGGGGCTACCACGGATCAACGCTGATCAGACCGAATGGGTCCCGCCCAAGTTCCTTCCCACTGCCGGGAAGGGCATTCTGTTTCTCGACGAACTGACGTCAGCTCCGCAGATGACGCAGGCTGGCTGCTATCAACTGGTGCTCGACCGCAAGCTGGGAGAGTATGTGTTGCCTGACGGCTGGGTGGTCATCGCCGCCGGCAATCCGGCTTCCGAGCGGGGCGTGCACTTCGCGATGCCGCGGCCGCTGCGGAATCGCTTTGTCCATCTCGAACTCGAAGCGGATCTCAACGACTGGTGCAAGTGGGCCGTTGGCGCGGGCGTCCGGCCGGAGATCATCGCATTTCTGCGCTTCAAGCCGGACCTGCTGCATACAGCCGATGCCACCTCGGACGCCAACGCCTGGCCCACTCCCCGCTCCTGGGAGATGGCCTCCAATGTTTTGCGCGGCATTGCGAACCGGCAGAAGACCGCGTTCCTCTCAGGCGCGAGCGAGTTCGAGGCGCAGTTGCTCGACGGAACGGTGGGGCCGGCTGCTGCCGCTGAGTTGATTGCATTCTTGCGGCTCTTTCGGCAGTTGCCGTCGATCGACGAGATTCTGCTCAACCCGGAGACGGCACCGCTTCCGGCGGAGACATCGGCGCAGATCGCTATCGCCACGGCCCTGGGGCGGGCCATGACTGACAACTCGGTAGCCAGAGGACTCAAATACCTGGACCGAATGCCGACCGAGATGCGCGTCATGGCGATGCGCGATGCGGCGGCGCGGGACACCGCCATCACCCATACGCCAGAGTTTGTTCGCTTCGGTGTGCAACAGGAGGCCATTCGATGATTACTGAACGAGCCATGCTCGCCGCCGTCCATATCAGCATTTGGACGGCCATCAAACACGACCGCAAAATCAGCCGCGATGTTGCCGACCAGCACGGAGCGCACCAGGGCGCGGGCCGCTACAACAAGCAGTTGCTACGCGGCGCCGACAAACTCGATGAACTGCGCACTCTGGCTGGACAGGTGCGGCAGTACTTCTACAAGATCACGTTGCCGTGGTCCGATGAGGGCTTCCGCCTGCTGCCATCGAACCTCTACTTCGACTTGACGGCACGAATGCGGGAGTTCGAGGCCAGCTTTGAGCAGGGCGTGGAGAGTTTCCTTCAGGTCTATCCCCAGTACATCGAGCAGGTGCGTCCGGAGTTGAACGGTCTCTTTCGTGAGGAAGACTATCCCACCACCGACAAGCTGCGCAAGAAGTTCGGAGTGAAGTTGGAGATACTCCCTATCCCGACTGGCAACGACTTTCGCGTACAGATGTCGGCCGAGGAGCAGGCGCGCGTGGCCCGCGAGATCGACGCCAATGTTCGCGAGTCCTTGACGCGTGGAACCGAGGATTTGTGGAAGCGGCTCAGGGAGGTGGTCTCGCACATGGTGGACCGGCTGAACGAGCCGGAGTCGCGCTTCCACGCGACGATGGTCACGAATGTCTTCGACCTGGTGGAGTTGCTGCCGCGCCTGAACGTGAATGGCGACGCCGACCTGAATCGCTTCGCAGACCAGATCAGGCAACGGTTGTGCAACTTTACGGCGCAGGACCTCAAGAAGCACGACCTGCTGCGCGTGGCCACGGCAAACGATGCCGCGGAGATCGTTGCCGAGATCGACAGCGTTCTGCGTGATCGCGAAGCCAGTGTGCCGGAGGAGGCACCAAACGCTCCAACGGTCGATGACATTCTCTCCCGTATGTCTGCGTACATGGAGGTGCCACTGGCGGCATGAGACATGAGTGTGACTTGACGCATATGATGGCAGCTCCTCTTCACTAACTCCTTTTGAAACCGCTGCACCCTTGGCGCCCTGCAAGACCGTTATGAACCATAAGTTGTCAGTGAGTCTTAAATGTGGGGATAAAGTGACAGTAAAAGCGGGGCGCCCCGGCTGGCCGAAGGGCGGTGGGGCAAATGCAGCAGCATTGAACGCCTTGCCGCCGGGATATTGCGATCGACTTCTCACGCCCGGGGAAACCAAGGAATAACGTCTACATCGAGATGTTCAACGGGTCGCTGCGCGACGAATGCCTGAACATCCACTGGTTCTGGTCCATCGCCGAGGCTAGGCGGCCGATCGAGGCCTGGCGGAGGGACCATAATGATAGCGGCCCTCGCTCGGCTCTTGGTAATCTGATCCCGCCGGAATACCTTGCCCTCGGCGGATTTCGCTGCCCCCGATCGAGGGCAGCGAAGCCGGAAGCTAACGCCGGACCTGGACCACCAAACCCAAGCGCTCCACTGAAACGTGACGGACCTGACGGGACGGTGATCTGGACTCCGGGCAATATCTTCAAGAGCGACGATAGGCATTCCCCGACCTAACCGCTGATGTCATCCGCCCCACCCACCTCCTTGATGAAGGCGAGCAGGAGCGTGCTGAGCCGAACCGGTTGCTCCTGTTGGATCCAGTGACCGGCGCCGTCGATCAACTCGATGCCACCCATCCTCGTCGCCGCCTTCGCCTTCATAAGATCGAGCGCGCCGGGCGCCGAGTAGGTGCCCCAATCGCTCTTCCCGCCGATGAAGAGCGACGGGACATCGATCGTCTTGCCCGAAAACAGACGCAACTCAGCGTTTAGGTCAGGATCGGAATAGACACGATAAGCCTGCAGGGCGCCTTGAAACCCAGTGCGGCCATACTCCTCCGTGTACACCCCAAGTTCCGGCTCGGTGAGCCATTTGCTGGCCAGGACCTCGGCAGCGGAAGGTTGGAATGGAGCAACGGTCTCGGGCATCGTCTTGCCAAGATCCATGACGTAATAGGTGGGCATTTGCGCAAGTTCTATGGCGGTGCGCGCCTTCAACGGATGCGGCTGATTTCCCGGCCAGTCAGCGCTCTTGACGTAGAAAAATGCACGAAGAAACGCGTGTAAACCTTGAGGGGGGTGCCACATGTCATCGTTCGCCTGCCGTGTGCTCAAGTATTGTTGGTAAGACTCTCTTGGCGGATCGAGCGCCGCCAGCGCGGCGGCCAACTTTTGATTTTCAGTGTTCGGTTGAACCGACGATGCCTCGCTTTCCGCGGTGTTGAACGGAAACGCCGGCGGACCCGGGAACGGTGCGCTCATCAGCACCACCGAGGGAAAGACGTCAGGTCGGGCTAGCGCACAATAGGCTGCCACGGGCGAGCCGAGGTCGTGCCCGACGAGCATCACCGTACGCCGATACCCCAATGCCGAAACCAATCCGAGGGCGTCGCGCGTCATATTCAAGATGCTGAAGGGCCCTAGCTGGGCGTCATAGCCGTTCACCCAACCGGTAGTGCGGCCAAAACCCCGCTGGTCGGGCGCCACAACATGGTACCCGGCGTCAGCCAGAATTGGGATCAGGTGTCGCCAGCCGTAAGCCAAATCTGGAAAGCCGTGCAGAAGCAGCGCGAGCGGCCGGCCGGGGCTTTCATAACCGGCCTCGAGAATATGGACATCGAGGCCGTTGATCCCATGGATCATGCGGGAGCGGACCCCCTTGGGAAGCGTTCCCTCGCCATACGTTGATGTGGTCATGTCAGTTCCTCCTATTGGGTTTGCGCGGGCGGGTCGAAGTGAAGCCGCAACCAGGCTGTCCGAACACTGAACTTTAATTCGAATGAGAGCACAATTTGGTCGTGGTAGCCAGGTTATGCTTCATTTCCCACTTCTGGTCGTCGCGATCCCGAGTACCCCCCAACGAAAACCGGTGTGGCTGCTTTGAGCTAATGGTGCTTACCCAGGCGCATATCGCCCCAATGAGCACTGAAGGACGTGGCAGTTTCTGGCTTTTAGCTCGTCACGGCCACTTTGCAGGTACATCGATGACAACTTATGACTACAGAGATGACAACTTATGCTTCAAATCAGACACGAGACACCAGCATCCATTCGCATTCAGAAGGCGCGGACAACTTTATTGCTCGATCATCCGTTCTTCGGCTCGCTCCTGTTTCGCTTGAAGGGGCGCGAACAGCGGTCGATTCCGACTATGGCGACTGATGGCGTGTCGCTCTATTACAACCCTCAGTTCGTCGATACGCTCAACTCGGCAACGCTGGCCGGGGTGTTGGCCCACGAGGTCATGCACCCCGCGCTCCAGCATCATGTGCGGCGTTCTGGACGCGATCCAAAGCGGTGGAATGAGGCGTGCGATTACGCCATCAATCCACTGCTGCTCGACGCTGGCCTCAGTCTTCCCGATGGAGTCCTTGTCGATCAGCGCTTCCGTGGCATGAGCGCCGAGCAGATCTACAACCTGCGCGATGCAGAAGCACAGCCGCGGCCGGGTGGCCAGGACAGTTCAAATGACGGTGCCGGAGCTGGCACGGGCCAAACGTCAGAAAACACCGACAACTCGGATGAGC
>Ga0255353_1001566_pt1 | contig 12594 bp, 8 predicted proteins | sample HBST25metaG_FD_189941 | JGI IMG/M metagenome (GOLD analysis project Ga0255353, IMG submission 189941) | Peat soil microbial communities from Stordalen Mire, Sweden - H.B.S.T25 | ecosystem: Environmental > Terrestrial > Soil > Wetlands > Peat | place: Sweden: Norrbotten County, Stordalen Mire...
GGCCTGGTGGGCGCGGTCGATCTCGTCGCATCTGGCGCGGTAACTTTGCGCTCGCCGCTGGCCGTCACCCACTTCACCGGGCCCGCGCTCGACACGGCCGACCTGACCGTCTACGCCGAATTGCACAATGCTACGGATCACGCGGTGAAGGGCCTGGCCGCAGGCTCGGCTGCCGGAGTTCGCTTCGAGCAGCCGGTCGAACTGGCGCCGCATGAGGACAGCGAAGTGGTCTTCGCTCCCGAGCAATTTCCGCAGTTGCACATTCACAGTCCCAAGCTCTGGTGGCCTCGCCAGATGGGCGAGCCGCATCTGGAGCGGCTCACCATGAGCTTCAACGTTCAGGGAAAAGCTACCGATGAGCAGAGCGTGGACTTCGGATTCCGCGAGGTCACATCGGAGCTCACGGCCAGCGGCAGCCGTCTCTTTCGAGTGAACGGCAAGCGCATTCTGATTCGTGGCGGCGGCTGGTCGCAGGATATGCTGCTGCGCGTCGATGACAACCGCCTGCGCGATCAGTTCCGCCTGGTGCGCGATCTGAACCTGAACACCATTCGCCTCGAAGGCAAGCTCGAAACCGATGAGTTCTTTCATCTCGCCGATCAGCAAGGCATCCTGGTGATGCTCGGCTGGTGCTGTTGCGACCACTGGGAGCATTGGAAGGACTGGACCCCGGAGGATTTGACCATCGCTACCGCCTCCTTGCGTGCGCAGATGCTGCGTTTGCGCCATCATGCCAGTCTGCTGGTGTGGCTCAATGGCAGCGATAACCCGCCCATTCCCAGCGTCGAAAGCGCCTACCAGAAAGTCGAGTCCGAAACCCACTGGCCTAACCCGGTGCTGTCATCGGCCTCAGCCACATCCACCAGCGTCACCGGCGAAAGTGGCGTGAAGATGACCGGGCCCTACGATTATGTTGCGCCCAGTTATTGGTATGTTGACCGGCAGCACGGCGGCGCATTCGGATTCAACACCGAAACCAGCCCTGGGCCGGCTATACCGTCGCTGGCCAGCCGGCAAAAATTTCTGCCCGACCCCGAAGCATGGCCGCCCTCCGCAAACTGGAGTTACCACGACGGCAGCGGTGAATTCGCCAACCTCAAGGTCCTCGACCAGGCCATGGAGGCCGTCTACGCCAAGCCTCATTCGGCTGTCGAGTACGAGCGCCTGGCTGGAACCATGGAGTACGACTCCGAACGCGCTATGTTCGAGGCCTACAGCAAAAACAAGTACAACTCCACGGGCGTTGTTCAATGGATGCTCAATAACGCGTGGCCCTCTATGATCTGGCATCTCTACGACTATTACCTTGATGCCGGAGCCGGATACTTCGGGACCAAAAAAGCCTGTGAGCCGTTGCATATCCAGTACTCGTACGACGATCTCTCGGTCGTGGTCGTGAATAGCACCTATGAACCGGCCGCAAAACTCCAAGCTGGCATCCGCGTTTACAACCTGACCGGAAAAGAGATCTACAACAATCAGGCCCTTCTCGATGCGGCCGCCGACAGCGTGCAGCGGGTCTTCTCTATCCCGGAAAGTCTCTATCAAGGCTCTGATCGCATCCTTCTTATCGACTTGACGCTCAAGAACGCCTCAGGTGAGGACGTGAGCCGCAACTTTTACTGGGTGCCCACCACGCTCTCTTCCTTCGACTGGCTGAAAACCGACTATACGCATACGCCCGCCGCTCGCCACGAAGACCTAGCCGCGCTGGCTAATCTTCCTGCGGCTAAAGTCAGCGCCCGCGCGGAGATCGAGCACACGCCGAGCGGCCGCGAACTGCGCCTGCATCTTGATAACAATTCCGGAGTTTTAGCCTTTCAGGTTAGCGCGGCCATCCGCACTCCTTCCGGCGGGCTCATCGCGCCTGTCCTCTGGTCCGACAACTGGATTGAACTCGTCCCCGGAGAGTCGCGCACCCTGACCGCACTCTTGCCGGACTCGGCTCCCGGCGATACCATCGTGCAAATCGAAGGCTGGAACATCGCTTCGGAAACCATCACCCCCGCGGCTGTCATCGCACCGCGTTAAGGACATTCATGGCAGCCGGCGCCGAAAACGCTCAACCAAAGGCCATCGGTCTCCATCGCACGCTAGGCCTGTGGAATCTCATCATCATCGGCATGGTCATCATTCAGCCGACTGCGCCCATGGGCATTTACGGCGTCATCAGCAACAAGGCCCATGGCCACGTTGTCACCACCATCCTCCTCGCCATGATCGCCATGCTCTTCACGGCCATCAGCTATGGCCGCATGGCGCGCGTCTATCCCAGCGCCGGGTCGGCTTACACTTACGTCGGCCAGGAGATGCACTCCGCGCTCGGCTACGTTGTTGGCTGGGGCATGGTGATGGATTATCTGATCAATCCGCTCATCTGCACCGCCTTCTGCGCCAAGGCCGCCATGAATATCCTTCCCGGCCTCTCCTTCTACATCTGGATTATTTTCTTCGCGGCCTTCTTCACGTGGATGAATCTGCGCGGCATCAAAACCTCGGCGCAGTTGAATGAAGCTCTCTGCGCGGGCATGGTGATTGTCGTCCTGCTTTTCCTCGGCTGCGTCATCCGCACGGTCTGGCACATGCATTACGATCCCGGATTCTTTACTCATCCCTTCTACGATCCGGCAAATTTCCATACCACAAGCATCTTTGCCGGAACCTCGGTCGCCGTACTTACTTACATCGGTTTCGACGCCATCTCCACCTTCTCTGAAGAGGTTCGCAATCCGCGCCGCAACATTCTGCTGGCCACGGTTCTGGTCTGCCTCATCACCGGCCTTCTTTCCGGGCTGGAAGTTTACGCGGCGCAACTCATCTGGGGATCGAAGCCCTTCTCCAGCGACAATGTCGAGTCGGCGTTTGCCTTGGTCAGCGGCAAAGCCGGCGGCCTGGTGCTCTTCCAGATCGTCAACTTCACGCTGCTTGTCGCCAACATGGGTTCAGGAATGGGCTCGCAACTGGCCGCCGGCCGCCTGCTCTACGGCATGGGCCGCGGCAATGCGCTTCCCAAATCATTTTTCGGCGCCATCGAACCTAAGCATCGCGTTCCCCGCAACAACATTCTGGCGGTCGGCGCATTTGCGCTTGCCGGAGCCGGCCTGCTCGAGTTTTTCGCCAACCGCCTTGGCGGAGGCGCCTACGAGATCGGCGCGCAGTGTCTCAATTTCGGCGCCTTTATCGCTTTCATGGGCGTGAACGCCGCGGCCTTCGTCCATCACTGGCGGCTCAAGAAGAGCGGCCCGGAGGCCAGCCGCGGCAATCTAAGCGGGCTCGTCTCGCCTGCCCTGGGCTTCCTGATCTGCGGGTTTATTTGGCTGAATCTCAGCTTGCCGGCGAAGGTGCTCGGCTTTGTCTGGATGATCGCAGGCATCACTTACGGAGCCATTCGCACCCGCGGCTTCCGCTCCGAATTGGTCACCTTCGAGGTGCCGTCGGACGTCGCGTAGGCGGGCAAGCCTTTTATTAGCGAGCGTCAAATTACGCGTTGAATATTCCTGCGGACTGCGCCCGCTACACCAAAATCAGGTTGCAGCCCAGCGAACGCAGCTTCTCCTGAATTTCCTGGTCGAGACTGGTGTCGCTTATGACGATGTCGATCTCTGAAAAGAGAGCAATGCGCGTCATGCTGCGCTTGGAAAACTTGCTCGCGTCGGCAACCAGGATGATTTCGCGCGATATCCGCAACATGGCTCTATTCACCATGGTTTCTTCCAGGTTTGCCCCGCTGACTCCGAAGTCCAGATCGCATCCGGCTCCGCTGAGAAACAGCTTGTCGGCGGAGAATTGGTCGAACATCTCTTCAGTGAAATGTCCGCTGATCGACGCAGATTCTCCTCGAACCGTGCCTCCAACGATGAATACTTCTGCGCCTCGCGCGTCCAGCAGCTCGGCGGCGATGTTGACCCCGTTGGTGATGATTTGCAGTCCCTGCTTCTTCTTGATCTGGCGTGCGATTTCCAGCGTGGTGGTGCCTGAATCCAGGATGATGGTCTCGCCATCGTTGATCAACGTGGCCGCCATGGCGCCAATGCGCTGCTTTTCGCCGGAGTGCGTCTTCAGACGCTCGTGAACAGGCGATTCGCGCAGGATTGTGTCTGGGAGCACCGCGCCGCCGTGCGAGCGAAGCACCAGGCCGCGCTGATGCAATTCATTCAGATCGTTGCGTATAGTGACGGCCGAAGTGCTGAACCTGCTGGCGAGTTCGTTCACCTTCACACGGCCGGCACTGCGCACAGTCTGGAGGATCTGCGTCCGCCTCTCCTCCGCCATCATTCCATCTTGCGGTGCATCTGTAACGGAGACCACCAACTCCGGCTCGCTGTGATTTGTTCCCTCGGACTTGTTCAATTTCGAGTTTGTCTTTCCCATTCTCGTCCCCGTAATCCTTACCATTGCATCATAGAACCTGGAGCAATGCTATTTACGGAAGAAAAAGAAGGCAACTGAAATCACCAGGGAAAACACCCCAGCCGTACCGTCCCACCCGGCCAACTCTCCTGGGCTAAACATTTTGCCATGACAGGCAACGGAGCTTCAATGGTACCTTCCGGCTGGTCGATCCAGACCGGCTCGATAATCTGCGACCATCCCAACCGCTCATACCATAGGCACATCTCGGGTTTGCAAAAGAGCATCCCAAAATCTGTCATCAAACGTTGCTGCGCGAACTCCTCGGCCTTCTGCACGGCCATCTGGCCAAATCCCCTGCCCCGGCAATCCGGCCGGGTGAGCACTCCGCCAATTCCGGCTACTGTGACCAGGCGGTCGCCTGCCGCAACCGTCTGCTTCACCAGTCCTGTGTGAGCCGCAGCGATTCCATTTTCAAGGATGAGCACATGTTGCGTTTTGGGCTGCCATTGCACGTGATAACCGGCCGTCCGGGCCGGATCGCTATCGCCGCCCGCAAGACTCAGGCGGTCCTCAGCCGAATAGTCCTCTACAATACGAATTTCTATCTGGCTTGGTCTCAAATCTCTTCCCCATCCAAGAACGATGAAAATACCCATTCGACGCTCACTGCCGCGGCAGCTTATTGCACTCGTGCAGGATAGCCGGCAACCGCGTCGCCAGATTGGTGAGCGACGGACGCGCTCAGTTCTCTATATCTAGCCGGATAGATATTAACATTACCAACGTGTTTTTTGATGCGTGTCGCTTTCTTTTTGTATGCTATTATTACTTTTAGTCGCAGGATAGTGAGGGAAATTCTTGTTTGCTCTTCCTGTTCCCGAGCTTGTTCGGCCCATCGTCTGCCTTATATGGGGCAGTTGCTTGGCAGCCGTCCTGGCTTGCGAAAGGGACTCGATCCCGATGCCCCTCATCAACTTAGCAGCGTTGTCACACCAGCAAGATAGGACGATATGAAGAAACGCTTTGATGTAACGATTGCCGGTGAGATCAATCTGGATCTCATCTTTTATGGGTTCCCTGAAGTGATGCCGTTGGAGCGGGAGTTGCTGGCCAACGACTTTCGGTTGACGCTGGGTAGTTCTTCGGCGATTCTTGCGCATAATCTTGCGGCGCTTGGTGTTTCGGTCGGTTTTATCACCCGGCTTGGAGACGATGCGCTCGGCGCCATTGCACTGGAACGGCTGGCGGAAAAAGGCGTTGACCTCACTCGCGTCAAGCGCGTCTCCGGCGGCACAGCCACGGGCGTTACAGTTTTGCTGAACCACGATGGCAAGCGCCATATTCTTACCTATCCCGGAACCATGTCCGAGATGACCGCAGCGGACCTCGATATGGCTTACCTGGCCTCGGCCCGCCACTTTCACCTCTCCTCGCTCTATCTTCAAAAGGCGCTCCAACCGGACCTGCCCCGGATATGCAGAGAACTCAAGGCCGAAGGTCTCACTCTCTCGCTCGATACCAATGACGATCCTGACGACAAGTGGGGCGGCGCGCTCGACGAACTGCTGGGCATTGTCGATATCTTCCTGCCAAATGACGACGAGGCTTGCCGCATCACCGGAAAGAACGATGCCGAGAGCGCCATTGAATCTCTGGCGAAACGCGTCCCGCTGGTGGCCGTCAAGTGTGGCAAGCGGGGTGCGCTCGTGCAGGCAGGAAACCAGCGCTGGCACGTTCCCGCGGAAGTGGTCACTCCCATCGATACAATTGGCGCGGGTGATAGCTTTAATTCCGGATTTCTAGCCGCATATTTGCGGGGCGAAGCGCCTAATGCCTGCGCGGCTTTCGGTAATCGTACCGCGGCTCTTTCAACCCAGCGGCCAGGAGGCACCGAGTCTTTCCGCGATTCCAGCCTGGTTCAGAAGCTTCTGGCTGACGCCGGCTGAGAGGATGAACACGATCAAGGACATTCATCTTGTTATCGCCATGCCTTGCGCTGGGCTTCAACCTCGAGTAACAGCGTGATGATCCGGTTATTAGGCACGGAGAAGCGAGCTCCGCCTTTCCATACGCCTAACTACAGCCAATCTGCACGTCAGGTTTGAGTGTGATAAGAAACGATTCACCGAGACAGGAAACATGAAGCCCATTACAAGAGATGGAACCGATATGCTGATCGATGAGCGCCGCCAGCACATGCTCGTGAAGATTCAGCGTGAGGGCCGCGTTCTGGTGTCGGAACTCTCTGAGTCACTCGGCATCTCGCGCATAACTATCCGCAAAGATCTCGATTATCTTGAGTCGAAGGGGCTGGTGAAGCGCACACACGGCGGAGCGCTCGCCGCACAGGGAAGCACGCTGCTGGATCCTTCTCTTGGAGAGAAGGAACAAAAGCAGCTCAAGGAAAAGCAGCGCATTGCCGGAGCAGCCGCTTCGCTTGTAGAAGAGGGAATGTGCATTCTTCTCGACTCCGGCACTACGACAACGGCCATCGCTCGCGAGCTGCGGCGCTTTTCGCACCTTACGATCATCACCAATGCCGTGAATATCGCCAGCGAATTGGCGGGGACGGGCTTTGAAGTCATCTTGACCGGCGGAACGCTGCGCAAGAACTCTTTTTCCTTAGTGGGTCCGCTGGCCGAGGACGCGTTGAGCTCAATGCATGCGGACATTCTCTTTCTCGGCGTCGATGGGTTCGATACAACAGCCGGGCCTTCAACTCCAAACTTGCTCGAGTCGCGAGTGAACCGCACCATGGTCAACGCAGCCACGCGTGTTGTAGCCGTTTGCGACTCCACAAAGTTCAGCCGCCGCAGCCTGGCGCTAATCGTGCCACCGGCGGCCATCCACACTGTCATCACCGACGACCAGCTCGGCGACGAAGAGTTGGAAACGTTGAAGTCGGCAGGCATCGAAGTGATCCGCGTTTGACGCCTACGCACCACACGCGTTCGCGTAAGCACGCAGCACAGTCCGGATGCGATGGATAACGAGAGAGCTCGCGTCGGGATGCAATGTTCCGGCACGGACAGCGAGATACTCCTCGGGCAGATATGCGCTCAGCATTGTTTCTGGAATGGCTACTTGCCGAAGGTTCACGAGGAGCTTCTCTACAGCTTCCTTCGTCGGCGGAGCGTTCCAGTAGTAGCGAACGCGGTCGCTGTAACTGTAGCGGCGCATGAGATGCGTGGCGTGGTCGTCCCCGGTGTAGTGGTGCTCCCAGTGGCGCGGGTCCTGGATCATGACACGCTCAAGCACATCCATCAGGCGAGAAGATTGCGCCGGTCCCACAAGCTCAGTCTCGATCGATGAAAGCGCGGCCAAAGCCTCGCGCATGGCAAAGGTAAGCGCGGGACCGACTTTCAAAATCGCAAATCCGTCGCGCACCAGATTGCAATACGCCTCGGGCCGCTGGTAGTCCGTCGAGTGCGCCTCATAAACCAGGCCCGCTTCCTCATTGAGCAATTCAGTGAGATGCACGGCGCGCGCGGGGTCATAATCGACCACGCTGTCATGGTTGAATTCAACTCCCGGCTGAACCACCAGGGCGATCACCCGCGGCCATACGTGGCCAAGTCCCGCCTCTTTGAAAACGCGCCGGTGCACAGCGAGCGTTTCGGCTGCATCTTCGCGGCTGGTCACTGCAAGCTCTGTGAAGCTCTCAGTCGCGCCGCCAGGGATAGGCACTTCGGTACCAATCACGTAGACAGGCTTCTGCGCGCCGCTCTCCTTCTCCGCGGCAGCACAGAGGACGGCGGCTCGATGGGCAATCAACTCGTTGGAGAGCGGACCGCGTTCGTCCGCACAAGCCATGCTGGCATCGAGATGAATCTTCTGAAACCCTGCCCGCACATAGGCCTGCACAGTCTGCTCGGCTTCGCGCATGGCCTCAAGCGCTGGCTGGCTCTGCCATGGATTGGGTCCCAGATGATCTCCACCGAGGATCAGCCGCGACTCGTCGAATCCCTTGCTGGCGGCAATGTCGGTAACTCGCCGCCGGAAATCTTCTGGCAGCATTCCCGTGTAACCGCCATGGTGATTCACCTGGTTAGAGGTGGCCTCAATCAAAAGCTCCGATCCATCTTCAACCGCCTGGTCAATGGCTGCTTCAAGCACCCAGTGATGCGCCGAGCAAACTGAGTAGATTCCCTTTGGCCGCCCTTGGCGGCGCGAAACTGCTAACTGCTCCAAAATATTCGACACTGCTTTTCTCCATTCAGCGGCCCGTTTTTGACTTACGTGCAAGCGAGAGCCGGGTTAACGTTCGTGCGTGTAAATCGAAGCCAAGGCAGGTTGACTTAGATTAGTTAAGAAGCCATGGCTGCGAGTTAGTTTGCCGGTGTGGCCTCCAGCGTGAGCACCTGAAATGGCCGCAGCAATATTTGTTGCTTATGTCCCGCGCGCAAATAGATCGGAGCCGCCGCCTGATCGCTCGCCCACGGACTGCGCGCATGGTAGCTGAGCGGCGCATCACGCGACAGTTCAAATGCCTTGCCGACATCGAGTGAAAACTTCTGAGCATGATCCGACGGATTGCGCAGCACCACAATACCTTTCTGCGGAGTCCACGATGCCCAGCCATATACCTGAAGCTTCGCTGGATCTCCGCCGATCCAATGCGTGTCTTTCAGGACGGCGGCGTTGGATCGCGACCATCGCGCCGCCTCCGCCAGAACATCCCAATCCTGCGCTGAAAGCAGTGAAGGAGTCAGATACATCTCCTGCAATTGCGTGCCACTGCCAAAATAGGAGCGCACCTCGTCAGGAAAATCGTGGTTCGGATCTGTGCCGAGATTCTCCGCCTCCTTTGCGTAAATCAGACCGTGCAGCATGAGCGAACTCAACGGAAAGAGCGGCCCGCTCTCAACAACATGCCGATAGGTTTGTTCATCGCGGTAAGTGATCCATTTTTGACGCCAACTTCCAACGCCATCGAAGCTGTGATCTTCACCACCGCGCCAGATGGAGTCCGCATAGCGCAGCCAGAACGGCGAGGGCCAGGTGCCCGTCGTTAGATTGATAAAGACGCCCGGATTCTCCTGACGCAATCGCTCGATGAGATGAATTGCCGCCGAAAAGTCACTGTCAAAAAGACTGCCGGGGAAAACTTGATCGACATTTCCCGTACCGTCGATCTTGAACTGATTCACGCCATACTTTGTGACCATTTCAAGCAGGCGCGTCTCGAAGAGTTTGTAGTACCGCGGGCCGGAGAGCGCGAAGCCGCCTTTAACTGTTTCGAAGCCAGTCTTTTCCCCTGCGGCGATGCGCTCTTCCTTCTCCTTGTCATACCCGCCCCACGGAGAAAACCAGACACCGACGCCAAAACCATATTGCGTCGCGGCATTGCGGACGTTCGTGAAGCCGTCCGCAAATCCTGAGTTGAAGGACCAGAGATCGCGTGTGTTATCCCAGCCGTCGTCAAAGAGAAACGAGTCGATGGTGACGCCGCGCTTGCGGACTAGCTCTTCTCCGAAGGCGTGTATGCGGTCGAGAGCCTGTGCTTCGCTGTAGCGCTCACCCTCGCCCAGGTCATACCAGGTGTTGTAATGCAGAAATGTGCGATAGGGATGCGCCCGCTCCAGTTCCAGATACGCGAGAAAATCGCGTCGCAGTTGGCCTGGAGTAGTTACGCCAATCACCGAGGAATAGGTGATGGATTTCTCCGCGGCAAGAGGCAGAGTGCGCGTCAGGATGGCCGTCGCCCGCCCATTCTTCACCGTGCTTGCCGACAGCGGAAACTCGAAGCCGAAGAAGAAATCACCCGCCACGATCGGCGAACCTGCAACTTTCCCCACCACGCGCGCGCCTGGAGCCTCGAAGTCGAACAGCCGCACCTCGGCGATGTCCAATGGTTGCGCCGTGGCACGCAACGTGACTTCCTGGCGTAAATAATTTGTGCCGTCGCGCACGATCGCGCACCAATGCACTGTGAACGAGTTATCCTTTGCGCTCAGATCCGCACAGAGCCTTCGCCCGGCAATCTGCTCCGCCTGCCGCGAAGCTGACGGGGTCGGCGTCACGGCTTCTTCCTCGGGCGGTGCATCCATCTTCAATTGAGAGGCGGTAATCACACGGCCATCGCGAAGAAGAAGAGAGAAGAGTTCGCCCTGGCGCAGCTTTTCGCCACTTGTTAGATCTTCGACTTCCGCAGAATTGATGCTGCCATTCGCCATCTGAAAGCTAGCCGTGAGACGGTCTCCACGCAGTTCATATCTGCCGTTCACATGCTCATCGAGCGTGTTCGGCGCAGCAACAAGAGCCCCGCACAGCGGGAATAAAAAGGCGAAAGCATACGCTGCATATCGTAAGATCAGCGGCATTTGCCCTTTCGAAGAACTCCTTATCAATGCCCTCGAGACGGTCTCTCCGAATTGATGCAGAAGCAGCGGTACAGGCTGGAGTTGCCGTTCTGCGGGGAAACGGAACTCCGGGCAAACGGGTTTCCAGGTGAAGAAGGAATGACAATTGACCATCATGCGCGTCACTTTCAGGCGATTAGTGAAACTCACTGATGAGCAAAGTATACATCAAACGAAATTAAACGAAATAAGAAGTTGAAAATAAAAGGACCGCAGACTATACTCGGTTTCGCGGTGCAGATTCACAAAACCGCGGTGGAGGAGCAGATATGTGCAGCGAGGATGCAAACCGCGAGGACAAGTTTCTTGCTCTGGTCAGTGCCAAGGCCGAAGTCGATCTCCATCTCAGCGACTTCACGCCGCGCTCTGAGCTGAAGCTTCCCGCGCATATGATTGAGAAGCCGCGATTCCCGGTAATCGACTATCACACCCACCTGGATTCGCAGTCACCTCAAGAAGTGCTTCGCATCATGGATGAGTGCGGCGTCGAGAAGATCGTGAGCATCACCATGCAGGTGGGCCAGGCGGCCATCGAGTCCATCGAGAGGTTTCATCGCGCCGCGCCGGATCGCTTTGCCACCATCGGTTGGATGGATTGGAGCGGCGTTGAGCGCAGCGACTTTGTTGAGGTCAGCCTGGGCAGGCTGGAGCGCCTTGTCGAGCACGGCGCCGTTGGCATCAAGTTCTGGAAAGATTTGGGCCTTCAAATCCGCGACGCCAGCGGACAACTGCTGCACATCGATGACGAACGGCTGGCGCCTCTATTCGACAAGGCCGCGGAACTCGACATTCCGGTCATGTTCCACACCGCCGATCCAGACGCCTTCTTTACCCCGATTGATCAATTCAACGAACGCTACGAGGAGCTGGCCGCTCATCCGGACTGGAGCTTTTACGGCTCGGAGATTCCCAAGCCGGAGCTGCTGGCGCAGCGCGACCGCGTGATTGCGCGCCACCCAAAGACCACATTCGTTTGCGCGCACCTTGCTGAAAGCGGCGAGAACCTGGCCTACGTGGCCAAGCTGCTGGACAGCAACCCAAATCTGTCGATCGACATCAGCGCCCGCACTCCAGAGCTGGGCCGCCAGCCTTACACCGCGCGCAAATTTGTCGTGAAGTACGCGGACAGAATCCTCTTCGGCACCGACCTGCTGCCGGAAGTGGATATGTACCGCCTGTACTATCGCGTATTGGAGACCGCCGACGAGTACTTCGACTACCCGTCGCACGCCTCGCGCCAGGGCCGGTGGATGGTCTACGGACTCTTCCTGCCTACGGATGTGCTGGAGAAGGTGTACCGCACGAATGCGCTCAAGCTTCTGCACACCGGTTCGCACTAGAGCATTTTCGGTTCTGGTATTTACAGTTGAAATGGACAGTTGTCCTATCCCACCCTTTTCGCAAAGTACGCGAAAAGGATGGGGCACCCTGCAGCGGAGACCGGGGACCAGCGAGCCCTCCGCCTATGCCTTGACTGCGCGCGTGGGCTTGTATCCCGACAAGCCATAGTAGGCAACGTAAATGTAGCAGATGATCGGCAAGATGAAGGCGTGCTGATAGCCAACTGCGACGGCCAACGCGCCGAAGAGCGGGGGAATTACAGCCCCGCCTACATTGCCGATGGTGATGACGCCAGAGCCTTTGCTGGTCAGCGGTCCCAGTTTGGCGATGCCCAGCGCGAAGATGGTCGGATACATGATGGAGTTCGCCAGGCCGCAGAAAATCAGGCTCCAGACGGCGATCGATCCGGTAGTTCCCATTGCCACCAGCATCAGCGCCACACCGAAGAAACCCAGACCTGCCAGCAGCTTCTCGGCCTTGACGGCCTTCATCGCCCATGTGCCGGCAAAGCGTCCGATCATGATGGCAAACATATAGA
>Ga0255353_1001567_pt1 | contig 12557 bp, 18 predicted proteins | sample HBST25metaG_FD_189941 | JGI IMG/M metagenome (GOLD analysis project Ga0255353, IMG submission 189941) | Peat soil microbial communities from Stordalen Mire, Sweden - H.B.S.T25 | ecosystem: Environmental > Terrestrial > Soil > Wetlands > Peat | place: Sweden: Norrbotten County, Stordalen Mire...
AAGCTCAATCTCACCGGCACCACCTTCCCGGGATCAAGGCTCCAATTGAGATTTTCCGTCTCAGGATCTACCCACTGAACAGGCCGAACCGGACATCGAAACTGGGGGGTATGTCAGGAGTTCTGGATTCAATGCGAGAGCCGAAGCCATGGGACTAAGGATCCCCCTAACGAAAGATGTTTTGGACGCCATCAGTGCAAAAGAGCTGGCCGGTGTCTTCAAGGAGGACAAGGCCTTGGAGACATTAGCCAGCGTGGGGGATACCTGGGGCGTCTTGAAGTCCCAAGTGGTGCAGGCGAGCATGAGAAATCTCACGAAGGTTGCCAATATCGCATTGGAAACGGGCCAAGGATTGACCAAGAGCCTGCCCTTTGGAGGGTGACAAGGTGGGGTTTCCCAACCAGTGACCATGTGGGAATGCCCCTGAGGGGGTGAGTGTACTCACCCCCTCGGATTCTCACGGGTCACCACACCAAAGCCGTCGTACTGGCGTTCACGCATCGAGGCCCCACTGGGGCCTAGATGCGTTTTGGGAAACGGTTTGTGATAGCGGCAATTATGTCTCCGAACCTCAGCGGTAGGCTGCCATGCCGTTGGGTCTTGTCATAGAACGGCCACGGTCCTAGTTCTCTCCATCGCTCTAATTGCTTTGATTATTTATTTGGCTTCATTCTGGCAGCAAAGGATCATTCAATGGCGACGAAGCTCACGGGAATTATTCGCCGGTGAGGTCTCCCCACGGCGCGATCGATTGTTTCCATCCATCCACTGCCTGGAGATCCAGAGCAAGGGCACAATCTTCGTGATGTCCTGTCGTAGCCGCGTCCTGGTGGCAATCACTACAATTTCCTGGATGTTCAGAATTTCCAGTTTCCAAATTCCTAAGCCGACCTTCGAGACGTAGAACAAGAGAGACAGTGTCCTGCAACAAAGGCATATATGCCCCCAGTTTACCTAACTATTAATTATGGGATACTTTACCATGTCATCCCGGCCAAAAAGCCCCTTAAGAGCGGGTGGTAACCCCCTATTATATGTTTTCTAGCGTTGTGGTCAATTTTATTTCAACATTCGCCAGGGCAACACTCATATGGGCCATTTCTGAGGTCAATAAGGTCTAGGCAAAACCCAATGCATAGTGTGGCTCCGGCAGAGCGGCATGATCTTCAACGGCCAGCCTGATAAGGCGGTGGGTCGGGCCTGGAGTCGGTAACCCGTCTCGTATCTTGTGCTCTTATCTGACTTCCCGGTTCCGTTGCTACCATTCCCCCGATTTGGTGCGGAAGCTGGCAGCTGAGGGGCTCAGCCAGGGAGAAATCGCTCGGCGGCTGCTGATCCACCGCCGCAGTGTCGGCCGGGTAAGGTGTGGAGGTCCCTGGGTTGTTGTTGGATCTTGCTGGCACCAGAGTCTAGGTCTTGGTTGGTTACAACATGGGTGTGGATTAGGTCTTGACTCACCAGCCCAAAAACCGATACTTTCCACAGTTTACACCTGAGGCGGGCAGTATCCCGCATCCTTAGCCCCCACACTTGGGGGCTTTTTTTGCCTCTTGGAGAAGCCATGGGTGAACAGATCAAGGACTTAAGGCGGTTTTCCATTCCCACGCAATGTCGCTGGTGTGAGCAGATCAGGGTTGGAATGAAGTGGATCCCTGACCGCAGGACAGTCTATGGGGGAAAGTTTTACCCTGGGGTTTGTCCGAGCTGCATGTCGGATTACTTCTTGGATTCCCTGACGAGTAAGGGGTTGGACATGGTTTCGAGGCAAAAGAGTTCTTCTGTGAAAACCTACCCGTTCGGAGCTGGCCGAGCAGGGAATTCATGAGGCCATTGAGCGCATGGTGGTAGTGAGCATCGATATGCTGGTAGGTGATCTTTTTGAGGGGGATACCTAATGAGCCCATCCCACCGAATTTTTCCGTTCCGAGACCCGTGGGAAGCTGGGTCCATCGCCCATTCCACGCTCCTTGCCGGGGCGACTCTTTCGCTGATCGGGCTCTTGTCCGTGATCGGGTTGCTGTCGTTGCTCGGGCTGCTGGTTTGAGTCTGGCTTGCTTCAAGGCCTTTGGGTGCTACCCTTCAGGACCGAGGCCCCCGGTTGGGGGCCTCCCCCGTTTCGGGGAACGGCTTGGAATGAGGTGGATCCGGGCTCTCCATTTAACCGGAGTGACTTCCAGATTCGGCTCGGTACCGTCCGCGAGGAAAGCGAGTAAGGGTGCAGGGGGTGCGACTAAACGGCATCCACAGCGGAGCGTCATTTTCGTGAAGCCCGCCCTGCGATTACATTACTCCAGTGAAATGGATGAGGTTGTGGCGTTCTTTGGGGGAAGGACTCAGATGCCTATCTGTATGAATTATGCCTATGTTGGTTTTCGGTTTCATTGTTGCCAAACCCCCGTGTTGTAAATGTCATTGACCTGCCAGACAGAAGGGTTCCACATTCAGCTAGGGGCCACCGGGGTAAGAGCATGACCATGAAAAACCTAGCACTAGCCTGCATCGGCATCCTCCTTGCCGTCCTAGTCGGGGCACTCTTGACCTTCCTGAGCGCCCGGAGGGCCTCTGAATTCCAAGGCCGGCGCCAGGACGCCCAGATCGTCCTACGGCTGATGGAGGAGGCCTTCTCGGACTTGAAGGACGCGGAGACCGGGCAGCGGGGCTTCCTCATTACCCGGGACGAGTCCTTCCTGGCCCCCTACCTGGCTGGATGTGAGCAATACCGGAAGGATCTGGCTGAACTGAGGCGCCACGCGCTGGGCGGGGCCGAACTGGAGCGCCTGGCCACGCTGGAAACCTTGGCCGCAGCCAAACTGGAGGAACTGGCCAGGACGATCCAGGATGTGCGCCAGGGGAATCAGGACGCGCCTGGCCTGATTCTGCAGGCCAGGGGTAAGCAACTCATGGACCGGGTCAGGGAAGCACGGCTGTCCCTGATCGAGGCCCAGGTGGCCCGGATTAACGCCCTGGACCAGGAATACCTCTCCAGGATCCGGCGGGGCGCAGTGGCACAGGGCGGCCTGATGATGCTGATCTTCCTTGCGGTGCTCATGGCCAGCTTCACCTTGGCCCGGGCCATGGTCCATCTGCAGCGGGAGGTAGTCGCCCGGGCCCAGGGCGAGGCGGAGGTACTCCAACTCAATGGTCGCCTGGAGAACAGCAACCAGGAACTGGAAGCCTTCGCCTTTTCCGTGTCCCATGACCTGAGGGCGCCCCTGCGGCATGTGGACGGGTTCGCGGGGCTGCTGCGCAAGAACATGGAAGGGACGCTCCCGGGAAACGCCATGCATTACCTGGATGTCATCCAGGATGCGGCGAAGCGGATGGGCGCCCTCATCGACGATCTGCTCGGCTATTCCCGCTTGGGCCGGGCCGATTTGCACCGGCAGCCGGTTGCCTTGGGGCCACTGGTGCAGCAGGTGCGGGCGGAGTTGGGAGGCGAATGCGAAGGCCGTGCCGTGCACTGGGAAATCGGGCCTCTGCCTACGATCTCGGGGGATCCCACCCTACTCCGGGAGGCGATCAGGAACCTCCTGGGCAACGCCCTGAAATTCACCCGGGGCCGCCCGGAGGCCAGGATCCAGGTGGGCAGCCGTCCTGAGGCCGGGATCACCCTCTTCGTCCAGGACAACGGGGTTGGTTTCGATATGCATTACCAGAATAAGCTATTCAAGGTGTTCAGCCGACTGCATGGGCAGGACGAATTCGAAGGCACAGGCATCGGTCTGGCCAACGTAGCCCGGGTGGCGGCCAAGCATGGCGGGCGGGCCTGGGCGGTGGGCAAAGTGGATGGCGGGGCCACCTTTTGCATGGACTTGAAGGGAGTGTGAAATGGCCAAGCCGTTGAAGCGGATCCTGCTGGTAGAAGACAGCGACAATGACGCGGAACTGACCCTGGCCGCCTTTGGGGAATACCACCTCGCCAACGGCGTGGACCGGGTCAGGGACGGCGCCGAGGCGCTGGACTACCTCTTCCGCAAGGGGGCCTACGCCGACCGTGAGGCGGAAGCCCTGTCGGTGGTCCTGCTGGATCTGAAACTGCCCAAGGTTGACGGCCTCGAGGTGCTGCGCGCCATCCGTTCCGAACCGCACCTGAAGGCCCTGCCGGTGGTGGTGCTCACCTCTTCCAAGGAGGAGGGAGACATGGTCCGCAGCTACCAATGGGGGGTCAACGCCTACGTTGTCAAGCCCGTGGACTTCTCGGAGTTCGCCAAGGCAGTGGGCCAGCTTGGAGTGTTCTGGGCGCTCATTAACGAACCGCCGCCGGCTTCCATGCTCTAACTTTGGCCCGGTTCCCATCGCCGCAACCTCCTCATGAATGATGCACGTGGTGCAGCCATGCCCCCTTCCCTCAGAATCCTCTACCTTGAAGACTCGGAACTGGACGTGACGCTCGCGGACGAGGCGCTGCGAACGGTCGGAGACCCCTGTCATCTGCTTTGGGCCAAGAACCGGGCCGAATTCGTCGAGCGGCTCCGGGATCCTGATCTGGACCTGATCCTCTCTGACTTCAACCTCCCGAGTTTCGATGGTATGGCGGCGCTTGAGTTATGTCGGACCGCCAGGCCGCTGCTGCCCTTCATCCTCCTGTCGGGCACAGTGGGTGAGGAAACCGCCGTGGAGTGCCTGCGGCGCGGGGCCACGGACTACGTGCTGAAATCCAACCTGCTGCGCCTGCCCATGGTGGTAGGGCGGGCCCTGGCCGAGGTAGCGGAGCGCCGTGCCCGGATGGCGGCCGACGAGGAACGGCAGTCGCTGCTGGAGGCCGCCACCACCGCCCGGGTGGTGCCCTGGAAGCAGGAGTTGCCGTCGCGAACCTGGGTGTTCGGGGATTCGGTCAATCTGGTGCTGGGCTACAGCCCCGAAGCGTTCCGGTCGGACCCCGGGTTGGTGGAGATGCTCATCCACCCGGAGGACGTACACCGGTTCGTTTCGGCCCGCTCCGCCACTGGGACGGGCCAGCCGGCCGGGTTCGACTGTCGGATGCGGCACCAGGCCGGGGCCTGGGTTTGGACCCGCTGGACCCTGACCCGGAGTGCTAAAGGCTACCGGGGGGTGCTTCAGGACGTGTCTGAAATCCATGCCCGGCAGGATCAGCTCGTTCTGAGCCAGAAGGCCGAAACCGCAGGCATTATGGTGAGCGGGCTCTGCCACGACTTCAACAACCACATCATGGTGATCCTGGCCAATGCGGAGATGCTCGAGGCTTCCGCCCTGCCGACGGCCCAGGGCAAGCTGGTGGACACCATCCAGCGCGCCGGCGTGCGGTCCCGGGATCTGGTTCGCCAGCTCATGGGTTTCGCCAGGAAGAACCAGGAAACCCATCGGATCCGCCAGGATCTCCGCGATCTGGTGGGAGAGGGGGGGGCGCTGCTGAAGCATCTGCTCCGGCCTCAGGTGCGCCTGGAGCTGATCCCGGGCGAAGGACCTTACCCGGTCTCGGTGGATCCGGGGCAGATCATCCAAGTAATCATGAACCTGGGGATCAACGCCCAGGACGCCATCACCGGAGACGGAACCATTCGGCTGCGCACGGGCTCGGAACGGCTGGGCAGCACCGAAGCCGAAGCCCAGGGGCGCGAGCCGGGATCCTATGCCTTCCTGGAGGTGGAAGATTCCGGGTCCGGGATTCCGGAGCAGATCCAGGCGCGGATCTTCGACCCCTTCTTCACCACCAAGGCCCCTGGCAAGGGCACTGGCCTGGGCCTGGCCATGGTCCACGCCATCACTAAGGGCCACGACGGCATCCTCCAGTGTGATTCGATCCTGGGCCAGGGAACGAGGATCCGCATTCTGCTTCCCGGTTTGCCGCCCGATGATTTGGATTGAGCTCCTCCTCTCGGAACCGGGATGTAAACGATTACGATGTTTTTTGCTTTGGTGCTATCAGAACCCCAGGTTGGCATCCGATGTGGTTCCAACGATCACCCGAGAAACTTCGTCCATATGACAGATTCGACCATCTGCCGCCAGTTCCCCGAATAGAAAGACCTCCAACTGGATTGCGGATCCATCGGACTCCCGAACCGACGCGGCCTTCTCCCGGGCTCTTGCCGGTCGCCCATGGGGTTTCCCGTTGGCTCGGGCGTGAGCGATTCCGGCCTTCACCCGTTCCCGGATCAGCTCACGCTCATAGTCTGCGAAGACTACCAGGAGTCCGGCCATGGCTCTCCCGCTGGGCGTGGTGAAGTCCAGGGCTTCCGTGAGGCTCACGAAGCCCACGCCCAACTCTTGCAGCTTATTGAGGGTCGTCGCCAGGTCCGCCATGCTCCGGCCCCAGCGGTCGAGCTTCCAGACGAGAACCACGTCGATTTCTCGCCTTCGGGCGGATTCAGGATCTCGGCCCGTTTGGGACGGCTGTCCTTGGCTCCGGAGGCCTGCTCCTCCACCTGCTGGGTGATGGTCCAGGCCCGGGTGGCCACGTACTCCTCCAGCCGCTGGATCTGGAATGGGAGGGTCTGCTGGTCCGCCGTGCTCACCCTGGCGTAGATGGCTGCCCTCATCGATCCCCCCCGAGCAAAAACTATAGTTTTTGCGCGGGTCAACCCTGCAAAATCCTGCCCCAAAAGCGCATGGGTGCGTCCACGCACCCATGCAGATCACCAACCCGTGAGGTCTGGTCTTCTGCTCCGTTGCTCCCCTGTGTGCACGCCCCATGCAAATTCGATAGCCTGGCCTTGCCGGGTATACGCTAGGTGCGTATAGTTGAATGATGGAAGCGCTGTTTGTCGAACTACCCGCCTTCGACCGCTATCGGGCACACTACCTGACCGACGAGGCCTTTGCGACGATGCAACTGGAAATGATGGCGAATCCGGAAATGGGCGATGTGATTGAAGATACGGGCGGTCTCAGAAAGCTCAGACAACCGGATCCCAAGCGAGGGAAAGGGAAACGCGGAGGGCTGCGGGTGATCTACTACTGGTGGGAATCGGGTCGGCAGTTCTGGCTGTTCACTCTCTATAACAAGGATGAGGTCAGTGACCTGACCGCCCAGGAGCGCAAGTCTTTCAAGGGAATGCTAAAGCGGGAACTGGAGGTGCGACGATGAAGAAGCGGAATCTGTTCGAGGAAATCCAGGAAGGTTTCGAGGCCTTGGCCGAGGCGAGGGCTGGGAAGCTAACCTTGCGCACCCATCGCGTGGAGATGGCTGCCGTGCCCGAGGTGACTTCCGGCGAAGTGCTTGCCCTGCGTGAGAAGCTGAACCTGTCGCGTGCCGTGTTCGCCCACTACCTGCGAACCAACCCCCGGACCGTCGAGAACTGGGAACAGGGTCGGGTCCATCCCAACGCCCAGGCCAGCCTATTAATTCGCCTTGTGGAGCGTTACCCCGACACGGTAGAGCGCCTGGCAGCGGTTTAGCTTCGGCGCTCTATGGAATCGCCATAAATGGCGGCTGATGTCACGTTTGTTGGGATTCCCCCAAAGGAAGGACACATTAGAAAAAGTGATGTTAACCACATAAAAGAGGGATTCGGGGGAGGCTGGAACAAAAAGCAGCTCATAGATGCCGTGAAGATTTTGGAAGTAGCCAAGGTTCACCAGGACAGGCCACCTGAAAAAGCTGGCCAAGACATGCTCAAAATCGCTTGTGATGCAGTTCAAAAATGTTGCGGCAAAGGCTTCGACATTGGCAAAGGCCTCGGAAAAGGCCTACCTCATTCACTGGACAGATGAGGTAATTCAAAGGCCAAGTGTACCGGGTCACCGCACCAAACGGTAATTTGGGCATGCTAAGAATGACTTATCGCGCTTGATTCGCATTTGGCAATATGTTGTCTACTGCGTGATGGAAACGGAATTAAATATTGAAATATTTATTAAGTGATCATCTTCTCGGAAATTGGTTTACCATTTTCGAAATGTATTGACATTGTCCAGACAAAACATATTATTTAGTTGGATTGATGGAGGTGAATCATGGCGACTCAGACCATTTCTGCGGAACGCCGTACGGAAAAGCTCGACGTCAGGGTCTCGCCTTCCGAGAAGGCGAAGTTGCAGGCGGCGGCGCAGGCCAACCATCGCAACATGAGCGTTTTTGTCATGGATAGCGCACTCTCTCGCGCTGAGGAGACGCTTGCAGAGCGTCAGGTCTTTGGTTTGGATGCAGAAAGGTGGCAAGCCTTCCAGGCTGCCCTTGATGCACCGGTTCGCCCTCTGCCTCGGTTGAAGGCCCTCCTGGAAGAACCGGGGTTTTTTGATCTCGGCCATCAGGAATGACCGAAACCCGGGCCATTGAAAAGCTCCTGCCTTCACACCTTCTCCAAAATTTCGACTGCGGTCAGGAAGACCTGAACCGCTGGTTGAAGAAATTTGCTCTGCAAAACCAAAACTCCAATGCGGCCACTACCTATGTCGGGCTTGTCGGAGGAACCGTTGTTGGCTATTTTAGCTTGGCTGTAGGCTCCGTTGAGTACGCCGATACGCCGGGACGGCTCAAACAGGGGCTTGCCCAACATCCTGTGCCAATCATGCTTTTGGCCCGTTTGGCTGTTCATAAGGATTGGCAGAGAAAAGGGGTTGGGCGAGACCTTCTGAAGACGGCAGTTCTCAAAATGGAACAGGCTGCCGACATTGCAGGGATCCGAGCCTTTGAGGTTCACGCAAAGGACGACCAGGCCAAGCACTACTATGAGCAATTCGACTTCATCCCATCACCTACAGATCCGTACCACCTCTTTGTTCTGTTGAAGGATCTTCGCCGCGCCCTTCTGCTTGATTGAGGCAAAACCTTGCCGAGTCATTCTGTGGGTACCCCCGTTTGGGCGAGATAGACAAATTCCGCGGTTTAGGCTCAGAGCCCCCAGATGGCACCCCTGCGCAAAAACTATAGTTTATGCGCTACCCTGAATGGGCTTCGGGAACCCGCATGAACAGTGGCTTTCCCGAACTCCAAATCGTTGGGGTTTTTGCGCGGGGGGGAAATCGATGAGGGCAGCCATCTACGCCAGGGTGAGCACGGCGGACCAGCAGACCCTGCCGCTCCAGATTCAGCGGTTGGAGGAATACGCGGCTACCCGGGCCTGGACTATCAGCCAGCAGGTGGAGGAGCAGGCCTCCGGAACCAAGGACAGCCGTCCCAAACGGGCCGAGATCCTGAAGGCCGCTCGGAGGCGGGAAATCGACGTGGTGCTTGTCTGGAAGCTTGACCGCTGGGGCCGGAGCATGGCGGACCTGGCGACGACCCTCAATGAGCTGCAAGAGCTGGGCGTGGGCTTTGTGAGCCTCACGGAGGCCCTGGACTTCACCACGCCCAGCGGGAGAGCCATGGCCGGACTCCTGGGGGTGTTCGCGGACTACGAGCGGGAACTGATCCGGGAGCGGGTAAAGGCCGGCATCGCTCATGCCCGAGCCAATGGAAAACCCCACGGGCGACCAGCTATGGCCCGGGAGAAGGCCGCATCAATTCGGGAACTGGCGACGGAGGGGCTCAGCCAGGGGGAAATTGCCCGACGACTGCTGATCCATCGCCGCAGTGTTGGCCGGGTTCTGGCTACCGGTTGCCCCTTACCGGAGCACCTGGCCGAAGAAGAGACGGAGGCCGCGCTGGTTCACGCCGGCGTAGTGGGGGGAGTCCCAGGGCTCCCAAAACCCTTATGAGATGTGGATTCCCGGCTACTTGATCCCTGGTTGCACCGTTGTTGGTACTACCCCAAGTCGGGTAAACGCTGTGACTTTATTCTTGGATTGAGTCATCACGGTTTGCTTCCGGGGTGCACCTCAGAAACCACTTCCTGGGTTGGCCGCCCAGCAAGCAGCCCAGCAAAATCAGCCATGGGGTCACCGATAACAATCCCGCCATCGGTGATTTTGTATTCTCTGAGATCATCGCTGTGGGCGCTTCCGCGAACCTTCACGACTGCCATGACGCGTTTCAGGTGGCTCTCTATTTCGATGTAGCGCTGGACTATGATTGCATCGGTGAGGAACGCTGACCCATAGGGGCTGAAACGAAGGTCGGTATACCGGTCTTCCAGTTCCGAGGTCATTAGCACTGTCACGCCCAGTTCAGCCAGGACAGAGACCATGCGGAACAGCGATTCCCGGAAATCCTCCCGGAAGGTGGGCGCAACGGCAAGTTCAAACCCGGACAGGGAATCGATGACAACTCGGGTTGCCTTCATGTGCTTGATTGTGTCAATCATCCTTTGGACAATCTCGTCAATTGATAGATCTAGAAGGCGGGTATTGATTAGCCCGATCTTTCCGGCCCGGACCAGGTCATCGATGGTTCGCGTCCACGATTGACTGGGTGTCTGCTCAAAGGCAACGATGACGCCCGGCTCTCCTCGGCGTACTCCTTCGGCAAGGAAAGCCGTGGCCAGGATAGTTTTCCCAGAGCCTGAAGGCCCGGCGACTAATAGGGAATATCCCGAAGGCAGTCCGCCTCCCATCATGGTGTCCAGTTCCGGTACACCCATGGTCAGCCGCTTATCACTTCGCGGGTGCGTAATTGGGATTCCGGGAAGAGTTGAATCTCCCGTAATAGGGGCGGCAGGGAAAATTTCAACGCCGTCGGAAGTGATCCGGAATGTGTGAATCCCAGGGCTGGTCTCCTGGCCGCGCATCTTCAGGACCTGGATTTTTCTCACCATGGAGTTCCGGGAGACACTTTGGAACATGGAAAGCAGGCCATCAGCCAGGGTAAAAATCGGTGGGTTATCGCCATCGATAGGGTATTTGCCCAAAAAAAATGAGGTAATCTGCCAACTTCTGAGTTGGTTACCGAGTTTCTGGATGAATTTTTGCGGACCGATAGCATTACCTGACGAGTGGTCTGTCTCCGACATGATCGACCGGAACGAATCGACAAACACCAACCCTGGAGAGTGGGCTCCAACTTCTTTCATGATCCGAGCCGAGATTTGGTCGAATCGCTCATTCTCTACATCATCCTCCAGATTCACGAAGCGGATCACCTTGTTTATCTTTCCTGGATCGAAAAATGAAAACTGCTGCTGATAACGCAGCATCATCAAGGGCGACTCACCTAGAACGGTGAAGTACAAAGCCGGCCGCTCCTTGGTTGCCATAGAAAACATCAACTGATGGGCCAGAGTTGTCTTGCCTGACCCCGCTGGACCCGCTATCAGATTTAGCGAGAATTCAGGTAGGCCGCCTCCAAGGATCTCATCGAGCCCTGGTACGCCTGTCGACAATCGATTAATTTCAACTTTACTTTTCATTGCGAAACCTCCCTTTGACTTCTTTTGTCAAAGTGACCCCAAATAGAACCCAAGAGACGTTCTGCCAATAATTCGCCTATGAAGGTTTCCAACATCTGGTAGAAAATCACCATAATGACCGCGCTGGCCTCCAGTGCGGAATTCGCGTCGCGGGTCTCCAGGTTGGTCCGTAAACGATCCACAGGAGTGTCGCAGTCATCGGAACCCTTGGCAGGGGAAAGCCATGGGTAGGCCCTGGCCGCAATAGTGAGGGAACGATTGAAGAGAGCATCCACGCCCCCCCCCCCGATGATGGGGGCAAGGAGAATGGTTACCTCACTCCAAGTGTTTATGCTTGCTTCGGCGATTGCAGTGGCATCCTTGGCACCACCGCTTTTCTGGGTAAGCACCTGCAATATGGCGTGCTTGATCGGAGTATTTTTTGGCGTTCCCATCATGCTCTACCCTGGTTAGGAGGTAAAATGCCAAGCCAACGACAATTGCAAAGTGTAAGTCTGGCCGGCACCCTAGCCAGAGAAAACGCTGAATCCAAGGTCATTGGTCGACATCGTCCAGTTTTCCCCGTATTCTCTGGCAAAATTTGGGCCATTGCGGAAGTTTTAGTAAATGCAACTATTATGCAATCACCCTAACTCTATTTGGGTTTGATTAATCAATTTGAAGGGATCGGCAGTCCGATCCGACGGACTGTAGCCGCAGATTTCCGACGTCCTCTGTGGCGTTTAGCCCGCCCACGCGTGCCAGGAGACATAATTGCCGATATCCCAAGCCGTTCGCCGAAACGGGCGAGGCCCCCAACCGGGGGCCTCAGTCCGCCAGGCTAGCACCCTCGGGCCTCGATGCCAGCCAGTCTTCCCCCACGGCCATGGCATCCCCATAGGCGTCGGTGGATGCCTCCTCCGTGGCGTTCTCCGGGGGGAACACGCCGCCGCCGACCTCCTGCCCCCGCTCCAGGAGCCGCAGCCGCCAGCCACCCCCCAGCTCGGCCAGGCGCGGAAGAATCTCGTAGGTGTAGACCAGGGCCCGGGACTGCGCCACGTCCTCCCGGGCGGCCGCGATCAGCTGGGGATCCCCATCCTCAGCCGAAGGCAACCTGGATCGCACTGTGGAGCTGGGCCAGCGTGGTGCGGGCGGGAACGAGCAGCCGGCGCCAGACGGGAGGCGTGACGCCGCGCAAGGAGACCTTGAGGTGGACGACGTCCTGGGGAGTCGCGGCGGTCATGTTTTTCCTTTCCCGGAGGTCCTCCTAGAATGATCGTCTTGTCGGCCAGTTGGAAGCCTGGATCCGTGGGCCGTCTTCCTCTGGGCCGCCTTCGGCGTCCCTCCGGGCGACGGCTCACGGATCCAGAGGGTGTTCCAATGCGGAAATGG
>Ga0255353_1001568_pt1 | contig 12550 bp, 11 predicted proteins | sample HBST25metaG_FD_189941 | JGI IMG/M metagenome (GOLD analysis project Ga0255353, IMG submission 189941) | Peat soil microbial communities from Stordalen Mire, Sweden - H.B.S.T25 | ecosystem: Environmental > Terrestrial > Soil > Wetlands > Peat | place: Sweden: Norrbotten County, Stordalen Mire...
GACGAGGCCTCGTCGATGACTACGCTGGAGCGCAGTTATCAGGCGGCTTCGCAGGTATTCACCATGTTGAACACTGTTATGGCGTCGGCGTTGAACCTGGGAGATCAGACAACGGTTGGGTAGGGTTCTGTCGGAGCTGAAGTGGTACATGATTTCCACCCTTGGCGCAATGGCGGGGACGCGCCAAGGATTGAGCGCCAAATATGAACCGCGCCAGGACGAAGATCGGTTCAGGCGAGTGGAGGACTGTAATGCGAGTGGATCCGTTTTACGCGACGAATCTGGTGAGCTCGCTCGATCAGGCTCAGGCGAGTCAGCAGCAGTTGACCTCTGAGCTTTCGAGCGGTGTGCGTGTTTCATCGTTGAGTGACGACCCAGTGGCCGCCGGTGAGAACACGGTCCTGCTCGATCAGATTCAGCAGGATGATTCTTTCACGACAAGCTCCAGCACGGTCACGGGCCAATTGCAGGTGGCCGATTCTGCTCTGGGCAGTGTGGTTACTCAACTGACCTCGGCCATTTCGCTGGCCACCAGCGCCAATAACGGCACCATGAACTCCAGCAACGTCAAGTCTGTCTCCAGTCAGATTTCCGGCATCCTCGACGAGGTGGAGTCGCTGGCCAACACAAACTATCAGGGCCAGTACATCTTTGCCGGCGGCAAGACATCGACGGCTCCTTTCTCAACTTCCACTACGACGTCGCCCGCCGTTACCACTTATGACGGCGACCAGGACGTGAATTATCTGGTGACGCCGAGCGGGCAAAAGATACAGTTGAATGTCCCCGGCAGCCAGATATTCCTGGCCTCGGGCTCAAGCAGCGTCTTTGGGGCACTCAACAGCCTGATTGCCGACTATTCCAGCGGCACGGTTGACACAGCCCAGGCGGTGAGCGACACAGAGGCGTTGAGTTCGGCGCTGAACAATGTCTCCCAGCAGCGCGTGACTATCGACAACTCGATTACGCAGGTCACCGCCGCATCCGACGCCGTGAGCAATGTGGAGACGCAGTTGACCACCGCGCAGACCAATCTTATGCAGGCCGACATTCCGACGGTCTCCACGCAGCTTTCTCTCTCCGAGACCCAGCAGACGGCGCTGGAGGATGTGATTGCGCAGCTGAATTCCTCTTCGAATGACTTGTTCAGCAAGCTGCCTGCGTAGCGTCAGTGGTCAGTGGTCAGTGGTCAGTGGTCAGTGGTCAGTGGTCAGATAGAAGTTTGCAAAGGTTGACGGTGAGTCAAGGGTGCTGATCACATTCATTTGAGTAAGCCAGCGCATTGAGCCTGGAAACAGGAAGCTGATCACTGACCACAGTCCACTGTCGTCCCGCCGACTATACTCGTGGTGAAGGGAATCACCATGTTCGCTCCGCTCCGATTTCTCTGGAATGCAACGCGCGGCCACCGGCTGGCCCCGTGGCGGAGCGATTATCTGCGCTGGCGAGTTGAGACCTACAGCGGCAAACCGGCGGAGACGCTGACGACCAAGGATATCTTCGGATTTTTCTGGTCTTCGCGCTGGGAATTTCTGAGCTACCTGGTCTGGATTGACCGCATGGACCGCGAAGTGCACAAACGCGCATAAGGGCAGGGAACGGGGAACAGGGAACAGGGAACGGGGAACAGGGAACAGGGAACAGGGAACAGGGAACAGGGAACAGGTGGAAGCATTACCTATATAGAGATTTCGTCAAGGGAATTTGTCACGGGGATTAGCCCCAATCAGTGCTATGAGCCAGGCAACGAAAACTGACCACTGATCACTGACCACTGTCCGCTGTAAACTGTAACCCGTATGCGATTCAGATTAATCCGCTTGGATTGGGTTGTGATAGCTGCATGGCTTGTGACTGCCGCAGCCGCCCGCGCGCAGCAGATGCCCCCCATCGAGCCTCCGCTACCCATGCCGAGCGCCCACTCCGGCGCCAACCCGGACGTGCCTACACTGCGCGTTCGCGCCAACGAGGTGCTGGTGCCCACGCTGGTTGAAAAGCCGGGCGGGGGCGTGGTTTACGGCCTCAAGCCGAAGGACTTTGTGCTGGAAGACAACGGCGTGCCGCAGAAGATTCGCGTGCAGGAGGAGATGGACACGGCGCCGGTGGCGTTGGTGGTCGCAGTTGAGTTTGGCGGCGCCAGCGTGCTGGAATTCGACAAGCTGGCCAAGATGGGTCCGCTGCTGGATCTTTTTTTGAGCGACAGCAGAGGCCAGGCGGCGCTGGTGGGCTTCGACTCGAAACCCCATCTTGTTCGCGATTTCACGCACTCCAGCGATGAGGTAAACCAGGCGCTCAAGCTCCTTGAGCCCGGCGATGGCGGCGCCGCAATTCTCGATACGGTCAGCTACGCCGTCGATCTGCTTGAATCGCAGCCCAAGGAGTATCGCCGGGTGCTCTTGCTGATCAGCGAAGAGCGCGATCACGGAAGCAAACACATCAAAACGGAGCAGTTGATCCGCAAGATCGGCCAATCCGACGTGCTGGTTCTGAGCGTCTCGTTTTCGCCGGCGCGCGCCGAGCTGGACCACGATATAAAGGACTCGGGCGAGGACCGGACGATGAATCTGTTCTCGACCCTGGCCATGATTGTGCCGGCATTCAAGAAGAACGTGACCAAGGAAGTGGCCCACATGAGCGGCGGGGAATATCACGCCTTCGCCGGCGACAAGGGATTTGAAAAACGCATTGTCGAATCGGCCCAGCACGCCCGCAACCGCTACCTGATTACCTTCAGCCCTTCCGATCCCAGTCCCGGATTGCACACCATCCGGGTGCGTCTGGCAGAGAATTACGGGGCGCGCATCGTGGCGCGGGCCAATTATTGGATGGAGCAGCAACAATAGCGAAGGTCAAGGCTAGCAGCAGGATACAAACCTGGTTCTGGCATGCCGCCGAATGGCGCAGCGGCGCGGATTCGTGGTAATCTCACTGTAGACACTTAAACGTGGACTGAGAAGACAAGAGGAGTAACATACGCCGTGCTGGCGACCGCTAAGAAAACAACCCTGATTGAAAGCTTCCGCACCCATGATACGGACACCGGTTCGCCGGAGGTCCAGATCGCAATTCTGAGTGCGCGTATCGCTGAACTGACCGAACACTTCAAGACGCACAAGAAGGATCACGCTTCTCGTCGCGGTCTGCTGCAACTGGTCAGCAAGCGTCGCCGCCTTCTGGACTACCTGAAGACGCACGATACCGATCGCTACCGCGACGTTATCGGCAAACTCGGTATCCGCAAATAGCGGAACGCGAACCCAGAAAGCCTACTTTGACCCGGAAGCGCCCAGACCGGAAATTGGTCATGGCCCCCGTTCTACGCAGGACCCGGGGCCTTGGTGTACCTGGCGAACTCGACCCGCAGCCAGGGACAGCGCACAGCTATCGGCTGAGCGCGTCCCTCTTGCGGGGTCCGGCAGATGGACAGGCCACAGGGGAACAATCGGCTCCCACGCACAGATCCCATTCTTTTGCGCGCGCCTTGCCGCTCTTCCCGCCTGCTGCCAGCTTCTCCACACCCTTCCATCTACAAGATTCCCAAGCGAACACAATGAAACGAGGACACTATGTCTAAGCATGAAGTAGCAGTCGAGCTTGCCGGTGGCAAGCGGCTGGTCTTTGAGACCGGGCGCATGGCCAAGCAAGCCTCTGGCGCCGCACTGGTGACCACGGGCGAAACCGTCGTTCTGGCCACTGCAGTGGCCTCTCCCGATCCCAGGGAAGGCATTGATTTTTTCCCCCTCACGGTGGATTATCGTGAGTACACTTACGCCGGCGGGCGCATTCCCGGCGGCTTTATCAAGCGTGAAGGACGGCCCAGCGAAAAAGAAGTCCTGACCTGCCGCCAGATTGACCGTCCCATCCGTCCGCTGTTCCCCGACGGCTTCCGCAATGAGACCCAGGTGATTGCGCTGGTTTTCTCCGCCGACAAGGAGAATGACCCCGACGTGGTGGGCATCAACGCCGCCGCATGCGCGCTGGCTCTCTCTGACATTCCCTTCAGCGCCACGGTGGGCGCGGTGCGCGTAGGTCGCGTGGATGGTGAGTTCGTCATCAACCCCACGTATTCCGAGCGCGCAGCTACAACGGTCAACATCATGGTCGTCGGCCACAAGGACGGCATCGTGATGATCGAGTCAGGCGCGAAAGAAGAGTCTGAAGAGACGATTCTTGCAGCCATCGAGTTTGGCCACACCGAAATCAAGAAGATTGTCGCCGCCATCGACGAGCTGGTGGCTTTGGCCGGCAAGCCCAAGCGGGCCTTTATCAAGCCGGAGTTCGACGAGACCTACTTCGGTGAGTTGAAGGGCAAGATCGAAGTTCGTCTCAAGGACGCGCTGGACACCAAGGTGCACGAGAAGCTGGAAAGCCAGACGCTGGTCAAGCAGATCAAGGACGAGTTGGCAGCCGCGCTTCCCGCTGATGATCCAGCGGCCAAAAAGAAGCTGGCTCACTATTATGAGAAATTGCGCGAGAGGATCTTCCGCGAGCAGGTGACAAAGGATCGGATCAGACCTGATCGCCGCGCCTTCGACGAGATTCGTCAAATTACCATCGAAACCAGCGTGCTGCCGCGCACACACGGATCGGCGCTGTTTACTCGTGGCGAAACGCAGGCGCTGGTGACAGCCACATTGGGCACCGCCGACGAGGGACAGCGGTTGGAGAGCTACGAGGGCGAGAAGAAGAAGCCTTTCATGCTCCACTACAACTTCCCGCCCTTCTGCGTAGGCGAAACAGGCCGCATGGGCGGCACAGGCCGACGCGAGATCGGCCACGGAGCACTGGCCGAGCGCGCTATCACTTCTGTGCTGCCTTCGGCCGAAGAATCGCCCTACACCATCCGCATTGTCTCGGACATTTTGGAATCCAACGGCTCTTCGTCGATGGCCACGGTTTGCGGCACAAGCCTGGCACTTTTTGACGCGGGCATCGCGCTCAAGGGCGCAGTGGCCGGCGTGGCCATGGGCTTGGTCAAAGAGGGCGACGACTACGCCATCCTCACCGACATTGCAGGCGCCGAGGACCACTACGGCGACATGGACTTCAAGGTAGCCGGCACGCGCAAGGGCATCACCGCGCTGCAAATGGACATCAAGATCGGCGGCCTCACCCGCGAGATTCTTTCGCAGGCAATGGAACAGGCGCGCCGCGGGCGGTTGTTCCTGCTGGACAAGATGGACGCGGTGCTGGACGGACCGCGTACTGAGCGCTCGGCTTACGCGCCGCGCATCGAAACCGTGATGATTCCCACCGACAAGATTCGCGATCTGATCGGAAAGGGTGGCGCCACTATCCGCGGCATCATCGAGCAGACCGGAGCAAAAATTGACGTGGACGATACCGGTCGCGTCAACGTTGCATCGTGCGACGCTGATGGCCTGAAGAAGGCGCTGGAACTGATCGGCAACATCACCGCTGTTCCAGAGATTGGAAAGGTTTATCTGGGCAAGGTGGTTCGCCTGGCGGAGTTTGGCGCATTTGTCGAGCTCTTCCCCGGCACCGATGGCCTGCTGCACATCTCCGAGATCGCGGAGCACCGCGTGAAGGAAGTGAAGGACGAGCTGCGCGAGGGCGATCAGGTAATGGTCAAGGTTCTGGCCATCGAGGGCAATCGCATCAAGCTCAGTCGCAAGGCCCTCATCAAGGAGCAGCGCGCCAAGCTCGGCCAGTCGGCTCCGGCCGCCGAGGGAGAAGAGGTGGAGATTTCCGCCTCTGAGTCGGTTGCTCCTGTTGCTTCTCTTGCCGCGCCCGTCAAGCCTCGCAATGAGTTCGACGAGCGTCAGCCAAAATCGAACCAGAGCACCATCCTGATCGAAGGCGGAGACGATTTCGACGAAGAGGGTGGCGAAGAGTTCGATGAGGAAAACGAGCCGAACTTCAACCGCGTCGAAGGCGCTCCGGTTCCAGCCACGCAGACTGCGGGCTCAGGCCGTCCTGCTGGAGCTAACAATAAATCCCGCCGCCGCCGTCGTCGTCCCGGTGGCCCAGGCGGAGGCCGTGGTCCAGGCGGCGGACAGTAAGTCAGCGGCTTGAGCAGAGGTGAAGCCTACGAAAGGCCCGGAGAAATTCCGGGCCTTTCGCTGTTTGGATGTCTTTGTAGTATTATCTGCCTACCTTGACGCACGACAAGAGCGGGGCAAAGGAGAATCGCATGAAGACAGGTCTTCGATTGTTTTTTGTGGTGGCACTCTGTGTTCTGTTTGTGCAGGGTGCTCTGGCGGGCGCGCCGTTGAAGGGAATCGATGTGAAGCTGGGAAAGAACCCCGGCGGCGGATGCGCGGCGCGGACGACGGATAGCGGGGGCAGGGCTAACTTTGGCGTGTGGCCGAAGGGCAATTACACGCTGAGCTTGGTGCCGGCGGCGGCTCCTAAGGCTGGCGTCACGAAGACCGCAGCGCCGGCCGCCTCGAAGTTCCATGTGATGATTCAGGGCGCAACGGGCGGGAAGATTGAGCGAGAGGTGGATGCGAGTGCGAATGCCGCGGCACGCGTTGCGCCGGTTCAGTTTTCGCTAGGTGGAAGCGAGGAGCTTGTCGTTGTGGTGACTGCGGCAGAGTGAATTGCCGGAGAATGGAACCGATTGAGTGTCGGGAATTTTCAGGTCTCAAAAGCGGGTTCTCCACCCCACGGAAGAGGACCTGTTCGTGGGGACCTGGGACCCGAGCCACGCGGCCATTATGGGCCGGTCAGTGGGGTATCCAATTCTTTCATGCGGTAGCTTGCCGGAAAGAATGCTGTATGAGTCACCTACCGCCGAAGCGGATCTGGAGCGCGAGCTGTCTCTACGCTGTCTTGGATCGTCAATCTCTTTTTCTCACCATACATCTTCATGTCGGCCGCAATGCACAGCGACTCAGTGTCGGATGCGTCTGCAGGAAAAACCGCAATGCCAACACTGGCGCCAACACTTACCTTCCGGCCCTCTATATCAAGCGGTTCGTTGAGCAGTTCCTGTAACGATCTTCCCACGAACTCGGCATCTTCGCGATTTGTGGGTTCCTCCAGAATGACCGAAAACTCGTCTCCACCAGTTCGAGACACAGTGTCGGAGCGGCGGACCCGCTCCGCAAAGGTTGATGCGACGCGCTGCAAAACCAGGTCACCCACATGGTGGCCCATCGTGTCATTCACTTGCTTGAAGTCATTGAGGTCTATCACCAGAAGCGCCATCTCAGTACCGTTTCGCCGCGAACGCTCAACAGCGCTGGCCATCCGGTCCTCGAACAAACGGCGGTTCGGCAATCCAGTCAGCGGGTCATGCAGAGCCAAGTGCTTGTTGTGTTCTATCTGGTCTTCCAGCAGCAGAAGCATCATGCCGATAGCCACGACAAATTTTGGCAGGTTCCACACTTCGCTCTCGATGTGAACCTGGGGCTGAAACGCCCTCATCATCGGCACCACAATGAAGACCGACGCCCAGGTAAAAAACCCACAATGGTGACGAACGCCCCGGCAGTGGTGCGGCGGAAGGCGTGGGCGAAAAAGATGCAACAGCCCAGATAGACGGTGAACATGGTGGCATTCCAGGCCAGGTCGGAGCCGTTTCCGGGCCGGTGCTGGAAGATCAACAGAAATATCGAGAGCGCTCCGTAAAGGGAGGAGAGAATCCAGCGCAGCGGGTGGTTGATTCTACGAATCGATGCCAGCGTGACAGCGAGCGGGCAGAGGCCAAGCACGACCGCAGCCAGATCCAAAGCCCAGTGGGCTTCGTAGCCGGCAGAAAGAACTGTGAGGAAGAGCAAGTTCGACGCCCAAAGCGACCAGAGCATCCAGAGGCTTGAAACGTCCTTGTGATGGGGAATTGAGGCGTGCATGAACAACACGCCGGCCCAGGCCAAAGACGCGGAAAGGAGGACAAACGCCAGGTTACCCCAAATGCCTGGAGCGGAAGTAAACAGACCGGCGGCGAAGTGCAGCAGAATCATCAGCCAGCCGGTAAGCCACAACCCAGAGGCGGGCGTGTGGCTGTGACGTGCCACGGAGGCGAATGCGCAGATCAATAGCGCGACAGCCGCCACGTCCGGAATTCCGCTCCAGTTCAAGAATCTCACCTCAAATTATGTTGACTCCCTAAATCATCGGTCATTCGGGAGCAACCGATCTGGCCCATTACAGTGCACCCGATACATTTCAGCGCGATTCAGTTACCTTGGAAAACTTCCATCGCAGCAACTCGGAGAATAAACGCGCCCTATTCATCTCGGAACTTCTCTCCCATCTCCAGTAGGCTCAGAGCGATGGACGCAAGTCTTTACGCAAATAATTGAGGGCGCAGGCCCAAGCGCTCTGTTACTCGGCGTCTGCCTGTTCGTCCCTGGGTGGGAAGATGTTGCCCATGCGGCGGATCTGCGCGCCGACGCCGGCCAGCTTCTCCTCGATGCGCTCGTAGCCGCGATCCATGTGATAGACGCGGTCCAGGATGGACTCGCCGTCGGCTATCAGCGCGGCCAAGACCAGTGATGCCGAGGCGCGCAGGTCCGAGCACATGACGGCGGCGGCAGAGAGCTTCGCCGGCCCGCGCACGGTGGCCGTCCGGCCTTCGACCTTGATGTTTGCGCCCATCCGCACCAGTTCCTGCACATGCATGAAGCGGTTTTCGAAGATGTTTTCCTCGATGACGCTGATACCCTCGGCCTGGGTAGCCAGAGCCATGTACTGAGCCTGCATATCGGTGGGGAAGCCGGGGTACTCTTCGGTAGAAATGTTGGCCGCGCGCAATTGTCCTTCGACCCGCACACGCACCGAATCGTGCCCCAGAATATCCACGCGGACGCCTGCCTCTTGCAGCTTGGCGATCAGCGCGCCGAGGTGCTCCGGATTGCAGTCGGCCACCGTCAGATCTCCACCGGTAATGGCGCCTGCGATCAGGAATGTGCCCGCCTCGATGCGGTCGGGGTTGATGCGGTAGCGCGTGCCATGCAGCCGGCTGACGCCTTGTACATGGATGGTCGAGGTGCCTGCGCCTTCAATTTTAGCGCCCATGGCAATCAGCAGCGCGGCCAGGTCCGCGACCTCGGGCTCGCGCGCGCAGTTTTCCATCACGCTTTCGCCCTCGGCCATTACTGCCGCCATCAACAAATCTTCCGTGCCAGTGACGGTGATCTTGTCGAAGACCAGATGCGCGCCGTGCAATTGCTCCACGCGCGCTTCGAGATAGCCGTGCTCCTGAGTGATTTTAGCGCCCATCTTTTCGAGGCCCCTAATGTGCAGATCAATGGGCCTGCCGCCGATGGCGCATCCGCCGGGCATGGCTACACGAGCTACTCCGGCGCGCGCAATGAGCGGGCCAAGTACGAGAGAGCTGGCGCGCATGGTCTTCACGATTTCGTACCTGGCCACGGGATCAGAGAGCCTGCGGCAACTGATGACGGTGCTGCTTGGCGCGTCGCCTTGCTGGACCTCTGCGCCCATCGAAGCGAGCAGACGCCGCTCGGTTTCTATGTCGCGCACCTGGGGCATGTTTTCGAGCGTGACCTCATCCTCGGTGAGAATCGCCGCAGCCATGCATGGCAACGCTGAGTTCTTCGCGCCCGAGACGTGAATTGTGCCCACCAGCGGATTGCCGCCGCGAATGACAAATTTATCCATGGAAGATTGACTGACCCCTGACTTTCTAGTGTAAATCGGGCGGCCTGATCCGGCAGAAAGGGACTGTAATATCAACAGTGCAGTCAGATTGTTCCTGGCGCCGCAATCTTACAGTTCCATTGCATTGTCCTCGATGGCCAGGCGGACGTTGCCGTCGGATTTGGCGAGGCGGCGGACTGCTTCCGGCTTGTCTACTTTAGCTTTGAGCATGACCAGGGCGACGGGGACACTGCGCCCCGCGCTCTTGATGGTTTGCACCGCGGCTTCCCGGTCGATTTTGCAGGCGCACATCAGGATGCGGATGCCGCGCTCGACGAGCTTGGAGTTCTGCATGTGCACGTTGACCATCAGGTTTTCGTACACATAGCCGAGCCGGGTCATGGCGCCGGTGGTGATCATGTTCAGGATCATCTTTTGGGCGCTGCCGGCCTTCATGCGCGTGGCGCCGGAGATGACCTCAGGACCCACGTCAGCAATGATGACGATCTCCGCGGCGGCGGCCAGCGGCGTTCCGTGGTTGCAGGTGACCGCGGCGGTGTGTGCACCACGGGCGCGGGCGTATGCCACGGCAGCTACCACATATGGAGTGCGGCCTGAAGCGGAGACGCCCACCACAATGTCTTTGCGCGTGGGGCGGCGGCGGGCAATGTCTCGCTGGCCCAGCTCTTCAGAATCTTCATTGACCTCGACGGCGGAGGCCAGCGCCTTGGGGCCGCCGGCCATGATGTACTGCACTTGTCCCGGGGCGGTCGAATAGGAGGGTGGACATTCGGAGGCGTCGAGCGCCGCAATGCGGCCGCTGGAGCCGGCGCCGATGTAAATCAGCCGGCCACCCTCGCGCATGCAGCGGGCCACCTGGTCAATGACCTGCGCGATCTCCGGAATAGCTTTCTTAACAGCAGCCGCGACTTTTGCGTCTTCGTGATTAATTATGCGCGCGATATCGAGCGCGGATTTTGTGTCAAAGCCTTGAGAAGCCTCGTTCTGGCTCTCGGTAGTCAGTTCCTGGAGCAGAGCGGCCTGGTCTTTCTTGAAGTCGTTTCCTTGGGTGCCGGCCGTCTCCCGCATCATCGAGCTGGTAAGCATCGCGTCTGTCCCCAATTTTTAATTGTATCTGGAAACCGGTCAACTTTGGACAGAATTCGGCGACAGCCCGGGCTAGAGCCTGGTGGGCTTTGTCCTGGAAACGGTCACGGATGGTTGTCCCCGCCCGTCTACGCGACGTCTGACGGCACCTCGAAGGTGACCAATTCGGAGCGGAAGCCACGGGTGCGAATGGCTCCGTAAGTGATGCCGGCGGCCATCCATACAAAGCCCAGCACCTTGGCCGGAGGGCTGAGATTCCACCAGATGAAGCCGCAAATCAGGAAACCCAGGGCGGGCGAGACGAGACCGCTCAGATTGCCGCCGCTGGCCTCGGGGTCGCTCTTCTTGAGCCGCCAATGATGAACGAAGGCCGCGGCGTTCACGCCCATGAAGGCGATAAAAGCGCCGAAGTTGAGACACTGCGCGCCGATCTCGTAAGCGCCTCCACCGAGGCGGTTGGCAAAGAATTCGAGCAGGCCGGCTCCGGCAAGCGCAAACGCTCCCACCGCAATAATGTTGTTGCGGGGGACACGGTGCTTGGGCTCGATGACGCCGAAAAATGATTTGGGAAGCGCATTGCCGCGTCCCATGCCGTAGAGCAGGCGTCCGGCCGCCAGTTGCGAGCCCATTCCTGAACCCATGTTGGCGACAAGCAGAGTGAAGTTGACGATCTGAAAGAGCACCAGGCCGCCGGCTTTGCCGCTGACCAGTGCGAAGGCAGACTCGACGTTATCGCTGGAAAAGGGCTTCGATCCCCAGATGAGTTGCGCCGCGTAAACTTCCAGCCCGGAAAGAAGGCCGGTGATGAGGCAGACCAGAACCGTGGCCAGCAGAATGTTGCGGCGCGGATTGCGGACCTCTTCAGAGAAGGTGGAGATGGCGTCGAAGCCGATGTAAGTGAGCACGGCGACCGAGGTTCCGGCAAAGATGCTTGTGGTATGGAAATTGGCCGGATCGTAGAAGGGATGAGTGAAGAATCCGGGATCGTAATGCATATGCCAGACCGTGCGGATGACGCAGCCGAGGAAGAGCAGCACAACAATCACCATGCCTGCGCAGAGAGCCTCATTCAACTGCGCCGAAGTCTTGATGCCGCGCAGATTCATCCACGTGAAGAAGGCCGCGAAAAAGATAATCCAGATGTAGAAGGAGAGGCCGGGAAGGATATTCATTGCGGCCTTGGCGCAGAAGGCGGTGCAGATGAGCGGATTGATCAGGTAATCCATCACCATGCCCCAGCCGACAACGTAGCCGAGCGCGGAGTGCATCTCCTGGCCGACGTAAGTGTAAGCCGAGCCGGCGCTGGGATAGACCCTCGCCATGCGGCCATAACTGATGGCGGTGAAGAGCATGGCGATCATGGCGAGAAGGATGGTGGTGACAACGTGGCCATGGGCCTTGTTGCTGATGACGCCGTAGATGCCCATGGGCGCGGTCGGCTGGATGATGACCATGCCGATGATGATGAGATTCCAAAGGCCAAGCGTGCGGTTGAGACCGATGGCCCCATTGACAGAGGGCGCGGATGCGGCGTTCGTTTGGCTCTGCTCGGTCACAACGAGGCTCCTGAGAAAAATGATCCTTCCATCTTTATGATGGCGACGGCTGGAGCGAGTGGAAGCTGGGCCAGCAACAAAGTTCGTTCGCGCACCCTTCCACTCCTGGACCCGCTCCTACCGGCCTGCGGACACCGTTTCGCGGGGAGCCGCCTGATGAATCTTAACGCCCTGCACCACCCGGTTAATTACACCGGTTGGACTGGGATTGTCTGGGTTCAGTCCAATACGCAAGCTCAGATGATATCCGAGCAACTGCGGGCCTACGATCTCATACGGGGTCCGCAGAGCGTCGTTTTCCTGCGGGGCTATGGCGG
>Ga0255353_1001574_pt1 | contig 12531 bp, 10 predicted proteins | sample HBST25metaG_FD_189941 | JGI IMG/M metagenome (GOLD analysis project Ga0255353, IMG submission 189941) | Peat soil microbial communities from Stordalen Mire, Sweden - H.B.S.T25 | ecosystem: Environmental > Terrestrial > Soil > Wetlands > Peat | place: Sweden: Norrbotten County, Stordalen Mire...
GTGCCGGCCGGCCAAGTAGGTCGAGGGCAGTGGATTGCTGTCGTCGTTTCCGCTGGGCAGAAGAAAGCCGGTGAGCACGGCCAGCGTCAATCCGATTCCAAAGAACCAGGGCAGCAGACGTCGGTCTTTGGCGTCGAGCGAGGAGAGGAATCTCATCGGGCCGCGCCTCCCGTAACTCCATTGGCCGCAACCCCAATGCGCGAAGATCCACTTCCTGAGATCAGCGCGGCGGCAACTTGCTCGGCCTTCAGGTAGTCGCTTTCCCCAGCAGGGCGACCGCCGTACCAGATGCGCTCAAAACTGCCGGTGAGCGCGGCGAGTCCGGCGCGGCGCGGGTCTTCTGGAGCCACCAGCGCCAGATATTCGCGGGGAGTGCGGGTGCGGTCGGCGGGCCACAGCCGCTTCGATTCCAGACGCGAGATTGCGGCCCAGTAGACAGAATGAATGGCCTCGCGCCACTGGCTCGCGTCGGCGGCCTTGCGGGCGTCCCCGAGCCAAAGCTGCCAGTCGCGGGCCGAGGCGGCGCTGGCGGCTGGCCCGCCGTCTTCTGGAACCAGGCGGATGCGCCAGCGGCGCTCCAGTTGCAAAAGCCCCCATGCCAGCGCCACGCAGACCGCCAGAATGAATCCCCAAACGATGAGGCGGCCAACCCAGGCCGAGCGGGCTTTGAGCTTTGCGGCGCCATCCCAGAGCCGGTTGAGCCAGTTTCCGAATTGCTCCAGCATCGTATCGCGCGCGGTGGGCTCCTCCAGATTGCGAAAGTCGCGCCCGGCCAGCACTCCCTTCATCGCATCGCGCTCCTGGGTGTGGGCAGGGGCTGAAACAGGTGGAGCGTCGCTCTGGGCCAGGTCATGGGCAAGGCGGGTTTCGGCATCTAGCAGCAGTTCCGCCGTGGTGCGGCGAGGGGGCTCGGTGCTTTCCTGGGCAGGCGCGCCCTTCGCGCCGGGTTTTGGGGCGGGCACGTCCTTGTTTTGAGCCTCTGAGAGCAGCACCCTGAGCCAGCCGTAGCGCACCAGCCGCCGCTCGGCATTCGCGGCTTCTCCGAGAGGGACGCGGTCATCCTGCCCAACCAGAGAGGGGTCGCAGGTCTTTGTGTCACGTGCTTTGGCGCATGCCTCCACCATGCTGGTGAGAGCCAGCAGATGGCTGCGGTAGTCCTGCAGCGAAGCCTCGTGCGAGTGGCTGGCGGCTGGCGCCGGCACGGCAGGGACAGGGCCGTCGGCACGGGCCTGCGCCGCAACCAGAATGGCAGCCAGGGCGGCAATCCCGGCAAAGACGAGAAACTTGGCCCGGTAAATCTGGAAGGTTCGGTCGAGGATTTCGCCCAGGTTCATCGGGCGCAAATTCGCCTTCATACAGGCTCTCCGGGTTGCGGAGATTCGGGGTTCGCTTCAAGCGCGGGTTGCGGCGCAGGCTCGGCCGAATCGGCTATAGAAGCAGTGGGCTGGGCGGGCTCAATCGCGGGCGCCGTCAGGCCGGCTGCTTGCATCATCCACTCGATGTCGTAGCCCTCCTTGCGCACGCGCTGGTCATAGTAGAAGAGGGTGAGGCCGGTGGCATAGATGGGGCCGATAAAGGCGTTGGTGAAAAATCCAACAATCTGCTGCAGGACGCGCAGGCCGACCGGCAACTGGCCGTGTTTGAAGGCCAGCACGACAAAGAAAATCTGAGTCATGAGCACCAGACCGATTTCAATGACGAAGACCAGCAGTCCCAGGACGAAGATTCGGCCGCGCGCCCCTTTGCTGAGGGCGACGCTGCGGCGAAGGGCCTGGCGGGCCTTGAGATTCTCAACCACGCAGGCCGGAACAGCCAGGGAATAGCGCAGAAACATCACCACGCCATAAACGAATGCGAGGAGAACCAGCAGGCAAAAGGCCAGCGTGGCCCCGAAAAAGACCATGGCGACCTGCGGATTGGCGGAAGCGCCCGAGTGGGCCAGCAATCCGCTGGGACGGACATAGAGAAGAATCAGCGCTAAGTAACCGCCGTAGACCAGCACCAGCGGCAGCCAAACCACAAAGGCGGTGATAGTCATGAGCCACAGATAGCGGCCCAGACGGGGCAGGATGCTGAGGTATGCGCCGCGGATGGTGGCGGACTCTCCCAGGTGAACCCAGGCCACGGCCCGGTTGTTGGCGGCCACGGCCATGCCGGCAAAGATGAACATGAGCAGAATAACCGCGCCCGCGGCGGTCCAGGTGAGCCATTGCAGTTGCTGGGTCATGTGCAGTATGCGCAGCAGTTCTGCCAGGCCAATCTGGAGCAGGCCCAGAACCAGCATGACGCCGGCATAGACGGCGGCGATTCCTGCAAACAGGACAAAGTTCGACCGGTAAAGCTGGGCCGTGCGGTCAAGGATTTCGCCAAGGGAGAGAGGGCGGAGGCTGGTTTCCATTTGGAATCCTCAAAATTCGGTGATGAACGCTTGCCGGGATACTAGCACAGGCTGTAAGTGCTCTGCCGGACGCAAGAGTCTGAAGCCGCTGTTTGAAACTCGGTAAGGGACAAGTCTGGCAGGTAAGTGGGGGAGTTACGGGCTGCGGAAAATTGGAAGATGAGCAAAGGAATTTCACGAGGTTAGGGGATGGAAATTAGGGATTAGGGGCTAGAAAAGCCCCTTGGTTGATGCTCTTGCTGCCCCAGGCCTCAGAAGCGAGACCTGGGACACCCGATGCTTTCCCACAGATTTTTAGGCGACCGGGCTGCTAAATTTCGCCTTCGAGACGGACTTCGTGGGTCTCGACAACACTGATCTCGTCGAGAGAAAGGGCCGTATGAGCAGCATTGAATTGAAGCCCGGAACGATCCGTGATGTATATCGGCGCATCGGCACGCAGCGGCAGAATCTTAAGCAGAAAATCGCCCTGGTAAACGGAATGGCCGAAGCGGTGCAAGCCGAGTTCAAAGGGACGGGCATGATAAAAATCATCCGCGATCAGTTTGTCGCCGAGATATGCGCGAAGAACGTCACCCGTATAGCGAACGCGCAAGCGGAGATCGCGGCCAGCGTCAACGCGAGCGGGAAACTTCACTCGCCAAACAGCCGCTTGTTGAAAATCGGCATCCTCGGGCTGCATCGCCATTCCCTGCTGGCGCGCGGGAATCGATGGGGCAATTGGAATGGTGCGGGCCGGGCCGGCGGATTGCAGTTGCTCAATGGCGACCTGCAAGGTCGCGGCAGGCTTGAACCGAGGCGAAAAGCGGCGGAAAAGCCCATCGTCCTTTGACGGCAGCTTACCTTGACCATCCGAAAGCGTCTTCGGCGCGGGGAATATCGCGATGGAACACTCCGCCGGATCTTCAGTGCGCAGGCGCAACGCGGAACCGTCGAGCAGGAACTCTGAGCGGGTGAGGAAGAGACGCTCCTGACCGCGCCATTGGCCTTTCCAGAGATTGAGCGAGGTGGCCTCATCGAGCAGAATGATGACGTGATTCTTGCCGTTTTTGCCCTTTAGCCGGATGGCCGCGCCGAGACCGGATTGCAGGTTGCGCAGATGAATCTCTTCGTTCTCATGCGCAGACGTCCCGGTTGAAGAAACCAGCGCGGCGGTATTTCCATCGACAACGAACTCCGTGGGCACTGCTGAAGTCTGCTTGAACACTGTGTAGCGCGTATTCTTGTCGTCGATATGGCAGATCGGCTGAGCTGTCGAGTAGATCAGCTTTACTCCGCCAAGATCGAGATTGACCGGCCAAAAGAAGCGGCAGTCATCGGGAATCGTGACCGGATTCGAGGGCACTGTTACCTCGAGGTCAGCGAATTTGATCTGGAATTGGACATTCTCCTTCTTCGATTGCGGCAACAAGCGCTGATAATTGCTGGCAAAAACATAGCCGCTGGACCCATCGGAACGCACGGCCCAGTTGAGTGAGCCTCGCGCCGAGGGCACACGGGCCGTCATGCAGGAAAGCCCGGACCCGAAGTCTTGCAGGAACAATCCGAGAAGGCGAAGCCAGTGGTAGTGCTCGCGTTCCTGACCGAATTCGCCGAGGGGCGCCTGGAAATCGTAATTCTTGGCCGGAAGATCGTTCCAATAACCGGTCGCCTGGGTCTCGTTGAGATAGGTCAGCTTGCCATCGGGATTCTCTCCGCCATGATACATATAGAAGCCCAGGAGATTTGCGCCCGATCCGAGTTTGCAGAGCGCCAGTGATTCGGTATCTTGAGGAAACATGAAAACGCGGCGATGGTAACTCGGTGTCATGCCGGCGCCAAGCTCGCAGGTAAAGAACGGATATGCGCCCGTGCTGGCGGGTGCGGCGCTGGCCGCAGGGGGAGGGGCTCCGAGCGCGCCCATTGCAGCCGCGTTGCCGCTTCGCGACCCGGAGAACCGGAAGACTCCCGGATAACCGCCAACCATTGCTTTCACTGACCGGTCCCAGAAGCCATCGGCATAGGACCCGGAAAATGGCAGGATTTCGCCATAGGGCGCGGCGTCGCTCCTGCCCCAACCGGTGCAGGTATAGAGCGGCAGATCCATGCCCGCCTCGCAAGCCATCTTTTTCAACGTCACCAAATGCTGGGTGGGGCCGCTGTATTCATTTTCGACTTGAATGGCAATGACCGGCCCTCCGTCCTTCCAGAGCAGCCCCTTCATCTGTTGGAAGATTTCGCCGTAAAGCAGCTTTACGTATCCGAGATAGCCCGGATTGTCGCGGCGCAATTCAAATTCATTTGCGTCGCCCTTCTGCTGGAGCCAGTTTGGAAAGCCGCCATTGCGCACTTCGCCGTGACACCACGGACCGATTCGCAGCAGCACCTTCAGATCGACCTGCTGACAGATTTCGAGGAACTTTCTCAGGTCGCGCTGGCCGGACCAATCCCACTTGCCCTCGACCTCTTCATGGTGAATCCAGAAGATGTAACTCGCAACAATGCTGACTCCGCCCGCCTTGATCTTGAGCAGCTCATCACGCCACTCAGCTTCCGGGCATCGCGCATAATGAAACTCCCCGGAGATGGGCAACCAGGGCTGGCCATCGCGCAGCAGATTGCGGCTGTTGACTGTGAGTGTGTGGCCCCCGGGCGCGACTGCCGTGCCCATGTGAAAACCCGCGGTCTGGGCCGCTTGCGCGAGATCCGATGCGTCAAGCGTAAGCGGACCGGCGGCAGTGCCCGGATGGGACTGCGCAGGATCGGTCGCCGATGGAGGCGGAGCGGCAGGCGCGCCGGTTTGGGCGGCCAAGGAGGGAAGCAGCGGAAGGGCTGTTGCGGCTCCCGTAAACAATGCAGATTCCCTGATAAAAGTACGGCGAGAGAGGTGGTTTTTCACAGTCCGGAATATAACTTCCATTTGGCCTGGAGTCAAATGATGGGAGGTTCTTGGGCAGGGCAAAAGCATCTTCATTTCTTGAAGGGTATGAGCTTTAGACGCTACGGGAAAAGGCGAAATTTCCGGTGGAATTGGCGGAAAGCATCCCCCGGGGGCTAACGCCCACGTTGCTTCGGTTGCCTTTGCGGCACGACTATAGCGGAACCAGAATTGCCATACCTCGAAACCATTGCACTCAAGCCGACGCGACCCCAAGAAGCGGCGACCTCTCACAAGTCCAAATAGGGTACAGTTATTCTGGTTCCGCTTTAAAGTCGTGCCCTTTCAAGACATCGACTTACGCAGAGGTTCCCTAGACTCGCACTAACTCATGCTGAAGGCGGCCTGTGACCCAGGCCTTGCCGGGGGCGGTGAGCATGTCAATCTCGCTGCGCACGCCGAACTCGGGCAGATAGATGCCGGGCTCGACGGAGAAACAGGTGTTGGGCAGCAGGCGGCGCTCGTCGTGAGTTTCAAGATTATCAAGGTGCGCGCCGGGACCGTGAATCTCATGTGCGATGTTGTGGCCGGTGCGATGGGTGAAGAACTCGCCAAAGCCAGCCGCGCGGATCACGTTTCGCGCCGCGTCGTCGGCCTCGAAGCCGCGAATCGAGCGCCCCTGGGAGAAAGCCTGCTCGACGGCTGCAATGGCTGCGTCGCGGGCGTTGCGCACGGTCTCAAAGACGAGTTGCTCCTTTGCGGAGGGCTCGCGGCCCACGACCCCGGTCCAGGTGATGTCGTAGAAGACGCTGCCGGGCTGCTGAAGCCTTGCCCATATGTCGATGAGGATGAAATCGCCCTCGCGGATGGGCGCGGAGTGCTCTGCGGTGGGCTCATAGTGGGAGTCGGAAGTGTTGGCGTTGACGCTGACATCGGGGCCGTTTTCCCAGACCAGGCCCTCGCGGCGCATGGCCTCGCTGAGCCACTGCACATGATCGAATTCGGTCAGCCCGCCCGGACCGCCGGAAGAAGGGCGCAAGCGGCGAGCGATTTCTTTCCAGCCCTCGGCCAGGATTGCGTCGATGGCCCGCTGCGCCACGCCGTGGCTGGCCACCTGCTCCTCATTCAGCACCGCTTCAAACTGGCTCACCAGGTCGGCGGAACTCACGATCTGCTTGCCCAGGCTGCGCAGGAACTCGACCGTCCCGGCATCGACCATAGAGACGTACATGATGGCGTTGTTGGGGGAGTACTGCATGGCGATTTGGCGCGCGTCAAAGAGCATAGCATCGAGGCCGGCGGCCAGCTCCTGCCAGCTCGAATACTGCGCCTTCGAGCCGGGGAGCGAATCGAGACGGCCCTGCTCGATGCGATGCACCAGCTTACGCGGCTCGCCTGTGGCGGGGATGAAGTAGTACCAGCGGCGCGTGATGTGCGCCTTCTCGTCGAGGCCCAGGATGTGCCCGCCGATGGGGTCGCGGTGATGATGGTCGTAGAAGAGCCAGCCGTCGTGGCCGGCCTCGCGGAGTGCCGCCTGAATCGCTTCGAGGTTCATACCGGCCATGATAACGCGCGCAGGGCTTGCGCGGCAGCGCAATGGCTACAGCGCCGCCAGCGCCTCGGCCTGGCTGGGGAACAGCCCAGCGTACTTGGTGATGCCCACCATGGTGAAGACCTTGGTGAAGTGAGCCGAAAGCCCGAAGGCATAGACCTTTTGTCCGGAGTTCGAGGCTTCGATCAGCAGTTGGATCACCAGCGCGATGCCGCTGGAGTTGATGTAATCCACCTTGGTAAAGTCCAGCAGAATCAGCTTCACATCGCCCTTGGGCAGCACCTGGTAAGTGCCCAGGACCGCATCTTTCGAGGTGCTGGCGATATCGCCCTCGAAGCGCAGGACGACGACCGGATGCCCGGCTGGTGAAGTGAGCTGGTCAACGCGCGATTTGGTTTCGCTCTGCACGATCGATTCTCTCCCTATCATCCAAGTTAGGTCTTTCTGAGGTGCTTACGCATCTTTATCCAGCCGAATCATCAGTCGGACATAACTGCTTTTGCCGTCGGAGCCGGCCACCCACTCCGCCTCGTCCACCAGCGCCTGGATGAGAAACATTCCCATCCCGCGCGGGCCTTCCTCGCCGTGCATCTTGCGGTCGATGTCTGGCCGGGCGGGCTGCTTTTTCATGCCCTTGCCGTCGTCAATGACCTTGACTTCAAGCGCATCGGCGCCCGCGGACATGACCACGCCTACCGAGAGCTTTTCGTTGAGCCGGTTGCCGTGCTCGATGGCGTTGATGCAGGCCTCGGCCACGGCCGTCTTCAGATCCTCGACGCGATCTTCGCGGAAGCCCATCAGCCGGGCCACCGCGGCGGCGGTGCTCATGGCCACTTTTTCGAATCCCATCCGCGAGGGCAGGCGCACTTCCACGGTGGCGGACTTGAAGTCGTTCATGCCGGCATCTCCGGGGAAGTTGCGCAGCGGCACAGCGCCAGTGCGGTCATGTCGTCTCCCTGCGGACCGCCTTCAGAGAATCTTTCGATGGCCGTCCACAATGCATCGAGGATATCATCGGCCTTGCGCGCCGGGCACTTTGAAAATTCATCAAGAAGCCGCTCGGGCCCAAACTCCTCATCCCCCTTGAAGACTTCCGTCAGGCCGTCGGTATAAAAGAGCAGGCGGGCGCCCGGCGTAAAGCGGCGCCGTTCGCTCAAGTAGCGCATCCCCGGCAACAGGCCCAGCGGCGTTCCGGCGGCGTTGAACTGGTGCGGCGCGGCGCCCGGCTCGATGAGGAAACCTGGATTGTGGCCGGCGTTGACCACCTCGATTTCGCCCGCCTGGGGATGGAGCAGGAGAAAGATCGCCGTCACATAGCGGCGGCGCGCCTCTTCGCCCTCAGCCCAGTGGTGCTGGTTCATGCGCTCGGCCAGTTCGCCGAGCGGCAGGCCGGTGGCCGCCATGGCGCGGAAGGCCGAGCGGAAGCCTGTGGACATGATGGCCGAGGCCAGTCCCTTGCCGGCCACGTCGGCCACGGCCATCAGCACGCTGCCGTCCGGCTGCTCCACAATGTCAAGGTAATCGCCGCCAACCTCGTAGCAGGTGTCGGAGCGGAAGGCCAGCGAGTAGCCGGGGATCGAAGGCAGCTTCTGCGGCAAGAGCGACCGCTGAATGGCGCGGGCGGCATCCATATCCTGCTGCACGCGCGCAAACTCGATATTGCGCTTGTAATTGCGGGCATTCTCAAGGGCCACGGCCGCCTGCAACACCAGCCCCTCGATAAAGTCGGTCTCATAGAGAGTAAGCTCGCGTCCATCCGGGGCCGCAACCAGCAGCTCCGCCATTTGCGCGCCTTCACGGTCTTGCAGCGGATAAGCTGGAACGCCGTTCGCGGCGGCCGCAGGCGCATCTCCATAGGAGAGCCCAGCGCCGGGAAACGCCGCCCCGGCCATCTCCAGTTCGCGGACCACGATGCGCAGCACCTGCTCCAGCACTTCTTCTTCGCGGATGGTGGAGTGGACCTGCCGCGAAGCCTCGAGCAGCGCCTGCAAGCGCGCCACCTGCTGCTGCAAGCCGATCGTCTCGTCATTGCCCGGAAGCTGAATTCCAGCCGCCATTGCGCACCGCCCTCCGTGGCCTCTCACTCTAGCATGGCCGGGTAGGCTGGCGTTGACGGCTCCGGGCGCTGGGCCAGTGATGGACTTGCATGGATGCCTCGCCGTGGGGCAAGGGGCTGTTGGTTCCAGGTGAGTCCGTTCCTTTGGCAAATCAGTGAACGCAAGCCGACTTTCCGGGAGTAATATGTTTGGGCTGAAGCTTTTGAGCTTTCCCAGGTCTCAGAATCGAGACCTGGGCCACCCGCCCACGGGAAGACTCAGGCTGGTCCGAATCGCGCGTTTGACGACCTGCGAGATCGGCAGGAAATGAGTGCTGTCGTGTCTCATTCACACTTAACTTGCAACGTGGGTGTCAATGGAGGAGGATTATGTTTCCGGGAAGCTTTCCTATTGGTATTCGCAGAGTTATTCCAGTTCTTTCACTGTCTATTTTCGCGATGGCTGGATATAGCCAGGATGTTGCAACCTCATCTGCACAGACTGCCCAGTACGACCCCGGATCGACTCCTCTAATAAAGGCCTATTCCGAAGAGGTAGTGGTCGATGTCGTTGTTACAGACAAGAAGGGAGACCCAGTTACGAGCCTCTCCCGAGACCACTTTCGGGTGCTGGAGGATGGCAAATCACAGCAGTTTCGATTCTTCAAGGAACGTGGCGTCGTAGACAGTGCGCAAGCATCGCAGGCATCCAACCCCCCGCTTCCGCAGCATGCTTACTCCAACCGAACGGTAATGGGAGACGAAGACCAAAGCGCTCCTCTCGTTCTGCTCTTAGACGATCTCAATACACCGGTCAAAGACCAGATGTACATGCGCAAGCAAATTCTGGCTTTTCTCAAGCTGATTCCACCCGGAACGCGCGTTGCCCTGTTTGACCTCAATCTCAGCATGAGAGTGCTGGCGGGTTTCACTACCGATACCTCCGCCATCGCCGCCGCCGTCATGGATACTACGTCGATAAAGTCATCCGGCATGCTCTATAAGGACAATTACTCCGAAAATCCGGTTGTTGCTGCAATAGAGGAACTGCAACAGCAAAACCTAGGCGATGCGCTTGCAAGGATGACCGATGCCCAACGTGATGAAAGGCGATTAGAGCTGCGAGTTACATACACGCTGGATGCTATCGATGCTCTGAGTAAATATTTGGCGGGATTGCCAGGCAGAAAGAATGTGGTCTGGTTTTCTGCTTCTTTCCCGCTTGATCTCGCTCCCAAGACAATTTCCACCGCGCCAGGATCGACCGGAGGAACACCCGCAAGCAATTCCGGTCACGGGAATGGCCCCGAAATATCATCGGAAGTCGTCTATGCGGATTTTTCCTTGCAGTTGCGTCATACGACAAGCTTATTATCCGCGAGCCGGATCGCGGTTTATCCGGTCGACGTACGAGGAGTTCAACCTGAAAACGTCGAGGATGTTGAGAATGGGGCAGTGTCACGGAATACTAGCAGTTCACAATTTGCGAAGGCTAGGGGGAACCTGCAGATGAACTTCATCCAAAATCTCAATTCCGAAGAGAATTCGATGAAGGATATGGCCAAAGATACAGGCGGCGAGGCTTTCTTAAACGGTAACGATCAATCCAAGGCGCTCGGAAAGGCGCTCCAGAGCGCATCCAGCTATTACGAGATAGCCTATGTCCCCGCACATGCCCGGGATGGAAAGTACCATATGATTAACGTCAAGGTAGACTCGCCCGGAGCGAGGGCAGCTTACCGGCAAGGATATTACGGCGTTGATCCCGGCAAACTCCCACAGAATGGGAAGGTAGTCGGCGATCCACTGAAGCCAGAGTTACAACTTGGTTGGCCACCGTCCACGCAGATTCCGTTCTACGTCCAGATCGTTCCGTTAGTTCCGCAACCCGATCTAAGCGATCGCTCTAAGCGCAATGGCGACTTTGGAGTGAAGATCGACGGTGCAGTCGTTCGCTACGCCATCGACTGGGGCATAGATATCGCCGGGCTGCAAACAACCACCACCGCGGATGGACACCATGAGGGCAAAATCAGCTTTGGCGGAGTGGCATACGATTCTGACGGAAAGTTGCTGAACTCATTGCTGAATACAACTGACCTCAATCTGACTGGGCCGAGATTCGCCCAAATCTCGGCCAAGGGCTTGGCATTTCATCAGGAATTGGATTTGCCGAAAGCGAATGTGGTCCTGCGGGTTGCCTTGATTGATCGTATCAGCGGCAGAACCGGCTCGCTGGAAATTCCCCTCCCTGTGAAATGAGCAGGCCGTTCACCACTGAAGTGGGTGCCCCATCCTTTCCGCAGCTTCATCGCGGAAAGGGTGGGAAAGCACACTGCCCGAAACCCGGATCAGTACCCGCAAACGCCGATGTCGCCATGAGGAGTTATCGGTTTAGGGCCGTTTACTTGACGTCATCCACCCCAAAAGGTTGTGGCCGCAGTGGTTTGATAAATCAGGACTTCGATCATGCCGGATGAGCAGAGATACCGTCCGGCAGGGGCTAAAGCCCGCGTCGATATTGCCGCATTTGCGGCACGACTAAAGTCGTGCCCTGCTACAAAGCACTGTTCATTTGCTGCTGGATGCTGCGGCACCCGTGGCCACAATCTCTACCTCGGGGTCTTGCAGGCACTCCCGGAGAACGCCTTGCCCCACCATGCCTGTCGCGCCAAAAATCAGGACTTTCATCGGTTCCCTCTCCGTTTTGCCTTGAGGCCAGAATACGCAGGGCGGCCGGGCGGTTTATTCTTTGTTCGATGCGCAAGACCCTATCCATAGCCATGATTGCCATGAACGAGGAGGCGAACCTGCCTCGCACGCTGGAGAGCGTTCGCTGGGCCGACGAGATTGTGGTCGTCGACTCGGGATCGAAGGACCGCACGATCGAGATTGCAGAATCCTTCGGCGCCAAAACCTCGTTTCACGTCTTCGGCGGCCACGGCGAGCAGAAAAATGTGGCCCTGGACCTTTGCACCTCCGACTGGATTCTGCTGCTCGACGCTGACGAGGTGCTCCCCCCCGGCTTGCAGGACGAGATTCGCCGGCTACTGGCCTGCGAGGATGGGCGCGAGCCCAAGTACGGCGCCTATTGGATTCCCCGGCTGAACCTGATCTTTGGCCGCTGGATGTGGCACGGCGGCTTCTATCCCGACCGCAAACTGCGGCTCTTCAGGCGCGGCGCGGCGCGGCTCAGCGAGGGCGTCGGGCCGCACTCGACGCCGCAGTTCAAGGGCGCGCGCGGCAAGCTCAAGCACGACATGCTGCACTATGCCTATCCCGACATGGTGATCTATCTGGAGCATATGAACCGCTACAGCTCAGAGATTGCCCAACTGCTCCACAACAAAGGCCGCGATAGCAAGTCCCTTCCCACGTTTATCTGGAATGCGGTTCTGAATCCGGCGGCGACGTTCGTCTATAACTACTTTTTCAGGCTGGGCTTTCTGGATGGGCGCGAGGGATTGCTGCTGCACTTGAACCACTCGGTCTATATTCACTGGAAGTTTATCAAGGCGTGGTGGGTTGGGCAGGGCAGGGAGTAAGTCGATCCTAAATAGGCGATCTAGCTATTTACTTGACGCCACCAACCACAAGATGTAGTGGTGTGTGATTTTAAAATTGGCAAACCAGAAACAAGCAAAACCCGCCTGACGGCGAGTTTTCTATTGGAGGATTCAATGGAAAAG
>Ga0255353_1001579_pt1 | contig 12517 bp, 18 predicted proteins | sample HBST25metaG_FD_189941 | JGI IMG/M metagenome (GOLD analysis project Ga0255353, IMG submission 189941) | Peat soil microbial communities from Stordalen Mire, Sweden - H.B.S.T25 | ecosystem: Environmental > Terrestrial > Soil > Wetlands > Peat | place: Sweden: Norrbotten County, Stordalen Mire...
CGTGACCGCCCCCAACTTTGATACAGTCCCCCCGCCGCATCTACAACGAAACCAAGTTCATACTCCAACGTGCCCGCCGCGGCTGGGCAGACAGTGACACGTGGAGTCTTGGCGGCTATCTCGATAGCTGGATGCCGGCCGCTCTTCGCCATCTCAAGGAGCACAGGCACGGAGTTCCCTCTTGCATGTTTGTGCCCGAGGACTTGATCGTCGGAGGGGATCGGCAGGGGAATCCCTCAGACGAAGGCATGGTGCGCGCGGGGGCCCGCTGGGACGTCGTCATGGACAAGATGATTGAGGCGTTTGAAGCAAGCAAGCGCATGTCAGCGGGCATCTACGAAGCGGAACTCGGAGAATACCCTCAGGGTCGCCCTTCAGGGGTATCGATTGACGCCTGGGAAGCAGTCGAGAATAGCCGCTTCGCTGCCACTCGCCTTCTCACCGAACGTGACCAGAAGATATTCGAAGAAGGCAGGGCTCTCTTCGTCACGCACTATCACTCGTTGTGGGATTGAGATTTGCCCAGCTCCGCGACCTCAAAACGGGCACCCGGGCCTATCGCTTCGGAACATTGCCCAGGGCACCCAGAAAAGAGAAACGACAACCGGCGCCGGCCCTCTCACGGGGGCCGATGTCAATGCACGGGAAAGAAAGGTAAAGTGGATCATGTCGGCGAAAGCGCCAGGGACGACTCAAACATGACGCCAGGTGAGCACGAACAGGATGATCGTGCGCGTTCGATGCGCGATGCCGATGTACGCCGGCGACGGCGGGCGATGCTTTCCGAACCACACATAGCGCCTTTAGCGGCATATGCAGCGAGGCTGCGCGAGCGTGGCTCAGTAGATGTGCCGGAGTTCGATCCACTCGACGGCGGGGTCTTTGCGCAGATACTGTTCCTCTTTGAGAAGCCTGGTCCGATGACGTCGGCTGACGGCGGTTCGGGCTTCATCAGCCGCAACAATGACGATCCCAGCGCCGAGGCCACTTTCGACTTCATGCGGCGCGCGGGAATCCCACGCAGGCAGACTCTGACCTGGAACATCATTCCGTGGTGGAACGGGACGCGGAAGGTGACGGGGATGGAACTGCGCGAGGGCGCCGGGTGCGTGCGGGAACTCGTCGCACTGCTGCCGGAACTTCGCGCCGCGGTGTTGGTGGGCCGTAAGGCCGCGAGAGCCGAAGCGTATCTTCGCGAAATCGACCTGGAGTTGTTTACTTCATCCCATCCGTCGTCCCCTGTCAAGGCGAAATTTCCGGAGCGATGGAACGCGATCCCGTCCGAGTGGATGAAGGCTCTCTGAAGGCAACGCGGGTCTACAGGCTCGCCTGCCCCATTGCCTCTGTGTTGTAAAGAGCGCCAAGGGCCAGCACGGCAGATCTTACCTGTGACCCATCAAAAGGTGTCCAAGCCCAAACCGGTGGATCCAGCCCGTCATGTTGACTGTCACCCAGGAAAAGATGAGTCTATATTCGAACACAGAAGGGAGATGTCATGGCTAAGCCGTAACACGCCGCACGAAGGGGGCGGCATCGCCATGAAACATCCACTCAATCGCGCAGAACGTCGTCAAGAGCGTCAACGCATCATCAATTACCGTCGTTTTGTCCGGGTAAACGGGTACAGCCGCTGGCCGGAGCAAGCGTGGAGTGCATATTCCAAATGGAACGGCAATTGCGGATCTCCACTCTGTCACGCCTCAAAATACTTCACCGAAAAACGTAGGCGCCGGGAGGCTCTGAAGAGCGCCGGCGCGGATCAGATTGACAGCTGACCCACTGATTTTCCCAAGAGTGGGAGATGGGGGTAGACCCAATGCTGTCACCGAGGGGCAAACTGTCTTCGTTTGTCGCAGTCAGACGGAGGGATAAACCTGGTCTGGCTTCGCCGGAATCGACGCAAAATACCTTGGCTGCATCCTCGAAGAGGAACATCGCGGGGTAGCCGAAAAAATAAATCGCCGGAATCCACAGCCAAACCCTTGCATTGGGTTTTCTGCGGATAGACGCTGGTTATATGAATCAGCAGAGAAGATCAACCGATGTTGTCGGCGAATTGCTGCGCGCGATGGCCGAGACGGTGACCAGTTATCATCCCACGATCGGACGCACAAGCCCTACGGTCGGAGGCATGATCCAGAGAACCGCTTGTTTCCCGGGCGGCTCCGGATGTGCCAACCATTCCTTGAGGACGGCGGCGACGTCGGGACGCAGCGGCGTGCACCGCATCTTGCGGCCTTTCCCCAAGCAACAGACATGAGCGCCAACGCCGAATTCGACATCGCGCCGGCGAAGGGATGTGATTTCGCTGTTGCGGAGGCCAGTCTGAACGGCGACGAGCAGCAGAGCCTTGTCTCGTCTTCCAATCCATGCACGGGGATCAGGAGCAGCCACGAGCGCTGCGGTCTCTTCGTCGGTCAGAAATTCGACCGGTCCGCGCATGAAGCGTTTCGAAGGGAGCGCGAGCACACGTTGGCACTGCATGGCCAACGCCGGTTCATGAATGGCGACGAACTGGAAGAAGGAGTGTAAGGCGGCCAATCGGTTATTGCGTGTCCGCGTCGAGTTGCCGCGCTTGCTTTCGAGGTGATCGAGGAACCTTCCCACAAATGCGACATCGAGATCTTCCATGCGCAGTTGGGACGGCGCTCTTCCGTGTTGTTCTACCGCGAACTGAAACAATAGGCGGAAGGTGTCCCGATAGGCTGCTATGGTATGCGGACTTGCACCCATTTGGTTGAGCAACCGTTCGGTGAAGAATCGCTCGAGGAGAGCTGGAAACGAAGATGCGTTCATCGTTCGCCTCCTGGCCGGCGGCCGTCAAGCCGTTCCGCGGCAAGCTGCAGAAGTTCCGGAACCGCCTGGATGTACCAGTAGGTATGGGCAGGATCGGCGTGACCAACATAAGTCGCGAGCTTCGGCAGTTCTCGTTCGACATCGCACCCCGCGCGATACCAGTTGATGAGTCGTCGAGTTACGAAGCTGTGGCGAAAATCCTGGAGTCGCGGTCCACGACCGCTACGTGTTTTTCTCGCGGGCTTACGCAGACCGATAGCGCAAGAGAGCGCGGCGAATGTCCTGCGCGTGGAACAGGGCGCCAGACGCTGGCCCCGCTCCGAAACGAGGAAGGCCTCTGTCGCCCGGCGCCGGTCCAGTCTGTCACGTTGTTTTGCATACCGCGCCAGAGCCCGTCGAGTCGAGTCGTCGACAGGAACGAAACGGGATTTTCCGAACTTGGTCTGTCGGATGGACAGAATACCAGTCTCCAGATCCACGTCCGCCTTGTTGAGAGCCAGTGCTTCCTGCGGTCGCAGGCCGGTGGAGGCGAGGAGGCCAATGAGGGTTTTGTACGTGATGGGCCGTAATCCTGAGGAAGATGGGAGACGTGCCGCTTCGGTCATTAACTGCTCGATCTCCCGGTCGCTATAGATGTGCGGCGGCCTGGCGCTCGAAAGCCTGTAGCCTGAAGGAGAAGTGTTCAACGGCAGGACAGCTGCCTCTGGAGCAGCATATTGGGGTTCGAATCTTCCCTCTCCGTCACAACTCGCGCGTTGGCCAGCTATCATGGTTCCCAACTTCAAGAACAGGACTTCACCATGCGGATGCAGCGCCTTGGCCTGGCGGCATTTCTAAGTCTGGCTGTTTTCCTCTCCTTCAACCCGGCATATTTCCTATCCCAGAAGGGCGGACAAGGCGAGATTCCGTTCGTCGGGTGTGACGCCGACGGCCAGGTCGGTTGGGTCAATGCGCCCAAGAGCCATCCAGTGGTATTCGGCGCTCCCGCGGCCATCGCCGGCAAACTCGCCTACTACCGGGGGCCGCACTTCTCGTTCGGAGTGCTCGCGCCACGAGGCTGGCATTGCTTCGAGACCTATGGCTCGGGGGGCGAGACGCTTTATGTGGCGCCGGTGTCCTTCCAGGCTGATCTCCGGTACTCGAAAAGCTGGAAGGGATTCAGCGGGCCAGCGATCGAGCTTTCGATTCAGGATGGGAGAACGTCGGGCCGGTTCGGTGTGGCTTCCGTGATCTCCCGCTTCTTTCCCGACTTTCGCGAATTCACCCGCCAAGTCATCGCCGAGAAAATCCTTCCGGCCAGCAAAATCGAGGCAAGCCCGATTCCGGGCGAGAGCCTCATGTACCGCAGCAACAAAATGGTCGAGTTCCGGACGCCGCCAAATATGGACGGCACCGGCACGGGCGGCCGTCTCCTGAAGAACGATAGTCCGGTGGATGGCGTCGTGGCGCTCAGCGGAGACGAGCCGAGCGCCGTCAAGGTGTCGATCCGGCTTGCGCCTGGGCAACGGGATCTGACGCGGTATATCGTCCGGCGCTTCGAAACCGATGCCGTCAGATAGCCGGACAGGCGGGGAAGGGAAGCGCCACCTCGTGGTTCAAGGCATGCAAGACCAGACGCGAGAAACGCATGCCGGGGATGATTATCCCCGCTCCATGCGCTACGCGGATGTCCGCGAGCGTCGGCAGATCATGCTGTACGAATCGCACATCGCGCCTCTGACCGCCTATGCCGACAGGCTGCGGGCATGCGGCGGCGCGATGGAAGTACCTTACTTCGACCCGCTCGACGGCGGGATCGATGCCCGCATCCTGTTTTTTCTGTTCGAAAAACCCGGTCCCATGACCGGGCAAGGCGCCGGTTCCGGTTTCATAAGCCGCAACAACGACGATCCCAGCGCCGAGGCCACGTTTGAATTCATGCGGCAGGCCGGAATTCCCCGCAAGCTAACCGTGACCTGGAATGTTGTTCCGTGGTGGAACGGTACCCGCAAGGTTACGGGACCGGAGTTGCGCGAAGGGATCGGGTGTGTGCGGGAGCTGATCTCGCTCCTGCCGGAACTGCGCGCCGTGGTGCTGGTCGGCGCTAAAGCGGGACGGGCCGAAGGACAGCTTCGCGGATCGGATCTTGCCGTGTTCGCGTCGGCGCATCCCTCGCCCCTGGTCCGCGCCAGTCACTTCGAGAGATGGAAGGCGATACCCACGGAGTGGGTGAAGGCGCTCCATGCTCTTCAATGCTCCCAGTAAGCGGATCAGCTCCGCTCTGGTCACGATTTGAATAAAGAGCTCCCGATTCGGGGAGCTCTTTTTGCTGTGCGGTCCGTTGTGCCCATCAAATCCGCTCGAAAAATAAGGAGAAATATGAAACCCAAAGATCGCTTTATACGGGCGTGGTTTGCTCAATGGGACATTCGCGCCAACGCGCCGCGCGGCCTTTTGCCTGAACAGCTTCGGGCGAGAGGGAAGCTGTGCGCAAGCTGCGATGCCGAACTGCCACAGCCCAACGCTCCGGGCTTCCGCCAGTGTGAGTGCTGCCGCCCCGTCGACGCGCACGCGGTGTACATGGTGTTCCGCTACCTGGATGCGCGCAGCGTATGGCGTTGCCGTTTTCTCGAGGAGGGGCACGATGAAAAGCTGCTCAGGGAGGTGACGTTTGCTCGCGCCGAAAAGGTGCGCGAGACGGCGGAGCGCGGGAAGGGAATGACGTCCGCCGCTGGGAAGCTGTGGGTCAATTCCGCGCTCGGGAGATGCAGCAGCGCCAGGCTCTGGTTGCAGCTCAGTGGAGAGCAATACCAGAAGCTCCAGAGGCATTCCGATGACGCCGCAAGCCTTGAATGACGGCGGAACGGTTGCGCAGCGCGCGCCCCCGGACGGTGAGGCCGCGCAAAACTCCCCATTCCAAAATCCCATAAGAAGGAAAGAAAATATGAACACTTCGAACTCATCTGCTTCGGCCATTGGCCGCATCGCCTATCAGCTGCCGGGGCACGAACGGCTGCTCTCTCCCCTTCAAGTCGCCCAGTGGCTCGGCGTATCGGGCCGCTGGGTGAGGGATCATGCAACTCGCCGGCTGCCACGGCTCCCCTCTGTGAAACTAGGCTCCTTGTTGCGATTCCGTCCTGCGGATATTGAAGAGTTCATTTCCGTTCAGCTTAAGCAATCCGAAACCACTTTCAAGCGCCGCGAATAGGATGACTCGTCTCAAAATTCCACACCGCGAGCGTTGAGTTGAAAAAAAGCGTCATACGAGTGCAACACAAGAGCTTACACGGGGGAATCTCTCACACGGCCCGACAAAGGGATAGAGGCTGGGAGAGGTTCCAATCCGTCACCGCCAACCGATTAATGCCAGGAAGGCTTATGTCGTGGAAGACTCAAAATACCGCGAGGTTCAACTGCCGAGCGGGGAAAAGGTACTGATGTCCCCCTATCAAGAGGGGCAGGTAACAGAAAAGTCAGGCAAATGGCTCGGCCATTTTTACGTTTTCATCAAGGATTCTGACACTGGCGGTATGATTCGCCGGCACAAATCCTTCGTCATCGCAAGCAAGTCGGTAATGAGCAAGACGGCAGCGCGGCAGAAGCTGCGTGATCACCTTCAATACCTTCTTGCTCTCCCGGTAGTTCCCCCTGGAGGCGGACCAGTTGTTCCCCCTCCCGTCAAGGGAATGACATTCAAACAATTCATCGATGAGGTGTTCCTTCCCGTGAAAAAAGGCCTTTGGAGGCCTGCAACCAAGAAAGTCGCAGAAGGCTGCATCGAAACCTACCTCACCCGTAAGTTCGGCGATTGTCTGCTCTCAAGCATCACTTTTGTTGAGCTTCAGATTTATTTCAACGAGCTCGGAGAGAAATACGCCAGGGGCACCGTGGATACGATTCTGAAACACACACGGTCGATATTCCGGATGGCGCGCAAGACACACAAAATCGACGAAAATCCGGCCGATGAATCGTTGAAGAAGCCTCACTCCATCGTCCACCCGAAGAAGATCATGGCAAAGGAGCAACTGGCAAAACTCATCATGGCGATCTCCGACGTGATGACCCTGTGCCTCATCGCTTTGGGATCAATGTGCATGCTCCGCACCTCCGAAGTCTTTGGACTGACCTGGAAGTCATGGAAGGGCAACACTCTCGAGATCACCGGCACGGCCTGGAATGGCGAGATGTTTGAGGATCACACCAAAACCGAGGAGAGTAGGAACTCTGTTCCGATCCCCGACATGGTCTTGCCGTTCGTGGAAAAGTGGCACGCCCTGTGCCCGGACACCTCCCCGGATGCGCTCATGTTCCCCTACATGCCGAAACGCGGCAAGAGCAAAGGCTGCATCGTGCCCTTCTATCCTTGTGCATTTATGCACGAGCGGGTCTACCCGATCGCTGACAAGCTGGGGATTCCACGCGATCTGGTTAGTTTTCGTGTCCTTCGGCGCACTGGCGCAACACACATGCAGAATTTCTCTACAGTGAAGGAGCTTCAGAGTGCTTTGCGCCATTCCAAATCAGCATCATCGTCAATAACGATGGACGTATATGTCCAGCCGGTGGAAGAAAACACCCGCCGCGCAGTCAACAGCCGGACCAACGATGTCTTCAATGCTCTGCCTTCTTCGCCGGAACTGGATCCGCCGGCCGGGAAGAATGAGAACAACTCCGTCAACCCGAACACCAAGGCCGAAGATGGCAATGGTGAGAAGGCGGCCTAAGCCGATACACAATCAACCAGGGCACCCCGATGCCAACTATCGGGGTCCCTTTTTCTTGTGCGCCCAGCATGGGCGCACTCTTACGGGTGTAAGTCCCGTCACAAGCTGGTCACAGTGAGTGAAGTGAAGCGCAACTGCATGAGGGCGACCGATTGTGGGGAGGAAGCGTGGATCGAAGCTGCGGGCCGATGAACAAGAACCGGATAGAAGGCGGTGCCGACCAGGGCGAGCGGGCAAGTGACCGCGAAGCTCTTGTGACCAAGGGTCGGTGGCGTAAATTCGGCGGTCGTGCGGTGAAGGAGTGCGTTCTTACCTGGGGAGATCTCGCCTTGTGCCTGAAAGGGCGACAGCGTCGAGCTGGAGCGAGAAGTCAGCCGAGGCCGTAGTAGCAGGCGCAAGCCAGTGAAGGGCCGAACGGGAAGGAGTGGTTCCTGTGAAGACGATGTGTTGGAAATGGCATCAGACGTCCACATTGGTGGAGCGGTCCGGAAGTGGCGCGGTGAAGCCGAGTCTGATCCGGACAGTGATGAAGACCGACGCCCGCGTCCTCAAACAGGAGGCATAGGGAATACCTCAACTTCTCGAACCGCCCGGTGCGGACCCGCATGCCAGGTGGTGTGGCAGGGGAGAGCGGTCACTCGCTCCCCCTATGCCGATTGGCCACATCGGCTGTTTCAGGAGTGCAGATTTACAGCTCGATGTGGGCGAAGTGCGCAAATCTTTTCTGTGCACACCTCTGCACACCTCGTTCTGAGAATCCTGGAAATTCCGACATTGTTAATCATGTTCGTAAGTCGCATATATAAATATGGTTATGATAATTCTTGATATATCTGGGTCGGAGTGGACCAGATACACATTTAACCCGTGGTGGCTTCGGCACGCGGCAAGAGTGACCCACTTGTACTTGGCAGAAGTGACCCGGGGTAGGAACAGCATTTAGTCAGGTAGAGATCTATATAGCATCATCCCGCACCGTAGGTGCGGCTGGGTTTTGCTTTTCAGTGTCATCCCACGCCGAAGGCGTGGCCGGGGCATACGCTCTGCATGCATTTTCAGGATGGACGGAGATTCTGGAGCTTTTGCCGCGCGTATTGGAAGTACTCTTCTCCAACATTCGATTCAAGTACTTCCTCGATGACCGGCATGAAGTACGCCAGGGAGCGCACGGTAGTCAGCGGCGGAGCATCGGCAGGCCGGATCAAGCGGCGCACCGCGGCCAACACGAGGGCGTTCTCGATTTTGTGCAAGGGGACGCCACGTTGATAGAGCTGGATGGCCAACAGGCGGTCCGGCCGACGCAGATTGCCGCAGGTTCCTGGCGTGTGGCGATAAGCTTCCAGAACCTTGCGCACGTAGTCTTCCCGCCCCACGGACGAAGACCTGTCCGTGGGGACCCCGTGTTGGCGGCCGGGTGGTTGTTTATCCACGGCCGTCTCCTCAGCCTTGCGGATCGCGCAGCGATGGTCCGTCGATGCGTATGGTGTGGCAGTAATGACGGACGCGGCTCAACAGTGCATCGACCATGGTAGGGTTGCCAAGGAAGTTGCCCCATTCGTCATAGCTCAGATTTGTGGTGATGATCGTGGCGTGGCGGTGATAACGCTCCTCCATCAGTTTGAAGAAGATGTTGGACTGTTCGGGCTTCAGCGTCAGGTATCCAAGCTCGTCAACCAAAAGAACATCAAGCCGGCTCAGGCGGTTGAGCAGTTGACGCGACGAGCGGTCGGCAAGCGAGGCATACATCTGATCGAACAAGTCCTGGGCGCGGATGAACTGGCATCGATATCCATTCTCCAGGGCTTTCAGCAACAGGCCCGACGCGATTCCTGTCTTGCCCACACCGGGCGGGCCGACCAGCACCAGGTTCTCCGCCTTGACGATGAAGTCCAACTCGGCCAGGGTGTGGATCTGCTTGCGGCTGACACCAGGCTGTCGTGCGAACGGGAAGCTGGCCAGCGACCAGTTCTCGGGCAGATTGGCGCGCTTGATTCTCCACGCCAGTGCGGTTTCCTGTCGATGTTGCCACTGCGCCCGCAGCAGGCGGGTGAGGAACTCGGAATAAGAGACATCCTCTTTCTCGGCGGCGCTCGACTGCTCGCCGTAGATGTCCAGGATGCGATTCAGGTGAAGGTTTTTCAGCAGTTGTTCCAGTTCGTCACTCGGTTTCATTTCTCGCTCTCCGGATCGTTGTTCAACAGGAAGTAGTCGCGCGCCACCCGCCGCAAGATCATGCGTTCGACCCGGTCCAGGTCGTAGAGTCCGTATCGTGCAGCTTCGGCAACTGCGGCCAGCAGCGGAGTCCTGGGATACTCGCGCACCATGCGCAGCAGTTGGCGCAGGGCAAGGACGACAAGCTTGCGGCCGTGTTGCTTCAGGGCCGCGACATAGTCGGCGAGCTCCGGCACCGACTTGAGGAGCTGCGCTTCTTCCGGATGAGGGTCGGGACGCTTGACGCCCCGCGGCGGACGGTGTTCGGCGAGCAGGACATACCGGCGCTCCGCCTCCGCCACGCGCTGATGAGTTACCAGGTGACGGGCATCGAGCTGGATCTCGATCTTGCTGGCGGTCTCGCGCACTTCGACACGGCGACCGATCCAGTCCACCGGTACCGAGTAGCGGTTGGTGTTCACCATGACGTAGCCTTCCACATCTACCATTCGTTCATGGAGTCGATAGACTTCGGGAACCCATACCGGCAACGGCTGAAAATGCTGCTGCTCCATCGCGAACAACTCCCGCGGCACGGCGCGCAGATGCTTCTTGTACGTTCCGTTGACGCGGTCGCACCACTGCCGCGCCTGCTGATTCATATCCTGCCAACTGGCGAAGCTTCGCCCCGCCAGGAAGTTCCGCTCGATAAACCAGAACGGCCTCTCTACCCGAGCCGAACGATTCGCGTCGCCCAACTCATGTGCTGCGAACTGGAAGCCGAATCGATCTGCAAAAGCCGCCATCTCCGGCACTGGAACCATCGCTCGTCCGGTGCCGCGCAGCACCACAACGTGCGTGTTGTCTATCTCCACCCGCTTTGCAACGCCGTTGAAGTAGCGCAGAGCCTCGACCAGGAAGACCTTGCAGTCGAAACGAGTGAAGGTGGGATACAACTGGAAGAACAGCATGTGCGAGTAACACAGCACCGCCGAGGCGGTCTGCGCCTTGCGCAGCTTGCCGCCCAGTTCGATCGTGTGCGGTGAGGTGTCGTGTTGAAGCTCTTCGCCCGGTGAGAAGTGGTAGCGGCCCGCCGCCACTATCGGCGTTTGCCCGATTCCATGCCGGCGGCAGAAGGCGGTCAGTGCCGAGTAAGACAGCGTCGCTCCACTCGCCAACAGCTCTTCCTGGACCCGAACGAGATTGCCCTTGCAGTTCGGCAGTAACTCCAGGATCTGCTGCCGGTAGGGATCGCATATCTCCGCCCGCGCCAACGCCGGTACCTCCGCCGAGCCGGAGCGCAGCACTTCGCGCACGGTCCGCCGGCTCACCTTCAGCACACGAGATATCTCGCGCTTGCTCACCTTTTGCGTGTTCAGTTCCAGAATCGTCGCTCGCTGACTCTGACTCAACATCCTCCGCTCCTTGTGGTTCTGAGTTGGGTTGGTGTGGGATCTTCGCGGCCAGACGGCCAAGCTCATCGATTGCCCGATGGATCTTGCCGACCGTCTCAGCGCACTGCGGCGCATCCAGTTCCACCGTGGCGCCGGACAGACGCCGGTTGGCCCGCCGCGCAATCGCCATCACCACTTCCAGATCACGATCGAGTTCCACCATCGCCGGCGAGGGCGGTTCCCCTGCATGCTGCCGTTGCGTCTTCAGAAACAGTTGCGGCTCATCCAGAAGCCTGTCGCGAACGGCCCGGTTCGCAGTTCGCCACGCCGCATATAACTGTCCCGCTTCACGGCTGCTGAGCCGATAACGCGCAAACCCCTCCGCCATGCGCCGGCAGTCGTCCGCGCGTGACCGCGCCACCGGCACCAGGAACTTCATCGCCACGTGCGCCGCGATGGCGCCGTCGCGCACCTGTTGTTGCACACTCTCGGGAAGCAACTCGACCAGGCCCATCCGACGCGACACCCAACTCGTGCTGCGATCGAAACGCCGCGCCAACTCCTCCAGCCCGTAGTTGAAGCGCTGCTCCAGTTCCACCAGAAGCCAGCCTTCTTCCAGAGCCGTCTCGTGGTCGCCTGAACGTATTGACCGGTCAAGAAGCAGAGCCTCCACTTCGCTCAGCGACCAGACCACCGCCTCCACCGTGTCCCGTCCCAGCTGCTTCAGCGCCGCTATCCGCTGATAGCCGTCTATGACCAGATAGTGTTCAGGCTGCTCGGCCGCAACCACCACGATCGGCGTCTGCTGACCGCTGGCCGCCAACGACGCCAGCAATCGCCGCTGCCGCTCCGGCCGGCGCACCCGAAGGTGCTCCAGGCGCCGCTCAAGTTGGTGGAATTCCAGATGCATGACACGCATCCCCTCGACAGCTCAACTCTGCACCAGATTCGATCTGGGATTGCGCGATGGCATAGGGTAGTGTCGCCGGATCTTCCTTGGAATCAATACGGTAGGGCTTCAACTGGGATTGCGTGGAGCGCAGAAGTAGTGCGCCCATAACGCCTATAAAATCAGCGCCTTGCACGCCGAACTCGGATTGCGCGATGTCCCAGGGAAGTCGATTCAAAGGAGACGGCAAACACAGCGGCTCCGGCGGCGGATCAACCACCATCCGCGACTGAATACGGCGACCTGTAAAGTAATCCGGATTCCGTGCTCGCCAAGCCGCCTGCTTCTTCCGGCGACGCGATGCCTGGCACGCAGGCTTACTGCAAGCCCGCTGGCGGGAACCAACTCGATTGTCGGGACGAAACCAGCGACGACAGACGCAACAGGGACGTTTCCGAGCAGCAGGCATGATGAACCATCATCCCCACGCCCTGCGCAGATACTCAGTCGCAAGCTTGGTTACAGGCCAAGTGGGTCACTTTTGGAAAGCAGGCCCGGGTCAGTTCTCGAAAGTGCCGAAG
>Ga0255353_1001591_pt1 | contig 12461 bp, 13 predicted proteins | sample HBST25metaG_FD_189941 | JGI IMG/M metagenome (GOLD analysis project Ga0255353, IMG submission 189941) | Peat soil microbial communities from Stordalen Mire, Sweden - H.B.S.T25 | ecosystem: Environmental > Terrestrial > Soil > Wetlands > Peat | place: Sweden: Norrbotten County, Stordalen Mire...
ACAACAAACAACCACCTAAAGCCCGCGCCTGGATGCAACTGAACCCGCAATTTCGGCTGTAACTGCGTCAGAACCTCATTACATAGCAATCACGCTGCAAAATCGTGAGCTGTGCAGAGGCTCCCTAGATTGCTGAATATAGAAGCCTAACCCCTGGTTCGGATGCAATCGTCCACCTATAGAACACCTGCTCTATGCAGTGAACAAACGGGCCCGTCCGTCGGGCGCCAAACTCGATTGCTCCGATTCGAGACGATATCTGACAAATTGCAAACCGCTTTGTATGCGCGCGCACGTCCATGCGTCCGCGCACGAAGTTGCTTTCCTTACAATGGAGGCCCTTCCATGGTCTGTGACGCACGGTTTCGTCCGTTGAGCGCCGTTCTTCTCCTCTCACTCCTCTTCTCCATTCCACAACAGGCACACGCAGGGCCGCCGCCGAGCAATTGGATGTTCCAGGGTTTGGTGCAGACGCTGAACACCGGGGACCGCATCACGCTCAGCCCCCCCCACAGGCATGGTCCTGGATGCCGCGGGCGATGTCTTCGTACTCGACGCAGGCAACAGTCGCATCGTGGAAGTGAACGCGCAGGGTACCGCCTCTGTGCTTGCAATCATCGGGCTGAGCCCGGCGCTGGCTTCTCCGGTCGGCATCGCGATCGATGGTTCGGGGAACCTGTATGCAGCGGATACAGGCAACAACCGAGTAGTTGAAGTCAGTTCCGCAGGCGCCGGCTCCGTCATGGAACGACGCCGTTGGGTTCGGTCGCGGTATCGAGCGGTGCGGCGATCTTTACCACTTCGTCTTTGACTGCAGCCACGCACAGCATTACGGCCGTCTATAGTGGAAGTTCGGACTTTGTCTCGGTCACCAGTTCCGCTGTCGCTGAAGTGGTGCAGGACTTCAGCCTGAGTGTCTCCGGATCTGCAGGCAGCAGCGGAACTTCACTGACAGTCGTTCCCGGAGGTACAGCTACGTACACTCTGGCGCTTGGCCCGTCCAACGGTGCAACCTTCCCGGCGCCTGTCACTTTGAGCCTGAGCGGACTGCCTCCCGGAGCCACGGGGACCATCACGCCCAATCTTTTGCCCGCCGGATCCTCACTCACCAACGTGACCTTGACCATCCAGTTGCCCCAGGTGACGGCGAGCCTCGACAAGAAACAACATTCAAATCTGCAGGTACCTCCTGTTCTTTGGGGAATTCGGCTCTTGCCATTCGCTGGCGGAATGCGGCGTATGGGCACGCGGTTGAGGCGGACGATCTCGGTGCTGATATTGATCATCGCCGGTCTGGTCTCAATGGCAACTCTAAATGGTTGCGGATCTTCGATTGGCTTCTTCGGGCAAGCGCAACAAACTTACACCGTGACGGTGACCGCCACTTCGGGTTCGCTGTCGCACTCCACCAACCTTTCGCTCACGGTGGAATAACAAGGAGACTCGAGATGCGTAATTCCAATCGCGCAATGGTGCTCCTTGCCGGAGCGTGCATGATGGCCGGAGTCGCTGCCTGGGGACAACAGGCTGGGAATCAGACAAAAGCGGCCACGGTCCAGATCGACGTGGCCGCTGTCTACGACCCGACGATGGCAAACGCAGTCGGCGGCGACGACTTCAGGATGCAGGGCGGCAGCCTGCAGTTCCACGGCCAGTTCTGCCGCGGCCTGGGCGTCGTGCTGATTTCTCCGGTTTGCACGCAGAGAACACGGGCGGATCGTCCGGCGGCGTCGGCCTGGATTTGGTCACAACCACCTTCGGCCCACGCTACACATGGTCGCCGACTCATCGCCGCTATTCCATCTTCGGCCAGGCACTGGTCGGCGAGGCCAACGGCATGAATCGTCTCTTTCCCAACTCAACAGGCGCCACCGACACCGCCAACAGTCTGGCGTTGTATGTGGGCGGCGGCGTCAACTACTCGCTCAAACATCGCCTCGCGCTGCGCGCGTTCGAAGCAGAATGGTTGCGCACACAAATGCCCAACGCCACCAACAACGTCCAGAAGAACCTCCGCCTCGGCGCAGGATTGATCTATAACTTCAAACGAAGGGAGACGAACAAGACGAGGTAAGCTGCGGCTTGGTTAATTGAGAAATGAAGCCGAGATCTTTCTCTCGAATGTCGGTTCAACGAAAAGCGGCTCGCGGTGAGTGTACTTCTTGGATGAATCGGGATTCCGCGCCAACGCGGTGCATGGCAAAGCGTTTGGCGCGAGAGGTTCGGGCACATCTGTCAGTTCGACGGCGACAGGCGCCCCGCCAGCGTGAGGTCGATATCAACCTCCTTGGCCACCTTGAGGATGAAGATGCTCGGATCCTTCAAGCCCCACTTCACGTAGGGGACCGCGAAGTGCGTTTTTGCTATGCAGTTTCCGCCTTCGATATGAATTTGCATGGGAACTGTCAAGTCATGTGGCGCACCATGCAGGGTGAATGTGCCGCTGACCTGAATCGTAGAGTCGCCAGGGGCGGCGATGGTTCCCTGATAACTCTGCGGCACGAACGACACATCGGCAAAGTGCGCCACGTCCAGCACATCGGAGTTCATCTTCTTGTCGCGCGAAGGTTCGCCGCTGTTGCCGCTACCCGCCGCGACGACCACGGAACCGGAAATCTTCGCAGCGCTGCGGTCAAAGTCGATCGACCCGCTCTGCACATGGAAAGTGCCTTGCACGTGGTGTCCGCTGCCGCCCAGCGCGAAGCTTACCTGGCTCGCATCGGGATTCACGCTGAATGTCTGATGCTGCGCGTACGCCAAGGGGGCGAGCATCAGTAGGAATGCAAGGAAGATGGACTTAGCGGCGATCTTCATGGAGATTCTCCTTGATTGAAGTTTTGCTCATGGGTTGTGGTTCGGCCGTGCAATCATCTGCGACAGCCAAAGGCTGAGGGAAGCTACTTCCTTGTCGGGCAGGTACTCGTGTCCGGGCATATCGGTGCCGGGAATGCCGAATTTGGCAATCTGCGCCAGGCTGTCGATTCGCAGCGCAGCGTCATCGGAAGGAGACACATGAGACAAAGGACCAACCGTAAGGTCGGGCGGCATTCGCCTGAAACTCATCGCCCAGCGGGTTCGCCCTCCCGCCTCGTGACAAGTTGCGCAGTGGCGTTCAAAGACGCGTTGCCCATCGCGCGCGTTGGCCATTGCAACAGCGGCAGCAGGCAGACGCCAGGATTTTTCTTGAGCCAGTTGCTGTTCTGCTCCGGCGCCTTTGAGGCTTGACAGATAGGCTACGAGTTCGTCGCCCCGCTGGTCGCGGAAAAGAAATCCATACGACGGCATGATGGAGGTTCCGCTGACCTCCTGAGGATCGTAGAAATGTGCTTTGAGCCACGGCGCCGAGCGACGAAGCCCCACGTGCGAGAGGTCGGGGCCCTGGCGGCGATTGCCGATCAGCGGCGGACGTTCGACGCGCAACGCCTTCATGCTCACGGCCGGACCCCACATCAGGACATCTGCGGAGCCAGGACGCACATACTGCGAATGGCAGTTGATGCAGCCTTCGGAGATATACACCTCCCGGCCACGCTCCATCTGCGAGAGTGACGTAGCGGCGCGGCCCGGATCGAGAATCCGGTTCAGAAAAAGAGCCGCTAGAAGTACCACCGCCGTCAACGTCATCTCGCGTTTGCGTTGCAGTAAGAATTCGAGCGGCCACGCAAGCAGGACGACCGTGCCCGCCGCCATCACAAACAGGGGCGGAACATGTCCCAGGTTTTGGCCCATTCCGATTCCCATGGCAGAGCCGAACCATCCTGCGATGGCGTAGAGCCATCCTGCGTGCCGGCTGCGTTCGCCCACTGTCGAAGCCGAAGACAGAAAACTTGGGAATGCGACGAATGCGACCGAATAGAGCGAGACGCCGACCGGATAGCAAATCGAGGCCAGAAGGGCGAGGCCTGGATGGAGCAGGAGCAGGCACGCGGAACCCAGCATAAGGAACGCGACAGAGAGAACGAAGAAGAGACCGCGCCTGCGCAAAAGCCAAACGCTGGCCAATGCCGCCCCAAGGTGCAGCAGCCCGTTGGCTGCCAAGTGAGCGGAGCCTAGCCAGGTGCCTGCTTTCAGCGCTGGAGTGTTCTGGATGATGAAGAAGGCTGCAGAATCTAGCCAGACCAGCGCGGTAAAGCACGCCAAGGCTCGGAGAAACGAGAGCGTAGCCTTCTGATGAATCTCAGCTTCATTTTGCGGTGCTGGCGCGGGTAGAAAGGTGATGAAGACGCCTGCAAGGCACAACGAAGCGGCCGTGACTGCCTGCACATTCGCGGAAGCGGTGAACAGCAGCGGAAGATTGCAGACCAGATACCCGAGTCCAGTGCCCAGTCCCACGGCGAGAAGCGGATTCCGATTCCCTGTCCACGGACGCAGATGTGTAACCAGAGTGACCGTGAGCAGGCCCAGGCCCGCACCAATCAGACATGCGACTGCCATAGCGGCAATGAGTCCGAAGGGAAACAGGGAAAGCAACGCCGCAACGCCAGAGAGACAGAATCCAATGCGCAGCCTCAGACTCGGCGCGGGCCAGATGCGCACCCTCGGCACAAGCTGGCTAAAGAGGATCCCCCCAAGAGCCATCGCGCCCATCACGACTTTCAAGTGCGTGCCCGCGACTCCCAAAGCTTCCAGTCGATTCAGAAAAGCGAACTGGGCAAAAATCAGAAAATAGACATAGACAACCGCGACAAGGCAGGCGCCTTGCCATCCGGACTTACTTGTCTCACTTCGCAGCATGGGCCAGCCAGCCTTTGTGAAGACCGACAGCCTGGAACAGAACACAGGCGCCATCGGTGGCGGCAACGCTGAGCCAACCAGCCTCGAGCAAGCCGCCTATCACGCTTTGCAGAACGAAGATAGCTACCGCTGCACGCGTGATTGCCGTGAGGAGCCAAACGACCTCAGTTTTCAATGCGGAGGAATGGCGCCAAGTCAGGAGGGCCCCGTAAAGACAGGCCAACCCCACAGATTGGACAAAGGCGCCAATGAACGACAGAAAGATCAGCGCATCGGCTGGCACATGCAGGCGCATCAGCCGCAGGGTGAACTCCGGAACCACAATGAGCAGCCCACCAGCAAGCGTGTCGGAAAGACCGATCAGCAACTGGTAGCCGATCAGTACACGACGATTCATGCTGCTACCTCCTGCGTCAGGCTTGGAGAAACTGCATCGGGCGCACGACGCAATCTCGAAGCGTCGATCAGCCAATCCAGGGATGAAGCCAGCATGACAACGCCAACCATCAGGCGAAGGAAGTAAAGAACGTTGCGCGCCGCGCCAGGCACGATGGTGAATGTGGGATCAAACCCCTCTCGCCAGCCGGCGACAGACATCAGTACAACATACCCAACCACCGCCAGATTCCAACCGTAAAAGGACCGCGTACGGTTGAATATCCATGCGTCCTCGCCCAGCAGTTGCACCATCATGAAGATCAGGAGGCTCGATACGAATCCGGCCATGGCCAAGAGGGAGTGGCCGACCAAACCGTCAGTGAATTTGAAGTGGTCGAGGATACCGGGTAGAAAGAGTACCCAACCCGTCACAATGAGGGCAGACCACCAGCAAAGAAAAGCGTTGCGCCATCGGCGCGTTTCAGCGCGCCATTCGAAAGCCGCGTAATAAGCGGGCGTGAGCGGAACCCAGACAAGCAGGCTGCCAAGCGACAAAAACTGCGCCGGCCGGTGGTGGCTGATGTCGGCGCGGCCCAGCGCGACGCAGAGCATGCACTCAAGAGCCAAAACCACCCAGGAAGCGCGAATCCAACCCATGCGCGCGCTTTTGCTTTTCGTCAGCCCAAAAGGAAGCGCCAGCAGAATAGCGACAACCACCAGCGAAGATTCAAACTGGCTCGCGCCGGTGGGGCCGCCCGTGCTGGGATTCACCGGGGGATAGATACTTGGGCTGGATGCGACATAGATCGTGAAAGGAACAGCCAGCAGGAGCGCAAGCCCAAGAATCCTGGCGCATCGAGCGCCAAGCGTGCGATTCGGTGCGCGGTTCCAACAACGGATGAAGGAGAAGGCAAGCACAGCCCACAGTGCGAGCATCGCCAGCGGGAACAGAACTCGCGCGTATCCCGTCCAGTCCAGGAACAGTTTGCCGCTAGAGTGCCCCGAGAGCCAGGAGAGCGAGCCCACGCCGAGCGCTGCTGACCACACCCAGAGCACCGCGCTGCACCATTTTGCCAGAGGTTCGCGGTCAGCGCCATACACCTTGAAAAGGAACCCCGCCATGGGCAGGCTCGACCACCCGAAGAGTTCCAGATTGATATGGACCATGATCCACCGTCCGTAGGTCCATTCGCCCAGCAGCCGGTTCAGCGATGGAAACAGAAGAAGAAGCGCAATGAGAACGCCGATTGCATTGGCGATCACCAGCCAGAACAGGCTCTGCCACGCAGCGCAGGCGATGCCCGAGGAGGATGGACGCGAATGCGTGAGCGGCTCAGTTTGCGGCAGGCTCATCGATCCTCCCATCGTGCATCTCCAGGAGGCGATCGCAGCGCGCCGCCAGTCCCCGGTCATGCGTGGCCATCACCAGCGTCACTCCTTCGGTGGTTGTAATGTCCAGCAGCAACGCGAATACCGCAGCGCTGGTCTCCTCGTCCAACGATCCGGTCGGCTCGTCCGCAAGCAGAATCTTCGGCCGGTTCATCAATGCGCGGCAAAGCGCGGTGCGTTGGCGCTCTCCGCCAGAGAGCTTTTGTATGCGCTGGTGGAGGCGATGACTCAAGCCTGTACGTTCCGCAAGTTGTCGCAAGCGATCTTGTGCTGTCCGTCGATCAAGTCCCGCCGCAACCGTGGGGATCAGGCAATTCTCTTCCAGCGTGAGATCCGGGATGAGGTTGTGAAGCTGAAACACGAAGCCAATCTCATGCCGCAAAAGCTGCAGCAGGTTGCGGTGGTTATTGATTTCAACTCCATTGACCGACACATGTCCGCGATCTGGCTCATCCAACCCGCCAAACAGATGAAGCAGCGTGCTCTTGCCGCAACCGGAAGCGCCGCAGAGAGCTACGGTCTGCCCCGCGGCGGCTTCAAAGCTGACACCCTTCAATACCTCGATGGCCCCATCGTCATAGCTCTTCCACACATTCTCGGCGCGAAGAACAATCCTTGCGTTGGTGGTTGCATGCGCGGCCTTTGCGTTCATTCGAATCGTAGCGCCTCCACCGCTCGGACGCGCATGGCGTAAATGGCCGGGTAAAGCGCGCCGGCAATTCCGGTGAGCAGCGCCAGAAGAATCACCACCAGCATGATCGCCGGTTGGATGCTCACGTCAATGTATCCGTGCAGGGCCGGAACCAGTTTGAGTCCGAACAGAAGTCCGGTGCCGGTCAGCAGGCCAAGGCATGCACCCAGAAGAGAAACCACCGCAGCCTCGCCGAAGATGATCGTGCCGATTTGTGTGTTCGAGAATCCGTTGACGCGCAGAATGGCGATCTCGCGAACTCGTGTGAAGACCGACATGATCATGGTGTTCGCCACACCCAGTCCGCCCATCGCCAGGCCGATTCCGCCTACGGCCCAGGCCGTGGCCTTCAGTATCTTGAACTGCGAATAACTCCGGTTGAACTCTTCGTCTTCAAGGGCGATCAGGTTTGCATATTTCTGTTTAACCGCGCTCTTGAAGGCCGCGGCATCGTTCTTGTCGCGCAGCTTGATGGTGATCACCGAGGAACTGCCCTCTTTGTGGAAGAAGCTCTGTGCCGAGGCTAGCGGCATGAACACCCCTCCCTCCTCGAAGCCGTTCGCGGTCTTCAGGATGCCGACGACGTGGAAGGATGCGTGGCCAATCTGCACTTGACTGCCGTAAGACGCGGAGAGAAAATCTGCCGCACGCTCGCCGAGAACCACGTCGTCCGCGTGCTGTGCGAACTGTCGCCGGTCTCCCGCCAGCCAGGTCGCCTTGCGTATCCGTGCATCGTCCGCAGTCAATCCGAAGCAGGTAACAATTGGATGGTCAGCGCTGGAAACAATGCCAAACAGCACAGGATCTGCATGGGCCACAGTTTTCCAGGTCGCAATTTCCGCCACAGCCGCTGCTGGAACATTGCTGAAGAACAGGTCCGAGACATTCCGCTCAAACACAATGATCTCGCTATCGCTCGAGAGAATTCCGGAGAACATGCCGATTGCGCCTTGCAGTATGGTCACCACGGTAAGCATGGCGGCAACGCTGAAAGCGATGCCCGCAATACTGATGATCGACCGGATACGGTGCCTGCGCAGGTTCGTGACAATCAGCTTGAGAAAAATCACGAGCGAACTCCTGGAGCCGTTTCGCAGCTTCTTTCAATAACACGGTTCAGTTCCGATTCCAAACCGCTCCTAAGTCTACCCAGAAACGTAATAGCCGGCCTAAATTGAACAAGGAGGCCCAGCGCCCTGTCTCCCAGGCGAATGCAACGCGTCAGTCGCTCCACCGCGCCCGGGATCCCAGCCGCCGCCGCAATATTCGGATGGTCCAGCAATGTGTCCCGGGCAACAGTCTTGCCGGCTGCGGCTGAGTTATCCAGTACATCCTTCAGATCGTCCACCATCTGATAACTCAAGCCCCAGAACATTGAAATGCGCTCCAGCAGCTGAATCTCCCTTGCCGAGGCATCGCCGAGCATCGCCCCCAGCACCAGCGTCAGCCGGATCAGCGAAACCGTCTTGCCCTTCGCAATGCGTTCGGTTGTTTCCCGGTTGTGAGGAAGTGCGGAATAGTGTAAGTCGAGGCTCTGCCCGTTCAGCAGGCCTTCAACGCCAAGCCGCTGCTCGATATAGCACATCGCCCTTGCTTGGCAGTTTGAAGAAGATCCCGCGGCTGCCTTCCAAATCAGCGCATAGGCGCGATTGATCAGGGCCAATGCCGCCAGAATCGCTCCGGCTTCTCCGTAGGCCACATGAACACAGGGAACTCCGCGCCGCTCCGATGCGTCGTCCATGCACGGGAGATCGTCAAACGCCAGCGACGCGGTATGAAAATACTCCAGCGCAACAGCAAGATCCTTGGCTCGATCGCCGTCAACCCCAAACGCCAGGGCAACCTCATAGACCATCATCGGCCGAATCAGGCTTCCGTGATGATCCAGCACGTGGCGAAGGGCCTCTTCGAGATGAGGATCCAGCGTCGTGGGCAACGGCAGGCCCGCTCTGAAGGCATCCGCAAACGGCTTGGTGCCCAGTCCTTGCGTGTACTCCGTCACTGTCACTCCAATCTCCGTTGTCCTTCGGTTATAGGGAATACCAGGAACTCTTGAAAATTCCGCGGCTGCTCTCAACGCCTTGCCGATCGAGCCGGGTGGTATAGATAGGACGTGTTAGCGGCTGCCTTGGGAGCAACTTCTTCCATGACGATTTGTTCATCTTCTCTTTCTCGGCGCTTGGCCCCGCTCTCAGTGACCACTCCCTTTGCCGCTTCCTTCCTGTAGGCATCAAGAAACGCGTGTGGATACCTGATGCCGAGCATATAGGTCCAACATGACTCCGCGGCATCGCGGAGATGACGATTCGTTCATTCTGGCGCCATGCGGGCAGGAGCGAACTCACCGTTCTTACCATTCTTAAGGTGAGTAAGTGAAAAACTGAAGGGAATGCACTAGTATTCCTTCATGCAACTCCTGCTGGTGGAAGACGAACTCGACATACGGAGCTTCTTGAAATGCTCCCTTGAAGAGGCTGGTTATCAGGTGGATGCGGCGGCGGATGGTAAGACCGCCGAGAAGCTCGCGATCGAAGGTGTTTATGACATCCTGATTGTCGATCTTGGGCTGCCTGACCAGGATGGCATCAGCTTAATTCTCAAGCTGCGTCAACTCGGCGTGAGCGCCCCCGTCCTGATTCTTTCCGCACGCCGGTCAGTGGATGATCGAGTGCGGGGTCTTGAGCAAGGCGGAGATGACTATCTCACCAAGCCATTTGCACTGGCGGAGTTGCTGGCCAGACTGAGGAACCTGTTGAAGCGCAACAGTCCCACCGGCAACCAGCCCACCCGGCTCAGGGTGCTCGATCTTGAACTGGATCTGCTTCGCCGCGAAGCGACCCGGTCAGGGCAGGTCCTGCAACTTACACCCCAGGAGTTTGTGCTGCTCGAGTATCTCTGCCGCAATGCCGGCCGCGTCGTCACGCGCTCCATGGTTCTCGACAAGGTGTGGGGCATGCGTATTCAGCCCGATACCAACGTGGTGGATGTGCATATCTACCGCTTGCGCGGAAAGGTCGATGGCAACGGACAGCAACCGTTGATTCGGACATTGCGAGGAGTGGGCTATGTCCTCAAGGACCGCTAAGCCTATCATGCACAGCGCAGCATGGCGCATCTCCTTGTGGGCGACTCTGGCTTTTGCTTGCGGGACTATGCTGGTCTTCGTCTTTCTCCACCGCTTTGTCGCCAATGACATTCAACGGCGCAGCGATGCATGGCTTTCCGGCGAAGTTGAAGTGCTCGGCGATGTTGCCGAGCGCACGCCCAAAGACGCGGTCTACGGCCGCGTTGTCAGCGAGGTAGCGGAACTGGCCGGAAAGGAAGTTCCCAACCGGCTGCACTCTGAAAGCAGTGAAAACGACTCGGTCTTCTTCCTCCAGGCCGGCAGCGATGGCGCGGCCAAGCTCTGGGTGGGCGCAGGTAGCGGTGAACCCAATCTCAGGGCCATCCGCGCAGCCGGCATTCTTCCCGGCCGCCCCACAGACATAAAAGTTCAGGGTTTCGGCGTCCCCTTTCGCGTAGCGTCCATGCGCATCGAAGACGGAAGCCTTATCTACCTCGGTCTGTCCGAGCGCGATGAACTGCGCGTACTCCGCAACCTGGGCGTGCGCTTCATCCTGCTATGGCTTCTTCTGGTCCTGTTTGGATTTGCAATCGTCTTCTTTACAACCCGCCGTATGTTGAGCCACGTCCGCCGGATCACTGAGGCTGCCTCGCGCATCGGCCTTACCGATTTGAATGCCAGGGTACCCACGACCAAACGAAGCGACGAGGTCGGCCACTTGGCGCTGACGTTGAATCATATGCTCGACCGTATCGAAAGCTCGATGCATCAGTTGCACACCATCACCGACTCGCTGGCGCACGATCTGCGCAGCCCCCTGACGGCGATTCGCGGAAAGCTCGAGATGTCGCTCTCCGCTGTGGCGCAGCCTGAGCAGTCCGAGCCCATCGTTTCCGCCATCGAAGAACTGGATCGTCTCGATGACTTCTTGAATAAATCGCTCGACGTTGCCGAGGCCAAAGCCGATGCGCTGCGGCTCACTCGAAGCGAAATTGACTTGGACGGGTTGCTCAGAAGCATGATCGATCTCTACGAGCCCTCGATGTCGGAGCGTGGATTGCAGATTGCACTGCGCAGCGCTGCGCCGCTGAAGATCTTCGCGGATGCGTCGCTGATCCACCGGATGATTGCGAATCTATTCGACAACGAACTAAAGCATCTGCCTGCCGCATGCACGGTGACCATCAAGCTCCAAACCGAAGACAGCGCCGCGGTCCTTATGCTGCAGGACGATGGTCCCGGCTTCGATCCACAGGTTCTGCCCCACATGTTTGAGAGGCGTGTGAAGGGGAAGAATTCAGAGGGCCATGGCTTGGGCCTTGCATTCATCGATGCCGTCGCTCGCGCACACGGTGGAAAGGTATCTGCGTGCAACCGTAATACCGGCGGGGCGCAGGTTGCCGTGACCCTGCCACTAGCGTAGTGCCTCATTCATACAATCCCAGCATCTCGTCCCATTGAGCCGCCGTCTGAGGACGTTGCCTCGCCGTATCGAGCAGCAGGATCCGAGCGGCTGATCCGACGCCCGTTTGAAAGTTGCGGTAAACAGAGACGCAAGGATGAGCACCACAAAACAGAAGACGACGACGCGCCTGTGGGTCGTCTCCGCTTTTCAGCGCGCTCACTGGCTCCGCCCATGGCACACGTGGCGCCGGCATCAGTCCGAACAGCAGCGTAGCCACCAGAGTCGGAGCAATCCAAACCCGAGCGCTCGCCAATCGGTGGGCAGTATCAGGCCTACCGAGTTGGACGCGCCGAAACAAGAAAAAATTGATCCTATTGGGGAATGAGGGAATTTAGCAGGTTAGAATTGGACTTCTTTGGACTCTATTCAACCGCGATCACGGCTGTCCGGTAAAAGTTATGCTCTGATCGTGCAATCTATATAAAACAAGCACGTTACAGGTGCTTTTTGCTTGCCGCGATTTGAAATGCGTGCCTTCATCCTGCTCGACCGCTCAAGATGAGAGGATGAAGGAAGGCAAGAGCATCTTCTCCCAGTTGATTGGATTTCTTCCTGATCGCGAGTTCCGCCGTTGCGTGGCTCGCTACCACGGCGACCGGTACACCAAGAAACTTTGTGAGCTTTCGGCAAGCCTGCGTGACGCTATTTATCTGACGTTGATAAGTTCAATCAGCCGCCGAGGTTGGCTGGTCTTGAACAAGAAAATCGCATCCCCTATCCCCGAGCCAATCGTCCGGTTA
>Ga0255353_1001596_pt1 | contig 12418 bp, 13 predicted proteins | sample HBST25metaG_FD_189941 | JGI IMG/M metagenome (GOLD analysis project Ga0255353, IMG submission 189941) | Peat soil microbial communities from Stordalen Mire, Sweden - H.B.S.T25 | ecosystem: Environmental > Terrestrial > Soil > Wetlands > Peat | place: Sweden: Norrbotten County, Stordalen Mire...
AGGCGCGCACCAACGGGCCGTTTGCATCGAGTTATCATGCGCGTGTGCTGCCCGAGTTTCTCGATGTGGTGGACGATCCCCTCCTGAAGAGTTACAACGGCAAGGGTCTCGTGGGCGCATACGATGTGGATGACGAAGGCGTTCCGGCGCAGTCGGTGAAGCTGATTGTCGCCGGGAAACTCGAGAATTATCTTGTTGGCCGCGAGCCGGTGCGGGATTTTCCGCAATCGAACGGCCACGGCCGCGCCGGGATTGCCGGGCCGCCGGGGCCCTCCATCGGCGTGCTTCAGGTGACGGCGAAGGATGGGCTGACGGACCCGGAACTGAATCGCAAGCTGCTGGATTTGGCCAAGGATCGCGGGCTAAAAGATGTCTATTACGTCTCCACATTGGGCGGAAAACTGACGCCGCGGCTGCTTTATCGCGTGAGCCCCGACGGCAAGCGGGAACTGGTGCGCGGCGCAGTCCTCGACGACCTGGACCAGCGCGCGTTGCGTTCCGATGTGGTGGCGGCGGGCAAGCAACAGTGGCTCGCCAACTACATGGGCGAGGTGCCGGAGACCGTGCTGGCGCCGGCGCTGCTCCTCGATGACGTGACCCTCCGCCGCGCCAACAACAAGAACGACAAGCTGCCCTTCTATCCGCCGCCGGAGTAACTTCCTCGGCTTCTAGTATTGCGAACGCGTAGTCTGGTAATTGCTCCAGACAAGTGCGGGCGTGGACGCCCCCACAACAGCCGGTCTGGAGACCGGCCCTACACTCCAGTCGTTACCGAATCATACGGTCACGGCGCTAGTCAAGCCGCGTGAGGTAAGCGTCGCCCTCGGCGGGCCGCAGACGGCGGGCGATACTCTGGGCCTGCTCGCGGTTGTCGCCCTGCGGACGGATGCGCACCCAGTAACTGGCTTCGCCGGGGAACTCAATCACGCTGGCGTCGGGGTACTTGCGCAGGAGTTGAGCTTTGAACTTTTTGGCTTTGCGCTCGCTGGTGAAGGCGCCGATCTGCACGCACCAGCGGCCGCCGGTGTAAATCGGCTTGGGCGTGCGATACACATCAATACGAACGCGCGCTGTGCCGGCGCGGTAAACGCCCGTGGCCTTGGCCGACGCAATGGTCAGATCAATCGTTTTGTCCGCGACAAACGGGCCGCGATCGGTGATGCGCATGGCCGCGGATTGACCTGTGGCCAGATTAGTTACCACAATCAGCGAACCCATGGGCAGGGTGCGGTGAGCCGCGGTCAGGTCATGGTCGCTGAAGACCTCGCCATTGGCGGCTTTGCGGCCCTTGTAGGGCGCGGTGTACCAAGTAGCCAGACCCTCCTCGGACAGGATGGGCCTGTGCGTTCTCACAAAACTGAGGTCCTCCGCGCTGACCCCGCCCGGCGGCACCGGAGTGGGCGCGATGCGTCCGGATGACGCGGGCGCAGGCAGAGGCGTATAAGGCTGGGCCTGGACGGGAGGCGGAGCAGCTTCCGGCGCTGTTCGTGGAGCGATGGTTTGCCGATGCCCGCAGCCGGACAAAATCAGAAACGAAGAAGCCGTCAGCGCAAGAACAAGCCCGCTGCTGTGCCGGATGTGTAGCAAGTCACCGTGGCCCATGCTGGCGATTTCTTTCTGTCGCAGAAGTGAGAAACCACGAGCCTCAACCGGTGAGTTCATTAGCGACGCGGACTCCCGTTCCGCTCGAAGCGGTCGGCCAGCTCGCGCAGTTTGTCGGCCACGGTGCGCAGAGCCGAGATCGATTCGCCGCGTACCTGCGGAATCACCGCGTCGTTTACGTAGGCAATGGCGTGGCGCATTTCCATCTCGATCAGCTCGATAGCCTGATCAATGCGCGCCCCGACGCTGTCTGGATTGGAACCGGGACCCGGAGGGGGATTTGTACTCATACGGCGCACCTCGCGCGAGAAGATTCGGCAAACACTTCTTCTTAAGTCTGCGCGGCGCGGTGCTGCGCGTCAATCGCCGAAGGCTCAAAGGTGCCGCAATGGTCAATACAGCTTGTGTGCGCTGTTCTGCGCAACAGCCATTGCTTCGCGCATTGGCGCGTTACTTTTTGCAGAGCATTCACGTCAGAGTCAGTGGTTGCATCCAATAGCGATTCGCCGCAGATGAGTTATCCCGGATAGACTTGTCAGACGGCGAGCCGGTTTTTCTGACGCGCGTGCAACCAAATCTTCCGCCAGCGAGGGCATGACACTTGATATGCAATGCAGAGAACGCCAGCAAGAACTTCGTTGCCGGCCAATTGAAATTTCGCGCCACGCGGAGGATGGGTCGCGCCGGACTGCTATTGCTTTTCGCGCAGTTGTGGCTTTCGCCGATTGCAGCGTGGGCCAGCCAGGCGGAGACGCCTCAGGCGCCGCTGCCAAACGCTCCCGATGTGCAACTTTCCACGCACGTCAAGCCCCCCACTCCAGGGCCTTGCCAGGCCAGCCGCTCCAGTTCTGAAGCGGTTCAGGCAGCGGGTGTGGGAGCAGTCTTCGGCGCCGGCAATGCGGCCGCGGGAATCATTCCGCCCGGTCCGCAGCCTGTTGAACCCTGCCCGCTCTTGACACCCATTATCAACTGGTACGCGCGCTTTATCGATGGGCCGAAGGTGAAGCCCATGACCCCGAAAGAAAAGGCGTGGCTGGCGGCGCGCAGTGTAGCGGATCCCTTCAACGGCCTCACCATTCTGGCCAGCTCGGCCATTGAAGTGGGCTCCAACTCGCACTCGGCTTACGGTCCAGGCATGCACGGCTTTGGGAATGCTGTGGGCGTCAGCTATACGGAAGACATCACCGCTGAATTCTTTGGCACTTTCCTGATTGATTCCATAGCTCACCAAGACCCGCACTACCACCGCATGTCTCAGGCGACCATCCAACGCAGAATTGCTCACGCCATTTCCTCGGTGGTGTGGACACAGGGCGACAACGGCAAGGGCATGGTGAACTACTCGAGCGTAGTGGGCGGCGCTATCGAAGACGAGATCGGCAACCTTTATGTGCCGGGCAGGGAAACGAATTTGCCGACCAGCGCCGAGCGTTATGGCATCGGCATGGCCACGGCACCCATCGACAACTTTGTCACAGAGTTCGTGCCCGACGTGGCGCGCCGCATTCACGTCCGCGTAGTTCTGATCCAGCGGATCATTGACCATGTCGCCCAAACGGGGGGCTCTTGATCGAAGCTGCCTGCCTCTCGAAAGGAATGCCGCTCTCTGGCCTAATGTACTTTCTAATGTACTTTTTAATGTACTTTCTCGACCTATAATTACAGGCAACATATGGCAAATAATGACGTTGTACTTTATAGACAGCCAAGCTTGGAACATATGCGTTTTTTGCCTTGAAAATTAATAAAAAAGATTGCGAGTTGAACAAAATGTGAGCTATATTCATTTCACTCCGGGCAGGTCCAAAATGGAAAACCCGGTGCACGCTCGCTGACAGGCAGGTTTTCCCCGAATTTCCCTGTCTCATCCCACAAGAAAAGTAGGAGGTAATGCACGATGAACAGTAAGAATAGTTTCAAGGCATCCCTGTGTGCCGTCGTCCTGGCGCTTTCCGCCTTGGCTGTCACACCCGCTTTCGCTAGCCCGGCCAACCCCTGCCCCACAATTAGCGGCACCGTCAACGGCGGTCCTGACCAAGAAGGCATCAACCCCGCGTATACCGCTGACGCGTCCGGTGGAGCAACCTGCAACGTCCTGATCACGTTTAATTCGAACGGATCGATTACGACAACTAACCCCAACGCTTCAGTTTCCTATGACGGGGGTCTTGATGACAACCTGGTCGGCGTCGTCAACAACACCGGCAGCGCCATCACCTCTGTTCAACTTTCCAGCGCGGTCGATGACATCTTCGGCTTCGACGAAGACGGCATTTGCACCATCTCCAACGGTGGCCACTACACCTTTTCCTCTAGCGGCACTGGAGGATCAGGTGCCTGCTCCGGTGCTAGCCAGGGCAGCGGTGAAGGCTATGCTCCTGCCGGCGTAACCTTCTCGGGCATTAACGGGGCCAATACGTCTGGTACCGTCAACTTCGCAGGCGGAATCGCCGCGAACGGCGGCACCGCGTTCTTCAGCCTTGAGGGTCCGGTCGACCTCAACCTCAAAGTGAACAGCGCAGTTCCGGAGCCAAGCAGCTACCTGCTGCTCGGTACCGGCCTGCTCGGCCTGTTTATGTTCGCTCGCCGAAAACTTCTTGCCTAGACTCTCGCTGAACCTTTCCAATCAAAAGACCCCGCGCCTCAAAACTGAGGTACGGGGCCCTCCTTGTTCAGTGCGCCGAATTGGCTGCGCAGACTACCAAGTACGGCCAAGTTGAAGCTCTGATTCTCCGCCGAAACAGCCTTGCCATCATCATTCAAGGTGCTGAAGCCGGTTGCATAAATCGCGCTCTGACATAGAACTCGATTCTCACTGAGGTTCCTCGACCTATTCAGAGAATCAGATTGTATAGAACGGACCATACATAGCTTCAAGCAAGGAATATAAGGGAGTTAGTGCTGACAGGTGAAAGACAGCACTAAGAAGAAGCAAGCCAAGTCGAGAGCTACCCATAGGGAAGGATGCGCATCTGAATAACATGAAAAAGATTTTGCTGGGAATTATCCTCGTCTTCTGCCTCGTGGCTCCAGTCGCGTCGCAGGCGCAGGTAGTGGTGGTTGTACACAATGACCATCATCACCACCATCATCATCACCACCACGACCACGACCACCCATATCTGGGCCAGTAAAGGGTTGAGATGCGAGTTCACGAGCGGTTGAAGCGTTTCTGAAAAACTTATGCGCTCCTTAACAAGCCGCAGCTTTTTGAAGAGACAGGCGCGAGGCAGTTATCTCGCGCCTGTCTTTTTTGGCCCAAACGGCATACTTATCGGGAGCGAACGCGGGATTCGAAGCTACGCGCGCTGTAAGTTCAATTCGAGACAGATGAACTTAAAATGGCAACTTACAAAAGAAGGCGTGGCGACTCTGGTCGAAACAAGCAAAGCTCAAACGCCCAGCTTGCATTGGCCTAATCTGCACAGCTATTGGCGCGAGGCGCGCTTAGGATGACGTACTGTGAAGGTGCGAGACGGCAACTAAAAGAACCGTCCAGCTTCGTTGAAAGCGCCTGAGAGGCCGCGTAAACCATGCCTGCAGACGAGATTCCGCAAGAGGCCAAGAAGCTTCGCGAGGCAAGCGGCAGCGAGGGACTGAACCGGCAAGTCATTGACGCTTAAAAAGGGGAAACTGTGCGAAAGAAGAACTTGACCGAAAAAGACAAAGAGATTCTTTCCAGCGTGAAGAGAGAGATGGAGAGGCCGCGGCAGACCGAGTCGGTGCGTATTGGCTTGAGAGCCGAGGCCTCGCTGGCCGCCATAAGAGTCACAATTCATTCCGCGAGAGCGTAAAGCCGGAATGCCAGCTCTTTCAAGCTGGCTTCGCCGCAGTATTTTCTTGCCGGCTGCGCCGGGCAGCTCTGCGTTATTCTCGATTGCCTGCCTTCCAGGGAAGCTCTGATTAAGTACATTCTGTCGAACAGACTTCCCTCAGGGGCTAAAGCCCGCCTCGACTTTGCGGCTTTGCGGCACGGCTAAAGCCGTGCCCTTTCAAAACATCGACTTATTCAGAGGATTCCCAGGCTGACCGTTCAGCGGTTGGAGGCAGGGTTTATCATCAAAACTGGTGGGGCTGGCTGGGTAGCGGCTTCGATTCGCGTGGGAAGTGCGGTTTTTTCGACTCCCCACCCCAACGAGCAAAATTCGCTCCATGGGGACCCCGGTTCCGCTACGCTCCGCTCAGTATGGCAATTCTTACTTTTTGATGATTTCAGAGACTCCTCACCAGGAACGGGACGAAATGCGAGCAAAAACGGCGGTAGTGTTGGGCGCCCAATGGGGCGACGAGGGCAAGGGAAAGATTGTGGACGTGCTGAGCGAGCGGTTTACCGCGGTAGCGCGTTACGCCGGCGGACATAATGCCGGGCACACGGTGATCATCGGCGATCAGAAGTTCGTGCTGCAACTGATTCCCTGCGGAGTTCTGCGGCCGGGTTGCCGGGGAGTGATCGGCAACGGCGTGGTGCTGGACCCAATCGCATTTCTGAAAGAAGTTGCTAAACTGCGCAAGCTGGGCGTAGCCGTGGATGAGCGTCTTTCTGTGTCGAACCGCGCTCAGGTGATTTTGCCCTATCACAGAATGATTGAGCTGGCCGCCGAGAGCGCGCCGGGGCGGAAGAAGATCGGCACCACCAGCCGGGGCATTGGGCCGGCCTACGAGGACAAGATGGCGCGCAGCGGGCTGCGCATCGTGGACCTGATGAGGCCGGAGCTACTGAAGACGCATATCGATGCGGCTTGCGCGGAGAAGAATGCGATTGCGCACGCGCTGTTCGGGACCGATCCGCTGGATCCGGCAAAGATGTACGACGAGTACGCGGCCGCAGCCGAGCAGATAAGGCCGTTTGTGGCCGACACCGGGCGTCTGCTGAACAAGATTTTGGCCGAGGGCGGCAGCGTGATGTTCGAGGGCGCGCAGGGGACGATGCTGGACATCGACCATGGGACGTATCCGTTTGTCACCTCGTCGTCGGCGACGGCGGGCGGCGCCTCGACAGGAACAGGCGTGGGACCGGCGGCCATCGGCACGGTTATTTCGGTGACTAAGGCTTATGTGACTCGCGTGGGCGAGGGGCCGTTTCCGACGGAGATTCACGACGCAGCGGGCGACCACCTGCGCGCGCGGGGCAACGAGTACGGCGCGGTGACAGGCCGCCCACGGCGCTGCGGCTGGCTGGACATTCCCCTGCTGCGCTACTCCAACCAGGTGAACAGCGCCGAGTGGCTGGTGGTGACCAAGCTGGATGTTCTGGACGAACTTGCGGAGATTCCCATTTGCGTGGGCTACGAGATTGGCGGTCGTGTGACGGACGAGATTCCCGCGGACGTGCTGGGCCTGGAGCAGATCAAGCCGGTGTATACCAAGTTAAAGGGCTGGCAGAGTTCGACCGTGGGAATTACTGAGTTTGACAAGCTGCCGCAGGCGGCGCGCGAGTACCTGCGTTTTCAGGAGCGGGAGAGCGGGGCCAAGATCGGAATGGTATCGACTGGCCCGGACCGCGGCCAGACAATGCGGCTGCCAGAGTTTGCCGCGGCGCTGGAGAGCATTCACGCGTAATTTGGGACGCAAAAGGAGGCCGGTGCCTTGATCAGCTTTACCGTGCGATTGACGTTTTCTCCCGAGGATCGCGACGACGTTGCCGAAACTCTGCGTTTGCTGGCGGCTGCGTCGCGCCAGGAGCCGGGATGCGTCAGCTACATTCCCCACCATGTGGAGGGCGACCCGGATACAGTGCTCATCTACGAGCAGTACCGGGATGCGAAGGCGCTGGCGTCGCATCGCGAGTCGGAGCATTTCAAGCGCCATGCGGTGGGCGGGATGTACCAGAAGATGCGAGAGCGGATCGTGGAGAACCTGGTTGCTCTCGTTTGAGATTCGAGCGCAGTCTAACCGGCAGGAGCGCCCGGGCAGGAGCTGCGGTTGATTCATCCGGCATAATCGGGCGCGCGGAGGCGAGCTTGTGCATAGCTTCCTGAAATTGTTTGACCGGCGCCCCCTTGCGGAGCTACCATCCGTTACGCCTATGCAAGCAGCCACGATCCATCCCCTCCAGTTCATCCGACACAGCAAGCCGTACGCACTGATGCTTCTTCTGGCGTTCGGCGTATGCGCGCCAGTGATTTTTGCCGCGCCCCAGAAAGGCGCAATGCCCAAGGGGCAGCGGCACGAGAGTCGGCGCGAGATTGACCAACTGGAAGAAGCCTGGCGGAATGCGGTTCTGAAGGCGGACATTGCCGCCATGAACTCCCTGCTGGCTGACGATTACATGGCCATCACCCCCAATGGGACATTGCAGACCAAAGATGAGGCCCTGGCCAACCTGCGCAGCGGCGCGACGCACATTGCATCGCTTGAAGTTTCAGACCGCAGAGTGCGCTTTTACGGAACGACCGCGCTGGTGACTTCGCGAGCTGACGTGAGCGGCAAGAACGCCCTGGGAGATTTTTCCGGAATCTTTCGTTACACCCGGGTCTATGTGCGCAATGCGCAGGGCAAGTGGAAGATAGTGAGCTTTGAGGCCAGCAGGGTGCGCGAACCCGGCGAGCGCAAGTAGGCGCTTGCGAGCAAAACCTTCGCGGCAAGACAAAACCCAAATACAATAGACCGATGCCCGAACTGCCAGAGGTCGAGACCATCGCCCGCGGTGTGAACCTGCACGTGCGCGGCGACCGCATTGTGGAAGTTTGGTTCTGCGGAAAGCGCGAACCCTTCAAGACGCCAGCGGCGCGCCAGGCCAAAGGGCTTGAGGGAAGGGCGATTCTCGAGGTTCATCGCACGGGAAAACATATTGTGTGCGAGTTGGGGGCGGCGGAGGAGAGTGTGCAGTCCCACCCTGGCCGCAAAAACAAAAATGCGGCGGGGGTGGGGCACCCGGCTGGTGTGACGGAACCGGAAAGCGATCCGGCGGCTCAATGGATTGTGCATCTGGGCATGACGGGGAGATTGCTGGTGACCACCCCTGACGCTCCTGTTGCGCCGCACACTCATGCGCGGGTGAGCCTGATGAGCGGCCGGGAGCTGCGCTTTGTGGACCCGCGACGGTTTGGGCGGCTGGAGTTTCGCGAACTGAGCCGCAGCGCTGGCTTCAGCGCTCCGGGAGCTGATCCTCTGAGTGTGACTGCGGAGGAGTTTGCGCGGCTTTTTCACGGACGGCGTCTGGCCATCAAGGCGGCTCTTTTGAACCAGAAGATTCTCTCTGGGGTGGGCAACATTTACGCCGACGAGAGCCTGTTTCGCGCCGGCATCCGGCCACGGCGGCTGGCCGGAAGGCTGAGCCGGGCGGAGTTGGAAGGGCTGCGGCTGGCCCTGGGCGAGGTTCTCCGCGACGCCATCAGGATGGGCGGCTCTTCGGTGAGCGATTATGTGGACGCCGAGGGCGAACGCGGCTTCTTCCAACTGGAGCATTGCGTCTACCAGCGCACGGGGCTTCCTTGCCGCCGCTGCGAGACGCCGATTCGGCGTTTAGTGTTGGCAGGACGGGGGACGCATTACTGTCCGCAATGCCAGCGGTGAGAGGGTCTCTTATGGTTTTTGGGAGAAACGGGGCGTATAACCTCCAAAATCGAGGATAGTTGCTCACTCATGTTCCCTGTAAACCCTTGAAATTAAATAAACGTTCGACTGGCCCCCTGATTGCTATATGTAGAGTGCCAGTGATGTACAGGCGCTGGAAGAATTGGCCAGCCCAAAGAGAAGTAGCTACCCGGCAAGAGCAACCGCCAACGCAGCGGTCCTTGAATAGAGGCAGACCGGCCGGGAAGGCGAAAAGAGGCACGGCGGAAGATACTGCCGGTCGAAGACTTTTTGGGAGGCCAGTGACAAGCGCAGGACAGTGAGACGCCACTCTTTTTGGAGTGGCGTTTCTTGCGTTTGGAGGGTTTTGGATTTCTGCTTTTGTGGGCGGCATCCAAGCAGGGACCGGAAGCCTGGGGAGTCGCAAAGCTCACTTGCCAGCCGCATCAGTTCACTGTAGTATGAGAGTTGCCTATCAAGCGGCTGACGCAAGCCACCCGAAAGGGGAAGAGCTAGCTCGCCGCGATCAAGGAAGCTTCGCCGGGCAGGTCATTTTGGGAAGGTCTGCGAGCGGCAAAGTTCTCTTGAGAAGGGCGTCACCTGAGAAAGGCGCTGGCCGCACCGTCACGATCCTGACAACCGGATAGAGTTGTTTTTTGAGGCTCATGTGCGCGTGGCTGCCGGAGAGCATTTTCACAGAGGTCATAATACCGGTCAATCCGGGCTGCGAGGCTAAGTCGGCACCGCGAGCAGGAGCGACGGCATTTTGGGAATTGCGGAAATCGGCCGGAATCTGTAGTAGTGCTTGAGCGATTGAGCACGCCCAGGATTGCACACGGAGTTTGGCTCCAATTTTGGCTTCAGGGCGGTTGGCGCGATATTCGCGACGCGCTTCGCTGGTTGCCGTCGTATTCCCCATGCGGGATTGGGTAACAGTGGGTGAGAGAAGCTGAGCACCCGACATGAAGAAGATTAAACAAATCTGACTGAGATGAAACAAAGCTGAATCAGGAAACGCAATGCAGCGGATGGCAACGAACTACTTAGCGATGCAACAGGAAGCTTACACATGACAACAGAATTGACAGAGCCCCAAGCTGAATTGGGGCCAGTCCCGGCCATCGGCCAGGGACAACAGCAGGGGCATCGGCGCCGCCGCCGCCGCCGCAAGAACAAAAGCAGCCAAACAGGCATAGCCCAGGCGCAACAGCCTCAGGTGCAGCAGCAAGAGCCACAGCCACCGCAGCAAGAAGCGCCGCCTCAGCCGCATATGCAGGCTCCAAAACCGGCTCCAGCAAGGCAGGCAGGGCAGCAAGCAGGGCACAGGGGCGGGCATCAGGGCGGACACCAGAGCCAGGGGCGAAAAAAGAAATTTTCCCAGAAGGCGCCGGCGTCGCAAGCGCAGCCCGGCAATAGCATTTCTGGCCCTCCGCAGGGCAAGCGGAAGGTGAGGCAGCAGAAGGGGCCCAGGGAGTTCGTGGGCCCGATGGACCACAGCTATCGCCTGGTAAACGGTAATGTAGCCGACGGCCCTCCTTCGACCATCGAGATCAGCAGCAATGGCCACAACGGTGGCCCCTACCAGGACTCTTATGAGCCGCAACCCGCGGCGGCCATCCGCGCCGACGCGCCCACGCGCATCTACTGCTTCATCGAGGATCTCTTCTTCCAGGCCAAGATTATAGAAACGGCCCGCAAGCTGGGTGTGAAGGTGGAGTTTGTGAAGGGCGGCGACAAAGAGGCAGCGGCAAGACTGACCGAGCTGCCGGAAGGCGAACTGCCTAAGCTGGTGGTCTTCGACCTGAACAATCTGAACGCCAAGCCGATGACGCTGATTCCGAAGCTCAAGAGCAAGCTCAAGAAGGCGACATCGATTGTCGGCTTCCTGAATCACTTGCAGAGCGAGCTGAAGGTCAAGGCGATCGAGGCCGGTTGCGATGCGGTGATGCCGCGCTCGGCTTTTTCGCAGACCCTGCCCAACCTTCTGCGCCGCTACGGATTGGAAGAGGAAGAGGAGTACGCCACACAGCCCGTATAAACGGTTCGAACTTGCAGAACAAGAGGGCGCTTCCGTTGTGGAAGCGCCCTCTGTTCGTATACGCGGACGACGAGCTGATGCAGGTTCCGCTGCTCCACCAGGCGCCGTTCTTCTATTCCCTATTCCCTGCCTTTATCCCGGAGGCCAGGTGAGCGGGCGTCCGCCGAGAAGGTGGACGTGGAGATGGTCGACGGTTTGGCCGCCGTCCTCGTGGGTGTTGACCACCAGGCGGTAGCCCTTGGCTAGGCCCTTGTCGCGCGCAATCTCGCCAGCGGCCCAGAGCAGGTGGCCGAGCAGCAGGCCGTCGCTCTGATCGGTATCGTCCAGGGAGGCGATGTGTTCGCGCGGCACCACCAGCACATGCACGGGCGCCTGCGGGTGAAGGTCGGCAAAGGCGTAGTAGAGCTCGTCTTCGTAGACCGCGGTGGAGGGTATGGTTCCATCAATGATCTTGCAAAATAGGCAACTCATAACGCGTTCAGTGTACAGGAGCGGGGAAGATTTCCGCGCGTTTTGTTTGTTCGCGTATACAATTCATGGCGACAGCCAAGGCGGCGGGCCGCTCGGCTGAGAGGTAGAGCGATGAGAAAGCAGATTGTTCTGGCGGGCCTGATTTTGCTGGGAGGCCTCGCGAGCGCGGCGCAAACGGTCAACCTGGGGGGAGAGTGGCGCGGCAACTGGACAAGCCCCGATGGGATGGTTTTTTCGGCGACAATGACGTTGCAGACGGGCAAAGGCTGCAAGAACTGCGCGGTGGTGGGCGACGGAGCGGTATGGGGCAAGATTGTGTGGACACTCCGCAGCGCGGGGCCGAATCCTTCTGCGGAGTTTGCCGCCAAAGTGGGGAAGACGGCCACCGAGCTGGTGAAGGGCAATGTGAAAGGCGAGGAGTTGCTGGAGTTGAACGGCTTTGTAGTGGAAGATCCGGCTGAGATAAAAGGCACGGACCAGTACCGGCTGGCTATCTCCGAGGACGGCAAGGTGGTGGGCGGCATAACGCTGAACGGCGGCCCGTGGACGGGGCAGTTCATTGCGATGCGGGCGCAGCCATTACTGATCCGGCCCAAAACAAATTGAACAGGGTGCCCCATCCTTTCCGCGTTCTTTGCGGAAAGGGTGGGAGACCACGATGCATATCTTAGAATCTGTCCAAAAACTACGGATTGAATCAAATCAGTAATATGCACAGGGTCAAACCGGTTCTATGTTGGGATCATGTATGCGAGCGACTTAACCGATATCCAGTGGGAACATCTCGCGCCG
>Ga0255353_1001597_pt1 | contig 12400 bp, 11 predicted proteins | sample HBST25metaG_FD_189941 | JGI IMG/M metagenome (GOLD analysis project Ga0255353, IMG submission 189941) | Peat soil microbial communities from Stordalen Mire, Sweden - H.B.S.T25 | ecosystem: Environmental > Terrestrial > Soil > Wetlands > Peat | place: Sweden: Norrbotten County, Stordalen Mire...
TCCGACGCTCTCACCAGCGCCTATGCCAGGCACAATCCAGGGACGCGCTCACCTCAGATCGGCGCCCCGTCCGCTACACGTGGCTGGCCGGGCGCTTACACTATCCCCGATCTTGCCGGCTTCGATCTCCTCGTTGCCATGGGCGGGCCGATGGACGTCTGGCAGGAAGATCGCCACCCCTGGCTCGTGGCGGAAAAGGCGGCGATCGCCACCTGGCTCAGGACACTCGGGCGCCCTTATCTCGGCATCTGCCTGGGGCACCAACTGCTTGCCGAAGCCCTCGGCGGCGAAGTAGGTCTGATGGCGTCTCCAGAAGTCGGTTTCGCCGACGTGGAACTCACGGCCGCCGGACGCGCCGATCCGCTGTTTGCGGGGTTCGCGTCGCGCATGGAGACTTTCCAGTGGCATGGCGCCGAGATCCGCCGGTTGCCCGAGGGCGCTGTCGTGCTCGCCGCCAATGCCGCCTGTGCGACCCAAGCGATCCGCTGGGGCCGGCAGGCTTATGGCATCCAGTACCATGTCGAGATCACGTCGGCGACGGTTCCGAAATGGCAGCGTATTCCCGAGTATGCCGCAAGTCTCGAAGCGGCCCTTGGATCGGTGGGGGCGGCTCGCCTCGAGAGCGTCGCAAGGGTGAAGCTTCCCGCCTTCAACGCCGCGGCACGCCGGATCGACGACAACCTGGCGGCGATTGTCACAAGCATGGCGAAGGTCACCGGGATTCGGTGACATCGGTCGATCACCCGAGCCGGAACGCCAGGACATCCGCAGGCATCACGACGCCGGGCAGATTGCGCGGGTCGGACAGGGGTGGATCGGTGCGATAGCCAACCGGGACAATCCCGGCCCAGACGGGAAAGTCGTAGTCGGCCTCATCGTCTTCCGGCTGACCAGTGCGCACCTTGGCGGAGGCCTCGGTCAGCGGCATGGACATCACGGCAGTCACCTTAAGCTCCTGCTCGGTGACCGGCCGCAGCCGGTCCCATTGACCTGACACGATGCGGTTCACATACCGCGCGAGCTGCGTGCGCTTCTCGTCAGGATCGGTGACAAGCTGCGCGACGCCGAAGACCATCACGGAGCGATGGTTGAGATTATAGTTGTACGCGGAGCGCGCCAGCACGAGGCCATCGACGATCGCGACGCAGAGACACACCTCGTGTCCGGCGACCGCGCGGATCATCCGGCTTGCCGAGGAGCCGTGCCAGTAGATGCGATTGCCGTCGCGCCACTGCATGGTCGGCGTCACGACCGGCCGGTTCTCGTGGATATAGGCGATATGGCACAGCGGCATTGCGTCAACGATTGCGTAAATGGTCGCGGGATCATAGTTCGCGAGCCAATGATAACGTCGAACCCTGGTGCGTTCACTCGGGGTTTCGTTCATGTTCAATCTCTTTCCGGTGTATTGTTTCGTGTGCTCGAGGGCGATATGGCTTCGCAATGGTGAGCCATGATGGTGAGCGGCCATCCAAGCGCAGAAGTTGCGGATGACAAGGCTGCCTGGTCATCGCGATCAGTCCCGCTCGTGTATGCCGGGCGCTCGGAATGTTTTGTAGCCAATGCCGTAGCGTTCCATGCGGACGCCGAGCATGCGCCGTGTGAGTCCGAGTTCCTTGGCGGCTTCGCCGATGTGGCCATTGCTGTTTTTCAGTGCCTCGACGATCATCTCGTACTCCACCGCCCGTATCTTCGACTCCAGGTCAACTCCGAAGGCCGTCCCACTTTCCTTCGAGGTCTGCAATGAGGGTGGCAGGTTGTAGCAGTGGATGACGTCATCATCAGAGAGCAGGACGGACCGCTCGATGACGTTTTCCAGTTCGCGCACATTGCCCGGCCAATGATAACTGCGCAACATGTTGATCGCCGGGGTCGAGATGCGCTTGACGTCTTTTCCGTTCTCTTTCGAGTAGTGGGTGACGAAGTGGTCGGCCAGAGTGATCACGTCGTTGCCCCGCGCGCGCAGCGGCGGGACGGTGATGGGAAAGACGTTCAATCGGTAGTAGAGGTCTTCACGGAATGTGCCCTGCTCCACCATTCCGGCAAGATCGCGGTTGGTGGCAGCAATGATGCGTACGTCGACCTTGATCGGCTTGCTTCCACCCACCCGCTCGAACGTTCGTTCCTGCAAGACCCGCAAGAGCTTGGCCTGCACGCTCATGCTCAATTCGCCGATCTCGTCGAGGAAGATGGTGCCGCCATCGGCCTGCTCGAAGCAGCCTTTGTGCATCGTCAGCGCCCCAGTGAACGCGCCTCTCTCGTGCCCGAACAGCTCGCTTTCCGCAAGACTCTCGGGGAGTGCCGCGCAGTTGGATTTGACGAACGGCCCTTCGGCGTTCGGACCATTGTAATGGATAGCGTTGGTGACCAGTTCCTTTCCGACGCCGCTTTCCCCCAGAATCAACACTGTCGTCCTGGCGCCGGCGATCCTGTAGATCAGGTCATACACATCCTGCATCGGCTTGGAATTGCCGATAATATTCGATGGTTTCAGGCGTTCCTTCAGGGCGTTCCGGAGGCGGCGGTTCTCGTTTTCCAGCCGTACCTTGTCGACGTTTTCGATCAGGTAGAGTTCGACCGCTGGTGCGATCATTGACGCGATCATCGCCAGGAGTTCGACGTCTTGTTTGAGCAGGCGCTGGTTCATATAGAAGCGCTCGGCGCCGATGGTGCCCAGGGCCTTGCCGGCGTGCACGATGGGCACGCAAAAGAAGGCCGCTCTTAAACTGCGCTTTTCAGAATGTGCGCGTGTCCGGTCAAGGAAATCGGCGTTTTCGTGCATACGCGGAGCGACGATTGCTTTGCCGCTCTCCACTACCTTGCCGGTGATGCCTTCACCCGGCGCGTAGATGCCGCGCGCCTTCTCCTCCTTGGTCAGGCCGAAGCTGTCGTGAATGAAGATGGTTTCGGAATTCCGATCATACAGTGTGACCATGCCCCGATGCATCTTCAACTGTTGCTGCATGAGGCCGAGGATAATGGAGAGAGAGCCTGGAAAATCGGCGCTATTGGTGATGACCTGGCTGATCTTGTAGAGGATTGGGAGCGTGTTGACCCGGCACTCGCCGGTGAAGCAATGGCTGAACTCCGCAACGAAATCGCCGGGATCGAATTCGAGAGTGACGGGGTCATCCATGAGAAAGTGACCTATGGGAGCGTTGATTCCGGCCGTGGCGCCGGCAACCTGGTCGCGTTCGCGCCCCCTTGGATCGCGCGCCGCCGGTCGTGCGCCCGCAGCCGCTTCTCCAAACTAACGTCGCTGAGCAGCGCTCCTGCTGCGGTGTCACAGCCCTGCATCCCCGCTCCATCCCCGTCGGAATACGGGGACTCACCATCGCGTGCGCCCAGCAGTCCATCAACCGAGTAGCGAAAGCAAATTCGGGGCCAACGTGAGCCGGCACCGGTCGGATGATGCCTGGGGTCGTTTTCTGAGCCGTTGCAGCGATTTGTGTGGCATGGCGCCCGTTGGCATGATCGTTCGCCACCCGCAGCGTGACCGGAATCCGACTTGTCGTGTCGTCTTTGGGGGTGTCGGCGCCGATGATACGGACGCGGGTGTGCCATCCCAGGAGGCAACCGCTCGCGGCCGTCGCCGACGAGGAGATGCTCCCCGAGGCCATGGGAAATACGCAGCTTATGAAGATCGCGACGTGGGAATTTACATTTCCTGCACAACAGGCGGAGTTCACGTAGAAACGCTCCAGGGATGAAAAGTGACAATTCTGGGTATTTTCCCAAGAAATTTACATCAATGTCAATTCTCCAATGCGATGCAATCAACGCCGTTCCATAAATAAGGCGGGAAATCAGGCGGTTATCTGGATCTGCAAGAAAGAGCCTTCAGTCTGCCTTGGCAGGTCGCGGCCCTTGGCTTCTTTGGCACAGTGATTGCTTACTTCATATCCAGCGAGCGCAATTTTGGTAATCCGCCTCCGCTGTAGATAAAGGAGTAATGAATCATGGCCAGAAAAGTCGCGATCTATGGGAAGGGCGGTATCGGCAAATCGACGATCACGCAGAATACTGCGGCCGCGCTCGCCCACTTTCATGATCAGAAAATCTTCATTCACGGCTGTGATCCGAAGGCCGATTCCACCCGACTGATCCTTGGCGGCAAGCCGCAGGAAACGGTGATGGACACGCTGCGAGTGTACGGCGCCGAAAAAGTCACCCTGGAGAAGGTCGTGAAGACGGGCTTCGGCGGCATCCGGTGTGTGGAATCAGGGGGGCCGGAACCCGGCGTCGGCTGTGCCGGCCGCGGCATCATCACCGCCATCGACCTGATGGAGCAGAACGGGGCCTACACTCCGGACCTCGATTTCGTTTTCTACGACGTGCTGGGGGACGTGGTGTGCGGCGGCTTCGCCATGCCGATCCGCGAAGGCAAGGCCCAGGAGGTCTACATCGTGGCGTCCGGCGAGATGATGGCCGTCTACGCCGCCAACAACATCTGCAAGGGCCTGGTCAAATACGCGAAGCAGAGTGGTGTGCGCCTCGGCGGGATCATCTGCAACAGCCGCAAGGTCGATGGCGAGAAGGAGTTCCTCGCCGAATTTACTGCGGCGATCGGCACGAAAATGATTTATTTCGTGCCGCGCGATAATATCGTGCAAAAGGCCGAGTTCAACAAGAAGACCGTCGCGGAATTCGACGACAAGGCCAATCAGGCGCTTGAATACAAGCAACTTGCGTTGACGATCATTGAGAACGACGATTTTGTCATCCCCAAGCCTCTCACCATGGACGAACTCGAGAAGGTGGCGGTAAAGTACGGCATTTGTGATTGACGCGTCTGAAGGTGCGGCCGCACAGAATGTTGTGAGCATTGGCTCGCGACGTGGCATCCGGTGAAGAAGACGTATGGTCGGACCTTCTCGGTTCGGCAGCCTGTAATGATATGACCTACGGAGAATGAACTTATGCCGTATCATGAATTCGAGTGCAGCACATGCATTCCCGAGAGGAAAAAGCACGCGGTCACGAAAGGCGTCGGCGAAAATCTCACCTCGTGCCTTCCCCTTGGCTACCTCAAGACCATTCCGGGGTCGATGTCCGAACGTGGCTGTGCCTATTGCGGAGCCAAGCACGTTATCGGCACGCCGATGAAGGATGTCATCCACCTCAGTCATGGACCGGTCGGGTGCACCTACGATACCTGGCAGACAAAGCGCTACATCAGCGATAACAACAATTTGCAGATCAGGTACACGTTCGCGTCCGATGTGAAGGAAAAGAACATCGTCTTCGGCGCGGAGAAGATGCTCAAGCAGAACATCATCGAGGCGTTCCGGGCATTCCCCTCGATGAAGCGGATGACGATCTACCAGACCTGCGCCACCGCCCTGATCGGCGATGACATTGCGGCCATCGCCGAGGAGGTGATGCAGGAGATGCCGGACGTCGACATCTTCGTCTGCAACTCTCCCGGCTTCGCGGGGCCGAGCCAGTCCGGGGGGCACCACAAGATCAACATCGCCTGGATGAACCAGAAGGTCGGCACGTTTGAGCCAAAGATTACCAGCGATTATGTGATTAATTACGTTGGGGAATACAATATCCAGGGTGACCAGGAGGTTATGTTGGACTATTTCAAACGAATGGGAGTCCAGGTACTTTCCACCTTTACGGGCAACGCTTCCTACGATGATCTGCGGGCCATGCACCGGGCCCACCTGAACGTGCTCGAATGCGCGCGTTCGGCCGAGTACATCTGCAACGAACTGCGCGTGAAATACGGCATCCCGCGGCTCGATATCGATGGGTTCGGCTTCGAGCCATTGTCGGCTTCGCTGAGGAAGGTCGGCTTGTTCTTCGGGATCGAGGAAAGAGCCCAGACCATCATCGAGGAGGAAACCGCCAAGTGGAGGCCGCAACTCGATTGGTACAAGGAGCGGCTGAAAGGTAAGCGGGTCTGCCTCTGGCCGGGCGGTTCCAAGCTCTGGCACTGGGCCAACGTGATTCAGGAGGAGATGGGGGTCAAGGTCGTCTCCCTTTACACGAAGTTCGGCCACCAGGGCGACATGGAGAAAGGCATCGCCCGGTGCGGAGAAGGGGCGCTCGCGATCGACGATCCGAACGAGCTTGAGGTGCTCGAAGCCATGAAGAAATTGAAGCCGGACGTCATTTTTACCGGCAAGCGCCCGGGCGAGGTCGCCAAGAAGATTCGGGTACCGTACCTCAATATCCATGCTTATCACAACGGCCCCTACAAGGGGTTCGAGGGCTGGGTGAGGTTGGCGCGCGACATCTACAACGCAATCTACTCGCCGATCCACCAACTTTCCGGGCTCGATATCTCGAAGGATGAAATCCCGACGGACAAGGGATTCGTGACGAGGAAAATGCTCTCCGACGCGAACTTGGGAGAGGATATTGTTTCATCGACCCATTTGCAAGAATACACCGGGAGATACGACTGTGTATCGTCCCTCCGTGGCAAGACATATCCGGCATTTGAGCGCAAGCCGATCGCGTCCGCTGCCGAATGATACTGGCGGCCAGAAAGGCCGATCGGTATGCGCGCGGGGTGGTGGGACGGCCGCGCGCCGAACGAAGACGCCATAACCGGTCACCCGAAAAGGCGACGGGTATGGGAAGCGAGGGTACACATGGAAGACGTTATGCAGGATCGGGTGGATCAGCTCGTCGGCTATATCATGAAGCATTGCCTCTGGCAGTTTCATTCCCGTACCTGGGACAGGGAAAGACAGAACAAAGAAATATTGCAGATGACCGCACAATTGCTGTGCAATGAGGAAGTTCAGCATGACACGCTGTTCGACAGATGTTACTGGGCGGATGCTGTTTATCTGGCCGATGCATACCGAAGCCGCTACCCGTGGTTGGCCATGATGGCCAAGGCGGAGATCAAGGAGCTGATGCGGAACCTCCACGAACGCATGGACTACTTGACCATCAAGGGCTCGCTCAATGCTGAGCTGACCGATAAGAACTATTAAGAAGGAAGAGCATCATGTCCTGCGACGTGAAGGTGAAGGACCGTACCGGCGTCATCAATCCGATATTCACCTGCCAGCCTGCCGGTGCGCAGTTCGCCAGTATCGGCATCAAGGATTGCATCGGCATCGTTCATGGCGGGCAGGGGTGCGTCATGTTCGTTCGCCTGCTGATTTCCCAGCACTTCAAGGAAAGCTTCGAGATCGTCTCGTCGTCGGTGCACGAGGAGGGGGCGGTGTTCGGTGCGCTGGACCGCGTGGAACAGGCGGTTGACGTGCTCCTGATGCGCTATCCGCACGTGAAGGTCGTTCCGATCATTACGACATGCTCGACGGAAGTGATCGGTGACGACGTCGATGGCGTGGTGACGAAGCTCGAAGAAGAACTCCTGCAGGTCAAATATCCCGACCGGGAGGTCCATCTCATTCCGATCCACACCCCGAGCTTCGTCGGCAGCATGGTGACCGGCTACGACCTGGCCGTGTGGGATTTTGTCAAGGCCTTTGCGAAGAAGGACGAACCGAACGGCAAGATCAACCTGATCACCGGCTGGGTGAATCCAGGGGACGTGAAGGAACTGAAGCATCTGCTCGCGGAAATGCAGATCGACGCGACGGTGCTGTTCGAGATCGAGAGCTTCGATTCGCCGCTGCTGCCAGACGGGAGCGCGGTCTCGCACGGCAACACGACGATCGAGGATCTCACCGGAACGGCGAACGCACTGGAGACGATCGCACTCAACAGGTATGAAGGTGGCAAGGCGGCACAATTCCTCGAGAAGCAATTCTCCGTGCCGGCGATGATCGGCCCGACGCCGATCGGCATCCGCAACACGGATACTTTCCTCCACAACCTGACGAAGATCACAGGCAAACCAATTCCGCAGTCGCTCGTTCGCGAGCGCGGAGTCGCAATTGATGCGCTGACGGATCTCACGCATATGTTCCTGGCCGAAAAGAGGGTCGCGATCTATGGCAACCCGGATCTTGTCATCGGTCTGGCGGAGTTCTGCCTCGATCTCGAGATGAAGCCGGTGCTTCTGCTGCTCGGCGACGACAACGCTGGTTATGTGGACGATCCCCGCATCAAGGCGTTGCAGGCAAACGTCGACTACGGCATGGAGATCGTCACCAACGCCGATTTGTGGGAACTGGAAAGGCGGATCAAGGACGAGGGGCTCGAACTGGACCTCATCCTCGGGCATTCCAAGGGCCGTTTCGTTGCCATCGAATACAATATTCCCATGCTCCGCGTCGGATTTCCGACTTACGACCGTGCGGGCCTGTGGCGCTATCCCGTCGTCGGCTATGCGGGTGCGACTTGGCTCGCGGAGCAAATGGCAAATACCCTTTTCACCGATATGGAGCACAAAAAGAACAAAGAGTGGATTCTCAACGTCTGGTAGCGGCAGATGCCACAGGGCGAGAGGTGAAGTTCTTCGGAGCATCAGGCACTGATGCGTGCCGCGAGCGGGCGAAATGGGAGCGCAAGAGGGGGCCGTCGTGAGAATTGCTGCATACGTTGATGAGAATGGGAACGTCGCCGGTTTCCGGGAGACAGGCTGGTTCTACGTTTATAGCAATATAACGGGCCAATGGACGATAGAAAAATCGGTCCCTTTTGGCATCAGAGTGGGCATGGCGCTTTCCGAGGTGAAGGCGGTCCTGAAAGGGGCCGTATCGCAATTGGACAATTGCAGAGTCCTGTTGTCCGACCAAGTGAAGGGAGCACTCTATGCCATTTTGCGAGAAGAGATGGGATTCCGCACATGGAAATCTGCGGGCGCAGTGGTCGAGCAGCTAGAGAACGTCGCCCGCATGGAAATTGAACTTGCCACTCGGGAGGCAGTGCGAGCGGCCGATAGGGCCGGAGCGGCTTCACGTGCGGGTGGGGCGTGTGGTGGCGGCCGGTGCGGGACGAACGGCTGCGGCCCAACGGAGAACTCGCTGCCACGACCAGCCTGCAGGCCAGGGCAAGGGGCGGCTCCGATAGTCCCCATTGGGGAAGGTCACTACCAGCTCAATCTGGCTGAGGCTCTGAGAAGTGGTTCCGGCCTTAATTCGAGAGAGATATTGCTTCCGTTTCTGGAGGAGACGTCGTTTCAGAAGTTGGAGATTTTCTGCGACCACGTTCCGCGGTGGCTTTCCCAGAAGCTGGAGGAGTTGAAGCTGGGGGCCGAGTTCGAGGCTCTCGGCACGCCAGATCGCGGCACGACGGCGATCATCTTTCCTTTGCAGAAACACTAAAAGGGTCACGGAAATGGCGAACTTGGAAAAACTACAGGAGATATTATATTTCTGCTATGGTGCCAATATGAATATAGAAGATATTTGTACGCATTATCGTAATACGAAGCCCGTGACGATCGCGCAACTGCAAGACCATAGGCTCGCGTTCTTCGGACATTCGGAGAAATGGGATGGTGGCGAGGAGACGGTGGTTCGGCAACCTGGTGAGGATGTTTTCGGTGTTATTTATAGATTGTCTTTTTCAGACAGCGATCGGCTCGATGCGTATCAGGGCGTCCGTCTGAACGGAACCGGATCGTATTTCCATTTCCCCGCCGAGGTGATCGGCGAGGATGGGAATATATATTCAGTCCTGCTCTACAAAAAGACTATTCTAATGGAGCCCCAAAAGCCGAGCACGGAATATCTTGCCCATATCGTCTCGAGCGCCGTATCGCATACTCTTCCTCCCAGTTACATCGATAGACTGAGGGCGATTGAGACAATGGCGGTGGGGTATCGCGTTCCACTACAAGATAACGTCGATGTTTTGTCGATGTCGAGCCATTCGTGTCATTTTGGATAAGAAGCGTCCTCGTCTGCTGCCGCTGTAAAGTTTCTGACTCGGCCTGGCCTCGATGTGGGCTCCGTTGGATCGTGGGATGGGGGGCAGTTGAGCATCGGCGCTAAAATTGGATTTGACGCGACGCGGGTCGGCTTGATTCTAGGGGCAGATGCATGACGTCGCCTCTGTCCTGACGGACCAGTTCTCGGGCCTGTTGGAGCGGCTTTCGGCCGGTCCTGATCTTGATCGGCTTGCTCTGGAAACCAAGGCGATCCAGCGCAAGCGTGAGCTTGTCGATGGGGCGAGCCTGCTGCGGATCGCGCTGACGCGTGGATCGGGGCGGGCTGTCGCTGCGCTAGACCGCTGCCTGGGCGTCCATGCTGGGGATCGCCGAACTCAGCAACCTCGGCGTCAAATACCGGCTGAACCAGGCGACGGGGCTTCTCGCGGCACTGGTCGAGCACCTGCTCACGGCGAAAGTTCCCGGCGCCGAGTTGCGCTGGCCCGGCCGCATTTTGCGCCTCGCCGACGGCACCTGCGTCAGCCAACCGGGCAGTACCGGCACCGACTGGCGCGTCCATGGCGTGTTCGATCGCGGGCGCGGCGGGTTCGCGCATCTCGAACTGATCGACGCGCATGGCGCCGAAGGCGCTCGAGCGCGGCGCGTACAGACCTGGAAGGCGTAGCTGGAGTCGTCGGTGTTCGCGATCGCTTCGGTCTCGTCGCGATAGAGGATCACGTATAGTACCGATCCGAAGATCTCCCCGCGGCAATGCGCGTTTTTCGTCGTAACGATAGTGAAACGCCCTGGCGCCGGGGAAAGTCGACGGGCCGCAGTATGCGAGCAAATCATGGCGACGGTAGCGGCGCGACGCCGACGGCGGCCCTGCGTCGCGCTGTCGGACAATGGACAACGTGTCCGTCCCGCGACAAGCCGTGACATTCGCCAACCCGCTAGTCCCGCTTACATTTCCCTCTGGCACGCGCCTTGCGCTTAGCCCCTGGCGAGCGAGTGCGAGGAGCGACACGTGGCCCAGTTGTTCAGCCTGGCTTCCCCGGCGAAGCCGATCCAGCTCGTCCGGACGCGGTCGGAGCCGCCGGGCAACGGCTGCTCGGCGTCCGGCTGCGGTGCGTCCGACGGCCCCGCCGGCATGGCGCCCGAACAATGGGCCAAGGTGAAGGACCATCCGTGCTACTCCGAAGAGGCACACCACTACTTCGCCCGCATGCATGCGGCGGTGGCGCCCGCCTGCAACATCCAGTGCAACTACTGCAACCGCAAATACGACTGCGCCAATGAAAGCCGCCCTGGCGTCGTCTCGGAGAAACTGACGCCGCAGCAGGCGTTGCGCAAGGTCACGGCGGTGGCGAACGCCGTGCCGCAGCTCGCGGTGCTCGGTATCGCCGGCCCTGGCGATGCCTGCTACGACTGGCAGAAGACGCGCGCCACCTTCGCCCTGGTGGCCGAGAGGATTCCCGACCTCAAGCTCTGTCTGTCCACAAACGGGCTGGTTCTGCCCGACCACGTGGACGAGATCGCGGCGATGGGCATCGACCATGTCACCATCACCATCAACATGGTCGATCCCGAGATCGGCACGCGGATCTATCCCTGGATCTTCCACGATCATCGACGCTGGGTCGGTCGCGATGCGTCGACGATCCTGCACGAGCGGCAGATGCTCGGGCTGGAGATGCTGGTCCAGCGTGGCATTCTGGTGAAAGTGAACTCGGTGATGATCCCCGGCATCAACGACACGCACCTGATCGAGGTGAACCGCGTGGTGAAGGCGAAGGGCGCCTTCCTGCACAACGTGATGCCGCTGATCTCCGATGCGGCGCACGGCACGCATTTCGGCCTGACCGGCCAGCGTGGCCCGACGGCGATGGAGCTGAAGGCGCTGCAGGACAAGCTGTCCGGAGGTGCCAGGCTGATGCGGCATTGTCGTCAGTGTCGCGCCGATGCGGTGGGCCTGCTGGGCGAGGATCGCGGCCAGGAATTCATGCTCGCCCGGCTGCCGGACAACGTGGACTACGATGCGAGCAGGCGCGCCGCTTATCATGAGGTGATCGCGGCCGAACGCAGCGAGCACAGCGCCGAAAAGCGGACGGCGCAGCATCATCTTGCCGCGATGGACGCGGCTCCCGCCGTGCTGGTCGCCCTTGCCACGAAGGGGGGTGGCCGCATCAATCAGCATTTCGGCCACGCCCGCGAGTTCCAGGTGTTCGAGGTATCGCCTCAAGGCATCCGCTTCACCGGGCACCGGAAGGTCGAGCCGTATTGCCAGGGCGGCAGCGGCGAGGACGCCACGCTCGATGGCATGACCGCCGTGCTCGTTGGCGTCACCGCCGTGTTGTGCGCCAGGATCGGCGACTGCCCCAGGGAGCGGCTGCGAGCCGCCGGCATTATCGCCAGCGACGCCCAGGCGCACGAATGGATCGAGGCCGGCATCGCCGCCTGGTACGCCGCCACCTATCACGCCAGCGTCCGCCTCCTGGCCTGACATGCACGAGCGTGACGGCGAGGTTGAAATCCACCTGCCCCCGCGCTTTCGCCCCGGCGCGAAGGTACGCGCCGTCCGCCACGTCAAGAACGACGGCACCTTCCTCGGTCGCAACATCGACGATGTTCTGGTGTGCGAGGGCGATG
>Ga0255353_1001600_pt1 | contig 12386 bp, 11 predicted proteins | sample HBST25metaG_FD_189941 | JGI IMG/M metagenome (GOLD analysis project Ga0255353, IMG submission 189941) | Peat soil microbial communities from Stordalen Mire, Sweden - H.B.S.T25 | ecosystem: Environmental > Terrestrial > Soil > Wetlands > Peat | place: Sweden: Norrbotten County, Stordalen Mire...
ATCACATCCAGTTCGCCGCACGCAGGCCATTTCGCTGTATCGATGTCTTCGCCCAATAGCCAGAATGCGGGCCACATTCCTTGTCCGGACGGAATGCGAATGCGCGCCTCAAAGCGTCCATACCTAAACGTCTTGAGGTTTTTCGTCAGCAGGCGCGCCGAGGTGTACTGCCCACCCGGCGTTTTTCGGGCAACAATATGCAAATAGCCATCGTCGCCAACAAAGGCATTCGGCTTTGCAGGGTCGCACGGCACTTTACTGGAATCATAGGCACAATACACCTCCAGTTCCTTGTTGCCCCATCCATTCCCACCCTCTTCGTAGGTCCACACAGCCGGGTCGAGCTGCGCGCCGTTCCTGCGGTCAAAGTTCTCTACCCATACCAGTTTCTCCCTGCGATGGAACCATGAGGCATTCGCCATGTTCGCTGAAAGAAGCAGTCCGCCAATCACGCACAGGATTGTGGTTCGTGTGCGTACGTATTCATTCATGTTGTGTCCCTGACTCTTGTGCCTGCAACGAGGCAGATTTGGAACTTGCCGTCACAACGAAGCTCCCACGCAGGGAAGCCCGCGAGTCGTCCCCCACCCATACATCGAATTCACCGGGTTCTACACCCCAGGCCCTGGTAGCCGGACTCCAAAACTGCAGCTGCTTCCTGCCGATCCTGAAGCGCACAGTCTTCGATTCCCCCGGCATTAGCCTCACTCGCTCAAAGCCCTTCAGTTCACGCACCGGACGTACAGCGCTCCCTGCGCGTTGATGGATGTAAAGCTGCACAACGTCGTCGCCTCCTACGGAACCGGTATTCTCCACAATGGCATTTGCCTCCAAAGAACCATCCCCCACGATTCGAGTCTCGCTTAGCTGCAGATCATGTACCTTGAAGGTTGTGTAACTTAAACCATATCCAAACGGGTAGAGCGGGGTTGTCGGTTCGTCCCAGTAAAAGGACTTAAAGTCGGGACTTTCCTGATTCACCTTCGTCGCGTTATGCGCGTAATAGATCGGAATTTGACCGGTGGATCTTGGCCATGTAACGGGCAGCTTGCCACCAGGATTGGCATCGCCGAAAAGCAAGTCCGCTACCGCATGGCCTCCTTCGGTACCCGGCTGCCATACTTCGAGAATGGAAGAAAAATGTGTCGATGCCCAGGTAATATTCAGCGGCCTTCCATTTACCAATACAAGCACTATTGGTTTGCCTGTTTTCGCGACCCTTTGCATCAACTCCAGTTGCCGCCCAGGCAAGTCGATCGATGCGCGCGAACCGTATTCGCCGTTCATCGAAGCATCCTCACCCATCACCAATACAGTGAGATCGGCCTTCATGCTTGCCGCGACCGCCTTCTCGATGACGGGATCAGCCGTCGTGCAATTGTTCCCCATAACATCGGAGTTCAGTTCGGTCTGGGGCTCGCGCTTTAACATGACTCCCGGTTCATACGCCACTTGCACGCTGGCTCCCGCGCGTTCTCGGATGCCGGCAAGCACCGTTACAGTTTCTTTCTTTACACCCTTTCCCGGCCATGAACCCATGAGGGCAGCGGGGTCATCGGCAAGTGATCCAATGACAGCGATGGATCGAATGCTCTTTGCGATAGGAAGGGTGTGGTCCTCGTTCCGCAACAGCACGGCTGTTTCCGCAGCCGCCCTGCGCGCGAGCAAACGGTGCGAAGGATTTGTAAGAACCGCTTCGGTCTTGCTGACATTTACATATGGGTGGTCGAAAAGCCCAAGGACAACCTTCGTTCGCAGCACCGGTCGAACAGCGTCATCCAACTCGCGCATCGACACATCGCCGGCCGCAAAGTCCGCGGGTAGATAGTTGAAATAGGTCTCGCTACCCATGTCCATGTTCTCGCCTGCCTTGAGGGCTAATTCGCCCGCCTGGGCGAAATCTTTCGCATAGCCTTCGTTCTTCATCGTGTGGATTGCCCATGAATCACTAACCACAAAGCCACGAAAACCCCATTCGTCGCGTAGCACGTCTCGCAGCAAATGAGTATTTCCGCTGGCAGGAACGTCATTGAGCGCCATGTAGGCGCTCATCACGCTGCCGACGCCGGCCTCGACCGCGGCGTGGAACGGTGGCAGATACACATTCTGCAACTGCACTTCCGGAAGATATACCGAGTCATAGTCACGACCGCCCACGGGCGAGCCGTAGCCTGCAAAGTGTTTCATACACGCAAGAATCCGCCCCGGCGTTCCAAGTTCCCGCCCCTGCAAGCCGCGAACCTTCGCAGTGGCCATTGCACTGGCAAGGTAGGGATCTTCTCCCGATCCTTCCACAATTCGTCCCCAGCGTGGGTCGCGCGCAATGTCGAGCATCGGTGCAAAGGTCCAGTTCAGGCCAACCGCGGACGTTTCCTCGGCGATAACCGCATGTACACGCTCCACCAGTGCGGGATCCCAGCTTGCTGCCTGGGCCAGTGAGATGGGGAACAGGGTGCGATATCCGTTAATGACATCGAAGCCCAGCAACAAAGGGATATGCATACGCGACTCTTCGATCGCAATCCGCTGCACCCGGTTGATTTCTACAGGATCAGTAAGGTTCAGATACGCCCCGATCTCTCCGCTCCGGACTCGGTCATCGGACGCATGCGTGGGATAGTCGAGTTGATTGAGCTGGCCAATCTTCTCGGCAACCGTCATCTTCCGCAACAGTGCACTGACGCGTTCGTCTACGGCACCTTCAGATGCCTTACGGGTTGCCGGCTGCTGGGTAAAAGAGGCCATATGGCAACAGAGGAGAGCGCAAGCGACAAGCCAGCAGTTTCGACGCATAGAGTTCTGCCACCTTACCATCCGCAGAATAAAGTTCAAAATAATAGAAGAGTGCATTTCCCTCTTTGAAGCTGCGCGATCTGTGGAGCGAACACCAGATGATGGAACAGCTTTCACAACCAGTAGGGCAAGTTTCAAGGTGTTAAGCTCGTCATTCTTTAGGAACGAGAAGGTTTAACGTCAACGTTAAAAGGGCGGGCTATCGCGTCAAAGTCGGTGCTCCGGCCTGCGCCCTACTCGACACGCTCGAAGGGGCGGAGGTAGTATTATTTGCGTGTGGCCAGTACCGCTTTGGAAGCGTCTTGTAGAGGAGTCTCTGACCGCCCGCGGTTGAAGCCCCTTCTCACAAAGGAAAAATAGTTAAGTGGCTTGCAATCAGGGAAGTGCAGAGGTCATTTAGCGGCTTGTGGATTTTAATCACAGGTTGTCAGGTACACGGCTGCTGTGCCGAAGATGATCGAAGAGCAGGAAAATCCGGAAGCAATTAGCGTCGAGCGGGCAGAGTTGGAAGCGCTGCTCGCATCCGAAATGTTCCGGCGGGCTCCGATCCTCGCACGGATCCTCGAATATCTCTGTGAAGCCCAGTTGCGCGGCGAAGCCTTTATCAAAGAATTTGAGATCGCCACTCAGGCCATGGGGCGAAGCAGCGACTTCGATCCGCAGGCGGACGGTAGCGTCCGGGTCAATCTGCATCATCTTCGAAAAAAACTGAAGCAGTTCTACGAAGCGGAAGGCGCAGATCACGCTATCTGGATATCCTTGCCCATTGGCCAGAATCTACCCACCTTCGTCGTTCGAAGGTCACAGCCGGAAACTGCTGAATTGCCGACTAACGAGCAGGAACGTTCGACAGGGGCGGATGACTCTTCACCAGCAGCATCCGCGCATCTGGACACGGACTTGTCGATGCAGCTTGCTGCCGCCACGCCTGAGAGCGTAGGGCACCCAACTCTAGAAATCACAAGAATGCGGGGGAAATCGAGATTCTCTGCCGTCTTGCTTAACATCGCCTTCTGCCTGTGCACGGCGGCTCTCACCATTTCGTCTACATGGTTTTGGATGCATCGCCGAACGACCGCAGTATCGCATCCCGTCATGACAGACGCGACGCTACGCATAGGATGCGGCCTCCCTCGTGCCTATCAAGACAGCGCAGGCAGAATCTGGGACACAGACGCATACTTCAATGGTGGTAAGCCGTTTCACCATGCGGTCGCGCCGATCGATGGAGCGTTGGACAGCGGCATCTATCAAAACGGAAGGGAGGGAGATTTCTCCTACGACATCCCGGTGCCCCGCGCCTCGTACGAACTCCGTCTCTATTTCGCTGAAACCTCCATGCACGGCGAAGGGTTCCGCGCCATGAACATATGGATTAATGGAAAGCGGGTGGAGCATTTGCTTGACATCATTTCCGATGCTGACGGCTTCGGGAGCGCCGACGAAAAGGTCTACACTTCGGTACAGCCTGCAGCTGACGGAAGGATCCACATCCAGTTCAAGGGCACAACCAGTCTCTCCTTCGTTAACGCTATTGAGATCTTGCCTGGAGACGGGGACCTCATGCGACCCATCCGGCAGACAACCTTGTCGACGTACTATTATGACCCGCAGGGCATTATCTGGACCCCAGATGCATGGTTCCGCGGTGGACGCGTCAACCACATTCCGGATATCTTCCCCGATCTGCCGCTGGAGGGTTTGTATCAGAACGAACGCTTCGGTAATTTCGCTTATTCCATCCCGGTTCAGCCCAACCGCACCTATACTTTGACGCTCTACTTCCAAGATGCCTGGTTTTCGCACGCGCCACCGAAGGAAATCCAGAACGGCAAGCGCCAATTCGACGTAACGTGCAATGGCACGGAACTACTGCATCAATTCGATATCCTTCAGAAGGCCGGGGGAAACGGCTCCCGAGTTGTCAAACGCTTCACCGGAATCGAGTCGACAGCCCAGGGTAAACTCCTGCTCACCTTTACACCGATCCAGAACTACGCCATGATCAATGCCATCGAGGTTGAGCAAGAACCTGTCTCCGCGACCACGGGGTCGAAGTAGGAGTTGCTGTTATTTCTCTCTGCGTTAACGTGATCTCTTCCTTCGCTAACTCATACAGATATCTGTGCCTTTATTGTCGTCCATGATCATAGATAGGCGAGTACAACCCTTAACGTATTGAAACTTCACAGGGCCGGAACACGAAGACGAAGGTGAGTCTGTTCTGTTGAGCATCCTGAGGAGAAAGATGAATCGCATCCTTGCTTTCTGCGTTCGCACTGTCCTACTCGGAGTTTGGGTTCTTTATCCTACCTGCGTGGCGGGCCAGACCGACCCATTTTCGCTTCATGATGGAGATCGCGTAGTTTTTTACGGCGATAGTATCACCGAACAGCAGTACTACACACGGTTTGTGGAACTCTACACGCTCACTCGCTTCCCGTCGATGAAGGTCAGTTTCATTATGTCCGGCGTCTCCGGAGACAAGGTAAGCGGCGGCGGCGGCGGTGGTCCGGTCGACCAGCGCTTGCCGCGCGACGTTTTCAGCTACAAGCCAACGATCGTAACCATCATGCTCGGCATGAACGACGGATATTACCACCCCTACGATGCCGGCACGCTACGCACGTACGAACTCGGCTTCGAGCATATACTCGACGAGATCAAGGTCCACGCTCCCGACGCGCGCGTCGTCGTTCTTCGCCCATCGCCCTACGATGAGATCACTCAGCCGGGAAAAGGCATAGCCAATTACAACAGCTTCCTCATCAAAATGGGAGACTCCATTGCACGCATGGCCTCCGACCACCATCTTACGGTAGCTGACCTCAACTCGCCGATAGTTGCCGGGTTGACTGCCGCCAGTACGTCGGACCCAAATCTCGCTCCGTTGCTCATCGCGGATCATGTTCATCCGGGTCCAGGCATGCATTGGATTATGGCAGATGCAATTCTAAAATCATGGAATGCACCGCCGATCGTCAATGCACTGACGTTGGATGCGTTGCGCGGCGCTGTTGTCTCCGTCAACAATAGCAACGTCAGCGAAGTGAAGCGTGAAGGCGACGCGCTCTCGTGGTCGCAAAAGGACAACGCTCTTCCGCTTCCTTTTCCTGCCCCCGCCGCCGACCCGCTCACGACGCTTGCGCTACGCTCTTCCACGGTCGTGGCCGACCTCGATCAGCAAACGCTGACCATCGACCACTTGCCCACTGGACGATACGAGTTGCGCATCGACGGGGGCCTAGTCGCAACGTACTCTAATGAGGAGTTAGCAAACGGCATCAACCTTGCGACATTGGATACCCCGATGCTAAGGCAGGCACGGTTGGTCTTCCTGACCAATGACAGCAAGATCTCGCTCGATACCACCCGCAATCATCTTCTGCGAAACGTTCCCAGCGCTGTCAATGACAGTATCCTCGCTGCGGTAAACGATGCACTGCATACTGTGGATGATGAACAGCATCGCCAAGCGCAGCCTGTCATGCATCACTTCTCAGTGCGGCCAGCCCGATAATGAACTCGCAGCATGGTGTCCCAACGCAGTCTTCAGAGTTCTTTGCGATGTCTCCCGACCACTCGGCATAGCCGTAGCGTTGCGCCCCAAGATAGAAATTTCGATTGATGGACCAGACGCGCAAATCGGAATATCCGCGCTGTCCCTCGTAGAGCATCTTCCCCATGTTGAAGAATTGGAAGTTATTGAAGTTATATACATTGTGGCTATTAGCCTGCTTCATTCATGAACGTGCAGATACAGTCCTATCGGCATGCGATGGCGAGGATTCGGCGTCACCGCATTCTCGGCCGGTCTGATTTGCGACGGCACTCAACTACGTTGAGCTGGTTGGGCGGCGGAGAGAGCGTTTTTGGACGCAGCCATCCCCGACAGTGTTTCCGTCTGTGTGAAGATTCTGTTGTTGGTTGGTGAAGGTTGGCTTTATCCGGGAGTGGCTCCCAGCGCCTGAGCCACTTGCCGGAAGTCGCCCAGGAACGGGAAGGACTCGGGCAGGTGCAGCACCACGCGACGCACCGAGGCAACGACGCGAACGCCGAGTTTCAGCAGGCGTTCGCGCAGCGTCCACACTTGCGCACGGGCCATTGTGGTCAGCGCGGCGGCCACGCGGATCTCCTGCATCAGCACATAGGCCGCAGCGGTCATCAGCACGCGCAGTTGATTGGCCCAGAAGTTGCTGCAACTGGTGCGGTCCACATCGAGAGCTTTTAACTCTTTGATCCGATTTTCTGTTTCGCCGCGCTGGCAGTAGACCTGTTCGTAAATCCACTGCGGGCTCTGCTTCATATTGGTGACCACGAAGCGGGGATTCTCTTTGGGCGCCTTGTCGCGTTACTTCGAACCAGAACCACTTACATTTCCAGGTCCTCCAACCTGGACTAGTACAGGGATACGCTGCTCAACGGGAGGCAAGGGCGGGAAGGGTTCGTGCGGCTCAGCTTGGTACCAGTAGGCTACGGAGTAAAAGTTGTCAGAGCGGGCGTTCTGGCCCCCGTGTTCCATGGTGGCCTTGAATTCATGGGAAAACGGGATGGGCTGTTCGTTGTGAAAGCGATATACACTTGAGCGGCTACCCGCCAGTGGCTCGCCAGCCACTGGCGCTCCATAGAGTAAATAAGAGAATGGCGTTGCGCCGAATCCCCACGCGCCCAGAAAATAGTCTTCCGATCCAGTTCCCGTGATATTGGGAGATGTGGCTCCGTCGATGAAGAACATGTCGTCGCCCTCGCCCCACCAGTAGTCCTGGTTTTGCAGCACAGACATCGTGACGCCGAGATATTGTCCGTGCCCTTTCGCATGCATCCAGACGTAATTATCTTCGCCATTCAGATTCAGCTTGTTGAGGACTGCGGCGTCGTTATTATTCTTCCAGCTTGTAGTCCAGCCACGGTTGGGTTGCGACTGGCGATACTGCGCGTGGAAGTAAAGAGTGTCCTCCGGAAGGCTGGCAGCGAGTCTGCGATAGTCAATGTTATAGTAAAGCGCGTCGATTGCGTGTTCGCCTTCGTTCGTCACTGTGATGCGAGCATGGTGCTGGAAGGGCATTGGAAAGTAGCTGTTCATTGCCTTGACGCTACCAACTGAGAGCAACTGCGACTGCCAGTTGTGATAAGTTCCCAAGCCTAGACCAAAGAAGTCTCCGATCGGAGACTCCACACTGGGCGAGGTCTCGCCGTCCCAATACATGCGTAATACGATGCGCTTTAAGTGATAAGCCTCCGGCGTCGAGACAGTGAACCACAGATGCGAAATCACTCCAGGGCCGTCGTCATCAAGAACCGTCTCGGTAGCCCCGGGCGCGACCGTCTTCCAGTCGTGATTGCCGCCTGCGGGATCCGCGCTTGACTTGCGGACCGCAGTGTAGGTCTGTTGCCGTGTGATATCCGGTTGCCATGCATCAACCTGTGCACAAGCCATAGAAACGGGCATAAGGAGAAGTACGAGAGCGATCGGTAAGCGCATTGCATTTCCCTCCACAGTTGATTGTGATCGTGGCTCCGCCCACAACAAAGATCCCGGAGTTGACGGAGTCCTTAAATCTCTGGCGATTCGCCGGAAGGGTATAAGTTCCGGGCTGGATCGCCGTGAGGTAGTAGGGTCTTGCGTGACAGACACGTTCGTTGCCTGGTTGACGAGCCGCAGCGTGACAGCGGGGATCAAGGCCTGGCCATGATCCACAACAGTTCCCGCGACGTCGCCGGTGGTCTGCGCAAAACCCCGTAACCTAGAACCGGCGAGCAGAGTTGTAAATGAGTTGAGCCAGCAAAGCCGGCGCAAAGTAGCGTTCATAACTGAGTGCCTCCCTAAAGTTTCTCGCAGCTTTGGAATCGTCGCTTATGACACGCATGATCTCCGACGACAGCGCTCCAGGGTGGTTCTGGTCGTTGGGGTCAAGCGTATCGCCCTGCCGGTGAGTTCGCTACGTCGGCAAGCGCATTTCTGTGTCGGCAACAAGATTCCTCCCCAGGGCAAGCAATGAGAAGTTCAATTGCGCTTCAGTCGCGTTAATAGAGGAACACTTAAGACGTGCATGACGTTAATCAACGCGTTAAACCGGCGCCTGATTCAGGGCAGATAGTGCTTCTCCGTAATTTTCACGCTCTTATGTCCCAAAAGGATCGACGCCTGTTCAAGGGGCACGCCGGCAAGCGGCATTTCGACTGCAAAAGTGTCGCGGAATATATGCGGATAGCAACGCTTCGGGCTGCCATCCGCTTTCCTGAGGTTGGCATGGGCGAATAGCGCCTGAAAGTGTTTCTGCCAGTTGCTGACCAGGACTTCACGCTGCCCTGACCGCTTCAAAAGAAGTAGCGCGGGTTCGCATTGTATCTCGCAGGAACATTGCGCAGCGCCTCGGCGACCTCGGGCGGAAGCGGGACGTAGACTGCGGTTCCCGTCTTCTGCTGGTAGAGAAGAACGCTGTTGCTCACCCGACGCGACCGTTCGAGAGTCACGGTGTCGCCGATGCGCAGGCCGCTTCAACGCATTAAGAGGGTCAGGACGCGCAGGCGCTCGGCCTGATGCTTCTAGTCGATCCACGCCTTGGGCTTGTACTTGTCCATAGCCGCAAGAATGGCTTTGAACTCCGCGTCCGGAAAATAATCGGTTGGCGTGTCGCGGACCAGGATGCGGCTCAGTTTCTGACCGGGTTTTCCGTCAGATACCCGCCGCGGATCGCGAACAGGAAGAAGCTGCTTAGCCGCTGCTGGTTGATCTTGCGGGCCAGTCCGCCATCCTGCCACGTCGAACGAAAGACGCTCAGCTCGGCAACGGTCAGGTCCTTCAGATAGCGCAGGCTCCGCTCCTTCGTCCAGGCTTCCAACTGCCGGCGCGGGGTCTTGAGTTTGGAAAGGGGGAGCCGGGGGCGAGAAACCGGGTCGGATCACATTCGGAGAGACCCAAAGTAGTTTTTCGTACAAAAAACGTACAGCCAACCCGGGAATGGTGGAAATTATAGAAATCCAGATCTTTTGAAATCAATAACCTGCATAGGATCAATAGCCCGAATACTCCGATGCTGATCACGTACAGCGCCACTTCTCGCGTTCCGCCTCGCATGTAAAACACGTCCAGCAGGTCTTTCACTCCGATGTCGTGGGCAGTGAGCGTGGGCGGATAATCGCGCGAAAAGCGCGGCTTCGTGCGCGTAACGGTTCCCAGCGGATTGCCGTCCGCCGCCGCGTCAATCAGCACGATGCGGTCCGCATTTTCCAGTGGCTCCAGCAGAATAAAGCCGCCAGTTCCGCGGCCTTCTTCGGATTGGCCTTCAGCGCGTTGACTATGTCCACCCAGTCCAGCGCGTGCAGATGATAAAAGTGCATCACGTGGTCATGCACGTACAGCGTGGCCATCATGATGTTGCGGATCAACTCAGCCGTGGGGGGAACGGAGATGCTGAGCGCGTTTTCCACGGCGCGCACACTGGTCAAAGCATGAACGGTCGTGCAGACGCCGCATACGCGTTCGGCAATGGCCCACGCATCGCGGGGATCGCGGCCTTTGAGAATCTTTTCCGGGCCGCGAACCATGGTGCCGGAGCTGAATGCGTCTGTGATGACGCCGTTTGCCGTGGCAGACTCAAGCGTGCGGAACTTCCAGCGCACCGATCAGGCTGGAAACCTTTTCGACACCATGGCTACGGCACCAGGACTCCAGGCCTTGCGCCAAGCGCTCCGTAGCTCGCGGATCGGCAAAGTTGGCTGTGCCGACCTCGACCGCAGTAGCACCGGCCAGTAGGAACTCGACCGCATCTTCCGGGGTAACGATGCCGCCCATGCCCAGGATCGGAATGCTCACGGCGCGGGCCGTTTCGTAAACCATGCGCAGGGCAATGGGCTTAATCGCCGGACCAGAAAGGCCCCCCGTGATATTGCTCAGGCGAGGCTTGCGGGTTTCTATGTCGATCGACATGGCCAGAAACGTGTTAACCAGACTGACCGCGTCCGCACCGGCATTGGCGGCCACTTTGGCCATGCTGGCGATGGACGTTACATTAGGCGATAGCTTTACGATGAGCGGCCGGGTTGAAACCGACTTGGCGTGCCGCACCAGATATTCGAGTTCACCCGCATCGGAGCCGAAAGCCATGCCGCCGGCTTGAACATTGGGACAGGAAACATTCAACTCGTAAGCCGCAATGCCCTTGGCATCGTTGAGCCGCTCGATGACAGCGCAGTAGTCGCCCGACGTATAGCCAAAAACATTGACGATCACATTGCATTGCGGATAGCGGCTAAGCGGCGGCAGCTTGCGGGCGATGAATTCCTCCACGCCCACATTTTGTAATCCGATGGCATTCAGCATGCCCGCCGCCGTCTGAACAATGCGGGGCGCGGCGTGGCCGGCTATCGGCTCCAGCGATATGCCCTTGCTGACAAATCCGCCGATCTTGTCCAGCGAGACAATCTCTTCAAACTCGATGCCATAGCCAAAAGTTCCGCTGGCTGCAATCACTGGATTGACCAGCTCCATGCCAGCCAACTTCACTCTCATGTCGGGTTTCACTTGGCCGCTATCTTCCTTCTTGTTTAGTCTTGCCCGTCTCGATCCGAAGGCTATCTATTGTCCGGCTGTTTGACGGGTTGGCTTGATCGGCTTGAGCGCCTCTGTCAGCACCCGGCCCACCGCCGCGGACGGCTGATTGACGCCGGCCAGAGAAGCCAACGTGACTGCCAAATCCACAGGAGCCACACGCTCATGATACTCGCCAGGAATAAACGGCGTCCCGAAAAAAGCCAGCGGCACATGACGGTCGTAGGACCATGGAGTGTAGTGCGTGGTCCCGCTGAAGGCGCCCGTACCAGGTTCTTGATAGGCGTCCAGCACCAGCATCGCGTTCCAGGTGCCGTAATCCGCGTAACTGTGGCCCAGCATGCGCCCCATCTCCGAAAACGGCAACTGTCCGTGAGCCATCTCCAGCCGCGTATAAACCCCATACACCTGCGGCGCGGACGGGATGCGTTGGCCAGCCTGCTCCGGTTGCGGCGCCTGGCTGGCAACGTCTTCAGGCAGAAGCGTTGCCAAATAGTCTTCCGCTGTCTTTTCGTCCACTCCCAGCTTCTCGAATACCCTGCGATCCAGAATGATGTACGGCATGTCCGAGTCCGGCATCAAGTACTCTGCCTGTTTGCCGGGCGAAAAGCGCGCGTTCAAGCCCTCGTCCAGCTTTGCGTAGAGCGCCTTCATGTCAAGAACCGCCGAGTGAATGCCTAGCTTTGCAGCCTCGCCGGGAAGCGGCGCAACGCCATGGTCGGCGGTTAGTGCGAGCCACACGTTCTTGAGGCCAACGGTCTGGTCGAGCCAGGAATTAAACCCGTCCAGATCTTTATCCAGCCCCAAAATCATCTGTTCTTCGGATTTCGAATCAGGCCCGAATTGATGGCCTTGAATGTCGTTGGGCGAAAGCGAAACCACAAGCAGGTCTGTAACTCCATTCTGTCCGAGCTTCTCTCCGGTAATCAGTGCCTTGGCAAAATCCAGTTCGTAGCGATTCGCTGACGGAGTTCCCAGTACCTGGCCAAAGGATTTCGAAATGTCTTTGACTCCGACTTCGCGCGCTATCACGGCCTTGCGG
>Ga0255353_1001602_pt1 | contig 12382 bp, 13 predicted proteins | sample HBST25metaG_FD_189941 | JGI IMG/M metagenome (GOLD analysis project Ga0255353, IMG submission 189941) | Peat soil microbial communities from Stordalen Mire, Sweden - H.B.S.T25 | ecosystem: Environmental > Terrestrial > Soil > Wetlands > Peat | place: Sweden: Norrbotten County, Stordalen Mire...
TGGATCAACCGGTTCCGGAAATTGCTGGTCAGCTTCGAAAAGACTGAGGCCAGCTATGTCGCGCTTCTCTCACTCGCCTGTGCCATGATCTGTTGGAGACAGATTGTCTCTATTCACGGATAAGTTCATAGAAGCAGCAAACGAGTATTTTAAAGTGTCACTTTAAAATACTCAAAACATACAAAGTCTTGCGACGCACAAGGACCCACCGCGATGGTGGGCCTTTGTGCCTTCCGATTGCGCAGAAAAGCTACGCTTTTCCAATAACTCGCGCGAGCGTTGCGCCGATCTCAGCGGGCGAAACGACGACGTGAAGCCCCGCGGCGGTCATGGCTTTCATCTTGTCGGCAGCGGTGCCCTGGCCGCCGCTGATGATGGCTCCGGCGTGGCCCATGCGGCGGCCGGGAGGCGCGGTTTGTCCGGCGATGAAGCCCACTACCGGCTTCTTCACGTACAGCTTGACGAACTCGGCAGCGGCTTCCTCAGCCGAGCCGCCTATCTCGCCGATCATCACGATGGCTTCGGTTTCCGGGTCGTCGTTTAATAGGCGCAGAGCGTCGATGTGGGTGGTGCCGATGATGGGGTCGCCGCCGATGCCGATGGCGGTAGACTGGCCGATGCCGCGCTGGGTGAGTTGGTGCACCGCTTCATAGGTCAACGTGCCGGAGCGGGAGACGATGCCTACCGAGCCTTCCATATGAATCATGCCGGGCATGATGCCGATCTTGGCCTTGCCGGGGGAGATGACACCTGGGCAGTTGGGACCGATCAGCCGCGATTTCGAGGTTTTGAGCTTGGCCCACACCTTGATCATGTCCAGCGTGGGAATGCCCTCGGTGATGCAGACGATCAGCGCAATGCCCGCGTCTTCGGCTTCGAGAATGGCATCGGCCGCAAATGTCGGGGGAACGAAAATCATGGTTGCGTTGGCGCCGGTCTTTTCCACCGCGTCGGCCACTGTATTGAAAACCGGCCAGCCTTCATGCATCGTTCCACCCTTGCCCGGTGTCACGCCGCCGACAACTTTGGTGCCGTATTCCGCGCAACCCATGGCGTGGAAGGTGCCTTCTTTGCCGGTGATCCCCTGAACGATGAGTCGTGTTTCTTTATCAACCAAAACGGCCATCTTATTCCCCCACGCTTGCAGCTGCTTTTACCACCATCTCCGCTGCTTCTTTCATGGTTGCGCCAACCTGGAAGTTGAGGCCCGATTCCTTCAGAATTCTGCGGCCCTCCGCAACGTTGGTGCCTTCGAGGCGGAGGACGATGGGCACTTTGACATGCAGATTTTGCGCGGCGGCGACAACACCTGTGGCCAGCCGGTCCACGCGGAGGATGCCGCCGAAGATGTTGATGAAGATGGCCTTCACATTCGCGTCGGAGAGCAAGATTTCAAAGGCGTGCTCGATCTGCTCCTGGGTTGCGCCGCCGCCTACGTCAAGGAAGTTGGCGGGGCTGCCGCCGGCGTATTGAATAATGTCCATCGTCGCCATGGCCAAGCCCGCGCCGTTGACCATACAGGCGATGGAGCCATCGAGCTTGATGTAGTTGAGCGCGTATTTGCTGGCTTCCACTTCGAGCGGGTCTTCCTCGGCGGTGTCGCGCAAGGCCTTGATGACGGGATGGCGAAAGAGGGCGTTGTCGTCAAAGGTGACTTTGGCGTCGAGGGCAAAGAGCTTGTCGTCCTTGGTGGTGATGAAGGGATTGATCTCCAGCAGCGAGGCGTCGGTCTCAATGAAAGCTTTGTAGAGGCTCTGCAGGAAGGCAACGGCCGCAACGATCTGTGTGGGTTTCAGACCGAGAGCGAAAGCCAGCTTGCGCGCCTGCCACGCGCCGAAGCCGATCGCCGGGTCGATGGTTTCCTTGAAGATAGCCTCCGGAGCTTTGGCGGCGACTTCCTCAATCTCCATGCCGCCGGCCTGAGAGGCCATGAAGACTAGCTTGCCGGTGGCGCGGTCGAGCACAATGCCGAGGTAGAGCTCGCGGTCAATATCCGCGGTTTCCTCGATGAGGAGACGCTGCACCTTCTGCCCCTGGGGGCCGGTCTGGTGGGTCACCAGCGTCATGCCGAGGATGTTCTTGGCGTGGAACTCGGCTTCCTCGCGGGTATGGGCCACCTTGACGCCGCCGCCCTTGCCGCGACCCCCGGCGTGAATCTGCGCCTTGACGACGACGCCCGAGGCGCCTTCGGCAAAAAGTTTGCGGGCCACCGTCGAGGCATCCTCGAGCGTATTGGCCACTTCACCCCTGGGAACGGCTACGCCGTATTTCGCCAGGATTTCCTTTGCCTGATACTCGTGAATTTTCATAATCGGTAAGGACCGTCCAAGCCGCCGCATCGGGGGGATTTGCGACCAGTCCAGCGAGACCCTGCCAGCGGTACACAAATACTACCTTGCCGGGCCGGGAGGGGCAAACCGGACACTTCGAGTCTGCATTTATCCGGCGCAGCATTGCGAAGGACCGTTACCATAAAGGCTATGGCCTCTTTAAAGGAATACTTGAAACCGCTGGCCGAAGACGGCGCGGCATTGACACGGGAACAGGCGGCCCACGCCCTGGAAGAGATCCTGACCGGCGAGGTGCCGGAGGTGGAAACGGCCGCGTTGTTGACGGTGATGGCGACCCGCGGCGAGCTGGCGCCGGAGCTGGCCGGCTTTGTGGACGTGATGCGCAAACGTGTGACGCCGGTTCCCTTGACGGACGAAGAGCGCGAGGAACTGGTGGACGTGGTGGGCACCGGCGGCGGCGGTCCGTTGACCTTCAACATCTCCTCCGGCGCTGCGCTGGTGGCGGCGGCGGCGGGAGCCAAGGTGGCCAAGCACGGCAACCGCGCGGTGACCTCGCGCTGCGGAGCGGCCGATGTGCTGGAAGCGCTGGGCGTGCCGATTGAACTGAGCCCGGAGCTGGCCGTGGAGTGCCTGCGCGAGACAGGGTTCATGTTCCTGTACGCGCCGCTCTATCATCCGGCGATGAAACAGGTGGGACCGTTGCGGCGGGCTTTGGGTTTCAGGACGATCTTCAACCTGGTGGGGCCGCTGACCAACCCGGCGGGCGCGGAAGCCCAGGTGATCGGCGTGCTGGCGCCGAGCAAGGTACTGCTGGTGGGCCGGACGCTGGTGGCTCTGGGCGCGCGGCGAGCCTTCGTGGTGCACGGAACCGACGGGATTGACGAACTGACCACGACCGGCGAGTCAGTGGTGGCGCGCGTGGAGAGGTCGGAGACGGGCGAGTCCATCCTGAAAGCTGCCCGCGTGACGCCGGAGATGGCCGGGCTGACCCGCGTCAAGCTGGAAGAGTTCACTGGCGGCGATGTGGAGACCAACCGGACTCTGCTCTACGACGTGCTGACCGGGATTCCCGGCGCGCGGCGGGAGATTGTGCTGCTGAATGCGGCCGCGGCCCTGGTGGCTGCGGGACTGGCGGGCGATCTGAAGCAGGGCGTGACGATGGGCGCCGAGGCCATCGACTCCGGAGAGGCGGCGGCGACGCTGGCCAAGCTGCGGCGGTTCGGCGAGAAGTACGGGAAGAAGCCATAACGCAGAAGGCGGTCCTGTGGCGTTGGCGGGATTGTGTTACTCTTCGCTGCGAGTTCGGCGAAAGGGAGATCCATGATGCGGATTGCGAAAATAGCGGCTTGGATCGTGGTGGGAGCCGTGGCGGCAGGCGTGGCGGCAGCGCAGACCATTCAGGTCAACCGCGACAACAAGACCATCGCCATCAGCGCTTCGGATGAGGCGACGGCCACGGCGGATATCGCCGCGATCACGGTGGGTTTTGAGATCTATGGGCCGGATTCGCAGACCACGTATGCGGATGGTGGGAATCTGTCTCAGGCCGTGATGGAAGCCTTGCACAAGGCAGGCGTGAAGGATGAGAGCATCGAAAGCGCCCAGCAGAACCTGCAGCGCAATCGGAGTTTCGACGAGAAAGAGACGCCTGAGCAGCGCGCGAAAAAGCAGTTTATCTTTACGCAGTCTTGGACGGTTTCCGTGCCTCCGCAAATCGCTGCCGAGGTAATTCGTGATGCGGTTGCAGCGGGCGCGAACCAGAGCGGCGCGATCGACTGGCGGCTCGCCGACCGAAAGTCGCTTCAGGCCAAGGCCGCGGAAAATGCGCTGGTGAAGGCGCATGGCGTGGCCGACCGTATGGCCGAAGGGCTGCACGTGAAGCTGGGCGCGCTGATCTACGCCAGTAATGAAACGCCGAATACGAATGTGTTTCCGAGGCGAATGGCAGGGAAGGCTTTCGGCGTGGCTGGCATGGAAGCGGGCCAGTTGGCGGCGCCTCGACGCCTGGAGATCCTTCCACAGATCATTCGCGAAGAGGCGACGGTCTACGCCGTTTTCGCCATCGAGTAGCTGACATTCTGGTGTGTCCCTGAGGGGTTGTGGTTTCCCACATCTCCAGGTAGAAGCGCCTGGAGAAATAGGGCAACTGCGCCTTGGAGTGTCGAAAAAATACCCCGATTTTCCGGCAGAAAAGGCCAAAATTGAGGCGAAATGACCTTTTTTTGCCCGTTTTTTCAAAGACCAGTGTTGATTCTATTTGACTTAACAAAATGAAAAGCTGTGGAAATCTGAGGATTTCAACGGATCGACTCACCGATAAGATGCTTAGAAACAAGTAAATGCGAGGACGCATTCGCCCTAAAAGCGAACAAAAGGTGAACGTACCCCCCAGGGGGGTACCCCTTTTTTTTGCGCTCTGTCTGCCGACCGGGGACCGGGATCTAGAGACTTCGGACAATGGCTTGCAGGTCGGGAGAAGGCCCCAAGAAACTTCCCGCAGAGGCTAAAGCCTCATTATTTCTTTGGCCACTTACGCCACGACTGAAGCCGTGCCCTGACACAATGTGCCTGCCATGAGAGTCTTTCCGCTGCCGTTCGAGCTACTTGTTTGCATTGTGCACGCGTGAAGGGTAATGATCTGCAACCACCTTGCGGTGGGGCCAGCCGCCTTCGGCCGGTTCGCGCCAGAAAAAAGGCGCGGGATCGAGAGTGGTGGGAGTCCGAATGCGGCTCGGTCGGGGCTGGGGTTTCCCACCCTTTCCGCGATGAAACTGCGGAAAGGATGGGGCAACCATTCTCAGTGGCGAGGAAAGGGTTCTGTGCCGGACCATGGAAAAGGTCAGGTTGAGAAATGTAGCGAGCTGGCCCCCCGCTGGCGCGGGGTTGGCAAGTTGGCTGGTTTGCAGGCAGGGAAGGGCTGGTTGGATGCGCGCGGATTGAGATTCGAGGGCTCCGGGTGGGGGACACACGAGCGGGCTGCCAGGAAGCTAAAGCAGCCCGGAGCGACCGGCCAAGCGGCGCGAGAGTAGCCAGGAGAAGAGAGAAACAGCCAGAGCCAGCACTAGCCAGCCGACGCCCGAGATGGGGCGGACGGCAACGACGGGAAGACGCGGCGGCGCAAGGGAAATCTCCCTTACGGCGGACAGGATGAAGCGGACCAGTTCGACGGCGCCTCCGCCCAGAACTATCGTGGCCAGAAGAATGCCGGGAATGGCGCGCTTCCAGGGGAAGGGGATGGGCTGCGGGGCGGCGGCTTCCTCCTGCACACGCTCCATAACCGAGGCGAGAAAGCCGGACGAAGGCAGCAATTCCTCCTCCGCCGCCAGAATGCGGTCGAGAGCGGCGGGGCGGGTTTCTGCGGATTCAGTTGCGATGGGCTTCAATGTTGGGCCTCCTTTCCGGCGTTGCGGGCGAGAATTCCAGGGCTTCCTGTTCGTCTTCGAGGTGCGGGAATCGCCGTCGCAGCAGGGCTCGCGCACGGGAGAGGCGGGCTTTCAGGGTTCCCTCAGGCAGGCGCATGGTGCGGGCCGCCGCGGCCAGATCCATTTCATGAAAATAGAACAAAATCACCGGCTCGCGGTAGCGGAGGGGCAGGGCCAGGACGGCGCGGCGCACCGCTTCATGGCTCGACTTTTCCGCCAGGGCGTGGTGCTGCGACGCGGGACCGGAGGGCTCGGGAGCGGATTCCAGGGGCACGTTAACCGCGGGAAAGCGCTTCAGCTCGGAACGGAAGATGTTGGCGGCAAGGGCGAAGAGCCAGGTGGAGAAGCTGGATTCGCGACGCCACTGGGCTAGACCACGCCAGGCGCGAATGAAGGCTTCCTGGGCCAGTTCCTCGGCGCGGCCGCGATCACGGCAGTAGCGCCAAGCCATATTGATGAGCGGCGACTGCCAGCGGCGCACGATGTCCGCAAAGGCAGCTGCATCCCCGCCCAGCACCCGCTCCACATCGGCCAGGTCTTCCGTCGCGGTGGTGGAATTCTGACTCACGTTCGGAGCTCTCCGTGCTGTGGGACACCTGGGCACGCGTGCGGGTTGCATTTTGTTGAGAGCGCAAAGGAGCAGAACAAAATGCAACCGTCCGGCGCACTCTCCTGTCCCACCAATCGCAAGGGAAAAAACCCTCGCGGGCAGATCAGGAGGATTGTATGACACATCTGGCGCTTTTTCTCACCAATGATCCCGATGTCCTCATGAGCTACGGCATGTGGGCATTTCTTTCCGTCGGCGCGGTATCCCTGTTTGTGGTGTTCATTCCGCTGGTGAGCTGGATTGACGCCCGGCGGAAGGAGCGCGAGGCGTTCTACAAGGCGGATACGATCCGGCGGCTGACGGAGGCCTCGGGCGAGGGCGCCAAGGCGGCGATGGAACTGCTGCGCGAGGATGACCGGCTACAGCGGATCAAGGCGCTGGAAGGCCTGAAGATCGGCGGGGTAATCACCATGGCGGTGGGAGTGGCGTTGACCATCTTTTTGGGATCTCAGAGGTCTGGGGGACTGGGAGAAGGTTATCTGGTCGGGCTGATTCCGGGCTTTATTGGCGCGGCGATGCTGGTCTACGTCTTCTTTCTGGCCGCGCCGGTGGATCGACAGGGCGGGAAGTGAATCGTTCGCGTGGGCTGGGACATCTGAGGAATAGTTGTTTGAACAACTATTGTCTCCGGCTCGCAGGAATGGGCTGGGGATGCGGAGGATGGACTCATGAGCGCCAAGACTGAACGTCAGCCCGCAATTTTTCTTCCCCACGGTGGAGGGCCCTGCTTCTTTATGGATTGGACCTGGGGACCGGCCGACACCTGGAACGCGACGCAGAGGTTTCTGGAGGGGCTGGCCGGGACGCTGCCCGCGCCGCCCAAGGCGATGGTGGTGGTGAGCGGCCACTGGGAGGAGCCGGCCTTCACGGCCAGCGCGGCAGCGCACCCGGAGCTGATTTTCGATTACTCCGGCTTCCCCGAGGCGACCTACCGGCTGACCTGGCCAGCGCCGGGAGATTCGGAACTGGCCGCGGAAGTGGTCGAACTGCTGGGCAAGGCCGGTCTGCCGTCCGCTACGAGCCAGAGCCGCGGCTTCGACCACGGGGTTTTTGTGCCTCTGAAGGTGGCGTTTCCCGAGGCGCAGATTCCCGTGGTTCCGCTGTCTCTGGTTGGCTCGCTGGACCCGGCGGTTCACCTGGCGGCTGGGAGGGCCCTGGCTCCGCTGCGCGACAAGGGTGTGCTGATCGTGGCCAGCGGCATGAGCTTCCACAATCTGCGCGGCTATTTGAAACCGGAAACGGTGGAGCGGGCGCGGACTTTCGATGCGTGGCTGACCAAGGCTGTCGAGTCGCCTGCGACGGGGCGGAATGGTCTGCTGACAGGCTGGCGGAAGGCGCCGTTTGCGGCTTACGCGCATCCGCGCGAGGAGCACCTGATGCCGATGATGGTGGCGGCGGGCGCGGGCGGAGAAGCGCCGGGGAAACGGATCTTCGGCGATGAGCCGATGGGTGCGGCGATCAGCGCGTACCGGTTCGACTGAGGCGGAGCGCAAGCTGGCTGGCGGCTCAAGAAGAGAGGCCCGTCAGCTTGCGCACTTCACGCATGGGTTCAAGCCTTTACGTCAACCTTGGTTGCTGCCGTTGCCGTAGCGGACGCGGCTGGTGCAGCTTTTGCCGCAGGCGCGGCGGTGAGTGGAACCGAGACGGCAACGGTGATGCCCAGATAACTATCCACTGTGGAGACGCTGGTCCCCAGCGACGAGGCGATCGACGATACGCTCTGGCCGGCTTGATGCATGGCCTCCGCCTGGGCCGAGGCGGAGAGCTTGACCGTATCTTCGGGAGGGGTGGGGGCAGCCTGGGGCACGGCCTGGTCGACAGGTTGGTCTTGTGCCGGGCCGGTTCTGGCGGTTGCATTCATTTGCGCAACGCTCGACGGGGTAATACCAGGGAATGCGATGGAAGACATGATGGCTCACCTTCTTCGGTCGGGAGATCTCCGCGGTTCGAACCTCTGACTGGGTGGTCACGCGGGAACGGTCTTCAGGCTTCGAATGGATCTATCGGCTTGTACTCTTCAGAATTTCAGGGGGAAGAGCAAGAAATTGTTCATGTCGTGCGTGGATGGGCTGCGAAAGGGGAAAACCTAGGCGATGGCGTGGAGGAGAATGCCGATTGCGGCCCCGGCAAGGATCAGCCAGGTGGCGTTGATCTTGAAGCGGAGCAAGAGAAACACGCTCACCAGGCCCAAAGACCAGGTCCAGCCATCCACCAGCGAGGTGCGGCCAAGGACGAGGACGACGGAAGCCATGAGCGCCACAGCGGCAGCGTTGACGCCGTCAAGGAAGGCGGCGGCCAGCTTCGATTTGCGGATGTGGTCTGCCAAGGCGCCTACCGCGCCTGCCATGAGGAAGGAGGGCAGGAAGATGGCGACCGTGGCCACGGCGGCGCCTGCCCAGCCGCGCAACAGGTAGCCGAGGAAGGTAGCGGTGGCAAAGACCGGGCCGGGAGTGAGCTGGCCCGCGGTGATGGCGTCAAGCAGTTGCGGTTCGGTGATCCAGTGCAGGCGGTCGACCAGGTCGGCTTTGAGGAAGGCCACGAGGACGTAGCCGGAGCCGAAGACGACGACGCCGAGCTTGAGGAAGACGAGAAAGATGGAGGCGAATCCCGCGACGCCGGCCACAACGCCCGTGAAGCCGAAGGGGAGTGCAGCGAGGCTGAGGGTTGCGCCGGAGTTGGAGCGTCCCCAGGCCAGGAGCAGGAAGAGGCCGCCGGAAGCCAGCAGCACGGCGATGGGTGGGGTGCCGGCGAGAACCGCGGCCAGGCAGGCCAAACCGGCAAGGGCCAGGACCCAGTTGCGGAAGGCGGTGCGGCCCAGCTTCCAGACGGCCTGAACAATGATGGCGAGCATGATGGGCTTGGCGCCGTAGAGGAGGCCCTGGGCCTGGGGAAGGCTGCCAAAGCGCACGTAGGCCCAGGCCAGAGCGAGGGTGGCGAGGGAGGCGGGAAGGATGAAGCAGAGGCCCGCTACGGCGAGGCCCCGCCAACCAGCGCGGCTATAGCCGAGGGCCATGGCGACCTGGGTGGAACCGGGACCGGGCAGCAGGTTACAGGCGCCGACGAGGTCAAGGAAGCGTTCGCGGCTCATCCAGCGGCGGCGTTCGACGGCCTCCTGCTGCATCAGGCCGATGTGCGCTGCGGGACCTCCGAAGGCGGTGAGGCCCAGGCGCAGGAAGAGCTGGAATATCTCGCCCAGTGGGGATTTGGCGGGAGGAGCGGCCATGGGGAGTTACAGGCCTTTGGATTGATACCAGTGGCGGCGGCGACCGACTCGTATGCCGGAGTCGATGGTGATGGCCACCAGGCCGAAGAGCATGAAGAGATCGGTGCGCGCTTCGTGGAAGAAGCTGAGCAGGCCATCGTGATTCAGGTGGGGGAGCGGGAAGGGGCCCAGAGGCTTTCCCAACAGAATGGGCACCTTGGTGGTGACCAGGGCGGTAAGGATCACAGCCAGCAGGGCTAGCGCGGCGTCGCCGGCATAGAGATTCAGCAGAAGGGAGACGCCGCCGGCGATCTCGACGCCGCCAACGAATGGAGCCAGGAGATCGGGAAAAGGGAGGCCAATCGAGGTAAAACGCCCCACACCCAATTCCCCAGGAAGCACGAACTTGAGTACGCCTTCGATCAGGAACACCCATCCCACAATCACCCGGATGAGGACCATGGGAATCTCTCGGCGCATCAGTACCTCCGCAGTATGGTCTTTCTTGAAGGGCCAGTTCGAGTTGCGGGACAAGGCCGTGTTCGAAACCGGACAAGAACGAGCATACCGCAGGGGCCAAAGGTGGGGATAGAAAAGGGGGTTTTCGCGAACGAATTTCTGATTTTCAGCAAGGAGTTCTTGAAAGCAGGAAGATACCGGCAAAGACAAGCTGAGGAAGGCGCTTCGACAAGGAAAAGCGGGATTCCGTGCGGAAACGGGCTCTGAATCAGACCCATTCTTCAGATTGCGCGACATGCAAGCGGCTTGGTGAGGTACTCTAGTTTGCTATGAATTGGATTACCGCACTTATCATCGTTGCAATCGTCGCACTTTTCTTTCTGCTGAAGCGCATGGGTCTGGTTTCATCCAGGGACGCCTCGGTGTACCTGAAGAAAGGGGCAATGGTGATCGATGTGCGCACGGCGGCCGAATTCAGCACCGGCCATCTGCCCAGGGCGATCAATATTCCGCTCAGCGAGGTGGAAGAACTGACGCCGCGGCGCGTGAAGGACAAGGACCAGGTGTTGCTTCTGCATTGCCAGAGCGGAGCGCGCGGCGCAACGGCAAAAAAGATCATGACGAGAATGGGCTACACACATACCTTCAACCTGGGGTCCTACGAACGGGCGACAAGAATTGTGGGGACGCGATAATCGAGCAGCGGCAGCGCGGGAGGGGGATTTCAGGACGTGCGCAATCGCAGCGCTGTTAGAATCTCTGGCATGGATCCCATCCAATTCAACCTTGCACAAGACCGCATTCCGCAGGCGTGGTACAACATCCTCGCCGATCTGCCTGAGCCGATGGCTCCGACCCTGCACCCGGGAACGATGAAGCCCATCGGACCGGAGGATTTGGCGCCGCTGTTTCCGATGAGCCTGATTCAGCAGGAAGTGAGCACCGAACGGGAGATCGAAATCCCCGGACCGGTGCGGCAGGTGTATGCGCAGTGGCGGCCCGCTCCGCTCTATCGCGCGCGGCGTTTGGAAAAGGCCCTGGATACGCCAGCGAAGATCTATTACAAGTACGAAGGCGTGAGCCCGGCCGGCTCGCACAAGCCGAACACTGCCGTGCCGCAGGCCTACTACAACAAAATGGAAGGGACCAAGCGGCTCTCGACCGAGACCGGCGCTGGGCAGTGGGGATCGTCGCTGGCCATGGCGTGCGCGTTCTTCGGCCTGGAGTGCAAGGTCTACATGGTGCGGGTGAGTTATGACCAGAAACCTTATCGGCGGGCGCTGATGGAGGCCTACGGGGCTTCAGTGACCGCCAGCCCGAGCACGGAAACGGAGTCGGGGCGCGCGATTCTGGCGGAGCACCCTTTGACCAGCGGCTCGCTGGGCATGGCGATCTCAGAGGCTGTGGAAGTGGCGGCGAAGGACCCGGACACGAAGTACGCCCTGGGCAGCGTGCTGAACCACGTGCTGCTGCATCAGACGGTCATTGGGCTGGAAACCATCGAGCAGATGGAGATGGCTGGCGACGAGCCGGATGTGATTCTGGGCTGTACGGGCGGGGGATCGAACTTTGCGGGCCTGACCATGCCCTACCTGGGACGCAAGCTGAAGGGCCAGTGCAAGGCGCGCGTGGTGGCTGTGGAACCGGCGGCCTGCCCCAGCCTGACCAAGGGTCCGTTTGCCTACGACTTTGGCGATACGGCGCACCTGACGCCGCTGATGAAGATGCACACGCTGGGCTCAACCTTTGTGCCGCCGGGGATTCACGCGGGCGGTCTGCGCTATCACGGAATGGCGCCGCTGGTGTCGCACGTGATGGAACTGGGACTGATCGAGGCGACGACCGTGCAGCAGCTGGATGCCTTCGCCGCGGGAATCCAGTTTGCGCGCGCGGAGGGCATTGTTCCCGCGCCGGAGTCGAACCACGCCATTGCCGGGGCGATTCGCGAGGCGCTTATCGCCAAGGAAGAGGGCAAGGAGAAGACGATTCTCTTTGTTCTCAGCGGACATGGAAACTTCGACATGCAGTCGTATATCAACTACCAGGCCGGAATGCTGGAGAACTTCGAGTATCCGGAAGAAGAGATTGCCATGGCGCTGGCAGGTTTGCCGCCGGTGAAGTAAAGAACGGGCTCTTGTGTGTCCCAGGCCTCGGAATCGAGACCTGGGACACACAAAGCTATATATTCTCTTCAATATTATTCTGATTCGACTTAGCTGCCTGACAGGAACCTGCGTGGTGAATCTAAAGCCCACGGCATAACTGAAGGCTTAATTAGTCGTCCCTGAAAAACCAATTAACCACTAAAAGAATCAATGACATAAGGGCGTCTCGTCGGGTAAAATATACTCAGAAGTCACAGAAAACACAGCAAATACCGGGAAAAACCGATGCGCCC
>Ga0255353_1001614_pt1 | contig 12320 bp, 8 predicted proteins | sample HBST25metaG_FD_189941 | JGI IMG/M metagenome (GOLD analysis project Ga0255353, IMG submission 189941) | Peat soil microbial communities from Stordalen Mire, Sweden - H.B.S.T25 | ecosystem: Environmental > Terrestrial > Soil > Wetlands > Peat | place: Sweden: Norrbotten County, Stordalen Mire...
GCCGCCCACCACCAGCACATGCCCAAAATTCCCCTTGTTCGCCGCCGCCGTCCTCGGAGCCTGCACCATCGCCAGCGACGAACCCGCCCAACCCAATTTCAACGCGGAAACAATCGCCGCCTCCGGCGACCCAATCAGAGCCACCACCACCGGCTGCTCCCACCGCCGCGTCAACTGGCCAAAAACATGCGCCGGCTTGGGCGCGGTAAAGGTAATCACCGCATCAGCCGGAAAAACCGGCCCGCTTACCGTTGCGGCTGTCTCATCCGCCGCCCAGCCTGAAGGCAAATCCACGGCGAGCACCGGCGCAACGCTGCCCTTGAGCCATTCCAGCGCCGCCAGCGCCAGCCCCTTCAGCGGCGGCTTGAACCCCGCGCCCAACACCGCGTCCACAATCAGATCAGCTTCCAGCGCCCCGCTGTGCCGCGCCAGTTCATCCGCCGTCTCCACCACGTGGACGGTTCCCGGCACAGCGCTCGCCAGCAGTTCGCCCCAGGCCGTGCATGCATCGCCCTTCAGGCCCTCCGGAGGCCCCAGCAGCAGCGTGGTCACATCCAGCCCCGCCCCTGCCAGCAGCCGCGCGGCCATCATGCCGTCGCCGCCGTTGTTGCCCCGGCCGCACAGCACCGTCACCCGCCGCGCCCGCTTGAACTGCTGCCGCGCAAAATCAGCCACGGCCGCCGAGGCCGCCCGCATCAGCTTCACCGACGCCACTCCGAACCGCTCCGTAGTCGCACGATCACAAGCCTGCATCTCGGCAGCAGAAAGAATGTTCATGGCAACCATGGTAGACGATCGGAGAACAGAAAGCAGGGAGTAGTGTCATGCGTCTGAAGTATGTTGGAAAATGGACCTGTCATCCTGAGCAGCCCAACTCGCGCCGGCGAGTTATGGCCAGAGATGAGCCCGAGCCGGATCACCCAAAAATGCGTGGGTGCCCCATCCTTCGCGCACTTTGCGAAGGGTGGGAGAGCAGGAAGGCACATCCACCATTTGCTTTCCTCTCCCAGCCAAAACACTGGGGCAGCGGGTGGCACATCCTTCGTTTGCTTTTCCTTTCCCAGCCCATAAACTGGGTGCCCCATCCTTCGCTTTTTTCTAGCGAAGGGTGGGATAGCACAATCCTCGGCCTACATCAGCCTAACCTGCCGTGTCCCTCTTTGCCGAAAATTACCCACCGCAAGCGCACAATCATCACATGAGTTCGCCTATCGCCAGAAGGTCCCCGGTGCAACTGTCAGGAATCTGCCCGGTCCGTACCCTCAGGCACCCCCCTACCTCCCTCCTTTATTTTCTCCAGCCCATGAAATCTTGCAGATAATTATTAACCCACATGGAATCAACGCATTTCAAAGACCATCCGCGCACTTCGAGACATGCCGGGGGGCGGATGGCCCAGGTCTGACCATCCCCAAACAATCGGGTGCCCCAGGTCTCGCCTATGGGCCTGGGAAGCCACAGCCCTCAATCATCCCCTTTTCTCAGGAACGAAGTTTGCCGCGTGGCCGGGGTTCCCAGCGACAGGTCTTGATCTCAAGGGGCGGTCTAATCCCTAATCCCTAACCTCTAACCCCTGCTTTACCGAAACATCAACACCAGAAACCACGCATTCAGTCCCGCAATCAGCGCGGCCACAAGCCAGGCCAGCGCTTGCAGCCAGGGCGCATTCACAAATTCGCCCATCTTCTTCCGGCTGCCGGTGAAGATCACCAGCGGAATCACGGCAAAGCTGAGTTGCAGCGACAGAATCACCTGGCTCAGCAGCAGCAGTTTTTCCGTTCCCCGCTCGCCGGTAATCGCAACCACAATGATCGTGGGAATAATGGCCAGCGACCGCGTGATAAGCCGGCGCAGCCACGGCGCCACCTTGAGGTGGATGAAGCCCTCCATCACCACCTGCCCGGCGAGCGTTCCGGTGATCGAGGAGTTCTGCCCGCTGGCCAGCAGGGCGATGGCAAATAGCGTGCTGGCTCCGGCCGCGCCCACCAGCGGGCTCAGCAGCTTATAGGCGTCTTCAATGGCCGCAACCTCATAGTGCCCGCTGCGATGGAAGACCGCAGCCGCCACCACCAGAATGGCCGCATTCACAAACAGGGCCACCGTCAGCGCCAGCGCCGAATCGATGTTGGCCATGAAAATGGCTTCGCGCTTGCCCTTCGGCGTGCGCTTGTAGCTGCGGCTCTGCACGATCGAGGAGTGCAGGTAGAGGTTGTGGGGCATCACCGTAGCGCCCAACATGCCAATGGCGATGTACAGCATGTCCGGATTGGTTACGATCTGGGACGAAGGGATCAGGAGATTCTTGAAGACCGGCCAGTACTCCGGCTTGGACAGCAGAAGTTGCACGCCGAAGAGCACAATGATGGTGCCGATCAGCGTAATCACCAGCGCCTCAATATACCGCAGGCCCCAGCGCTGCAACACCAGAATCAGCAGCACATCCAGCCCGGTAATCAGCACGCCATAGAAGAGCGGAATGTGAAACAGCAGGTTCAGAGCAATCGCCGAGCCGATCACCTCGGCCAGGTCGCAGGCGGCGATGGCGATCTCCGCGCCGATCCACAGCGCATAACTCACCCTGGGGCCATAACTCTGGTGGCAAAGCTGCGCCAGATCGCGTTCCGTGGCTACACCCAGCTTGAGCGAAAGGCTCTGCAGCAGAACGGCCATCAGGTTCGAGGCCATGATGACGAACAGCAGCGTATAGCCGAAGCGCGAGCCACCGGCGATGTCCGTAGCCCAGTTGCCGGGGTCCATATAGCCCACTGAGATCATGAATCCCGGGCCGATAAACCCCGCCAGCCGCCGCCAAAAGTGAGGCGACCGGCTCAGGCGCACGCTGGAATTCACCTCTGGAAGCGAGGGCTCTTCGTGCGGGTCCGCATAAACCTGCTCAGAGAATACGGGCGGCAAAAAGTCGATCTGTGGACTCATATAAACGAGTATGCCACAACTAGTTAACTATGGTTAACCTTTTTCCTTATTTTTAATTATTAAGCGCTTCCGGGCGCAGCCACACCGCCTCAGCCGCCGGCCTTCCCAGAATTAAACTCTCGCCAAGCAGCTCAATTGAAACGGTTTGATCGTAGTTCTGTCTTACCACGCGCAGCCTCTTGCCGGGTGCGATGCCCGTCTGGTGCAAAAACAGCAGCAGCTTGGGATCGCGCTCGTGCAGACTGATGACGGTGTAGCGCTGCCCCTCGGCAGCCTCTGACAGCGGCAACTCGCCGCGCTGCTTGCGCTCTGCCGGGCTCTCCGGCAGCACATGGTTGCCGTGAGGGCAGGCCCCGCCTTCGCCCAGTCTTTCCTTGAGTTTGATTTCAAATGCCGGGCTGACGGCGTGCTCCAGCCGCTCGGCCTCTTCGTGGATCTCGTGCCACTCCATCCCGAAGATTTCGCTCAACATGCGCTCGATCAGGTGATGGCGCAGGGCGGTGTGGTAGGCGATCTCGCGTCCGGCCGCGGTCAGCCGCACAATGCCGTCTGCTCCCACCTCCACGCAGCCGGCCCGCTTCAGCCGTTTCAGCGCCATGGTCACCGCCGGGGCCGAAACCTCAAGCCAATGCGCCAGCATCGCCGGAATAACCTGGTTCCCCTCGGCCTCAGCCTCCAGAATGGCCTTGAGGTAGTTCTCTTTCGAAACGTAAAGGGCGTCTTTCATGGCTGTGCAGCATTCAGTCTATACGGGAAAACAACTTCTAGCCTCTAGCTTCCAGCTAAAAGCCGTGAGCCACACCCTCCGAGTCCCCGCAAAAGTGGGGTGGGCAGATTCTTCCGCGGTTTTATCGCGGAAGGGTGGGGGGAGCACAAAGCTCGGCCGCCGGCAGTCCGTACCCTTGACGGGTGGAGTGAAGTGAATCCCACGCCCAAAAAGCAAAGCCCCCGACCTTTGCATCAAGGCCGGGGGCTGACAACTGTCAACTGATAACTGCCTTACGGCTTCACCCTGACCTTGGGCTCGACTGACAGCCCCGGCCGCAGCAAGTGGTTGGGGTCTTGGTTCTTCAGATCGGTGAAATCGACCCGCACCGGAAGCCGCTGCACCACCTTGACGTAGTTGCCTGTCGCGTTTTCTGGCGGGAAGAGGCTCAACACCGAGCCGGTGGCGCCGCCGATCTGGGTCACCTTGCCGCTATAGGTCTTGCCGGTGGCGTCCACTTCAATCTCGACCGGCTGCCCGGCAGACATATGGCGCAACTGCGTCTCCTTGAAGTTTGCGGTGATCCACAGGTCTTCAAGCGAAACCAGCGTGAGCAGGTTCTGCCCCGCGGCCACATTCTGGTCGATCTCCACGCTCTTGCGGGTAACAATGCCCGCCGCCGGAGCCACGATCCTGGTATAGCTCAGGTTGAGTTTGGCCTGGTCGAGCTGGGCCTGGGCCTGCTGCACCTGGGCCAGGGCCTGCTTGGCGCGGGCGCTCTGCGCGGCCACCTGCTGCGGGCCGGTCTCGGCATACTTTAATGAAGCCTGCGCCTGAGCCTGCCGCTGGCGGGCTACCTTCACTCCGTCGCCGGCAGCCTGTTCGGTGGCGCGCGCGTCGGCCACGGCGGCCTTGGTGGCGTCCGCCGCGGCAACGGCCGCATCGAACTGCTGCTTGCTGATTACGTCCTTCTCCACCAGTGGCTTATAACGCGCCAGGTCGGCTTGCGCCTTGGTGAAATTGGCCTGGGCCTGGGTCACGCGGGCGTGCGCCGCCTCAAGCTGTTGCTGGGCCTGCTCCACGCCGGCCACCGTGCCGCTCACGTCCGCGCCGGCCGAACTCAGGTTGCTGCCGGTGTTCACGGTGGTGATGGGCACATTCACGTCGGCCGCGGCGGCGTTGGCCTGCGCGCTGGCCAGTACGGCTTCGGCATTTTCCACCGCAACTTGATAGTCCGCGGGATCGAGCTCGGCAATCACGTCGCCCGCCTTCACCACCTGGTTCTCTTCAACGTCTACCTTGAGAACCTGGCCGTTGATGCGCGCGCTCACCTGGATCAGGTGGCCGTTGACCTGCGCGTCGTCGGTATCCTCGGTAAAGGTGGAGTGCCACCAGATTCCGATCGAGACCAGCACGAGCACCGCAACCACGACCGCAATAATGGCTCCCCGACGAGATTTCGGCTGCACAATCTCAATGTCTGCAACCGGCTCCGCTTGGGCTGGTGTTGGTGTTGAATCCGCCACGTTTACTTTCCTCCCAGATAGTTCTTGTAGTTCTCGCCCGCTCCCAGCGCACGGGCCAGGCTGAGCTTGGCCACGTTATGCCGATAGAGGCTGGTAACGTACTGATCGTTGGCTTGCGCCACGGACTGCTCCGCCTGGCTCACTGCCAGGTTGTCGCTCACGCCGTTGGCATACCGCTGCTGCGCCTCGCTGAGGGCCTCGCTGGCCAGCTCGACCGAAGACCGTGCAACCTCGACCTGCTTTTGCGACGAGGCAATGTCCAGCAGGGCGTCGCGTACATCGGCGTCCACCTGCGCGTTTTTGTCGCTCAACTCGGCTCGCTGGGTGTCCAGTTGCGCCTGGGCCACCTGGGCCTCGCCGCGCAGCGCGAACTCCCTGAATGCAGGAACGCTCAGCGTCCCCGCGGCGTTCCCTGTGCCATGCGAACTCGCCACGTTCACGCCGATATCGCCGTAGTCGCCTTCAAATTTGAGGGTGGGCAGCCGGTCGGCGGTGGCAGCCTTGCGCTGCTCCTCGGCCGCCTTGGTCTGTTCCACCATGGCCGCCAGGTCTTTGCGATTGGCGTGGGCCTGGCGAATCGTCGCCTCCACATCCAGTTGGTCAAAGGCCGCATAAGGAGCCTTGTCGGTCAGCGTAAAGCTCTGCGCCAGGGGCAGCCCGATGGTCCGCGCCAGCGCCAGCTTGTCTTTTTCCAGTGCGTTGCGGGCCACAATCAACTGCTGTTCCAGAGATTGGTAATCCACCCGAGAGCGCAGCTCGTCCAACAGCGGCGCCGTACCGGCCTGATGGTTTGAAACCGCCTGGTCCAGCGAAATCTTGGCCGTAGCCACCTGCGCTTCAACGCTGGCAACCTGGGTTTCGTCGGCCACGGCCAGCAGGTAGGCGTTGCCCACGGTCAGCACCACCAGGTCGCGCGCGTCTTCCGCTGACAATTGGGCGGCGGCAAAGTTGTGGCGCGCCGCCAGGTAATTGCGCAGCGAAGCCACGTCCACCAGCGACCAGTTTAGCGAAGCCCGCAGGTCGGTAAAGCCGAAAGGCCCGATGATGGTGGGAAAGCCCGGAATGCGCAGGCCCTCAGCGGGCAGGTCGGCCTGCATCACGGCTTCCTTGGCGCTCGCATCCACCGCGGGCAGCAGCAATTGCAACTGGCTGAGCCTTTGCCCGCGCGCCGCGGCCGTCTGCGTGCCGCTCAAAATAACGCCCAGATTGGTCTGCAACCCCCGCTGGATGGCGTCGTCCAAAGAGAGGCCAATGGACTGCGCCGAAGCGTCGCCCGTGGCCACGCTACCCTGGAATGGATTCGTACTCTGCGCGGCCAGCCCACAGGGGGCCAACAAAAACAGAGCCAAAGCCGCAAGGCCGGGAACTTGGGCGCAAGTGAAGGTTCGGATCGTGCTCTTTCCTGCGAATTCTGAAGAAATCAATGTCGTTCGACTCACTGCGAAGCGTTTTTGTTTGAAAATGTTCGCTGCTCAATGGATGCGCAAAACAGGCTGGAAGGTTCTAAAAGTAGTGTACCGAACGAACGGCCGGATATTGAGAAACCACAGCCCTCATCCCACCCTGCCATCTGCCATCGCTTTGAAAGGAAACAACTATAGTCGTGCCGCAAAGGCCCTGAAATGAACCTGGGCTGTACAGGCTGCGGAAAAACTCAATCCGGAGGGAGGCGGGGGTTCCAGCCCCCGCATAACGCCAAATGACGGAAAACACGCGGTGCCAGCATCTCCCGACTCCCTACTCCCTATTCCCGACCTTGGCCTGAATTAGTTGCGAGGCCAGCGAACACAGCCCTTGGCGGCAGAACTCCCGCACCGCCTCCTCGGTCCATCCGACAGCTTGCGGTCCGCCATATGTCGCCAGCAGATCGGCGGTTTCCGCCGAGGTGAACCCGGCCACCGCGCGCAGCACAAAGATGGTGCGCGGCACCGTGGAGAGATTGGTGAGCCAGTTCCTCACCCGGTTCCGGTCTGGGCCTGCCAGCATTTTCAGCAGTTCCGCGCCGGATTCGCCCGCGGCGTCCAGGTCGTTGTCTTCGATGCAGGTTGCAGCCGGCGTCAGATCCTTTGGCGCGGCCAGGCAGCCGGGGTTGCGCTTTTCGAGGATACCGAGAGCGGCCTTGCACAGCGCCAATCGGCTGCTCTTGCGTGCCACCACCGGATCGTGGCAATCGGAAATCTCCGCTGTGGCAACGGTCTTTTCCACCAGCCGAGCGCTGTCTTCGCCTTCGCCCACCAGCATCGAGGCCAGGTTGTAGAGCCCGGCGGCGATCAGCTCGAACATCTCGTCCAAGCCTGCAAGGGCCTTGGCGACTGTTGCATCGTCTTTGGGCTGGCCGTCCATCAAGCCGTGAACCCGCTCTGAAAAAGCATGGGCCCCGGCTGGGATCAGCTCGGGAGGAATCAGGCTGTCGGTCGGAGGAATGATTTCCTGGGGCATGTGAAGGGCTCCTCTCGTAGAGGGGCAAAAGCAATCTGCCCCAGTCTTTATCCTCAACCCCCCACGCCGGGGCGTCAATCCTGCAATGTTCTCCGGTCCTTTACATCGTTTTCCCCCTTCGGCCCTGTATGAGTCACCTGATACGGTGCTTTCGTTGGCACTGGAGACTTTAGACGCCAGTTCCGGCAAAAACGCTGTAGACTGCCAACACGGCATACTGGACGGATTCGATGGCCCGAACTTCGCGGAAACAAAAACTTTTCAACGGCCGGGACCACTCCTGGATGCAGTTCAACCGGCGTGTGCTTGAAGAAGCCGCGGATCCCGCGAACCCCCTCCTCGAGCGGGTCAAGTTCCTGGCCATCACCGGCAACAACCTCGACGAATACGTTGAGGTGCGCCAGGCCGGCCTCATGCAGCGCATCGAGGACGGCTACCGCGAGCCCGGTTACGACGGCCTGCGCCCCGACGAGTCCCTGGCCGCGCTCACTGCCGAAATTCACAGCTTTGTGGCCGCCCAGTACACCTGCTGGAACGAGCAACTGCTCCCCGAACTGCGCAAGAACAAGATCCGCCTGTTGGAGTGGGAGGAACTGGACGAAGAGGCCCGCGCCTATGCCCAGGGCTATTTCCAGCGCGATGTCGATCCGTTGCTGACCCCCATCGCCATTGACCCGGCCCATCCCTTTCCCCGCGTACTCAACAAGGCACTCTGCCTGGCGCTGCTGCTCCGGCGCAAGCGCAAAAGCTCAGGCCCGCAGGTGCTGGGAGTGGTCACCGTGCCCAGGGCGCTGCCCCGCTTCGTTCGCCTGCCTTCGTCACCGGGATCGTTCGATTACCTGCTGCTCCAGGATCTGATCGCGCAAAACCTCGCCGGAATGTACCGCGGCTATGAGGTGCTGGCCCGCGCCGCCTTCCGCGTCACCCGCAACTCCAACCTGTACTTTGAGGAGGAGGAAGCGCGCTCCCTGCTTGAGACCATCCGCGTCGAGCTGCACAATCGCCGCAAGGGCGACGCGGTGCGCCTGGAGATCGAGACCGGCGCCGATCCTGAGATTGTCGAGCGGCTGCGCGTCAACTTTGAACTCGACGAGGATCAGGTCTTCCGCGGCGAGGGCCCGGTGAATCTTTCGCGGCTCATCTTTTTCTATGGCGATGTCGAGCGGCCTGACCTCAAGTTCCCGTCCTTCACCCCCAAAGCCCTCCATCTGAGCCGCAAGTCGGCCAACATCTTCGACGAGTTGCGGCAGCACGACATCCTGCTCCACCACCCCTACGATTCCTACGACCCGGTGGTCGGCTTTATCCAGCAGGGCGCGCAAGATCCTGCCGTGGTCGCCGTCAAGCAGACCCTCTATCGCACCAGCCATGACTCGCCCGTCTTCGAGGCGCTTATCGAGGCCGCGGCCACCAAGGAAGCCACCCTGGTGGTCGAACTGATGGCCCGCTTCGACGAGGCCTCGAACATCCGCTGGGCGCGCAGCATGGAGGACGCCGGCGTTCAGGTCTTCCACGGCGTCGTCGGCCTCAAGACCCATTGCAAGCTGGCCATGCTGGTGCGCCGCGACGAGGACGGCGTCACCCGCCGCTATTGCCACCTGGGCACCGGCAACTACAATCCCGTCACCGCCCGCTTCTATACCGACCTGAGCCTGCTCACCAGCGATCCGCAGATTACCGAGCAGGTCCACATGGTCTTCAACTACCTCACCGCCCACGCTGAAATCGACGACTATCGCCCGCTGCTGGTGGCGCCCCTGACCATGGCCGAGAGCTTCCTCGGCCTCATCCGCCGCGAGCAGGAGCATGCCCAGGCCGGCCGCCCCGCACACATCGTTGCCAAGATGAATGCCCTGCTCGAACCCAGCGTCATCGAGGCCCTCTATCAGGCATCCAAGTCCGGCGTCGAGATCGATCTCATCGTCCGCGGCCTCTGCATCCTCAGGCCCGGCGTCAAGGGGCTCTCAGAGAGAATCAGGGTCCGCTCCATCGTCGGACGTTTCCTTGAGCACTCCCGCATCTTCCACTTTGCCAACGGCGGCAACAGCGAAATCTACCTTGGATCGGCCGACTGGATGCCCCGCAACCTCTTCGAGCGCTGCGAGGTCGTCTTCCCGGTCCGCGACCCGGCCGCCCGGGCCCGCATTCACGACGAGATTCTGCCCGCCCTGTTGGCCGATACACTCAAGGCTCGCCTGCAACAGCCCGACGGCAGTTACATCCGCGCCAGCAAGCTATTCAAGGACGCCCCGCCCTTCGCCAGCCAGGACTTTCTCATGCAACTGGCCGAGGGCAAGGTCGGCCTCGGCGCCATTCCCGCTCCAACCGCCGCCAAGCCGCAGGCACGGCTCGCGCGCAAGAAAGCCCTCCCCGCACACTAGCTCCGGGTGCCCAGTCGCGGGTGCCCCACCTTCGGCGCAGCTTCATCGCGCCTAAGGTGGGATACCTATAACTACAATGCTTTTCCTACTGCTCTTTGTCCTGTATGTTGTTGCGCCTTTTACGGAAACTTCCGGGCCCATATGGGAAAGCACCCCCGCACACCCTTCCAGCCGCTTTACGTAGTATTTCCCCTGGAGTTGTTAAACTTCAAATGCGCAAAGGAGATTCCCATGGCTCAAACCGCCCCGCAAGTCTTTTCCAGCATCACACCCGAACAATACGCAACGCTGACAGCCAAGGCCCAGGCCGCCGGCATCTCTCTCAGCGGCAACAGCGGCAAGGCCTCGAAATACGGCGTGGAAATCGCCTGGAACTATGCACCCGATACGCAGACATTGACCCTCCAGTGCCTCGGCGCCCCATTCTTCGTGAAGCCCGAAGACGTCAACGCAAAAATCCAGACGCTGGTGAAAGAAAGCCTGAGCTGAAGAATCGCTTCCGCTGGCCAAATCAAATCAAACCGGCGCGCTCCCGCTTCAATTGACAAGGCTTCTTTCCAGCAAGGCCGCAAAACCTGCTACAAATTCGCTTTATCTCCTGCTGGAATGTTACAACCGTGTTACTATCGAACCTCAAGGAGTCGGCATCCCCCAATCAACCCCGCCGGATCTATCGCGATGAACCTCTATCTCATGCGCCACGCCAATGCCGGACTCGCCAAGGGAAATCCCGCCCTCGACGCCAAGCGGGCCCTGATCAAGGAAGGCAAAGAGCAGTGCATGTTGATGGCGCGCCTTCTGAGCGCGCTCAACGTGCAAGTGGATGTAATCGTCTCCAGCCCCCTCAAGCGGGCGCTCCAGACTGCGCAGTTTGTAGGCACGGAACTGGGCTACGACGGCAAAGTGGAGGCAAGTCCGGCGCTAGGGCCTGCCGGAGACTACGCGGCATTCCAGGACATGCTCGTAAAGTATGCCGATCGCGAGGGCGTCTTGGTGGTGGGCCACAATCCCAACATCTTCCAGTTCCTGGGCCGCCTCATCACCGGCAACGGAGCAGCCTCCATCCGTATGCGCAAGGGTTCGGTGGCCCGCATCGACTTCGACAGCCATCCGCCCCGGATGCATTGGCTCATCGATCCGCGCATGGCGCGCTCCATCTACGCCAGCGTGCAGAAGAGTTCGCGCCCGAAGACCTCGCGAAAGTAGCCTGCCTCCTTGCGCACCGACCACAGTTCCAGCTCCGCGCCTGTCCGTCCCGGCTCCAGTTCCAGATAAATCCGCTTCGGGTAGACTTTGGCCGACACGCGCAGCACGTCGCTGGCGCGGTCCTGGTTCAGCGCCACCGCCAGCCGCAGCAGCACCACGGCGCGGTCTACGTTCTTGTGCTCCTCCGCGGGAATGTTGCGCAGCGCCCGGTCGCCCGGCTGCGGACGGCTCTTGCCCAGGTACCGTGCTATGGCTGAAACCACCGTCCGTTGCAGTTGCGTGTACCCATAAATCTCAGAGCTGGAAACAATGTATTGCGTGTGCCGGTGATGGCCCTGGTGGTTGATGAACTTGCCCGTATCGCGCAGCAGCGCGGCGGCGGCCAGCCAATTCTCATACTCTGGCGGCAACTGGTGCAGCGTCTTCAGTTCGCGGAAGAGTTGCACGGCGTGTCCGCGCACCGGCTCCGCCTGCTTGGGATCGACCCCATAGCGCCGCGCCGTTGCCAGCACGCTCTCCCAGCGCTCGTGTTCAAACTCCAGGTGCGCGGTGGCGCGAGCGTCCTGCTCGGCCAGCATCTGCGCCAGGATCCCGTCGCCCAATCCCAGCGGCGAGTAGCGAAACCCCGGCAGCCCGAAGCTCTCCAGCAATTCGGAAAAAACGCATGCGCCGGCCACAATGATCTCTGCCCGCCGCGGTCCGATTCCCGGCACGGCCTCGCGCTCCGGCAGCGTCATCCCGGCCAGTTTTGCGGCCAGCTTGCGCACCGCGCCGGTTGGCGCCATCCCCGCCAGGGCAGCGGAGCGGATTCCACCGGCGACCTTGGCCGACGCCGCTCTGCCAACGCTCTTGCCGGCCGCCTTGCCCCCGGCCGCAACAGCCCCGCTCAGCGCCGCCGCCGTTCCCGACGTGGCAATCGCCAGCGATACGCCTGCCGGCTGAATCTTACGAAGCGCCTGCAGCAGCTCGCGTTCGATGAGCCGCCGCATCCGCACCAGCCCCTCCTCCGGCGCCGGATCTTCGGCGAGAAACTCCTGCGTCAGCCGCACCGCGCCCAGCGGCACGCTCACAGTCTCCTTGATGCGCTTGTGCTCTGAGAGCGTAATCTCGCAGCTTCCGCCGCCCAGG
>Ga0255353_1001620_pt1 | contig 12298 bp, 7 predicted proteins | sample HBST25metaG_FD_189941 | JGI IMG/M metagenome (GOLD analysis project Ga0255353, IMG submission 189941) | Peat soil microbial communities from Stordalen Mire, Sweden - H.B.S.T25 | ecosystem: Environmental > Terrestrial > Soil > Wetlands > Peat | place: Sweden: Norrbotten County, Stordalen Mire...
CTGACGTAGTTGGTTCACAGAGAATCCTCCTTCTCTGCGAACCAAACTACCCCACAAGCCTCAAATGGTGGTCAGCCGAACGCGAATGCGTCCGCCGCCGCAGCGGCTTCGTTCAAGTCGCCAAGGCATCAGCCAACTTAGTTGAATCGCATGAATCCAGAATTAGCTGAACAGGGTTCCTTGATCCGGCTCTTGTAGAGCGAGAAGTTCTGGTTCGTTGTTGCGCACATTGCCGACTTGGTCGCTCACTGTCCAGGCTTCCATCTCTTCGGCGGGATAGGGCTGAAGCAGATCAGGCGATGGCGTGGATTTGCTGTCTGTGTTCAGCCAGCGTTCGTAATTCTTCGGGGCGACGATCACCGGCATGCGGTGGTGAATCGTCGCCAGCCGTTCGTTGGCAGTGGTGGTGAGGATGCTAAAGGTCTCCAGCATATTGTCGCTGGTGTCGCGCCAACTCTCCCATAGACCGGCAAAAGCGATGGGTTCACCGCTCATGAGCGCAATGGCATACGGCTGCTTTTTCTTTGCTCCGAGTTGTGCCCATTCGTAGTATGCATCCGCAGGAATAAGGCAGCGACGCTTTATGAGCGCTTCGCGGAAAGCAGGTTTGGCTGCCGCTTCCTCAGCGCGTGCGTTGATGGTGCTCAGGCCAATCCGCTCATCCTTGGCCCAGAAAGGCACCAAGCCCCAGCGCATCAATGAGATGCGTCGTTGACTGGATTCAGGGTCCAGCCATACCACGGGCTGGAAGCTCTGTGGAGCGCTGTTGTAGCTGGCCGTGAACCAGGGCATCAGGTTCAAGTCCAGGTCAAACCATTCGGCAAGAAGCTCTTGCGCGGATTTTCGGGCGTAGCGGCCACACATATCGCTCTCAGAATAGCGCTTCACTTGCGGGAAAACTGAAGAACTGTTGACAAGCTGACCGATTCGCGCGAACCTTGAAGGGCGAACATAAGGCGAAATATGCCCTCAGCTGCTGCCCTACGACTCCAGATCGAAGAATCCCTCGCAACCCGCTTCCCGGCGGCGCTTTCGCCCATGCCGCGCACTTTCCGCGAGACGGCGGCGACCGGCATTGCCGCTGTCGATGCGCTGCTCGACGGTGGCCTGCCCGTGGGTGCAATCAGCGAAGTGGTGGGCCCGGAGTGCTCTGGACGAACAACGCTGTCGCTGGCTTTTCTGGCTGGTTGTACCGCGCGTGGGCAGGTCTGCGCCTGGGTGGATGCCTGCGATGCGCTCGATCCAGAATCGGCTGCGGCAAGCGGGGTGCATCTGCCCCTGCTGCTGTGGATTCGCTGCACGAAAAGCGGCGCGGCATTGCCCATGACAAAAAACAGGCGTGCACAGAAAAGCTGGTCGCATCTCGATCAAGCTTTGCGGGCTACTGATCTGCTGTTGCAAGTGGGGGGATTTGCCGCGTTGGTGCTGGATCTGGGTGGTGTCGATCCTGCACAGGGCATGCGGATTCCACTGGCTACCTGGTTTCGCTTTCGTCAGGCTGCGGACCGCACACGCTGCTCACTGCTGGTATTGGGGCAGGCTTCGTATGCACAGTTGAGTGCGGCTGTGGTGTTGGACTGCTCTGCGCTGCGCGCGGAAGCGCAAGGGGAAACGGTGCTCAGCCGTTGTGGATTTGAGTTGAGCCGTCGCCGTGAGCGCTTTACGCAATTCTCACAGCAGCGGAAGCCGCCCGCTGTTGCATGGGCATCGTCCACGGCCTGGGCCGCGGAGAAAAGCGCATGAGCCGCGAACTCTATGCCTGCGTTCATGCCACGGAATTTGCCGCACAGGCGCTGCTGCGCTTGCGCACCGACTTGAAGGGCGAGCCGGTGGCTATTGTGGATGGTCCACTGCACGATACCTGCGTTTGTTCCATGAATCGTGCGGCGGCGCAATGCGGCGTCGTGCGTGGACTTCCGCGCATGGACGCCGAAGCGCTGAATGGATTGAAGATTCTTGATCGCTCGCTCGCCGTGGAGCAGGCGGCGCGCACCGTCATGCTGGAGGTTGCGGCGCAGTTCACACCACGCATGGAAGTTGTTCCTGCTGGCGTTGGATGTTCGATAGTCCTCGATGTGATGGGAAGCGAATTGCTCTTTGGTCCTCCGAATGTGCTGGTAACCAAGATCAAAGATGCCATGGAAGCCGTTGGTCTTCGTGTCAGTGTCGTGCTGAGCGCCAACTTTCATACGGCGCGCCTGAAGGCTGCCGCGCATCGCGGATTGTGTATTGTGGCTGCGGGTACAGAGGCGGATACGCTGGCGCTGCTTCCGCTGCATGCGCTGGATCTGAGCTTTGAGCAGCAGGAGAAGTTCGAACTGTGGGGCAATCGCAGCTTTGCCGATCTGGCTGCGCTGCCGGAGTCGGAACTGATTGCGCGGCTGGGTGCTCGTGCGCGAGAGTGGCAGGCGATGGCGCGTGGCGAGGCAAACCACACTTTCCAGCCTATCGAGGCGGCCTTCGCGCTGCGGGAGGTCTATGAGTTCGACACGCCCGTAGAGCAGGAAGAAGGATTGCTCTTTATGGCCGCGCGCATGTTGGACTGCTTGGTCGATCGCGCCATGGCACATGCGCTGGCGTTGGCCTCACTCACAGCAGAGTTGGTACTGGAAGGCGCGCCGTCGCAGTCGTTGTCTGTGCATCCCGCACTGCCTTCGCAGGACAAAAGATTTTTGCTCAAACTATTGCAGATGGAGTTGGCAGCCCATCCTCCGCAGGCTGCGGTGCTCGCGATGACGCTACACGCTGAGCCGGGCAAGACCAGCAAAGTGCAGATGGGACTGTTTGCTCCGCAGACGCCTGAATCGTCCCAACTAGATGTGACACTGGCGCGCATCAAGTCGATGGTCGGTGAAGATCGCGTAGGTACGCCGGTGCTGGAAGATTCGCACCGCCCGGCCAGCTTTCACCTCGATCCATTTTGCGCGGATGCTGCGGGCAAAAGGCACACCGCTCCGCTGGAACGCACCGCTCTACGCCGTGTTCGTCCACCGCGCACGTTAGAGATGATGCTGGCAGATGGCAAACCCGGCTTCTTTCGCGATCTCTATGACTCCTTCCGCGTGACCACGGCCTATGGCCCATGGCGTACGAGTGGCGCCTGGTGGTCTGTCGATGCATGGGACCAGGAGGAGTGGGATGTGATGGCTCGCGACAGTCGCGGACAGACCTTGTGCTTCTTGCTGGTGCACAACCGCCTGCGTGCCGAGTGGCACTTGGAGGCGCTGCTTGACTGATGACTCCTATGTCGAACTGCACGCATCGAGCGCCTTCAGTTTTCTGGCGGCTGCCTCCGCACCCGAGTCGCTTGCCGAGTGCGCGGCCGAGTTGGAGATGCCTGCGCTGGCGATTGCCGACCGCAACGGCGTCTATGGAGCGGCGCGCTTTCACACTGCCGCCAAGCGCTGTGGAGTAAAGGCGCACATCGGCGCGGAGATCGCCGTCTCCTCGTTTGGCCGTAGACTGCAACCGGCCTCATGGCTGCCGCATACCGAGCAAAACGAACCTGCACGCATTACTCTGCTCTGCGCCTCGCAAGCTGGCTATCAGAATCTATGCCAACTGATCACGCGCTTCAAGATGCGCGAGGCAACCAAGACGGAAGGCGCAGCCACGCTCGACGATCTTACCGAGTTTTCTGCTGGATTGATTTGCTTGACCGGTGGTGATGAAGGACCTCTTGCCGCTGCTCTTGCCGAAGGTGGGACGGATGAGGCGCGCAAGGTCGCAGAGAAACTTGCTGCAATCTATGGACACTGCAATCTTTTCGTTGAATTGCAGCGCCATCAACTACGCGATGAAGAAGCGCGCAATCAGGCGCTGTTGTCAATGGCAGCAAGCCTGCAAATGCCCATCGTGGCAACCAACGGTGTGCGTGCGGCAACGGAGCAGGATCGCGAAGTCCTCGATGTGTTGACAGCGATTCGTCATCATGTGCCGCTTGATCTCGCGGGTCGCTTGCTTGCTGCAAACAGCGCGCGTGCTCTGCGTTCCTCCGCAGCCATGCGCGCCCTTTTCCGTGATCTGCCCGAGGCCATCGCCAACACGCAACTCATCAGCCAGCGACTGCAATTCACGCTCGACAATCTCGGCTATCAGTTTCCGCATTACCCGGTTCCTGATGGCGAGGCCATGGACAGCTTCCTCGCCAAGCGCGTGGACGAGGGCGTTCGCAAGCGCTATAGCGTCGCGGACAAGCGAACTCTGCTGACCAAGGCACGTGCTCAGGTGCAGCGCGAGCTTGCGCTGATCGCCAAGCTGGGCTTTGCCGGATACTTCCTGATCGTCTGGGACATTATCCGCTATTGCCAACGACAGGGATTTCTCGTCCAGGGCCGAGGCTCGGCTGCGAACTCCGTGGTCTGTTATGCGCTGGAGATTACCGCTGTCGATCCCGTTGGCATGGAGCTGCTCTTCGAGCGATTTCTCAACGAGAGTCGCAATGAGTGGCCGGACATCGACATCGACCTGCCTTCAGGCAATGAGCGCGAGAGCGTGATCCAGTATCTCTACGTACGCTATGGGCAATTGGGAGCAGCGATGACCGCCAACGTCATCAGTTATCGTGGCCGTTCCACGGCACATGACGTGGGGAAGGCACTCGGTTTTCAAGAGGAGCAGATCGAACGCATCTCTAGCCTGATGGGAAATTGGGAGTGGAAGGGCGCGAATGATACGATGGAAAACCGCTTTGCTCAGGCAGGCTTCGATCTGCGCCACCCACGCATTGCGCATTATCTCGGCATCTGCCAACGCATGAAGAATCTGCCGCGCCATCTGGGGCAGCATTCGGGCGGCATGGTGATCTGCGCGGGCATGTTGAACCGTGTCGTCCCTATCGAACGCGCCTCCATGCCGGGCCGCTCCGTCATCCAATGGGACAAGGAAGACTGCGCCGATCTTGGCCTCATCAAAGTGGACCTGCTTGGGCTGGGCATGATGGCCGTGCTCAAAGAAACCATTGAGCTGATCCCGCCTCACTACAACACCAAGGTCGATCTCGCCGCCTTGCCCGAAGACCCCAAAGTCTATGACGCGCTCTGCAAGGCAGATACCGTCGGCATGTTTCAGGTGGAGAGCCGCGCACAGATGGCATCTATTCCGCACAATGCACCACGACGTTTCTATGACATTGTGGTGCAGGTCGCCATCATTCGTCCTGGGCCAATTGCGGGCAAGATGATGCATCCCTACATGCGCCGCCGCCAGGGTAAGGAAGCAGTGACTTATCCGCATCCATCGCTGGAACCGGTGCTGAAACGAACGCTAGGCGTTCCGCTCTTTCAGGAGCAGTTGTTGCGCATGGCGATGGCCATCGCCAACTTCAGTGGAGCCGAAGCCGATGAGTTGCGTCGCGCCGTCGGTATGCGCCGTTCCATGGAGCGCATGAAGAACCTGGAAGGACGCTTGCGTTCTGGCATGACTCGCAATCGCATCAGTCCCGAGGCGCAGGACAACATTGTGCAGAGCATCTCGTCCTTCGCCATGTATGGATTCCCTGAGTCTCACGCAGCTAGCTTCGCGCTGATCGCCTATGCCTCTGCCTATCTGAAGGTGAATTATCTGGCAGCCTTCACTTGCGCGCTGCTCAACAATCAACCGATGGGTTTTTACTCGCCTGCCGTGCTCATCAAGGATGCGCAGCGCCACGGCCTGCGCGTGCGGCCGATTGATGTGCAGCGTTCCATGTCGATCTGTTCTCTTGAACACGAAGAGGATCACTCGATCTCATTGCGTATTGGATTCAACTATGCGCGCGGCATGCGGTCTGCCGCGATTCAAGCTTTGTTGAGCGAGCGAATGCAGCATGGCGACTTTGAATCCGTTGATGACCTTACACTGCGCGTACCCGCGTTGAATAGCCGCGAGTTGGTCATCCTGGCATGCATCGGTGCACTCAATGCCATCGACACTGTTGCCCATCGTCGCGATGCGCTGTGGCAGGTTGAGAAGGCTGGTCGCCCGGTTGGTTCACTCTTGCGTGGCATTGCGGATCGTGAGCTGGATACGATGCCGCTCGCCGCCATGACTACCGACGAGCGTCTGAACGCGGATTTTTCCGGCATCGGCCTGACCACCGGACCACATCCATTCGCGTATCAGCGCAGTTCCTTGCGTGCGATGGGCTGCGTGGCTGCTGCCGACCTCGTCCACTGCGCGCAGAACATAATGGTCCATATTGCAGGATGCGTGATTGCGCGCCAGCGTCCTGGAACGGCCAAGGGATTTGTCTTTCTGTCTCTGGAGGACGAGACCGGCATCGCTAACATTATTCTCACGCCCGATCTATTCGAGCATGAGCGACTGACCGTAACACACCATCGTTTCCTTCATATCCACGGCTTACTCCAGAACAATGATGGCGTAGTGCATGTGAAGGCCAAAACCATAGCCCCATTCCAGATGCCAGAAGTCGCAATCTCTTCCCATGACTTTCACTAGACTGAACACTGCGGCGTCTATCGTTACTAATCGGGCGAGTTCCCAACACCCGACTTTGCGGGAAGTGTGATCCCCGTCTAAATCTTCTGGCCATCGGTTAGCTTGACTATGATCCAGCAATAATGGGATTTTGCATCCGCTTGAACCACTGATCGAAACAGATGTTGAACTGTGCTTCACCGACCGGGTTCAGCTTGAAAAATATTCCGGACTTTGCACGAATTTCGAACAAACCGCGCCTTGCAGTCAAGTTCTTCCAAATTGCATCGAGGAGCGCCGTTGCGACCTCACAACGGCTCTCCGGAAGCAGGGGTTCGCGATAGAGCCGGACCAAAGCCTCCACCCAAATCGGAATCAAAGCTTTGAGGTCAATGTTGGGGGCCGAAAACTGCTGAATAAAGGTCTTGAGTGGCTGCGTCCAAGGTTTTGCGTCAGACAAATGAACCGCTTCAATCAATGATGGCGCATCAAAGAACGTGATCCTGTAGTCCATGCTCATTAGTTTTGCAGTCGCAGCATCCCGCTCCTTGGGCGTCACGAGCTGTAGATCCGCCAGAAAGGCGAGGATCACTTGCGTCCACGCTCTTCGAGTTCCAAATTCGACAGCTCCGATGTGCGATTGCACAAGATCATCGCTCCAAAGAACACAATCTGGCCTTGCCCCTAGCAACATCGATTCGACACCATACTGTCCGAATAGGCGCTCAAACGGCTCCCGCTTTGTCGGTGGCAAGTGAGCCAGTTCTTCTACAGGCACAATCGTGCAGTGCTTTTCAATCAGTTCAAGGAACTCTTGGTTGGCAGCAGCGCGCTTCTTTTTGAACTCGACCGTTTCCTCGTACGTCACGCGTCTGCCGTCCTCGAAACCAATCGCCAAGCTCGGTTTACCATCGTCCTTATTATCGCGTAGCTTCTCCTTTAGTTGCAGCCATGTATGCTCGCTCATCTCAAAGTGGAAATGAGTTGTCTTCAGGTAGTGATCGAGATCAAGCAAACGAATGGTTGCCACTGCGCTGAGATCGAGCGCCAGACGCTTGGCCGTCTTCAATGTTGCCAACGCGCCGTTCCTCTCATCATCGGTACCGAATGTGCAACGTACAGGTTGATCCTCTGTCTTTGCCAGAGAGATAAGCGCATCATAAGCATTCGTATTGTGCCACTCTCCGAAGATGTGAAGCGGCGTGGAAACAGCGTTGTACCGTGCGCGCATCTCTACTTCGGTTCCTGCTTGTTTTTCCAGGACCTCGAGCATTCGATCGATGCTCCCCCGTATTTCCTCTTCTGTGGACCCAAGATGCACAGATTGGATGAACAGCGCATCGGGAAAATTAAGCTGCCATTTATCGCCGCACAAGTTGTATGCCCGAACGTACTTGGGCACGATCTGACGGATGACGCCCGTCCGATCCATGAAGCCGGGCGCTAGAACAAATTGGTCACCGACCTTCTTCCCTAAGAGTTCCCGTGCCAGACGGGAAGATTTCGGAATCTCTTTCAACTCGCCAACCGGATCGTCCGTATCTTCGATGATGATCCAGTCTGGTTCTCCAGAGGGCACCTCGTCGTATCGAACCGCAGCACCCACCTCAGCCGTCTCTAGCGTCGGCTGAATCTTGGGAACGGGCGAGAATATAGACATGGACAGCACGACGGCCCGGTGTGCCTCAGGTGACTTCATGTGCAGGCGTAAATAACGGTATGCGTAATCCACCGCAGCGTCCGGATTGCCTGCAAATCTCAGCACGTGGACAACCTGCATGATATGTTCAGGCGGCAGCTCATCTACATTTGGCAGTTCTTCGATCACGCCAGTAACCCACTCGGCGCGGTCGTGCATGACGCCCAGGACCGAACGATAAAGTTTGGCGAACTTGTGGTCCGGGTTCACCTGTAGAAAGTCCTTGAGAATGTCAGCAGCCTCGGACGGTTTGTATTTTTGCACATACTGCACCCCGAAGCTTACGGTGTTCCAATCGTTTACACCGCGACTAAGAAGCGTCCGGAAGGTCTGTATGACAACCCCGTCTTCGTGCGCCTGCGCCGCACAGTCGAGAAGGCGCCCTGGATCGAAGGAAGACACCTGTGCGTCGAACGCCTGCTGATACAACGGCAGTGCATCCGCAGGCTTGCCGATCATCATGAAGAGATTACCGAGATGGATCTTCACTTCAAGATCGGTAGCGGGCGTTAACGACGACTGTGCAACGGATGCGTATCGCTCTGCTTCGTCAAGGATTCCGCGAGAATGTGCGAGAAGTCCGCGAAGGAGAGACATCGTTTCAGGGGCAAGCAGGGGGTCGCTTGAGTCGAGATAGGCCTCTGCCTTCTTCCAGTCCTCGTCTTTGATGATCGCCCGTAAAGCCTGGATAGCAAAGGCATGGCGAGCCATCGGTACAACCGTATTCAAATCGATCCCAGTGAGTACCTTGATCGATGTTTTCAGATCGGCGCCAGCAGATCGGGAAAACAGCGCCTTTCCGTACATAAACGCGACATCTGCCCTTGGTTCAATGGCAAAAGCGCGCTCCAGGCTAGAGATGCTTTCTCCATTGAGATCCATCGCTTCCTGCGCTTGGGCCCGCGCCATTAGCGCTTGTGCATTGTTCGGATTCAGATGAACTGCGCGATCAGACTCATCGTAAGCTTCCTGCTTCTTTTCGAGCAGGATCAGGATATCTACTAGCAGGACCCGAGCCTCCTGCTGCGTCTGAACGTCCTTATCAATTTCAGACAATCTGATCGCTTCGCGAACATACTTTTCCGCAGACTCAGTGAGTGACGACCGAGTGTCCGACGGCCTTCCGCGGCCTACCTCCAATCTCATTAATCTTCCCATGAAGATGCCGGCCAATATGAGCCACGGTCGCCCCCGCTTCGGCTCTGTAACCTTTGCTCTCTCTGCGTATTCTGTTGCTGAGTCGAGATCCTGGTGGTTTAGAGACTTGTACGCGAGTGAGACGCAAATCTGGGCATCGTTACGGAGAATCGAAGACAACTCCTGCTCCAGTTCCTTAGCTGTCTTCTCTGGAGGAGATGACAGTATCCAACGCGAGGCGATGGCAACCGACGACGGATATGCAGTCCGAATCTTGTCCGCTTTGGTAAAGGCTGTCGGCGAGTCACCCGTGACATAATATGCGAGCACTTCATTGCCCTTCGCCTTTTCGTCATCGGGCTGCAGGTCGAGTGCTTCCAGGAAACGCCTTGCTCCTACGTTGGGCCCACCCAGACCAATTTCAGCATACCCATAGTTCGTAAGGACCCTGAAATGCTGATTGACGTTGAGTTGCGATCCATGATCGCGTTCAATGCGCTGTAGCAGCATCTCGCCTTTGCCAAACTCCTGCTGCTTCACAGCATCGCGCGCTTCATCGATGAGCTTGTCAATTTGCTCGCTGATAACTTGCCTTCGCTGCAGCTCCCTCTGCGATGGCTCAGGAGATTTCAGCTCGATCCCATCTTCTTTCAGGTGCTGCCGCAGTTCATCCGCATTCAGCCCGGACCGGCCTTCGACCATGGTCCGGCAGGCTTTCAAGACCGAAGACCATGCGGCTCCTTCCTGCTGGCGATCCACAATGACCTGAGTACCCAGAGTCTTGACTGCTTCCCGCTCTCCGAGCTCGCCGTCTTCAACATCAAGCACCTGAATCGACATAAGGGAAAGCAGATTCTGGATCTCCTGCTCCGTTGCCTCTGCTCCGGTTGCAAGGCTCCAATAGCTCATCACTGTCGCAACCGTGGCCTCGAGAACTGTGCGCTCTGCGTCGTTCACCGCCGCATCAATTAATAGCTGTCCCTTCGCCAGCGACCTTGCGCGCACCAAGATGTCTCTGAGAAGTACCTTGAGTTTTTCACTCGAACGGGAGCTTGTTATCAACAGGAGCCGATCATTTGCCGGCGTGAGCTCGCGAGTCCAGGGTCGGCGGATACCATCGGCCGGCCGCTCCACAACTTGGCGCACCATCTGATCGATTACAGAGCCAAAATCACTGTCGACTCTTTCGGAGAAGTCAATCGCGCGCTTAGCTTGGATAAAGCCGTACCGATTTTCGGTTGTTCCAACAAGGAGGTCGTCTACTGACTCCTGAGTCTCTCCACGCAGTAACGCAACCACGCCTCCAGGGGAGAATGGTTTTCCCTGTCCACCGGAGAGCATCTCGACCGCGAGCCAACTGGCGATGCGGACCTGATAGCCCGAACCAAGGTGGAGAGCTGCGCCTCCCGAGGATGAATTGCGCTTTTTCACGGTATACCACGTCTTTCCAATATTATAGAGGGCCAGACAAGCGACACAACGATCAAGAATAATGCTGGCGGGCACCGGAACGATTGGGACGCGCACCGAAGGGACTTCAGCAAGTTTCTAAAAGATCTGAGAGCTGACCATTATTGATATCCTGCCTATGAGACGAATATTCAGGACTGGCAAGTCGCCAAGTATCATGAAATCAATTAGTTGCTCTCAATACCTTCGGTTGGCCGGCCGTTAGGGCGTTCCCAGCACCTATTCTGCGTTCGAACACGCCTGCATCGAAGAGCATCTGGAACATGTTGATGTAGGCCTCGCACGCTTCTTTGAGTCCGGCTGCACGATCAAGCGGTAAGCCATCTTTCGCAAGATGCTGCTGCGTGTCGAGGGTGGGGGTTTCCACTTTTCATTCCGGTCCAAGCCCTCACTGCAGATCTCGAAATCGCCAATCCACTCATCGAGCGGCAATTGGTAATGTTAAGTTGCCTTCCCGCAAGTTTTCCTTGATCACGACGCCAATCCGGGCATTGACAGCAACTCGTCTCCGACACATTTGTGGATCGACCGGTCGCCATGACCACACTTGGAGTGCGTTTGCTGTTTTGCTTCATATGCTCTGGCCGGGGTAGTCGCCACCAAAGATAAAGGCCCTGAAGTCGATAACCTCGGGGCCTTTATGCGTGTGCGTGAGCGCGGGTTACTTTTCTGCGGGGACGGCCAAAGCTGCTTTAGCCGCTTTAGCTGCCTTGTTCTTTTCCCGCTTAACCTTGGCCCAGCGCTTTTGCTGAGCAGCGGCGATCCTGGCTCGGCCCTCATCGCTCATGCCGCCCTTAGCTGCCTTTTTTGCTGGGGCCTTCGTTACCTTGGCTGTCTTAGCTGCGGTTGCTTTAACCTTCGGTGCGGCAGCTTCACTTTTCAAACACAGGACACGTGCCTTCTGCAAGGCCTTGATGCCGCGATCGATTTCAGCCAGTAGTTGTTTCGCGCTCATTCAAAATCCTCCCTTATGAGTCTACACGAGGTGCGAATATGGACCGCAGTAAGGATACCTGTCGTCTGACACCATGTGCGCCAATAACCGGAGGGAATGTTTGGTGTATAGCTCATCGGAGTCAATTGGACGGGGATGAGGCATCATACGCAGACGCTTCGAACAAGGAACGATAAAACGCGGACCGCGCATAGAGCACTTCATGGCTGAATGCCGCGTCAGATGCGTGCAAAGGCTGCTTAGAGTAAGTTTGGCCAAATCTGAACTACCTGTTGCAACTGCCTATCACCCGTGGCAAGATTTCCACAAGCGGAGGCGTCGCAAGTCTCGTTCTCAGTTCGATCGGCAACGCCTCCTTTGTTGCGTGGTGCGTAGGGGGGCAATGTACGATTGGGCGGAGTTTCGCCATTTTCGGTATCTGCTCACGATCCTCGAAAAAGGAGGATTTCGCATCGCCGCGGATGAACTGCATACTTCCCAGCCCAATCTCACGGTCCAGGCCCGGCAGTTTCAGGACAACGCCTCCATTCGCCTCTTCCGCAAATCCAAAAGCGGACGCATCTATCCAACCAGAACCGGCCAGGCTTTCCTGGCATTGGCCCCTTTTCTCCTTGAAG